>ENA-OQDD01000670-OQDD01000670.1-human-gut-metagenome-genome-assembly--contig:-NODE-670-length-13171-cov-1.898727_pt1 | contig 13171 bp, 17 predicted proteins | sample MGYA00242507_ERZ504598 | MGnify/ENA primary metagenome ERZ504598 (study PRJEB26092, sample SAMD00036318) | human gut metagenome | host: Homo sapiens | study: EMG produced TPA metagenomics assembly of... | reverse complement strand
GTGTCTTGGAAGGCCGTCTGCGAGTATCGCCCCGAGCTTGAGTACCCGGCGGACGTGTATCTTGAGGGCTCCGACCAGCATCGTGGTTGGTTCCAGAGCTCGCTGCTCACTTCGGTGGGTGCCAACGGCCACGCTCCGTACAAGGCTGTCGTCTCGCAGGGCTTCACGCTCGACGGCCAGGGCCGCAAGATGTCCAAGTCGCTCGGCAATGTTATCGACCCCAATAAGGTCTGCGACGAGATGGGCGCTGACATCATCCGTCTGTGGGTTGCCTCCGTCGACACCAGCTCCGACGTCTCCATCGACCACGAGATCCTTGCTCGTACGTCTGATGCCTACCGTCGTTTCCGCAACACGCTGCGCTTCCTGCTCTCCGAGCTCGAGGGTCAGTTTGAGCCCGAGACCGACGGTGTCGCCTTTGCCGACCTGCTGCCGCTCGACAAGCTCATGGTTGCCCGTCTGACCCAGGTCCAGGCCGAGGTCGACGACGCTTACTCTTGCTACGAGTTCCCGCGCGCCTACCGTGCGCTCTACGACTTCGTGGTTACCGAGCTTTCCAACGTGTACCTCGACGCCCTGAAGGACCGTCTGTACTGCGATAAGCCCGGCTCGCTCGAGCGCCGCAGCGCCCAGACCGTGCTCGCTGAGCTCTTCTCGATGCTCATGCGCGATCTGCAGCCGATTCTGTCCTACACCGTCGATGAGGCCATGGCCTATGCGCCCGCCGGCTGCGTCGATCATCAGAAGTACGCCGCACTGCTCGATTGGTACAAGTCACCCATCACGATCGACGAGGCCAATGAGTTCGAGGGCGTGCTTGAGGCTTCACTCGAGCTCCGTAGCGCCGTGACCAAGGCCCTTGAGGATGCCCGCTCCGCCGGCACCTTCACTAAGAGCCAGCAGGTCCGCGTCAAGGCGGTCGTTCCCGCCGAGATGTATGCGCTGCTGACCGGCGACAAGGCCGTCGACCTGGCCGAGTTCTACATCGTCTCCGATGTTGAGCTGACCCAGGGCGAGGAGCTCTCCGTTGCCATCGATGCTGCTGAGGGCGAGTGCTGCGACCGTTGCTGGAACTACCGCACCACCGTCGGCGAGTACAACGGTCACGCGCATATCTGCAAGCGCTGCGCTGATGCACTGTAGGTTACGGCGTTCGTAGACGCCGTAACCTACCGACGCTGCAAACGCCCCTAAGCGGCAATCTGACGTTCAATCGTCGGTCGCGTACCAAAGTACGCTTCCCTCCTCTTTCACGTCACCTTGCTCGCTTAGGGACGTTTTCGCTGTTGGTGACGGTAATGCGGCGTTTCCATTGCTGGAGCTAAAGGCTTTCTTTCGCCTTCGCTCTTAGTCGAAAGCTATTAAGCGACATTTCGTTCTTCGGAATGTCGCTTTCGTTTTATGCTGGTTATTTCGCTTTCGTTGGCGAATATGCCGTGCGTTTTGCGTTTGTCACTATAAGATGATTACATGCATTTAACGAAATTCAGGCTTTTGAGGGTAGGGGATTGATTTGGGTCGTGGTGCGGATATGACGCCGCCTTTGCGTTGGCGGTTGGGTGTTGCTGGTGGGGTGGCACTGGTTGTGCTGCTTGTTGACCAGCTGACCAAGCTTGCGGTTCGTGTCGTTGGCGATGCTCTGCATGTGACTGTTATCCCCGGTGTGATCGACTTCCTTTTCGTGCGTAACATCGGTGCTGCCTTTAGCATGGGCGAGGGACATGGCCTCGCGTTTGCCGTGCTGGCGCTCGCGGTTATTGTCGCCATTGCCGTGTACCTGGTTCGCGCTCCCCAGCTTGCCCATCTGGAGGTCATAGGTATGGCAATGGTTGCGGGCGGCGCCATCGGCAACGCGATCGATCGCTTGGCCATGGGCTTTGTGACCGATTTTATTGCCACCACCTTCATTGACTTTCCCGTCTTTAACGTGGCCGATATCGGCATCACCGTAGGCGTTGTGCTTGCCTCATCGGCTACATGTTCTTGAGCCCTGCGGCCCGCGAGGTCGATGCGACCGCCGAGCTTAACGCCCGTGACGAGGCCCGCGCCAAGCGCAAGGCCAAACAACGTGGGGAGCGTGCCCGCAAGATTCGCGAAAGGAATGAGCGCTAATGGCCGACATCCATATTCTCGTTGCCGACGATACCGCTGGCCAGCGTCTCGACGCCTATCTGGGCGCCAACGATGGCTGCCCCACGCGCTCCGCTTGCGCGCATCTGATTGAGGGCGGTGCCGTTGCCGTCAACGGCGAGACCTGCTATCTAAAAAGTATGCCGTGCGCTCCGGCGACCGTATTTCGGTCGATTTGCCCGAGCCGCACGATCCCACCGACGTGATTCCCGAGGCCATTCCCTCGATATCCGCTACGAGGACGACTACCTCATCGTGCTCTCCAAGCAGCGCGGTCTGGTGTGCCATCCCGCTCATGGCCACGAGAGCGGCACCCTTGCGAACGCCTTGGTCTATCACTGTGGCATCGACCATCTGGGCACCGTGCAGGGTGAGGACCGCCCCGGCATCGTACATCGCCTGGATCGTGACACCTCGGGCCTTATGCTCGCGGCAAAAGACGACGACACCCAGCGCGCGCTCCAGAATCTTATCCGCACGCGTACGCTCGACCGCCGCTACATTACGCTCGTTCACGGCCACATTGCCATGGACGAGGGCACCATTAACACCGGTATCGCCCGTTCTACGCGCGACCGTGTCAAGATGGCGGTTTCGGACGATCCTTTCGCGCGCCAGGCCATTACGACCTTTAGGGTCCTCGAGCGCTTCGATTCCACGCGTTTTGACGACGGCTACACGCTCGTCGAGTGCCACCTGTTTACCGGCCGCACGCATCAGATTCGCGTGCATATGCGCCACATCAACCACGCCTGCGTGGGCGATCCACTCTACGGCAAGTGCGATGCACGCGCGACCAGGGTCTGACCAGGCAATTCCTTCATTCCTGGCGCGTCGCATTCGACCATCGTGACGGGGGAGCGCATTGAGTGCCGCGACGAGCTGCCGTGGGATCTCGCTGCGGTTCTTGACGACCTGGCCCCGCGCTCGCTTGGTCGTACTGCTGCCGGCGACGAAATCGTTCCGCAGCTCGGTCTTCTCGAAGCCTAGCCGTATTAGGTGGTTTCTTGAACTCGGTTAGCTTGCGGTAAGATATACGGTTGTTTACGTTACGCGTTGCTGGGAGCCTGCATGCTCGCCTTTTTACAAACCAACACACCCATCGTGATCTTCAACCAGATTGTGGTTACGCTGCTTACGGTCTGCTTTCTGTACCAGGTGGTCTTCTTTGTCATTGGTGCTCTCCGTGGTGAGGTCGCGCCCCCTAAGGCCAAAAAGCTGCATCGTTATGCCTTCTTTATCGCGGCGCATAACGAGGAGGCCGTGATCGCCAACCTTGTTCGCTCCATCAAGGACCAGGATTATCCGTCCGAGCTTATCGAGGTCTTCGTGGTCGCCGATGCCTGCACCGACAACACGGCGCAGCTCGCGCGCGAGGCGGGCGCCGTCGTCTATGAGCGTAACGACCTGGCCCGTAAGGGCAAGAGCTGGGTCATGGACTTTGGTTTTGATCGCATTCTCAACGAGTATCCCGACACGTTTGAAGGTTACTTTATCTTCGATGCCGATAACGTTATCTCCCGCGATTACGTCTCCAAGATGAATGATGCCTTTGACCAGGGCTTCCATGTGGTCACAAGCTACCGCAACTCCAAGAACTTCGGCAGCTCGTGGATCTCGGCAGCTAATGCCACCTGGTATCTGCGCGAGGCGCGCTTTCTCAACAACGCGCGCAATATCTGCAAGACGTCTTGTGCCGTCTCGGGTTCGGGCTACCTTATCTCTGCCAGCGTTATCGAGGGCATGCACGGCTGGCAGTTCCATACGCTGACCGAGGACATTCAGTTCACCACGTTCTGCGCTATTCACGGTATTCGCATTGGCTATGCGCCGGCGGAGTTCTTTGACGAGCAACCCGTGACGTTCAAAGCATCCTGGAAACAGCGCATGCGCTGGACCAAGGGCTTTTACCAGGTCTTTTTTACCTATGGCAAGCATCTTGTCAAATCGACGTTCCGCTACCATCGCTTTGCCGCATATGACATGTTTATGACCATCGCTCCGGGCATGCTTCTGTCCCTGATTTCCATGCTCGCCAACGCGACGTTCCTCATCGTGGGTGGACTCTCACACGGCTTCTTGGCTACCGAAGTCGAGATGCAGGCTTGTGCCGCCTCGCTCATTATGACCTTCGCGATGATGTACCAGACTTTCTTTATCCTGGCGCTGCTCACGACCATCTTTGAGTACAAGCACATTCACTGCGCTCAAAAGTGGCGCCTGGTGACCAACCTGTTTACATTTCCGATCTTTATGTTCAGCTATATTCCCATCACGGTGGCCGCACTGTTCCTAAAGGTTGACTGGGTCCCGACGCAGCACGCCGTCAGCGTTACCCTCGACGAGGTCATGCAGGGTGCCAAATAACCACCACCGAAACCACCACAAAGGGGACAGTGAACCTTTGTGGTGGTTTTTGCTTTTGAGTGACTGCCCAAGGAGGTATTCGATGGTCTATATCCCATTTTGGATCTGTGCCTTTGCCGGCGCGTTGGTTGACGCCCGTGAGCGGCGGTTTCCCAATGAGCTTGCCGGCGTGTGTGCGGTGGCGGCGCTTGCAGGCGTTTGGCTCGACAGAGGTGTTAACACGGCGCTTGACCACGCCGGTCTTGCGGTCATCGTCTACCTTGCCCTTGTGCTCACTGAGTCGCTCTGGCGTCGTGTTCGCCAAGCCCCCGGCATCGGCATGGGGGATGCCAAGGCGCTTTTCGCGCTTTGCACGCTCGACCCTCTGGGCGGCATCGTGGCATTTGCCGTCGCGCTCCTGGCCCTGGCCCTCTCCTGCCTCTTCACAAAATCACGCTCCCTGCCATTGCTCCCGTTTTTGGTGCCGATATTTGCCATAATCGAGGTCGTGGGCTGCACATTGTAACCGATTGCGCATCCTTTTTAAGGAGCATGCCATGGCAACTTATCAAGAAACGGCCGTCATTAAGGCGCGCATGGACCGCATTCCCGCGGCGTTGTCGCTCGAGCTGGTCGAGCGCATCGCCGCCGACCGCGCCTCGGGTGTCGTTAATCCTTATCGATGCTGCGACGACCAGGTCATTCGTCGTATAGATCGCGCTGCCGACAAAGGCACGCTTATGCGTCCGGCGTTTATGCGCGATACCGAAAAGATTCTTCATCTTCCTGCGTACACGCGTTATGCGGGCAAAACGCAGGTCTTTAGCTTCCGTAGCAATGATGACCTGTCGCGCCGCGGCCTGCACGTGCAGCTTGTCTCGCGCATTGCGCGCGATATCGGTCGCGCCCTGGGGCTCAACTGCGATCTGATTGAGGCGATTGGCTTAGGTCACGACCTGGGCCACACGCCCTTTGGCCATGCCGGTGAGCGTTTTCTCAACGATATCTATCACGAGCGCACGGGTCGTTATTTTTTCCATAACGTGCAGTCCGTCCGCGTGCTTGACGCGCTGTACGGCCGCAACGTGTCGCTCCAGACGCTCGATGGCGTGCTGTGCCATAACGGCGAGTACGAGCAGCGTGTGTTCGAGCTTTCGGACATGAGCTCCTTTGACCAGTTTGACCAGACGGTTGAGGATTGCATTGCCACGGGTTATAGCGCAATCGAGCACCTGCGCCCCATGACGCTCGAGGGCTGCGTGGTTCGCATCTCGGATATCCTTGCCTACGTGGGGCGCGATCGCCAAGACGCCATTGCGGCGGGTTTGCTGTCACCCGACGCCTTTGACGATGACCTGGCGGTGCCTACAACAGTTGGATCCTCACGCACGCTTCCATCGATATCGTCGAGCACAGCTATGGCAAGCCGCGCATCGAGATGAGCGAGGCTTGTTTGAGGAAATACGCCGAGCCAAGCGCGAGAACTACGAGAAGATCTATAGCAAGGGCGGTATCGAAGGCGACTCCGAAGCGGAGCTGCGAGAGGCCTTCGAAAAGCTCTACGACCGTTGCCTGCGGGATATAAACGAAGGCGACGAGTCTTCGTACATCTTTAAGCATCACATTTCTCGCATTGAGCAGCAGCTTTCTTACTACGATCGCGTGTATGCCTGGCAGGACGACAAGGATCAAGCCGTGGTGGATTACATCGCGAGCATGACGGACGGCTATTTCTGCGAGCTGACGAGTAAGTTGTTCCCGGGTCTAAAGTTTCCGCACCGTACTTATATTAACGAACGGTAGTTCGTATTTATTCGGTATACTATTCGTGGAAAACGATTTTGATTGATGCACGGGATGGCTATGGACGACCTTTTTTCTGCTTCGACGCGCGAGCGTTCCTTTCAGAATGCGCCGCTTGCGGTGCGCATGCGCCCCAACACGCTTGATGAGTACGTGGGCCAGCAAAAGGCCGTCGGTAAGGGCTCATGGCTGCGTGCCGCGATTGAGCACGACGTGCTGTCGAGCGTGATTCTGTACGGGCCGGCCGGTACGGGCAAGACGACGCTGGCCCACATTATCGCCAACCATACCAAGAGCGAGTTTGTCGAGGTCAGCGCCGTGACGGGCACCGTGAAGGACTTGCGCCGCGTGATTGACGAGGCCAAGACGCGCCTGAATACCTATGACCGCCGCACCATTCTGTTTATCGATGAGATTCACCGCTTTTCCAAGTCGCAGCAGGACGCCCTGTTGCATTGCGGTCGAGAACCGTACCGTCATTATGATTGGCGCTACGACGGAGGAATCCGTACTTTGAGGTCAACTCGGCATTGCTCTCGCGTGGTCGCGTGGTGGAGCTTGAGCACCTCAAAGACGAGGATATCGCCACGCTTATTGCGCGTGCGCTTGAGGCACCGCAGGGTTTGGGTGGTAAGTTCTCGGCCGATTGAGGGATACGGTTAAGACCATCTGCACGCTGGCTGCGGGCGACGCTCGCTCCGCGCTCACGACGCTCGAGCTAGCGAGTGAGATTGCCGTTACGCGTCCCGATACCGAGGGGACGCCGGCTCCGGCGGCAGGGGAACGTTATCCCATCACCGTCGATGACGTGAAGATTGCTAACCCGCGCCGCGGTTTTTCGTATGACAAAAACGGTGACATGCACTATGACATTATCAGTGCGTTCATCAAGTCCATGCGCGGCAGCGACCCCGATGCCACGATCTATTGGCTCGCGCGCATGATCGACGCGGGGGAGGATCCTAAGTTTATCGCCCGCCGCATTATGATTCAGGCTTCTGAGGATGTTGGCAATGCCGATCCGCAGGCACTTTTGGTGGCGCAAGCCGCGTTTAAGTCTGCCGAGGTCATTGGCTATCCCGAGTGCCGCATTAACCTGGCTCAGGCTGCACTCTATGTGTGCTTGGCGCCTAAATCCAACGCGTGTGAGGCTTCGATCGATGCGGCGCTGGCCGATATCCATAGCAGTGGCCTTCGTGAGGTGCCCAGCTATCTTCGCGATCGTCACCGTCCCGGCAGCGACGAGTACGGTGTATACAAGTACCCACATGATTATCCCGAAGGTTGGGTCGACCAGCGCTATTTGCCCGAAGGTCTGGAGCGTGGTGCCTTTTGGCAGCCTGCCGGCCGCGGTTGGGAAAATGGCGTGTGGAGCAAAGTGAGCGCGACCGTAGCGGCAATGCTCCGAAGTAGGTCGTTGGCACTTCGCGCATTCCCTTTTAGAATCTTTCCTCTTCTTTGGGGTACCATAAACAGCGTCTGTATTTCGATTCTTCCGGGAGGCTTGTATGAGTCCCATTCAAATCGCCCTGCTGGTGCTTGCCATTGCCGGCGTGTGGGCCATCGTTGAGCTCGCGCTTACCCTACGCAAGACCCGCAACGTTGTCGATTCGCTCGACAAGACGGTAACCGACCTTAACAATACGATTGCCGAGGCGCAGCCCGTGGTGGCAAAGCTTGATGGCGCCGTTGACGAGCTTACGCCGGCACTTGCCCAGATGGAGCCGCTCCTCAAGTCGAGCAAGACTGCCGTTGACGCCCTGACGTCCAACCTCGTTGAGGTTGAGGCGGTCGTTCGCGACATCTCCGAGGTCACGGGCAGTATGGCCGAGGCCAGTAATGCCGTATCGAGCGTGACAGATTCTGCGGCAGGTGCCGTGCAGAAACTCATTAACAAGGTGAAAGCTCCCGCGGCCGATGCCGAGCGCAAGCTTTCCGCTACCGCCGAAGCCGAGCAGCCGACCGAGCGCGTCCTGATTGGCGAAGCCGGTGACGAGGCCGCCACGGGCGACGATGATGGCAGAAGCCTGTTGACAAGCCGACTCATTATTACACTTACACCACCCGCCCAGACCTCCGAGGAGTCCTGCATGAGTAGCGAAGCAACCTGCCCCATCACGTTGACCGTTGCCGGGGACCCGCGTCTGGCGCGCCTGGTGCGCATGACGGCCGCCAACGTTGGTGCGCTGTGCTCCATGTCCGTCGATCGCATCGAGGATATTCGTATGGCGGCCGAGGAAGCCTTCATCTTTGGCTGCACGGCGGTTAATTCCGATGACATTACGATCAGGTTCGATGTCGACGAGTCTCACGTTGGCATGACCTTTACCTTTGGCGATCAGGCCGCTGTCGACGAGGATGACAGGCTGCCGTGTATGCCGAGCTCATTTTGGCGAGCGTGTGCGATTCCTACGAAAAGACTTCGGCGCCCCTGACGCTTTCCCTCGACCTCAAGGCGGATATCTAATATGACCGAACGTTCCCGGAGCGGTAAGACCGCTTGGGACAAGGAGAAAACCCGCGAGCTGTTTCGTCGCTATAAAGAGACCGGTGATCCGGACGCTCGCGAGCAGCTCGTCATGTCCCATATGAACCTGGTAAGGTTTCTTGCCAACAAATTTAAGAATCGCGGCGAGCCGCTCGACGACCTCATGCAGGTCGGTATCTGGGTTTGCTCAAGGCTATCGACCGCTTTGACCCTGAGCGCGGACTCGAGTTCACCACGTTTGCCACGCCCACCATCTTGGGCGAGATCAAGCGTCATTTCCGCGACAAGGCTGGAGCGTGCGCGTGCCTCGTCGCCTGCAGGAGCTTTCTGCCAAGGTTAACCAGGCTACCGACAAGCTTACCAACGAGTTGCAGCGCTCGCCCAAGGTTGAGGAAATCGCCGAGTATCTAGACGTGACTGTCGATGAGGTCCTGGAGGCTATGGAATCGTCTTCGGCCTATACTTCGGTGCCCATCGAGGCTCCTGGTGCGTCCGATTCCGACGATGCACCCTCGATTCTCGACCGCTTTGCCGATGACGACAACGAGCTCGACTTTACCGATGACCGCCTGGTGATCGAGGAAGCAATCCGTGATTTCTCGCCGCGCGAGCGCGAGGTTATCGAGCTGCGCTTTGTAAAGGGCATGACCCAGATCGAGATCGCCAAGAAGCTGGTATATCGCAGGTCCAGGTTTCTCGCCTGCTGCGCCGCACGCTTAAGAAGATTCAGGACAAGATCGACCCCGACGGAGTGATGATTCGTTCATGAGTGAACACCCCCAACAAACCGATCGCGTGCTGCGCGACACCCGCATTCTGACGCTGCGCATTTGGGCTGTTGTCGGCTGCATTGTCATCGCCGCTGTCATCTTTAACCTTATGGGCATCCTGGCACCGGTTATCGAGTTTCTTGCCGTCGCTCCATCATTGCTTTTGTGATGTCCCCGATCACCAACTGGCTCGAGCACCATGGCGTGAATCGCGGCATCGGTTCGCTTATCGCGCTTATTGTCGTCGTTGCCGTGCTCGTCGGCGTCGTTTGCATCTTGTCGCCGATTCTTTTTGGTCAGATCATGGAAGTCCTGAGCCGCCTGCCCGAGCAGCTTCGTGTTGCGGGCGGCGATCTCAATGAGATGATCTCGCATGCCAAGACGCTCAACAACACGCCGCTCAAGGAGTATTTGGACGATAATCTTTCGTCGCTTGTCACCGTGGCATCGAACTACGTGTCTCAGATCGCTGCCGAGCTTGGCCGCGGTGTGTTCCCGCTCATCACCAATACGGCCTCGCAGCTGTTCGTGATCTTCCTGGGTCTGGTGCTCGCGTACTGGATGGCCTGCGACTACCCTCGCATGCACCACGAGGTTTGCACTATCATCGGTCAGGAGAAGGAGACCTCGTACCGCTTTATGGTCGCCATCCTTTCTCGCTCTGTCGGCGGCTACATGCGCGGTATGGTCGTGACGTCCATCTGCGGTGGTTTCCTTGCCTTTATCGGTTTTATGATCATCGGCCATCCGTATGCGGCGCTCATGGCTATCTTTACCGGCATCATGCATTTGGTTCCGGTCGTCGGTCCATGGGTGAGCGCAGCAATCGCCACAGTGCTCGGTTTCATGTTCAGCCCATGTTGGCGTTATGGAGCTCATCGTGACGATGGTCGCGCAAAACGTCACCGATAACGTGATTTCGCCTAAGGTCATGCAGAGCTCGGTGCAGGTGCATCCCATCATGAGCCTCACGGCGCTCGTTATTGGCTCGGCGCTCATGGGCCCCATCGGCATGATTATTGCCATCCGCTTTGTGCGGCCCTCAAGGGCATCTTCGTGTACTACTTCGAGAATGAGACCGGCCGTCAGCTTGTGGCCTATGACGGCGCCGTGTTTAAGGGCACACCGTACCGCGATGCCGATGGCAACCCGGTCGCCGCCTACGACGCGCTCGGCGACGACACCTTCATCTACGAGTCCGAACTCATCGCAACGAGACTGCGCCCGAGGCCAAGGCCATGCCCAAGCCCGAGCTCGATAATCCCTGGATTAAGCTCTCTGGTCTGCAGCCCGATGCCACGGGCTTCTTCAAGAACCCCTTTGCCAAGGACGATGACTCCAACACGGACGACGATACCAAAACCGGCATCGACGGCTCCATGGACGACTCGGATTCTAAATAGGTCCTATTAACGTTTCTTGAAGTTGAAAATGACAAGAACGCGAGCAAAGCGATTGATAAGGGGCCGGCAACATAGAAAAAGAGAATGTCAATTGCGCGTAGAGTGTAATAAGCCTTATCGCCGGACATTACTGCATACAACACGTAGCCAAATGCTGGTTGGTTTGCGTACCAGCAGGTGAAAGCCAAAAGCGTTAAAAGTGCCGCTAACAGAAGTGCATTGAGGAAAAATCGTTTGCTTTTCATCGATCGCTCCTTCCGGGTGACTCTTATATGTAATTCTACAGCAGTCCTTTTTCAAAGGATCGCACAGTACTAAATAACGTGCACTTTCGCTGGAGGGTCGCTGTTTGGCGGCCCTCTTTTTGCACAGGCGCGGTGGGATGGTAATATCGTTACGTTTGAACTGTTTCGATGTGAAACCGAGGAGATTCCCTCTATGAGTGCTGACTACCCGTCAATGACTACGGCTGAGATTCGCTCTAAGTTCCTCAACTTCTTTGAGGAGCGCGGTCTTAAGCTCTATCCTTCTTCGTCCCTCATCCCCGACGATCCTTCGCTGCTGCTTGCCAACGCCGGCATGAACCAGTTTAAGGAGTATTACCAGGGCAAGAAGACCATGAAGGAGATCGGCGCAATCTCTTGCCAGAAGTGCGTCCGCACCAACGACATCGATTGCATCGGCGAGGACGGCCGTCACCTGTCCTTCTTTGAGATGCTCGGCGACTTCTCCTTTGGTGGCGTCTCCAAGCAGCAGGCCTGCGCTTGGGCCTTTGAGCTCATTACCAAGGAGTTCAAGCTGCCGCTCGATCGCCTGTACTTTACCGTCTTTACCGAGGACGACGAGACCCATGACGTGTGGCGCTCCCTGGCGTTGCCGAGGATCACATCTCCCGCCTGGGCGAGGACGACAACTTCTGGGCCGCTGGCCCCACCGGCCCCTGCGGTCCGTGCTCCGAGATCTACTTTGACATGGGCGAGGAGGTCGGCTGCGGCAGCCCCGACTGCAAGCCCGGCTGCGACTGCGACCGCTTCCTGGAGTTCTGGAATCTCGTCTTTACCCAGTACGACCGCCAGGAGGACGGCTCCATGCCGGAGCTGCCGCACCGCAACCTCGATACGGGCATGGGTCTGGAGCGCATGGCCGCCATCATGCAGCACAAGACCGCTAATTACGACGGCGATCTGATGCAGCACCTCATCAAGCTGGGCGAGAAGATCAGCGGCAAGACCTATGACGCCGACGATTACTCCGGTGCCAGCCGCTCCCTGCGCATCATCGCGGATCACTCTCGTGCCGTCGATTTTATGATCTCGGACGCATTCTGCCGGTAACGAGGGTCGCGAGTACGTCCTTCGCCGCCTGCTCCGCCGCGCGTGTTCCACGGTCGCCTGCTGGGCATCGAGGGCGCCTTCCTGACCAAGTTCATTGACGAGGTCAACGCCCAGATGGGCGAGGCCTATCCCGAGCTGCTCAAGAACGTCGCGCTCGTTAAGGTATCGTCGCTTCCGAGGAGGAGCGTTTCTCCACGACGCTCGACAACGGTCGCGTCTACCTGGACGAGGCCCTGGCCGCGCTTGCCGAGGGTACTGTCCTTCCGGGCGACGTTGCTTTAAGCTGCACGACACCTTTGGTTTCCCCATCGACCTGACCGTCGAGATCGCCGGCGCCGCTGGCCACGACGTCGATATGGACGGCTTCACCGCTTGCATGGAGGACCAGAAGGCCCGCGCTCGCGCCAACGCCAAGGGCGATGCTTGGGGCAGCTTCAACGACGTGTGGGTCGAGCTTTCCGACAAGGTTGCCGCGACCGAGTTCGACGGCTATGACAACGACGTCATCGAGAGCGCCAAGGTTGTCGCCATCGTTCGCAATGGCGAGTCCGTCGAGTCCGCTGCCGTGGGCGAGGACGTCGAGGTCGTGCTCGACCGCACCCCGTTCTACGCCGAGATGGGTGGCCAGCAGGGCGATGCCGGCGAGCTTTCCGCCGAGGGCGTTGCGCTGACCGTTTCCGATACCAAGAACCACAATGGCCTGTATGCTCACGTCGCCCACGTTGCCGAGGGCACGTTGACCGTCGGTGCTACCGTGACCGCCGCGCTCGACGCCGAGCGCCGTGGCTTCCTGCGTCGCAACCACACCGCCACGCACCTGCTCGACGCCGCGCTTAAGCAGGTCCTGGGCGAGCATGTCTCCCAGGCTGGCTCGCTGGTGACGCCCGAGCACCTGCG
>ENA-OQDD01000669-OQDD01000669.1-human-gut-metagenome-genome-assembly--contig:-NODE-669-length-13198-cov-4.647311_pt1 | contig 13198 bp, 14 predicted proteins | sample MGYA00242507_ERZ504598 | MGnify/ENA primary metagenome ERZ504598 (study PRJEB26092, sample SAMD00036318) | human gut metagenome | host: Homo sapiens | study: EMG produced TPA metagenomics assembly of... | reverse complement strand
CGCAGGCCCGGAGTTTTTCCAGGTACGTGACCTTCGCCTTCAGATAGGCGACCTGTTCGGCGAGCTCCTGCTCGCGCGTGGGTTCGGGCTTCGGTTTGGATTTCGAGCCTCTGGGCCTGCCCTTGGGCCTCGGCCCGAGCGCCTCCGGACCTCCGGCCCGGTACTCGCGGCACCAGCGTTCCAGGGGTGTGACGCTCGCGATCCCGTGCATGGCCATGACCTCCGCCTTGGTCAGACCGTTCTCGACGTGGTCGCGCGCCGCGGCGACCTTCGTCTCCCCCACGTATACCGTATAGTCAGGAACGCTTTTATACCTGTTCTTATCTTCCGTATGAACCACATACACCGTTGGATAATGAAGACGCGTTCTCTCGGACATCGATACCCCCTTTTATCCCTATCTCGCTTATGTATGGCAGATACACCTCGGAAAAGCGTACTTAGGGGGTATGAGAACAGCTGTCATGACAACCTGACCTGCCATATATAAGCGAGATGTCTCAGGATAAAGCACGGAATCTACCATACGTAAGCGGGATAACCAAGCTTAAGCGCTCGTACGACACATTTTTGTGCACAAGACATCCCTCCGCAAGCGTCATCCGACCGCCTGGTGGCACGTTTCATATGCACAGAGAAAACACAGCCCGCAAACACCACACTCGAAGCATGACGCCAGTGGCTTTAAGGTAGAACCACGCCGATTCTGCTTGCTGATTAAGGTAGGCGATACGGGCTTTCTCTGGCATTCGTTGTCGACGGAAGCCCATTTGGCGGATCGCATGTTCCTCCTTTTCGGGTATGGAGGGAGTGTTCGGGCACTGGAGTGAGCATAACGTAATCATGAGAGAGCAGACAAAATAACTACGGCAGCTTCGATCTTGCGCGTTCCTCCCCTCTCGGTCTTCCCTCGGCGCATCTCTACGAAGTGCTTGACGGTAATTTCTTCCAAGGTGAAATCAGCTAGTGGGGCAAGTGTTTCTGTATCTGTGCATTCTTGGACCATCCGTGTTCATGATCAGTCTCGGGTCGAATCTGTCTTCTCCGACGCCAACCCTCGCAAGATTGTAAAACGAGGCTGCACCACGCTCATCGCTTTTCTTCTGTTGAATATCGTGCGCGATGGGATTCCCGATGTAGTCGTTGCATTGACTGGCCACCCCAGTACTCTCGACACGTTTGGATACGATATTTTTGCGTCCGATATTCTGGGATTTGCGGGTTTCGTATTCCTGTTTTTCGCACTTGTCAAACATTTTCACATTGTTTCATTGGCTACGCCGCTGATTTCGTTATGCATGTTGACGGTTAACGATCTGATTCCGCCATTGCACAATGTCCATTGGACTTTACGTGCAGAAGCGGCTTGTCGCACGCGCTTCTAAAGCCTGATTTCGCATGCGCACATCCGCAAAGTCATGCAAATACTAGTTAACGCAATACTATTTGGTGGATTTCGTTCCCGATGTTTTTCGTATAGCACCCTAGGTCAACCCTTTTTGGTATTTTTTCATTGGATATGCCATACGATGGGATATCTTTTCGGAGTATACGAGATTAGGGAAAATATGGTCAACCACCATAAAATGATTAATGCTGCAATCGCAACGCTTGCGACTTGCGCCATGTTGCTGCCGGTAGTAGGCAGCGCCAATGCTAATGAATCCTCGAATACCGCCGTACTTGGTGCCGGCTATACGGCCACCAAGATTTCGCACCCCAATGCAGGCTGGGCGAAGACGACGGTATCGTAAACGTTTTGAACGGTGAATCCATTGATGATCTCACGCAGGGTTTGCCCGAGCGTGGTCAGAACTATTCATGGGCTTCGGCCGGCTACGGCGACTGGATGTATGTGGGCACCTGCTATTCCGCAATGGGTTCCACGCTGAAATACATGGCTAACACCATGGGCGCCAAGTATGCCAGCATCAAGGCCGCTTTGGATGTTGCGTTCAACGGCGAGCTGTTCCTCGACAATGGCGAGAACCACAGCTTGCTGCTCAAGATCAACGTCAAGACCGGTGAAGTGAAGATCATCGTCAATGCGATTGGCGGAGAGCATGCGGTCAACGGCTATCGTGCAGCCGTTGAATTCCATGACAAGCTGTACTTTGCTGCCGCCGCAAAGGGTCAGCCGTACCTGCTGGAAGTTGATCCGAGCAGTGGTGATGCCACTGAAATCGTGTATCGTTCCGCTGCCATGACCACTGGTCTGAAGAAGGGCTACACTGCTGGTATCCGTGTTTGACCGTGGTCAACAATCAGCTTATCGCCAGCATGATCACCGATAACGGTGCCACTATTGTGGCTTCTTCCAACCCGTCAGCAGGCCAGGATTCTTTCGCCACTATCGCTACCCAGACCGAGGGCCTGTACAACTATCCGGCATGCGCTGTAACTGATGGAGTGTTCGGTGGATGTGTGTGGGATATGGTCGGCTTCAAGGGCAATCTCTATGTCACTATGGTGACTGGAACCGCGAAGAACAACAAGCAATCCTTCGCACTCGTGCGCGGCACGCAAGATAAGGAAACCGGCAAGTGGACCTTCAAGCCGCTGGTCGGCGATCCGGCAGACGGCGCCAAGTACGAGTGGGGTTTCGGAGCGAGTCGTTCCGGCGCAGCAACATGGTGGTATACAAGGGCCACCTGTACATCGGCGGCTACAACGATCCGATGAACGCTTTGGAGAAGGCCATGCAGATGGATTTCTCCGATCTGTACAAGGATCTGGAGAGCCCGGTCAACCTGTGGCGTATGGACGTTGACGAAGACGGCAACGAAAACTTCGAAATGCTCGCCGGCGAAGCCAACAACAAGTACTTCAGCGATTCCAAAGGCACCATCGATGGCAATACCATGCTGTCCGGCTTGGGCGACAGCGACGAGCAGAGCCGTCACCTGAACCAGTATGTGTGGCGTATGCAGTCCTACAACGGCAAGCTGTACGTCGGCACCTTCGACATCAGTGATCTTGCATACCCGGCAACCCAGTTCGCCAACGGCGACATTCTGAAGCGTACTCCGGAAGAGTGGAAGAAGCAGATCGAATACATCAAGATCTTCTTCGACTCTCTGAAGAAGAATGACCAGAACGGCACTTCCGGTACTATCGGCACGGACTCTCAGGAAGCCTCCAAGCCTTCCGAGTCCGAATCTCAGGAAACCACCAAGCCGAGCGATGATGACATCATGCCGTTGAACGAAGGTGAAGCATCTGAGAGCGATCAAGCTGCACAGGCAGTTGAAGAAGCCGGCAAGACCGACGAGGTGGCCGCTGACGTGGCTACCATGCAGCAGCTGCTGGAGGACATGGGCGCTGATCTCAACTCCAAGCAGACCGACGTGGTCTCCCCTGACGGTGTCGCTCCGCAGGCCGCTGAAACCTACACGCTCGACGATCGTTACCAGTTCCTCGCATCCCTGCAGCGGCTGCTCGACCTGTACAACAAGAACAAGCAGTATCTGCCGGAATTCATTACCAACGAGCTCGACAAGTGGCTTACCGAAGAGAATCTGGAGAACTTCATCGACTTCGTGGGCGTGCTCAGCTACCTGCATTACTCCAACGATGAGACTCGTGGCTTTGACCTGATCGTCTCCTCCGATGGCACGAACTTCCAGACCATCAGCCGTAACGGTTTCGGAGATAACAACAACCACGGTCTACGCGTGTTCGCCGTCACCGATTCCGGTCTGGCAATTGGCACCGCAAACCCATACCATGGCACTCAGGTGTGGCTGCTGAATGATGGTGAAATCAAGAATGCTGAGCTGACGAATGGCGATGCATTCGACTACGACAAGTATGATAGCGATAAGAAGAGCGCCAACGCCAACGGTCTGACCGTTGGCATCAACCCCAATGGCAATACCGTGGAAGACGTGCAGTACGACTACCAGTCACTGACCGCCGGCACGGATTACACCGTGGCCGATGACGGTTCCATCGTGTTGAGCAGCGCATTCCTCAATGGTCGCGAAACCGGCAGCACCGGTTCTGTGGTGGTGTTCTACAACCAGGGTGCACGCGTGCGTTTCACTGTGACTATCAAGGACAGCACTCCGAACGCACCGAAGAAGGATGATGACAAGCAGAATACGAAGCCTGCCGCACACAAGAAGGCAAACACTGCCAACACCGGTTCCAACGTAATCGGCGTTGTTGTGGTGGTCGCTGTTCTGGTTGTTGCAGCAGGGGCATTGTTCGTGTTCAAGCGCAAGCGTTCCTGAATTGCCAGAGCCTGTTCTTAGGACTCATTCCTAAGTTCGTCCGCAAATAACAATCCCGCATGATCCGGTTCGCCGGAATCATGCGGGATTTTTTATTTTGCAGAGATCGCCTATCTCACGTCATGTCAAACTGCTATCACAAGCTGATTTCAATGTGCGATATGCAACCATGTGGAAGTTCCGATACGGAAACCATTGAAAATGGCACGCAATCCTACAAATAACAGATTCACGGCAAGCCACAGCAACGCCATACGCAGCGCGGAAGACGCCTGCATCGCATCGCATATCCAACCAATCACAGCAAGACAGGGCACATATATTGCAGCCGTCGCCGTACACGTCAATGCAAGATACCGGTAATCCCCTGCCCAATCAGAATGCCATCAACAGCCCACATCCAACCAGCCAACGGCAATGTCACGCCAACAACCACCATACCGACAGTGAGCAAATGCTGGATCTCAATCGACTGAGAAAACAGCGGGGACGCACACCATCCGGCAATCATCAAACCAATACCGATTACCGTTCCTCCGCATAATCCTGCCCTGCCAGCGATTCTCGTCAAACGCATGGCTTCATCCTCTTGACGGGCACCAATCTGCGCGGCAACCAACGTCTGACCGGCAATACCAATGGCATCAAGCATGTTCAACACGAAATTCCAACTGGAATTCACCACCTGATACGCAGCCAACACTTCCACGCCCATATGCGTAGCCAGCACCACATTCGCCACCAGGCATGCGCGCAACGCAAGCGTGCGCAAGAACAACACCGCACCATCGCCAGCACTGTTCAACACTCCTGACAAACGCGGCCGTAAACGGGCACCTTCCGCACGAGTCCACAACACAGCAGGAACAATCAGCACTACCGCCATAAACCATTGCGAAATCAGGGTGGCCACTCCGGAACCAAACACACCCCAACCGAATCCGAGAATAAACAGCAGATCCAGCAACGTATTGAGTATCGCACCCAGCGTAGCAGCTACCAACGTGATGCGAACCTTCTGCAGTCCGCGGAAAATACCGTTGGCCGCATACACCAGCAACATGCCGGGAATACCGAACACCACTGCGCGAACATAGTCAACCGCGTTATGCAGCACACTCCCTTGGCTCCCATGGCCATGCACAACGGGCGTGCAATAACGAACAGCGCCACAGACACCACCACGCCAATGATTCCAGCCAACCACAGGCCATCAATGCCTGCTTCCAAGCCTTCTCTCCGCTTGCCGCGCCCAAAAGACGTCCCACCTGCGATGTGGTGCTATACGCAAGGAACACACATAGCCCCACAACAGTGAGCACAATGGTTGACCCGACCGACAGACCTGCGAGCGCCCGCCCGCCAATATGTCCGACGATGGCGGTGTCGATGAGCACGAATGCTGGTTCGGCGATAAGTTGCCCGAATGTTGGTATGGCCAGTGTGAGAATGGTGCTGATGGTGGTGCATGATGCGTTGTTTGCGGTATCTGTTTCGTGAGTATTCTGCGAAGTTGATGTGGTCATAATCGTAAGCGTCTGGCGTGTTGGGGACTACATGTGCAGTGTAAGGTCACGTGTTTCGCTGTTGTTGTTGATTGCTCAGATTATGACTATGTCTGTTTTGCGCTGTTGAGAATGCCGTTGAAGGTTTTCGCTGATTGTCTGCATGAAGGTAGAGGGCATATAATTCCCGAACCGCTCGTGACGCATAGTCCAAGCTCCTGCGAGACCCATTCGATCCCATCCAAACCCTAGTGGATTCCCCAATCCGCCTTCGCAGTAATACTTCATGTGACCGTCGAACTTATCCCCGAACGCGTCAATGGCTACCGCCTGGTCTCAAGCCCATGAGACACTAGGAACCATGACTACAGTTATCATGCGCACCACTGAAGGCGACATCAAGATCAACCTGTTCGATGACAAGACCCCGGAAACCGTGGCTAACTTCCTGGGCCTCGCCACTGGCGAGAAGGAATGGGCCGACCCGTTCACCGGTCAGCCGAGCCACGAACCGTTCTACGATGGTCTGACCTTCCACCGCATCATCAAGGACTTCATGATCCAGGGCGGCTGCCCGCTGGGCACCGGCACTGGCGGCCCGGGCTACAACTTCGATGATGAAATCGTTCCAGGACTGACCTTCGATCGCCCATACCTGCTGGCCATGGCAAACGCCGGCCTGCGCCGCGGCATGGACGGCAAGATCCACGGCACCAACGGCTCCCAGTTCTTCATCACCACCGTGCCAACCGAATGGCTCAACGGCCATCACACCATTTTCGGCGAAGTCGCGGATGACGAGTCCAAGGCCGTCGTCGACAAGCTCGACTCCGTGGCAACTGACCGTTCCGATGCTCCGCTCGAGCCGGTCGGCATCACTTCCATCGAAGTGCTGAAGTAAGTTTCGCATCAACAAGACTTACGGCAAAACAATGAAAAGCCCCTCGCGTGAGGGGCTTTTCATTATCTCCGAGAGAATCTACAGCAGTTCAGATGAGTCTCACGACCGCACTGATCGTGTCAGATTTTGCGTAAACGAGGTTCGGCGGAGTCCTTGGCACCGGTGATACGATACACATCGAACACGCCTTCAATCTTGCGCACTGCGGCAAGCAAAGTATTCAAATGCTGGGGGTCGGCCATTTCGAAGCTGAATTGGCTGGTGGCCACACGATCGGTTCCCGTGGAAATGGAGCCGGAAATAATGTTCACTCCATGGTCGGAAAGCACGCGCGTCACGTCGCTCAGCAGATGCGGGCGATCGAGCGCCTCCACCTGAATCTTGACCATGAACACGCCCTTGGTACTCGTCCACTGCACGTCAACCACACGTTCCGGCTGACGCTTCTGCAAGTCCAGCATGTTCTGGCAGTCCACACGATGCACGGACACGCCTGATTGCGGGTGATGAAGCCGATGATGTTGTCTCCCGGCACCGGCATGCAACATCGGGCGAGCTTGACCCAAATGTCTCCCACGCCCTTGACGGAAATGCCCAGCGAGCTGGTGGTCTTCTTGGTGCGTTCCACCTGCTTGAGCGGCAGAGCCTCCTGCTCCACCTCCTCATTCACCTCGTCGCTGCCCGCATCACGGACCAGATGCGAGATGACATTCTGCGTGGAAATCTGCCCTTCGCCAATCGCCACGAACACGGCTTCGGCATTGGCGAGATTCAGCTCATCAGCAACACCGATCAACGCCTCGGGAGTCAGCAGAGTCGCAATCGGAAGATTGCGCTTGCGCATGGCTCGTGTCAGCTCGTCACGACCTTCTTCGATGGCCTCGGTACGACGCTCCTTGCTGAACCATTGGCGAATTTTGTTGCGTGCCTTCGGGCTCTTGGTAAAGCTCAACCAGTCACGAGACGGACCAGCCGATTCGGACTTCGACGTAAGCACCTCGACGGTGTCGCCGTTTTCAAGCTTGGTGTCGAGCGGTACCAGACGTCCGTTCACGCGGGCGCCCATGGTACGGTGGCCGACTTCGGTATGCACCGCGTAAGCGAAATCGATCGGTGTCGCCTCGGCAGGCAACGATACGATCTTACCTTTTGGAGTGAACACGTAGACTTCGGCAGCACCCAGATCTTCCTTCAGGGAGCCAAGGAATTCATTGGAATCCGGGGTCTCACTCGTCCAGTCGGCGAGCTGCTGAATCCACTTGAAATTGTCAGCCTCGCGCAGCTCCTGGTTCTCGCCACGTTTACGATCGGACTTATCGGGCGAGCTCAGCGCACGGCCAGCTTGACCGTTCTCCTTGTACTTCCAATGCGCGGCGATACCGAATTCCGCACGGCGATGCATGTCCCACGTACGAATTTGAATCTCGACAGGCTTGCCGCCAGGCCCCACCACCGTGGTATGCAGGCTCTGGTACATGTTGAGCTTTGGCATGGCGATGTAATCCTTGAAACGGCCCGGAACGGGGTTCCAACGCGCATGCACCGCACCCAACGCGGCATAGCAATCCTGAATCGTGTCGACGATGATGCGCACACCCACCAAATCGTAGATATTCGCAAAATCATGACCACGTACGATCATCTTCTGATAAATCGAGAAATAGTCCTTCGGACGTCCCGTTACGTACGCCGTAATGTTCTGTTCGTCAAGATCTTCGTTGATCTCCGCGAGAATCTGCTTCAAATACACGTCTCGCTGGCCTGCGCGACGGGCCACCAGCACCACGATCTCGTTGTAGATCTTCGGATAGAGCACTTTGAAGCTGAGCTCTTCCAATTCGGTTTTGATCGCGTTCATGCCGAGACGATTGGCAAGTGGCGCGTACACGTCAAGCGTTTCATGCGCTTTCTTCTGCGCGCTCGGAGTTTTGACGTAACGCCAGGTACGCGCGTTGTGCACACGGTCGGCGAGTTTGACGACCAGCACACGCACGTCGCGGCTCATCGCGACCACCATCTTGCGAATGGTTTCGGCTTGCGCGGAATCGCCGTATTCCATCTTGGAAAGCTTGGTGACGCCATCGACCAAACCGGTCACGGTATCGCCGAACTCGGCGCGGCACTCATCGAGCGTATAGTCGGTGTCCTCAACCGTGTCGTGCAACAGGCCGGCGGCCACAACCAACGGTCCCATGCCGAGATCGGCAAGAATCTGCGCCACGGCCAACGGGTGGATGATGTACGGCTCGCCCGATTTGCGCCGTTGCGAAGAATGCTGCTTGACCGCACGCTCATAAGCGCGCTCAAGAATGCTTATGTCCTCATCGGGATGATGGTATTCGCACATCTTCAGGATCGGCTCAAGCGGATCAAGCGGATTCGTGCTGATCTCGCAGCCCAACATTCGGGCAGAATGAACCTCACGCTCAACGTCACCCATCGTCCACCTCCTCGCTCGCAATGCTCCCTATACTACCCGCGCCTCACCGTGCATCCGAGGCATCCGACCGCGTGTTGCACGGCCAAATACCCCCGAAACCATTGAGATGTCAGCGTTTGCCGATTCCTCTGCGACTAAGCCAGTGCGTTCAGCTCAGGAAGCCACGCCTGTGGAACCAAACCCACGCTCAGCGCGATCCGACCCAGGCAGCGTTTCCGCCTCGATGAACTTCGCTTCGACGTAACGCTGAATAACCAGCTGCGCGATACGGTCTCCCGGATGGAACGTCACGGTGTGTTCCGGATCAAGATTGATCAGCGGCACCTTGATCTCACCACGGTACCCCGCGTCGATGGTTCCCGGCGCATTGAGCACAGTCACACCCTGCTTGACGGCAAGACCGGACCGTGGATGCACCAGAGCCACGTAACCCGCTGGAAGGGCGATCGCCACTCCTGTAGGCACCAGTGCCCGCTGGAACGGCTTCAGCGTGACTTCCTCCGTAGTGCGCAGATCAGCGCCAGCGTCACCGGCATGGGCATAATACAATTCCGCCGGATGGTCAGGATCCAGCGACTTTACCAGAACCTCGACGTTTTCCGGTTCGTTATATGCTTCGTCGAACGCCATCAGGCAGCGCACTCCTGACACACCGGCTGACCGTCGTCAGTGGTGTAGGCAAGCTGGCTACGGTGCTTCACCAGGAAGCATTCGGAGCAGATGAACTCGTCACCCTGCATAGGAATGACGGTCACCGAGGCGTCCTCATTGCTGAGGTCCGCACCGGGCAGCTCGTAATCTTCGGCGATGGCGTTCTCGTCATCGTCCATATCGTTGGAAGTGTTCTGGGAGCTCTTGCCCAAAGCCTGGAGCGACTCCTCGTCCTCGTCTTTGTTGCGCGGGGAATCATAATCCTGTGCCATCGAGATTCCTTTCGTCATCTATGGTGCTTATGCGCCATAGGATACATGACTTTTACCCCGCATAGGATACACGAATCGAAATACTCGTAAAATCCGACACGTGGGGCACAATGGAATAAACAGAAATTCTTGAAGGAAAGTGGTGTGTTGTGCCTGGGAATTCACTCGAGGAAGCGCGGTTCGATCATGTCAGCGACACCGGTGAACTCGTCTTTGTTTCAGGTGCCGGAAAGTTCGCTGTAAAGGTCGACGAAGCGCTTGAAAGAGCCATTTTGGAGGCCAAGCAGATTCGTTCCGAAGTGCAGGAGGAACAGAAGACACGCATCCCACCCACCCTGCCGATTTCGCAAATTCAATCGTTGATTCGCGCTGGCGCCGATCCCGCGCGTGTCGCGGAAAGATATTCGTTAAGCGAAGCGCTTGTTCGGCGTTTCTCGGCTTCGGTCGAAACGGAAAAGCAATATGCGATCGAGCAGTTTCTCGCCGTTCCAGCGCCGAAGGAAAGCCGCGTACGCACGCTTTCCGAACTGATCGAACGCACTTTTGCGGCAGCGCGGGTGCGCTTGGAAGATGTGACTTGGAAGGCCACCAGACTTGGCTTGGAGCTTGGAAAATCAGCGCTCAGTTCGTCTCCTCCGGTCACAATGTCTGCGCGGAATGGTCGTGGAACATGCACGACAATGCCGTAAGCTGCCTGAATTCCGCAGCACGAAAACTCATTGGAGAACAGGACACGTCGAAAGAAGGACACGCCGAGAAACACGCCGATGAAAATTTTCTCGTGTCACTGAATCTTCCCGGAAATTCCGCACGGTCGGCGCGTATCGAGCAAACGGTGTCCGCATGGAACACGCCCGAGCCGTCCATGCCTGCGGCCCGTCCCGCGGCAGCGCCTTCCGTTCCGATCGCGCCAATCGGCGGCGTGTCTAATGAATCCGACACGCCTGACACGCCGAACGCGCCAGCCATCGCATCCGACTTGCCTCTGCCGAGCCGACCGGAGAACCCTGCTGCAGGAGCCAATACAGCCAGCGCAACAAACACCGACACACGCAATACCGTTCCATCCACGCCGGAGCCTGCTTCGAACATGGCGAACGAGAACCAGACACTTGACCCGCATAGCCAGAACACCACCAAATCGAAGCGGCGTGCCGGACGTTCCGCCGTGCCAAGCTGGGACGAAATCCTGTTTGGCGACTGAAGTTAGGCCACGTCGATCAAGCAGGGAATGTCGGATTCGAGCATGGTGAGCGACCCGTGCACGCTTGGCAGGTGCATCGCCTTTTCTGCTTGCGTACGTGAGTCCACAATAGTGACGGCTTTGGCGGCCGATACGATCACATCGCCGATCATCGGTTCGACGCGAGCTTCCACCGGCCATACACGCCTTCATCCATTGCCTGCGAGCGCGTGCGCACCTGCGCACGGTCCTCCAGCACGCTGCGCCATCGTGTGGCGATGTCTTCTGGATTCTCGCCTTGTTCCGCGTAGAGCATGACGCAACGCGGTTCACCGCCGACATGGGCGACGCCCTGCATGAGCCGCTGATCCTGTGCAATGTCAATCACGGATTCGGGATCAGTGGTGATCATACCGTGGTCCGCCACAATCACAATCAATGTGCCTTTGGGCACGCTGCGGCGAAGAAGGCCGAGCTGAGCGTCAACACGCTCGTACGTGCCAATCCATTTGTCGGAATCCCAACCGTAATTGTGCCCGACCTTATCGGTATCCCTCAGATACAGGTACGTCAGTCCGGGCGTTTTTGCCGCTTGCGCCGCGGCTGCAATCCGTTTTCGCGGATCATCGTTGGAAATGTAGTCGCTGCCCCGTAACGCCGCCTGCGTCAACGCGGAAAAGGCGAATTTCGGCAGTCCAGAACTGGTCACTCGAACATCCTGCGCGCTCAGCCGTTCGAAAATGGTCGGTTGTTGCTGCAATTCAAGCGGAGGAATTGCGTTTCTGAAGGAAATCAGCTGGCATATTCCATCGGTTTTCGGATTGAGCTGCGTGTAACCGGTCATACCGGTCATACCGGGGCATGTTCCCGTACCGAAGGTAGACATGGCTGCGACGGTGGTGCTTGGCATGCATGTTGCGATGGGACGTTGATTGGCGGTGTCGTTCATCAGCGCACGCAAGTAGGGGCATGTCCCAGCCTCATGTTGAGATTCCAGTAGCCGAGACCGTCCACGAGCGCCACAACCACGGAAGTCGCATCGGGAATGCCGAGCGCTCCCTGCAAACGCTTCGGATCAGGATGGACTGCCGTTGGCATGGGGTATCCGATGGCGTTGGAAACAGCAGGAAGTACCGATGACAGGTGCAACGCTCCCCACGGGTTCCTTCAGATGACACGTCATCGCCGTAGCATGCCGGTTCGGTCATGGTGAGCAGCTCTTCGACGCTTGGCACTTCAACACTCATAATTCCCATTCAAGCACCGCGGCGGTACCGGCTGGTAGCATTGCTAGTTGATTACCATTACTTTTCCGTGAGGAGATTCACCGCATGGTGTCGCACCGCAAACCGGCAAAACCAGCCTTTGACCCGCGTACGGTCAAAGAGAACATCGTCGAAACACCGTTGAATGAGGAGATGAGCAAGTCGTTCCTCGAATACGCGTATTCGGTGATCTATGCCCGCGCGTTGCCCGATGCCAGAGATGGTCTGAAGCCGGTGCAACGCCGCATCATCTATCAGATGGGCCAGATGAATCTCAATCCTGATCGTCCGTATATGAAATCGGCCCGTGTGGTCGGCGAGGTTATGGGCAAGTTGCACCCGCATGGCGACTCCGCCATCTATGAGGCGATGGTTCGTCTTGCGCAGCCGTTTGCGATGCGATTGCCGTTGGTGGATGGCCATGGTAACTTCGGTTCCCTTGACGACGGTCCTGCGGCCTCCCGTTACACTGAGGCGCGTATGGCCCAGGCAGCGCTTGGCATGAATGCCAATATCGGTGAGAATACCGTTGATTTCACGCCGAATTACGATAACAAGCTGCAGGAGCCGACTGTTTTGCCCGCTGCGATTCCGAATCTGCTGGTCAATGGCGGTTCCGGTATTGCCGTCGGCATGGCCACGAATATGGCGACGCATAATCTGGCGAGGTGGTTGCCGCGGCCAAGCATCTGATGCATCATCTGATGCCACGTTGGAAGAGCTTATGCGCTATGTTCCAGGTCCGG
>ENA-OQDD01000666-OQDD01000666.1-human-gut-metagenome-genome-assembly--contig:-NODE-666-length-13238-cov-3.935398_pt1 | contig 13238 bp, 11 predicted proteins | sample MGYA00242507_ERZ504598 | MGnify/ENA primary metagenome ERZ504598 (study PRJEB26092, sample SAMD00036318) | human gut metagenome | host: Homo sapiens | study: EMG produced TPA metagenomics assembly of... | reverse complement strand
CCGGCGCGTCAATACCGCATCCACGGACGAGGAATACAACAGTCTGCTCAACATCGACGGCGACGGCATGATGGGATACATCACCGTGCCCCGTTCTGCACGAGACCCTGCCCATCTACCACGGCACTGCCGAAAAGTGCTGCAGATAGGCATCGGTCACTTGGAACAGACCTCACTACCAGTTGGTGGCGCGTCCACTCATGCGGCGCTGTCTGGCCACCGAGGGTTGCCCACGGCAAAACTGTTCACGGACTTGAACCTTATGAAAAAAGGCGACAAGTTCTATATCACAATACTTAAAGACACGTATGCGTATCAGGTCGATAAGATCACTACCGTTCTGCCGACTGATGCCAAACAACTGGCGATTGAGCCCGGCAAGGATTTGGTCACGCTCATTACCTGCACACCGTATGCGGTCAACACGCATCGGCTGCTGGTGCGCGGTCATCGTATTCCATACACACCACAGCAGCAGAATGACGCCAAATCCACATTCCACGTGGACATTCCGCTGCAGTATTTGTTGCCGTCTCTCGCGCTGATTGCCTTGCTTATTGCATGGCATTTGTGGCAGCGGCATGAGCGGCGACGCCGGCAGAGTGGGAGCGCCAAGGTCGCATCCGGTGATTCTAGCTCCACAGCCATCGAGCCGGACGGTGACTTGCCTCCTCAGCCAGCCAATACAAATAACCAATCACATTCATCACGGCGGAAAGGACCGGGCAGACATGTTAGACCCGCATAGCGGAAGCGAGTATGGTGCGGCGCGCATTGCTGCCATGATTGCCGCCACCATTACTATCATCCTCACTGGTCTTGTGTCTTTCGGCTTCATGGTGCCATACGCGCAAGCTGATTCCTTCGGCACTCTCACCATCAATGCCGTGTGGAACCGAGACGCGGCTTCACCCAAATCACTTGCCGGCGATACCTACGCCATCGTGCGCGTCGCTACCGTCACAACGAACAGCAACGGTAGCGTTTCCTCATATAAAACCGTCAGTGATTTTTCCGGTCTCACTGCCGATTGGGAACGCCTGACATCGAGCGAATATCACGATGCCGCCAAGAAGCTGGCTGCACACGCGGCGAAAAACAAGCTATACCAGCATTCCGGCACCACCAATGCAGCTGGCCAACTTACTTTCCAGAACCTACCGCTTGGCCTATATCTGGTCTCCCGCACGGATTCGGCGAAAGCAACAAGGCATACGACTGTGATCCGTTCCTCATCTCGATTCCCGGCAGCGGAGATACGGCCGCCGATCTCAACATCACGGTAGAGCCGAAATTCAGCACCAGTACTCCGCCCACCCCGCCTGAACACGAACACAACCCAGGAGAGATGCCGGGCAATCCTGGCGTTATCGGCAATACCGGTGCCGCCGTGGGAGGTATCGCCGGTGTTGCGGCCGTCATACTTGTCATCGCATTTGCCGTGTTGAAACTACGCGTGCGATATCGCTCCGATGATACCGAGTCATCACACCAGTTCCGTGCCGACGGAGGAAAAGCATGACGCATAGCAAGGCCTCGTTCTCATCCGCACAGATAAAACGTCTGATCAAGCTGCGGGCGGTGGTGAAGGTATCGCCATCACGCATCAGGTATGCCGAGTGGTTCAAACGGGAATGCGTGATGCGCGCCGATGCCGGCGAATCGCCCACGTACCTGTTCCGTGAGGCGGGACTAGGGCCTGAGTTCATAGGCGAAAAACGTATTGAACGCTGCATGGACCGATGGCGGAAGAAAATGCAGCTGGAAGATCTGGAAGTGGCAAGCAGCCCGGAACGCCTGTTTTCTGTGGATATGGACACGGCGCAAGACAGAGAAGTCAGCAAGGTCGATGTGCGTGACGTGCGCGATCTGATCATCTGCAAGCAAACACGTTATATCGAGAGCCTGCAGCGGCAGATTGATGAGCTGCGTTTGCAGCTTGCACAGCAAACCAAGTCCAACGATATGCAATGAGCGGCATGGGACGAGTTGAATCGTCCGTAAACATAACGCGCCGAAGTCGTGGCAAAGGAGCACACATCGCGAACGACACGTAAAATCGAACACATGGAGTTGAACGAATTGCCCCAGATGGATCCGCGTGCGCTGAAGGCCACGTCTGTCAAAGCCGAAGACGAACACGCCAATTCAGCCGAACCGCAAGCACTGAAAATCACCGCCGCCAGCTCGAACCCAAAGATGTTCACGCTGCCCTGGCACAAGCCCTTGGCCACCTGGCCTAAGGACCTGCTGGCCAACCTGCCGCGAGGCATCTCCCGCCACGTCGTGCGATTCGTGCACGTGGGCGACGAGGTGTACGCCATGAAGGAGATCACGCGCCAGGTGGCCGAGCGAGAGTACGAGATCCTGCGTCGACTGCAGAAGCTCGAACTGCCAACTGTGACCCCGATCGCCGTGGTCATCGGCCGTCATACCCGTGAAGGGGAGCCGCTGGAGGCGATTCTGGTCACCCGGCACTTGAAGTTCTCGCTGCCGTACCGTGCGTTGTTCGCCCGCAACCTGCGCCCGGACACCGCCGAACGACTGATTGACGCCCTCGCCGTGCTGCTGGTGCGCCTGCACCTGGCCGGCTTCTACTGGGGCGATGTGTCCCTGTCGAACGTCCTGTTCCTGCGCGACGCCGACGCTTTCTCCGCCTTCCTGGTGGACGCCGAGACCGGTGACCTGCAAGCCCAGCTCACCGACGGCCAGCGCGAATACGATATCGACTTGGCCCGCACCAACATCATCGGCGAACTTATGGATTTGGCGTCCGGCAAGCTACTGCCCGGCGACGTGGATGAGATCGAGGTGGGCAACCGCCTGGTTGATCGCTACCACTCGCTGTGGAGCGCCCTGACCGACACCGACAAGTTCAACCCGGACGAAATGTGGAAGATCGAGCAGCGCGTCAACAAGCTCAACGATCTGGGCTTCGACGTGGACGAGCTGGAAATGAAGACCGCCGAGGATGGCAAGCGTGTGCTGGTCCGCCCGCGCGTGGTGGACGCCGGCTATGCCAACCGCAAGCTGCTGCGCCTCACCGGCCTTGACGTGCAGGAGAACCAGGCCCGTCGTCTGCTCAACGACCTTGACGCCTACCGTGCCTCCACGTGGCGTGAGGGCGAGGATCTGGAAATCGTGGCCACCGACTGGATGCGTGAGGTGTTCGAGCCGACCGTGCGTATGATTCCGCGCGAATATCGCTCCCAGATCGAGCCTGCTCAGTTCTTCCATGAGGTGCTTGACCATCGCTGGTTCCTGGCGGAGAAGGCCGGCCACGACGTGCCGATGGGCGAGGCCGTGACCAGCTACATCGACAACGCTCTGCCGAGCTACAGCCTTGACTCCAAGGCACTCGCCGAACTTAACGAAGAGGCCGATTCCGGCGTCATTGACGACGAATCCACCTACAGCGACCCGGACGACGACGGCTACAACCCCGATGACGATCCGGATGCGGCAGTGTGGAGTCATTAAGCGGACAATCCGGTGGACTGTCTGTAGGTGAGCCCATCACACAAAGAAGCCCCTCAAATAGAGGGGCTTCCGTGTATGTACAACCTATTACGGCCTCAAGCGACAATCACTCCGCCGCAGCCTTGCGCCGTGCGTTGGACACCGCGTACAGGCTGATACCCGCCGCCACTGAAGCGTTCAGCGACTCAACAGACGAGCTGATCGGGATGCCGGCAATCGCGTCGCAGGTTTCGCGCACCAGTCGGCCCAAACCGCTGCCTTCCGAACCGAGCACTACAACGAGCGGATCGGATTCAAAGCCAGTCTCGCCGACGAGCTTATCGCCGCCACCGTCAAGGCCGACAACGTAGTATCCACGCTCCTTCAAGCCCTCAAGTGCCTTAGTCAGGTTCACCACGCGCGCCACCGGCATATGCGCGGCCGCACCGGCAGACACCTTCCAAGCGGCGGCGTTCACTGAAGCGGAACGGCGTTCCGGCAGAATCACACCATTGGCACCGAATGCGGCCGCCGAACGAATCACGGCACCCAGGTTCTGCGGATCGGTCACGCCGTCCAATGCGATAAACAGCGGTCGCGCAGCAATACGGGCGGCCGCCGAATTCGCGGCCTCCATTGCCTTGGCCTTCTTCTCAGCACGATCGGCCAGCTCGTTCAGCGAGGAGTACTGGAACGGATCGACCTTCAGAATCACGCCCTGATGGTTGCCAGAGCGGGCGATACGATCCATCTCCAGACGATCGGCCTCCAGCATGTGCAGGCCGTTCATACCAGCGATTTTCACGATTTCGCGAGTACGATCGTCATGTTCAATACGAGACATGATGTACAGCGTGGAAGAAGGTACGCCTACGCGCAGTGCTTCCAGCACGGAATTACGGCCGTACACCAGATCCGAAGTATCCGCCGAAGCGAACTTGTCCACTCGACGGCGGCTGCCAGACGCGGGTCGGCCATCTGCGACGTTCGGCCGCTTTCTTGGCCTTGTACGCCTTGTGATAGACGCGGTCCTCGGCCTTGGGAGTGGGGCCGTAGCCCTTCAGTTTGTTGCGATGCTTGCCACCCGACCCCTTGGTCGGTCCTTTTTTGATAGCCATAGGTGCTATTGTCCCAGCACCCCGCGCCAAAACGCGGCTATTCCGCCGTCGGTAGCCGGTAAGGTATTGAGAGTGAAGAAGCAGCGTATGATATTCGGACTGTCCCTGCTGTATTGGGGATTATGGTTGGCGATTCTGATTCTGTGGATGGGTCGCTTCGTGACCTCATTCTTGTCGATATATTTGGTTTCCGCGCTGCGCCTCGATGAGGGTGTGGTGGGCACAGTCGTGGCCATGTACGGCTTCGGCGCAATCATCGGCTGCCTGTTCGGCGGTACCTTGTCCGACAGATTCGGCCGCCAATCCATGATTATCATCGGCGAAATCGGCGCAGCGGCTGCCCTGCTGGTCGTTTCCGTACTCACTGATCCTGTGTCTTTAGGCGCGGCTCTGTTCGTCTATGGTGCGTTCGCCTCGCTGCCCAGCCCGGCCATCGCCGCGTATATCGCGGATGTGGTGCCTGCCGAACGTCAGCAACGTGCATACGTACTGCAATCGTGGGCGATTAATTTTGGGTACGCGATTGGACCGATTGTGGCCAACCAGCTGGTCAAGATCTCGTATTCGCTGATGTTCTACGTTGAAGCGGCGGTGATGATAGCCGTCACGATATTGCTGATTGCGTTCTTCCGCGAGGTGCGGCATTTGGGGATTACTGTATCGGTGCCAAGTGCGGTGCGCCATGAAGACGAATGCAGTGTTACCCATGCGGAATTCGCCGGCATTGAGAGGCCGAATCACTCGGATGCCGCACCGGCTGCCAGTGTCAAGGGCGCCATGTCTCGCAATTGGCGGCGCGTGCTCACCGATACTCCATTCCTCGGCTTCTCCCTGCTGATGTTCGGCTACTTCCTTGTGTACTTCCAAAGCACCTCCGGCCTGCCCATTGCCATGACGGACCTTGGTCTAGGGCTGGGCGAGTATTCGGTGCTGCTCACCATCAATGGCGGTATGTTGTGCCTGCTACAGATTCCCGCGATGAAACTGTTCGCGCGCATGGGCAATTCACGCGTGCTGGTGATGGGCCTCGCCGTAACCGTCATCGGCTATGCGGTGCAGGCCGCGGCCCATTCTTGGGGCGGATTCGCGCTTGCCGTAGTGCTGTGGACGCTGGGTGAGCTGGCACATTCCCTATCGCCACCACTACGGTTGCCGCCATGGCACCCGCGTCGGCGCGCGGCACGTATCAGGCGTCTACAACGTAGTGTGGTCGGCGTCGATTGCGCTGGCGCCGCTGATTGGTGGCTGGACTATCAGCAACTTCGGCGGTCGAACGCTGTGGATCGCCTGCACTGTTGTGTTGATTGCCGTGACCCTCGGTCTCAAGCTCACCAAAGGCTCGCGCGACCGCGCCATGGCCCGCAGTCTTCACGATTCGCTGTAAGTGTTATTCGGTTTGGAGATACGGGCAAGACCGCATATGGCGAGTGGTTCTTATCGAGAACTATTCTCTGCGCGTATGATGTATGGCATGCAATACATTCAACAAACCATCGTTGGCATTGATGGCAGCGAGGCGCGATTCTTTGGCTATGTGGCCGACAACAGCGAGGAGATGGAACCGGACCGTATACGCCCGGCTATCCTGATTTTGCCTGGCGGCGCTACGCCATGACTTCTGACCGCGAAGCCGAGCCAGTGGCCCTGCAATTCCTGGCCAAAGGCTTCGCCGTATTCGTGCTGCGCTATTCGGTGCAGCCCAGCCGCTATCCGGTGGCTTTGCTGGAGGCTGCCGAGGCAATGCGCCTGATTCGCGCCAATGCGGATCAGTGGCATGTAAACCCCGCGCAAGTGGCCGTACTCGGCTTTTCCGCAGGCGGGCATCTGGCCGCCAACCTCGCCACCTCGGTCGGCGACGAAGACATCCGCGAACAGGGCGGCATGGACCCGGACGCCGTGCGCCCGAACGCGCTGATGCTCTCGTACCCAGTAATCACCGCCGGCAAGTACGCCCATCGCGGCAGCTTCCAATGCCTGCTAGGGGACCAAGCTCACAATCAGGCTTTGCTGGACAAGTTCTCCATCGAAAAGCACATCGACGCCAAAACGCCACCCGTCTTCGTCTGGCATACCATGACCGACGACGCCGTGCCCGTGGAGAACACGCTAATGCTCATCCAGGCCTGCCGGGCCGCCGGCGTGAGCATTGAGGCGCACCTGTTCCCTGAAGGCAGCCACGGCCTGTCCTTGGCCAATGCGGAAACTGCCGGTAACGGCTTCTATGCGCACATCGTCGAATGCGTGCAGTGTTGGCCTGATTTGGCTGAGGCCTGGTTGCGTCGCCTGTTCTAGGCAAAACGCTATTACGCTGTGCGCCAAGTGCGCCACGCGGTTATGGAATAATGGCAATCGTATGCATCGGCAGCAGTTGCGCCGGTGTCCATAACCGCGCAGTCCTGTGCGTCCAGCCGGGAGAGAAAACCCGGCAGCGGCCGCAAGGCTGACTACTCCGCGGCAATACCAAGGAGAACATTATGGATGATCTCAAAGATCAATCCGCAGTGTCCACGACCGCAACGAACGGGGTCGTGGAATCGGAAGAGGTGCGCGCACAGGAAGCGCTATTGGGGGATACTGATCCAAGTCTGACCAGCGCCGACGACGTGGCCAAAGCCTGAACGTCGACCCATCCCACGGCCTGAGCGAGGAAGAAGCCAAGCGCCGACTGGCCAAATTCGGCCCGAACGAGCTCGCCAGCGCCCCGCCCGTACCGAAATGGAAGAAATTCCTGGCCCAATTCCAAGATCCGCTGGTCTACCTGCTGATCGCGGCCACTATTATCTCGGTGATCGCTTGGTTCATCGAAAAGCCAATGCGCAGCCCGGCGCGGAAGGCGGCGAAGTGCTGCCGTTCGACGCCATCGTGATCATCTTGATCCTGATTGTCAATGCTGTGCTCGGCTATATGCAAGAAGCCAAGGCCGAGGCGGCCGTCGAAGCGCTCGCACAAATGACGGCCCCGCAGACCTCGGTGCTGCGCGATGGCAAGGTCATGCGCATCAACACCGCCGACGTGGTCCCCGGCGACATCATCGTCCTTGCGGAAGGCGATTCGGTCTCCGCTGATGGCCGACTGGTCAACGCGGCCAGCCTGCGCATCGCCGAGGCTTCACTGACCGGCGAATCCGTGCCGGTTGCAAGAAGCCGGACACACTCACCGAAGCCAAGGCGCTGGGCGACCGCGCCAACATGATCTTCAACGGCACTTCCGTGACGCAAGGCACCGGCCGCGCAATCGTGACCGGCACCGGTATGAATACGCAGGTCGCAAGATCGCCGACATGCTCTCCGCCACCGAAGATGAGAAAACTCCGCTGCAGAAGGAGATGGATTACGTCTCCAAGATCCTCGGCATTGCGGTGTGCGTCATCGCTGTCGTGGTGCTGGTGGCGCTCGCCGTGCTGGAAGGCTTCAACGACGTCCATGACGTGATTGATTCCTTGCTGTTGGCTGTCTCGCTGGCTGTGGCCGCCGTGCCGGAAGGCTTGGCCGCCATCCTGACCGTGGTGCTGGCGCTTGGTGTGCAGCGTATGGCCGCGCACAACGCCATCGTCAAGAAACTGCATTCGGTGGAGACCTTGGGTTCCGCTTCCGTGATCTGCTCGGATAAGACCGGTACGCTGACCCGCAACGAGATGACCGTGGAACGTGTGGTCACCCCGTCCGGCGAAGTGCAGATCACTGGCACCGGTTACGCGCCGGAAGGCCGCATGGTTATGACCGGCGGCGTCAGTCCTGAATCCGAGCAGGCCCAGATTGTGGCCGATGAAGTCGTCGCCACGCTCGTGGCCGGCACGCTCGCGAACGACGGCGAACTACGCGAGGAGAACGGCCGTTGGGAGATTGTGGGCGACCCCACCGAAGTCTCGCTGATCGTGGCCGCACGCAAGGTCAAGGCCGATCGCAAGATCAAGCGATACACGCGCGTTGGCGAGATTCCGTTCACCTCCGAACGCAAGCGCATGTCCATCATCGCCAAGGACAGCACCGATTCAGACAAGCTCACCGTGTTCGCCAAGGCGCGCCCGACGTGCTGTTGAGCTACTGCACGCGCATCCGCGTGGGTGGTCAGGTCCGTAAGCTCACCGAAGGCGATCGCCAGTCGATTCTCGCCACCGTCGAACGTCTCTCCTCCGAGGCCTACCGTACGCTTGGCGAGGCCTGCCGTCCGCTGGAAACCGGTTCTTTGGCTGATGTGCCCGGTGTAAGCGTCAACGCTGCAGGCCAGGTGTCCGACATCGCCGATCAGGCCGAAGCCATTGAAACCGATCTCATCTGGAATGGCATGGTCGGCATTATCGATCCGCCGCGTACTGAGGTGCGCGACTCCGTGACCGAGGCCCATCGTGCCGGCATCCGCACGGTGATGATCACCGGCGACCACCCGCTGACCGCCGCCCGCATCGCCTCCGACCTTGGCATCATCGCCAAGGATGGCAAGGCCCTGACCGGCGACCAGCTCGACCAGCTGCCCGATGAGGCCGCGCTCGACAAGGCCACGTCCGAAGTGTCCGTGTACGCGCGCGTGGCCCCCGAGCACAAGCTCAAGATCGTCGAATCCTTGCAGCGCCAAGGCAACATCGTGGCCATGACCGGCGACGGTGTGAACGATGCCCCGGCAGTCAAGTCCGCGGACATCGGCGTGGCCATGGGCATCACCGGCACCGAACGTGACCAAGCAGAGCGCCAAGATGATTCTGGCGGACGACGAACTTCTCCACCATCGTGGCCGCCGTACGCGAGGGTCGCGTGATCTTCGACAACATCCGCAAGTTCCTGCGCTACCTGCTGAGTTCCAATGTGGGTGAGGTGTTCACCGTGTTCCTCGGTGTGGTGTTTGCCGGCTTCCTCGGCATCCGCCAGCCGGAAACCGTGGGCGTCACCGTGCCGCTGCTCGCCACACAGTTGCTGTGGATCAACCTGCTGACCGATGCCGCGCCGGCGTTGGCTATGGGCGTGGACCCGCAGACCGACGATGTGATGGGTCGTAAACCGCGTAAGGTGACGGACCGCGTGATTGACGCCTCCATGTGGGGCGACATCATCTACATCGGCGTCATCATGGCCATCGTCACGCTGATTGGTATGGACATGCACCTGTCCGGCGGCTTGTTCACCGACCGCTCGGTGGATGCCATCGGCCATGAAGCGCAGATGACCGAGGCCCGTACGATGGGCTTCACGATTCTGGTGTTTGCCCAGCTGTTCAACGCGCTGTCCTCCCGTTCGCATCTGCAGTCCGCATTCGTGGGTCTGTTCTCCAACAAGTGGCTATGGGGTGCGATTGGTTTGTCCGTGGCGCTGCAGCTCGTGGTGATTTACGTGCCGTTCCTCAACGGTCCGTTCGGCACCGTGGCATTGAGCCCGATGGCTTGGGTGGAATGCATCTGCCTGGCCGCAATCGTGCTGATTGCCTCCGAACTGCGCAAGATTGTGCTACGCGCGATGGCCAAGCGTTAAGCCATCGCAATAGCCCTGATTGTGGGCATATAGCAGTGGGCCGGGCTCTGGTATTCAGAGCCGGCCCACTGCTATATCCAAACGGCTCCTCATGGGGCGGTAACTATCCCATGGGGCGGTGATTTCCTCATGGGGCGGTCGCTGAAAACGGCATTATTCCGCGAAAAAGGGAAATGTGCTAACCGCCCATGGGAAACAGGAGAACGCTGCAGACCTCAGTTGTTGCTGCCGTCGGTGCCGTCAGTAGAGGTGGAGTTGTCGCCGCCGTTATTGTTGGACTCGTCTTGAGACTTCTGCTGTGCCTCTTGGTCAGCCTTCTGCTGAGCCTCTTCCTGAGCTTGCTTGGCGACATCTGCCTGCTGCTTGGCCTGCATCGAGGCGGTGACGTCGGACTCGGCCTTCTGCAGTTTAGAAATCGCATTGTTGACGTCGGATTCGGACGGACTGGTCCCGTTCATCACCGTATTGGCCTCGGTGATGGCGTTTTGCAGCGCGGTGCGGGTGTTTTCATCGGCCACACTGCCCGCGGAATTATCCAGCGTGCCCTGCGCCTGCGAAATAGCCGAGCTCAGGTTCGATTTCAGTGTGTTGGTATCGGCCGTCGCCTTTGAAGTATTAACGGCCTTGATCGCATTGTTGATGGCATCCGTCTTGTCAGCCATGTCGCTGGCATCATTCTGCAGCTCTTTAGTGTGAGACTTCAACTCAGTGGCGTTGAGGCTGGAATCGCACTTGGCGGTGTCAGCCGGATTGCCGGCGTCTTGCAACGCCTGATTCAGCGTGGTGAGCGTATTGGCATCGGCCACATCGCTGGTGGATGTTTGCGCGCTGGTTTGGCCATTGGATATGGCGGTGGTGAGCTTCTTCTGAGCATTCGTGTACTGCTTGGCCGCTACCTTGCACTCGGCCAATGCCACGGCTTGGCTTGCCTTGCTGCTGTTGGAATGCCACCAGAGCAGGCCGGCGACAACCAGCGCTATCACGGCGACTACTGCTACGGCAATGCTGATGATCTTGCGGGTGTTCTTTTTGCCGCTACCGCCGTGACGAGGCTCGGCGCCATCGGAATCGTCCTCATCGGAGACCTGATCCAACGGAATGGAGGGAGGCATCACAGCAGGCTGAGCCTGTGCCGAAGCGGCCAGGGCGGCCGGTTGGAACACCTGTGTGGCTGCAGCATCATCGGCAGACGCTACTTGCGTTGCCGGCATGGTAACGGTCTCACCGGATACGGTGGATGATGCGCCGTATGCCTGTGTGGCCGCAGCTGAATCAGGCTGGAATGCCTGTGTGGCCGCGGTTTCGGCATTCGGCATGGCCTGAGCTTCGAAAGGCTGTGTTGCCATGACCTGATCAGGCTGGAACGCTTGTGTTGCCTCGGCATCTACCGCAGGCTGCTCGGCCTGATTGGGGTGGAACGCCTGTGTCGCGGCGTTTGAAGCTACCGAAACAGGCGATGTCGCCGGTGCCGCTGGTGCGGCTGGTGCTGCTGGCGTCACCGGCGCTGTCGGTTCCACCGGGCGGAAGCTTTGCGTCGTCTGATCCCAAACGTATTGCTGCTGGCCGGGCGCAGCGGCGATTGGTGTTTCGGATACTACTGGCTGCGTGGCTGCCGCCGGCTGTGGTGCTTGTGCGGCAACCGCAGCCAGGAATTGCGGCGAGAACGGTTGCGTCATGGCCGGATCGATGGGCTGCGTCGGCTGAGCGGCTTGTACGGTCGGCACAGCTTGCGTGGGTTGTGAGGCATACGCTACTTGCGCGGGCTGCACAAACTGTGTGGGCTGCGCAGACTGCACAGCCCACACAGACTGCGGGAACTGCAGCGCCGGTATGTCCTGTGCCGCTGGCTGCGCACCATATGCTGCTGTCTCTTGCCCGGGAATCGGAGGAACCGTTGGCCTGACCGGCTTTTCGGGCTGCTGGAAGTCGAACTGGAACCCGCCATCGCTGTTGGTCATGACATCTCCTTGGGATTAAGCAAATGGCCGGCATCCGCCGGCCGAATGGTACGTCGCAACGCTCAGTCGTCGATGTGCGCGCGGTAGAAATTCTCGTAGGAACGGCTCGGCGTCGGACCCCGCTGGCCTGATAATGCGAGCCGGTGCCCTTGGAGCCATAAGGGTGCTCAGCGGGCGAGCTCAGCTGGAAGAAGCACATCTGGCCGATTTTCATGCCAGGCCATAGTTTGACCGGCAACGTCGACACATTAGACAGCTCAAGCGTAATATGCCCCTCGAAACCGGGGTCAATGAAGCCCGCAGTCGAATGGGTGAGAATCCCCAATCGGCCCAGTGAGCTCTTGCCTTCCAGACGGGCAGCAATGGACGGGTCCAACTTGACGTATTCCCACGTGGAACCAGTGCGAACTCGCCGGGGTGCAAAATCCACGGTTCGTCGGGAGCCACCTCGAACTGTTCGGTGAGCGCGCCTTGGTTTTCCGCCGGATCGACATAGGTGTAGGCGTGGTTATTGAACAAACGGAAGTACCGATCCAATCGCACGTCGATGGAAGCGGGCTGCACCATTTCGGGGGTCCACGGATCAAGTGAGATATGACCTGCGGACTGTGCGGCGAGAATGTCGCGGTCGGACAGCAGCATGTGAAAAACTCCTTGGGCAAATAAATACTGCCTTCAAGTCTAGCGCCTTGGGCGGAAACGTGAGAGGCTCCTCACGCTTCCGCGGTCCATCAATCGCAAGTATTCTCAGGTTTTTCTCAGAGAAACTTAGAGGTAGACCCAGAAAGCAGTGGTTATATAAAAGATGTCAGCGGAAAGCTGATCAGGAGCCGCAGCAGTTCCCGACAATTGAACCCCCTTTCTTCTTCTCTCTCCTTTCTCTCCCCGGCGGCAACCGCGGGGTTCTTTTTGTGCCCTGAATCATTCCCCCGAATGACCGCCATTCCCAAGCCATAGCGGTACACTAGCTGTGTAATCGGCAGGAAGGGGGCACCGATGGCCCGCAACGATGAGGACTACGATTTCTTCGGCGATGGTCAGTATGACGATTCGCGCAGCTCACGTCGTGCACAGAATCGACGCCCATCCAGGCGGGATGCCGGCCGGCGATTCGCCGCTACAAAGCCAGCAGCCCAACGTCGATATTGTGCCGCAGACTTGCCGTTGTCAGCGGACTGCTAGCCGTCGTGGTATCGGCCACCTCGGCGGTTCATGAGATCGCGCCTTACGCCATTTCCTTTATG
>ENA-OQDD01000665-OQDD01000665.1-human-gut-metagenome-genome-assembly--contig:-NODE-665-length-13239-cov-5.051098_pt1 | contig 13239 bp, 16 predicted proteins | sample MGYA00242507_ERZ504598 | MGnify/ENA primary metagenome ERZ504598 (study PRJEB26092, sample SAMD00036318) | human gut metagenome | host: Homo sapiens | study: EMG produced TPA metagenomics assembly of... | reverse complement strand
CTCAAGGATGCCGACCCGGAAATGAAGGCAAAACTCCGTCTGGCCCTGCTCACCTGATGCAAAAAAGGGCACTGATTGCAATGCAATACAGCGCCTACATAATCGGACACGGAAAACACCGACCGTGCAAAAACCGTGCAGAAGCCGTGCACCCATGGCTTACAAAACAAAAAAGCCATGAAATCTTTCGATTTCAGCTTCCACGGTAGACATTCCTACGGGTTGGGACCCGCAGGCTAAGCAAAGCCGCACTGTGGCTTTGCTTGCGCGCTGTGCGCCGCCGCCTTGTTCGAGCCCCTTCCATCGTGTAGACAAAAAGAAAAACCAGTACACAACGTGTACTGGTTTTTCTTGGTGCAGTAAAGCAATCCAAATCCGAACCATTTCCCTCGGATGCAACTTCTGTCGCTTCTCCAAAGGTCACGGTCTGTGTCCCTTCTTTATAGTTAAAGGTAATGAGAACCTTATCATCATACAGGTAAATCGCATTGATGAAGGTATCCACCAGTGCCTGCCGCTGGTCTTTCAGGCTCATGTCCAGCTTGCGGAACCGGAGCAACCAAAACCGGATGAACTCTTCGGTCACTTTCGGCTTCGCCAGCTTCTCTTCTGCAATGCGGGCTTCAAGCTCACGCTTGGTTTCTTCCAGCTGCTCCAGCCGCTCCTTGGTGGAGCTGGTCAGGATACCGGCCTGAATCGCATTGAGCATATTCTGGATACCAGATTCAGCATCCCGAAGCTGTTTCTCATAGAGGGGAATGTTGGTGTTCTCCTTGTTTTGCAGTTCCATCACCTTGGCGATGATAGATTCCATGGCGGCATCGTCTTTGACAAGCTGCATCGTCTGGTTGACCACCAGATCTTCCAGCCACTGTTTACGGACGGTCTTTTTCTTGCAGCCCTTGTGCTTTTTGGCAGTGGCACATTTATAGTAGCGGTGGACTTCACCCGTCCGGCTCGTGCCGCTTTCGCCAAACATCAACGCCCCACAGTAGCCGCAGAACAGCTTGGTGGTGAGCAGGTAGTCATCCTCTGCCTTTCTACGGGCAGGGGCTTTCTTGTTTTTGGCGATTTTCTCCTGCACATCCTCAAACAGTTCCAGCGGAATGATGGGCGGGATAGCATCCGGTACGACCACATCCCGGAATTTCAGTTCTCCGATGTACCGCCGGTTTTTGAGCATATGTTCGACGCTGTTATAGGTAAACGCACCGCCCACCGGGTTCTTGATGCCGTTTTCGTTCAGCCAGTCCCGGATCTCCTTCATGGTGGAGCCTTCATTGTACTTCTTGAACGATTCCAGCACAAAAGGCGAGGTGAGAGGGTCAATATGGAACTTCCGTTCCGAATCCAGCGTGTAACCAAAGGTTCCACGACCACCGTTGCAGCGTCCTTTCAGGATGTTCTCGGTCTGTCCACGCACGACCTTCTCGGCAAGGTCAGCGGAATAATACTCGGCATAACCTTCCAGCACCGATTCCAGAATGATGCCCTCCGGCCCCTCGGAGATGATCTCGGTGGCAGACATGAGCTTGACACCATTCTTCTTCAGCTGGGTCTTGTACCGGGCACTGTCGTAGCGGTTCCGGGCAAAACGGTCAAGCTTCCAGACCAGCACAATGTCAAACAGCTTTTTGTCGCTGTCTTTTATCATCTGCTGAAACTCCGGGCGGTTGTCCGTTTTGGCAGAGATGGCACGGTCAATGTAGTGCTTGACGATGGTGATGCCATTCTTTTCCGCATAGGCAGTGCATTCACGAATCTGGCCTTCAATGGATTCTTCGCGCTGGTTATCCGATGAATAGCGGGCATAGATCACGGCGGTCATGGCAAGCACCTCTCTTTTATGCATCAATGGACGGTAGAGTGTTCATTTCAAAGCAATGTTTCGTATAATGTATATACCATACTTTTCATCCTATTGCAATAGTTTATAGAATGTCATTTTTCCTGAATGTCATTTTTATGATGGACTCCTGTACAAATTTCGGCTGAACGGTATTCAAAAAGGATGTTCTATCCCATGACAGAGCATCCTTTTGAAACAGCTTTCTCTTATTATAGCTTTAAATCGTCCAATTCTGACTTGCTGATTGCAAATCAACCATGTGCGCATACAATCCGTTCCGAGCATAAAGCTCATCCGGTCTGCCTTGCTCCGCTACGATGCCATCCTTCAGCACAACAACCTTGTCTGCACCTGCCACGGTACGCATCCGGTGAGCGATGATGAGAACGGTCTTGTTTTTGATGAGGCGGGACAGAGCCTCCTGAATCGCCGTTTCGTTCTCAACATCCAGACTTGCGGTGGCCTCGTCCAGCAGAATGATGGGCGCATCCTTCAGAAAAGCACGGGCGATGGAAATGCGCTGACGCTCACCGCCGGAAAGAGCGCAGCCATTCTCGCCGATATTGGTGTTCCACTTGTCCGGCAGCTTCTCGGCAAATTCCTCGCAGTTTGCCAGCTTTGCCGCCGTAAGGACCTCCTCGTCGGTGGCACCTTTGCGCCCCAGACGGATGTTTTCGAGGATTGTGTTGTCAAACAGGGTCACATCCTGAAAGACGATGGAATACAGGCTCATGAGTTTTTCCGGGTCGATTCGGGAGACATCCATGCCGCCCACGGTGATACTGCCCTTCTGGTAATCCCAGAACCGTGCTGCCAGCCGGGAAACAGTGGTCTTGCCGCTGCCGGAGGGGCCCACCAGCGCCGTAACCTCCCCCTGCTTTGCGGTAAAGGAGACATCCCGCAGCACCGCTTCACCGGAGTCATAGGCAAAGCCCACATGGTCGAACACGATATCGCAGCCCTGATTGGTCAGCTGCTCGCTGCCGGTCTGCAGGGGAGCGTCCAGAATCTCATTCATCCGCCCCACATTGGTACGCATGGCGATGACCGCCGCCAGATTCTGCAAAGCCCCCTGCATGGGGTCGTACATCCGGGATGCCGCCATCAGGAACAGAAACAGTCAGTACGTCGATGCTGCCCTGCACCAGCAGCACCGAACCGGTGAGCGCCACCGATGCAATGCCCAGCTTGAGCACCATGCCGGCGGAGGACACAAACAGCGCTGTTTCCAGCTCTGCCACAATAGACTGCTTTTCCACTGCCCGAATTTTGCCGGAAAGGCCGGACAGATACTGCTGCTCCGCATTGCTGGCTTTCAGGTCCCGGAGAGTCTCGATGTACTCCTGAATACCGTCCGCACAGGCCATTTTCGCCGCCATGGTCCTGGCCTGCACCTTATCCTGTACCCGATAGCTGCCCACCACGATGGCAGCGGATACCGGAATGACCCACAGAGCCGCCAGTGCCATCCGCCACTCAAAGGCGAACAGGCTCAGGGCAATGAGCACCGTGGAAATGAGGGAGCCGAACAGACCGGGGATGAAGTGGGAGCAGTCCTTTTCCAGTACCTCGCAGTCCGCCATGATGGTGCTGGTCAGGTCGCAAGGTCTCGCTTGCCGAAAAAGGACAGGGGCAGCTTGCGCAGCCGCTCCGCAAGGGTCAGGCGGCGGGTGCCGCTCTCTTTATAGGTGGTAAAATAGGTGCCGTTGTACTGGAACCATGTGGTCAGTAAAATCAGTGCAAAGCAGGCAACGCATCCCACCAGATAAAAGGTACTTCTCTCACTCGTAGAGCCTGCCAGCAGGTCTTTTACCAGAAGATACAGCAGCCCGGTGGGCAGCATGAACGCCATGTTCTGGAACGCACAGGCCAGAACGCCCTTTACAAGCCCCTTTGCGCCCTCCGGGGAGCTGGCTGTGGCGTGTTGAATTTTTCGATCATTCCTTACCCCTCCTTTGCGACCTTCCACTGCACCGAGGCCTGATAATCCTGCCACATCCGGGCAAACAGGCCGTTCTGCGCACACAACTCGTCCTTTGTGCCGGACTCCGCAATTTGCCCATCCTGCACCACATAGATGCAGTCGGCGTTGGCGACGGTGGACAGGCGGTGTGCGATCATAATGACCGTTTTGCCCTTGGCAAGCTGCGCAAATGCAGCCTGCACTCTGACTTCATTGTCCGGGTCGGCAAAAGCGGTGGCCTCGTCAAGCAGCAGGATGGGCGCATTTTTCAGCATGGCGCGGGCAATGGCAATGCGCTGCTGCTCGCCGCCGGACAGATACACGCCTTTTGTGCCAATGACGGTATGGATGCCCTCCGGGAACTTTTCCACGATATCCATGCACTGTGCAGCTTTCAGCGCCGCCAGCACCTCGGCTTCGGTGGCTTGCGCTCTGCCCAGCCGGACGTTGTCCAGAATGCTGCCCTTGAGCAGGCGGCTGTTCTGAAACACAAAGGAAATGGTGTCCATCAACTCTTCCTTGGGGATGTCCCGCACATCCGCTTCTCCCACTCGGACGCTGCCGCTCTGCACATCAAAGAACCGGCAAATCAGGTTTGCCAGTGTGGATTTGCCGCCGCCGGAGGGGCCAACGAAAGCCACCATCTGACCCGGCTGAATTTTCAGCGAAACGCCCTTGATAACATCCGTTTTGCCATCATAGCTGAAATGCACATCCTTCAGGGACACAGAGGCATCTTTCGGATGCCGCGGATGATCGTTTTCTGGCACAGGTTCCGCATCCAGAACCGAATCCACACGAGCCAACGCATCTGCCACAACGAGTTCATTTTCGCTCATGTACATGATGCGGGTCAGGGTCAGGGAGATTACCGGGGTAATGATGATGTAGAACAGCAGGTTCAGCAGAAATTCCGAAGTCACACCGTTCCGGGTGAACAGAAGCCCACCTACAATCAAGAAAGCAAACACACCGTTGATTGCGGCAGTATAGAGCATCATCGGCATCCGCAGCTCTTTGGTGTAGGCAATGACCCACTTTTCGTACTCATCAATGGTCGCTTTGAATTTTTTGAACGAAAAGACGGATTGCCCGAAGGTCTTGACTACCGGGATGCCGCGGACATACTCCACGGCCTCGTTAGACATTGATTCCAACGCATTACCGTATTGCCGCATTTTGTCTGCCATCCGCCTTCCTGTCATGGCGGACATGATGACGAAGCCCAGTGCCACCGGAACGAGACTCAGCAGACCCAGCCGCCAGTCGAACACAAGCAAAAGAACCAACAGACCTATGGGTGTTGCCATTGCATTATATTTGTCCGGCAGCTGATGGGCGAGAAATGTCTCCGCTGCGCCAGTACTCTCGTGGATGATCTTGCGCAGCTTACCGCTGCCAAACGTCTCCGTAAAGCCCAGCGGCAGTGTGGCAAGGTGTTCGGAAACCTCCAGCCGCAGATTGGTCGCCACTCGGAACGCCGACAGATGGGAGCACATCAGTGCCGCAATGTAAATGATGTAAGCCAGCACCGCAAACAGCACTGCCATCCAGCCGTAATGGGGGATGTTCACCGCCTGCGCATAGTCCGGCGCGGCGTTCAACACATCCCGCAGGATCTTCCAGATGTACACAAAAGGCACCAGCGCCACCAGCGCACTGACCGCAGACAGCACCCACGAAGCGTAGGTGAAATATCGGTAGTTCCCGGCGTAACCCATCAGCCGGGAAAGATCGGACTGTTTTTTCACGGAAAAACCTCCTTCAAATAATTTTTATGCAAAAATGTGCCGTGGCGTTTTTGCTCCACAGCACATTCTGCGTATTAACCTGCTAGATTTTCAGTACAGAACAGCTCAATGCAGTTGTCGATCATAGTCTGGTCGCAATCCGTAGAAATGCCAGATGCCAGCCAGTAAGCATAATCGCCTGCATCATACTGACTCAGAGCATCTGCATCCGAACCATAGCGAAACTCAATGTGGTAGGTTTCCGCACTGGTGTCTGGCGCGAGGAAAAAGTAGGTGAACTCGCCGGAATCGGCATCATCACTTTCAAACTCATACAGTCCACGCACAGGCTCCATGCCAATGTAGTGATAGGTATGGGAGAACAGCTCATTGCCATCCTTATCGGTACCAGAAATGGTGGAAGTTTCGCCGTCAAAGGTCAGGGTCGCAAGGTCATTGGTAAAGCCGCAGAAGTAGGCACCGCCGCCGTTGGCATACGCTTTAACTGCATCTTCGCCGTAAACATCACCTGTCACCATAGAGGACAGCTTCTCAAAAGCAGCTTCGGCATTGTCCTCGCCCACGAGAGCGGTACAATCATCCAGCCATGTCTGCTTATATTCGTCCGCCAGAATCACCGGCCACAGTTCCTGATAGCTGCCTGTTAGGTCGTTCAGCAGCTGTGCAGCGGCAGCTTCGTTTTCATCCGCAGCAGAAGAGGCGGTCTCTTCTACGGAAGAAACAGTGCTTTCTGCGGCAGAACTTGCAGAAACGGGAACAGAGCTCGCCGTGCCGCTGCTGCAGCCAACCAGAAGAGAAGCAGACAGAGCTAGCACAGCAGCTGCACTCAGAATTCTTTTCATCAAACGCATTATCAATTTCCTCCACAAAATCAGAATATCGGCGTTAGCTTCGACTAATCGCGATACTGATTTTACTGGAACCGGACTTTCTGCGCAAGAACCAAATCGACAGAATCTATCCAATCGGACGCATCTTCCGATACTCCGTAGGCGTCATGCCGGCTGCTTCCCGAAATGCAGAAGAAAACTTATTCGGATTTTCGTACCCGACCCGATGGGCGATTTCAGCAACCGTGCAATCGGTTTCGAGTAGTAGCTTCTGTGCCAGCTGCAGCCGGTACTCTTTCTGATACGCATAGACCGAGCTGCCGTAAATGCCTTTGAAACAGCTTTTTAATGCCGTAGGCGAAAGGCCGACCTCCTGTGCAAGCTGTTCGATTGTACGGTGAACTGTCAGTTCCTGCGTGAGAAGAGCCGCAGCCTGCTTCACACACTCCACCTGATGCTGGTTGAAGTAGTCTGTCTGCTGCACATCTTCCCTGTTTTTCAGCCGGGTCAGAATATGCAGCAACTCCAGCACTTTCAGCCGAAGATAGCCGGTGTCCGGCACAGAATGCGCTGTGTAAAGCTCTGAAAAAATATGGGCAATGGTCGGTTCTGACCGCAGGATACAGCAGCGGTTTTCCGTGCAGATGTACCGCCGTATGACATCAAGGTCTACGCCGTACCATTCCATTTGTTTCCGCATTTCCGGCGAAATCGCATCCAGATCCAGTAGGATGGTGATGCCGTGGTAGTGCCGCAGCGGAAAGCAGGAGGACGACTTTTTGCGCGCTGCTGCACAGACGGCAAAGTCCCCTGCCGCCAGATAGCAGCAGCTATTTTCCCCAAAACTGCACTCGTAACGCCCCACGCGGCAGTGGTTGATCTCGATCACATTCCGCGCTGGTGCGGGAGTCTCGTCAAAGGAAACAAGATGCATATCGTTGTAGTACAGTTCTGCCCCCGAAAACAGTGGACAGATGGTCATACTCCCGCTCCCCGTTCCGTTGGAGAACACGACGGTGCGGGGCATCGCCGTGGAAGCAGTTTGCTCCGGGGGAAGATCAAAAAATGATTTATACATAGCCATTCTCTTTTCCTGAAGATTCGATTTTTCTTACTGATTCGCAGACGTGAACTGTCAAATTCCATTTCTCTGCAAAAATGTTTCCATCAAATCAAGATACCGTTCCGCCTGAACAATGAAGCTCACATGACCGTGCGGATCTCTGCTCCGATACGCGGCCCCAGATAGGTGGCAAACCATGCATGGTGGCCACCCATGTATGAATAGTCAGAGCGATTGCAACGGTGAATATCCCGCACAGAAACTGGACATATTTGATTTTTCTGTATTTTTCATCGATGTCCGCGTTCAATGCTTTTATCACAAAGTAATAGAGAAAGCCCCCGATCGTACCCAGCCCAACGGTAAGCACAGGCCTCCGCAGCCCATAGGAGCCGGACAGATAGTAGGCTCTGTTGAAAAGGCCGGTGTCGGTTTGCTGAAGCGGAATGCAGCCCAGCAACCAGTCCCCGGCAGCCATAAATCCGCATCCGACTGCGCCAAGAATGCACCAGCGAATCAGCTTTTTCGGTTTCTCCGTCTTTATCTTTTTTGCCTCCGATTGCAGTTCATGATTCTGCTTTTCATTTGGGCAATTTCCAACTTCTTAGAAAATCAAATGGACAATACCGCCGACAATTGCCGCTCCCGCAACCCAGATCAGCGCCAGTATACTTCGCTTTTTCAGCACCTGCCTCCAGGTCTGCACGAACGGCGCATCTTCAAGCCCTGGCAACACCCAAAACTGCTGTGCCCGACCCGTAGCTTGTCGATCACAACGCCGTCATAGATATTCATAACCTCAAGAAACAGCAGCGCCTGCCAATAGGCCTCACCAAAGGAGGAAGCCCCGTTCCACAAACCGATGATCAGCACAAGAGCAGCAAGCATCACGATAAAGAACGGTATCATAAAGCATTTTCGTTTCCGGTTCATCGTATTGCGGTCGATCAGTCCCAGTTCGATGGCGCGATCCTGCACCTCCTTAGGATAAAAGTACAGTCCATTGACAGCACCTCTGATCACAGCGATTTTTACCATTGCGGTAAACAGCAGACAATAAAGCAGCAGTTGCAGTACGATCATTGTTTTTCTCCTCTCAGTCTGCGTGCGAATCGGGCATATGCTCCCATTTCCTTCGTCTTCCATTGTGGTTCATACAAAACAAGAAAGTATGCCAGAAATACCATGTACCGAATCGTTTAATTTCCATTTCAATATGCCTCCCCGCTATTATCTGACCTTCATGCAAAAATCGCAGCGGTCATTTCCGCGCCCCAGCGTCATGCTTCTCTCCCAGATCAGCTTCGGATGCAGGCCGGTATAGCTGATGTCATCACTGTCGCAAAAGCAGCGGCACAGCTCCGGGCAGCCGTATTCTGCGCAGGTGTCGTGATAGGGACACTTCATCATATCCACACGCCAGACGCCGTTACCGGTCTGCAGTTCTTTTGGGGCAAAGCCGCCGCCGGGCCGAAAACGCTCCGGGTGGATTTGACGAAAACGCCGGGAACAAGGCGGTAAAGCCCCGGTATGTGCAGCAGGGCGGCAAGCTGTTTGTGGCTCGTTCTCGCAAGCCGCTCCACATAGCCGTGAACGGTTTGCAGTGCTTCTTCTTTCGGCATGACCCGCTGCAAGGTTTCGTAGGCCGCAATGCCCGGCAAGATCTGCCGCTTGAGGTGGTACTGCTTTTCCTTGCTTGCACCCGCGTTTTCAGCCAGCAGCGCATTCAGGCGCATATCAAAAGCGGCGTTCAGCTGCTTTGCCTGCGCAGGAAAGCGTTGCGCCGCAGTCTCCCGAAAGTCACGGGAAAGATAGGTTTCCTTCACCTTCATCGTCCGTCACCCCTTCTTTTTGTACCCGCAGTCGCAGTAGGGTCCGCCGGAGGCAAGGGTATACTGCCGCACAAAATTTGTCACACCGCCCGCTTCGCTCATGGTGTAGTCCAGATGGCACAAAGCGGGGGTCAGGTCGTACAGACCCAGCTCCTTCATCAGCACACAGATGCCGCATTTGGTAAAGCGGCCCTCGTAGCCGCTGCCATCCGGGTATTCGTAAAACTCCATGTTCCACGAATAGGGGTTGCGGTCGGCGGCTTTCAGGGCGGCAGTGACTTTCATAGTGGCAATATCCTTTGGGGTGAACTTGCTTTTTCCGCTCTTGCGGCAGAACCACTGCATGGGCTTTGTCATCATAGACTTTGCGTAGTAATCCGTCAGCCTGTCCACCTCCGGGCGCTGCGGCATGGAGAGAATGAACGCCCCGATTATAGCGCAGTTGACAAGATTCAGTTTGAAACGGTCGGCTTTTTCAAACTCCGGCAAACCAGCAATAATCTGCCGGTATTGCGGCTTTGCCTTTTTCGTGATGGCTCTTGCGGTGGCTGCATCATAGCCCAGCACAGCGGTCAGCTGCTTTTGAAAGGAGCCTGAAAACAGCACCCACATTCCAAAGGGCATTCCGGCATATTTCATTGTCTGTCTCCAAATCCGATCTTCACGATCTGCATTTTCATCCCATTGTCCCCGACCCTTGCGAGAAACCGGAAAAAGCCGCTGACAGAAGGATCTTTCAAATCGTTGTACCCCAGCATATAGCCCCGGCTGGACACTTGCAAACGGCTGTCCCACTCGCCAATCTCCTTGGGAGCATCCGAAACGGCAAAATATGCGCCCACATCCTTAATCTTTGCACTCTTGAGCCACGTTTTGGCGATCATCTTCACCGCCGTGCGGTTGGCGGCATCGAACACCAGCACCCCGCCGGAAAAAGCATCCGCCATCCCCTGCACCAGTTCCCGAACCTGCTGGGTCAGGAAGTAATAGAACACCCCGGAGGCAAAGAACACCGCCCCGCCGGAGGCATCGATCTTGTCAAGCCATGTGGGGTCTTTCAGGTCGCAGGGGATGTTTTGCTCCCGCTCCCCGGCGGGCAGCAGCTGCTGACGCAAGGCAATCACATCCGGGAAGTCCAGATTGTATATCTTGCATCTGCCGTTGTCGCAGGCTCTGCCGGTGTTATCCAGCCCACAGCCCAGGTTGACTACCGCCGCACAGGGATGCGTTTTCAGGTATGCCTGCACCTCAAAGGCAAGGTCATTCTGCCGCATGGCGACCTCCAGTGCACCGAACCGCTGCATCAGGCTGCGGGAATTTTCCTCTGCCTCTGAAAAGTCGTAGTCGATCTGGTCGATCAGACGCACCGCTGTTTCGTCTTGGTAAAGGTTCGGATACAGCTCGGTACACAGCTTCCGGGAATACAGCGGGAGGATCAGCGTCTCCTGCACGGTATTTTTCTCGATTTTGTATTTCATAGGTTCCTCCTCAGTGAGTAAAAACAGTCATTATTGCCGCCAGCACCATCGCTATGGCTGCCATACCTACCGTACCGAACAGCCACTTTTTCTGCTTGTCTTTTGCAGTAATGTAGGGCTTCAAATCCTCTGTTCCGGGGATCGTCCATGCGTTCGTGTGCCCCACCCAATAGCCGTCAACCAACAGGCGGTCCATGAGATTCATAACGGACAAGATGACGAGTAACTGCCAGAAACCCTGAACAAAGCCCTTTGCACCGTTTATCCCATAGACACAGACCAGCACATAGCCGATATAGCCGGGAATGCAGACTGCTTTGAACAGCAGGCTGTTGCGTCGGATGCGTTCCGGGCTTGTAAGCCCCAGTTTTACGCACCGCTGCTGCACCGCCGGGCTGTAAAGATGCACCATCCCAACAGCCCCCTTACGGATGCCCGCAACGCAGATCAGAACCAGCAGAACTCCCAACCCAAGACCTTCCAGAATCACCTGTAAAAGCATTACTTATTCCTCCTGTATCCGTTTTCATCCCGGTATTCGGGATGTTCCTTTACGTATGGATCCTTATCGCCGCAGATGGTATAGTCGCATCGGCAGCCGTCCACACAGGTGGTTGTCCTCACGAGCTTGGCATGGAGCAGTTCCATGGACGCATAGTCCACATTGCACAGGGCGGGCATAATGTCCGCAAATCCGAACCGCTTGGCAAATTCCGCCGCCGGACACGCCGTAAATTCATAATAGATGGGCTTGCTGTTTTCGTAAGGCGTAACATCCATCTCGTAATCATGCCATGTGTCACAGTGCTTTTGGGCGGTGCTGAATGCCTGATACATCAGCTTTTTCCAGAATGGCTTGTTGATGTCAACGAAGCGCAGCTTCCGGAAGGACGGCAGGATCAGATTTTCTTCGATCTCTTCCATTTCGCGGAATGTGACCACATCCCGGCACACATCGTAAAAGCACATGATGGCGATGCAGTCGTAGGTGCCGCCTACGCCGTTGTGAAAATTCTTTTTACCGCCGAGGTCGGTGCGCCACTTGGAAAGAAGCTCTGCGTATCTCAGCTGCACCTGCTCCCAGACCGCCTCGCGCTCCACCTCCGGATGGTGCAGAGTGATTTTCGCCAGAATTTCCTTTTTGCAGGGTTTGGAATATAGCACATGGCAGCTACGGTCGAATTGTTAATTCACTGTCCTTCATCTTCCCACGCCTTTCAGAAAACCACTCTTTGCATTTTCTTCGGTGTCGTCCGATTCGTCGTAGGCATCATAGGGTGCCGATGGGTCGTGTACTCGTTTTTTGAATGGTGAACAGCTCTTGTCTTTGTGGGCAAACGCAAAGGCAAAATTGTCCGTCCATCCGTGTGACCGGTGATGAAATATGGATGCAGCCCACGTGCGCGCAGTTTCCGCTCCAGCTCCGCCAGTGACTGCACAGCCAGCTCATTGTCCTCCGCCAGTGAGGAAATGAAGCTGTAGCCGCCGTCCGCGCCGAACCAGATGGTATCGCCGGTAAAGAGATATTTCCCGTCCACAAGATATACCATGTGCCCCCATGTATGACCGGGAACGAGAAAACACTCGATCCTGACGCCGTCAATGTCAAGTACCTGCCCATCGTGCAGCAGCACTTTTTCATTGTTGATCGTCGCCTGCGGCAGCTTGTAAAGGTGGTAAATGACCCTGCGGCGTGCTTCTCCGATCAGATACCGGTTCTCGATCTCACCGATGTACAGATTCGCATTTCGGAACAGCCCCGGACTGTCTGCTTCCACCGCACCCACATGGTCGGTGTCCTGATGGGTGATAAGGATATGGTGTATCGACTTCGGATCAATCCCAAGCCAGCCCATTTTTTCGGCAAGGCGGTCGTAGTTATATCCCGCATCGACCATAATGGTCGTATCGCCTTTGCGGTAGAAGAAGATGTTCGCCACCCATTCGCGCACGCAGGCAACATTCTCGTCGATCCAGCCGGTGTTCAAAGGCTTGAAGATTTCCTTGCCCCGGTACATCCAGCTCATTGCTTTTCTTTGAAATTCCGTTGCCTTTTTCGACATGATCGCACCTCATTTCTGTGCTGTGATGCACAGCCAGCCCTTTTTATTTTTGTGGTTCTGGATCTTACAAAATCCTGCTTGCTCCAGATACGTTTTACCGTTCACAATGCAATGCTTTTTACCAGATGCGCCCACTGCTCCGGGTGACAGGCCAGCAATTCCTCGTGCTGCAAGTTCTGCTCATGGAGAACAGGATGTGCAAAATGCTGCTGATACCGGGCACGATATTTTGCGCCCATTTTCAGGGCGTAAAAAATATGGATTTCGGTACCGGGCACATGGATCTTATCCGGCAGCGGAGTGATAAGATCGGAGTAGAACTGATTTTTACAGCTCTGCATGGTCACATAGGGGCGGGCATTGCCAAACATTTTCAGAAAGGCTTTGACATAATCCCCCGACTCTCTGGC
>ENA-OQDD01000663-OQDD01000663.1-human-gut-metagenome-genome-assembly--contig:-NODE-663-length-13245-cov-1.679982_pt1 | contig 13245 bp, 19 predicted proteins | sample MGYA00242507_ERZ504598 | MGnify/ENA primary metagenome ERZ504598 (study PRJEB26092, sample SAMD00036318) | human gut metagenome | host: Homo sapiens | study: EMG produced TPA metagenomics assembly of... | reverse complement strand
GGAAGGACAGCGCAATGTATGATAGGCATTGACCACGATGAAGTGGTATACGTTCCCTTCACGAAGGCCATCAAGAATGACAAACCCATCAAGAAAGACCTTGTAAATGTATTGAGAGAACTGTCTATCTAATGACAGACAGTTCAGATACCCCATAAACAGAGAAGGCGACATATGCGCCTTCTCTGTTTTTACAACCATTTTTTCACTATACTTTCCGTCCTCTCCCACAGTTCTTCCATCTGTACATGCCGGGTGTACTTCTCCGAAAGAGACTTGGGACGGCAACTGGCATTCAATGTCCCCGTACGTTTACCGGCATCCTCATCCAGCAATAAGCCGACAGCTGTTGCAGCTCTTACGGGGAGTACGGATAAAAGGCCTAAAAAGTATATCTGTCAGCGGGTCAAACCACATATGCATGGTGATGATATTGGTAGACACAATCCCCGGGTCGGCCGCATTCACAACAATACCTTTGTGTTTGACGCGACTGGCCAAGTCGATGGTGAACAGAGTCAATGCCAGCTTCGTGTTGCTATATATAGGAATGCGCCAAAAGCCACCCTTCCTTCCCCGGAGGAAAAATCCGGAAAGTCAAGATGACCGATGGCATACGTACAAGATACCATATTCACAATACGGCTCCCTCTCCCATCAATGGCAGCAGCTTGCGGGTCAGCAGGTAAGGCCCTACATAATTGACACTCACCGTCCGTTCCAGTCCGTCTTCGGTAATGCGGCGTTCCGTTTCCATGGTTCCGGCATTGTTCATCAACAACGCCAACGGCTCTCCCCGCTTCAACAGATGCTCTGCAAATGCGGCCACTGAAGCCAGAGATGCCAAATCAATGGGAGCAGTCTCAATACGCGGATTACCGGTTTCACGCATCAGCAGTTGCCGCTTGGGTTCGGCAGCTTGGGGGTCACGGCATGCATGATGACCTGATAGCCGGCAGTTGCCACTGCGCGGGTAATTTCCATGCCCATGCCACCGTCTGCCCCGGTTATAACAGCTAAATTCACTTTAATAATTAAAAATTGAAAATTAAAAACTAAAAATCAGCCTTTCGCTCTCGATTTTCTCTATCTCCCTTTTCAGACAAGGTGGAAGCTCCTCCTTCAAATGCTGATGGCATGCATCTCGATGGAATACATCCGGGCAATGCAATAATTACTATGCCGGCAGTTGCAACGTGCATTCTCTTCGGCACGCATGCGGTTGACAAACCCCGGCTCATTGAGCAGAGCGCGCGCCATTTGCACAGCTCGAAGCCGTCATCCAGCACCTCATCTATCTTGTCCCTGGAAACCAGGCCACCCACATAAACCAACGGTATCTTCAAGGCGGCACGGAATTTCAAGGCATCTTCCAGGAAATAAGCTTCCTTAAACGGTACGCTCGGTATCATCCATTTGCCTACCATGCGTACACCGTATTTCAACCACCAGCAGGTCATGTAATGCGTCATGCTGCGGATAGGCATTTCGCCCCGCATGACATACATCGGCGCCTTACTGACAAACCCACCGCTCAAGACCAACGCATGTGCTCCCGACTGCTCCAGCCTCCGGGCCACCTGCATCGTCTCGTCCAGCTCCATCCCTCCACGGAAACCGTCGCGCATGTTCATCTTCACCAGCACAGCCATATCACTGCCGGCAGCCTTCATCACTTCTTCCATCACCATATCCATAAAACGCATACGGTTCTGCAACGAGCCTCCGAACTCGTCTTTCCGATGGTTGGTGGACGGGGACAAGAACTGGCTGATGAGATAGCCATGCCCTGCTATGAATCTCTACAGAATCAAATCCGGCCTCCCCGTGCCAGATTCACCGAACGCCCATAAGCACGCGCCATCTCGGCAGCTCATCGGCACGCAGTCCGCGCACAAAGGTAGGAGAGTAAAGATTGAAACCGGAAGATGCGCCGACGGGCATACAACCGCAAATGCTCTTATGGGACATGTTGCCACAGTGTCCCAACTGGATGCCTGCCGCAGCCCCCTCCGCATGTATGGCATCAGTCAGCCTACGGAGTCCGGGGATAATCTCAGGACGCATCCACAACTGGCGGTCAAAAGACAAGCCGCTCTGAGTAACTGCCGCATAAGCAACAGTAGTCATACCTATACCTCCCGCCGCTACCGACCGATGATAGTCGAGCAACATGTCCGACGGAGCGTTTCCGGGACACATGCTCTCGAAAGCAGCCGAACGAATGGTACGGTTACGCAAGGTCAACGGTCCGAAAGTGACGGGTGTGAATAACTTGGATTCCATCGTTATGAGTTATGAGTTATGAGTTATAAGTTATGAATTATTCATTTTCCATTTTCAACTCTCCATTTTCCATTAATAAAGAAATGGAATGATGCGTTTGCGCTTTCCTACCACCTCATCACCAAACTCCTCCCGATAACGGCGGTGAATGGCATCGGCACGGGGAACAAGGTTGGCAAACGTCCACCAGACGAACACCCACGCAGCGGGAGAGGCTGTGAGTATGGCAAACCCCGTCCATTCCACCAGCTCACCGAAGTAATTGGCAGAAGTTACGTATCGGTAAAGCCCTTTTCCGGGAAGATAATGCTTCGTATCACCCGGCCTGCGCAGATGACGTATCACATAGTCGGAATGCAAATTGACGAACATACCCGCAAAAAACAGAATGATTCCCAACAAGGCATGAGGTTTCAGCAAATAGGCCCAGCATCGGCATACAAGCTTCGGGAGCGAAATAGAACAAACCGCCCGCCTGCATCATCCCGTTCAAAAGGTTGAAGACGATACCCATCGCCATAATAGCTACCGGCATCCGGCTTTTACCTTTCAGCAGGAACGGAAAAATAAAGGCCCGCTGAAGATAGTGCAACTGAAACAGCAGGAAAAAGAAATATACCGGCACGGCAAATCCCGCTCCACTCTTCCCCCACAACCCAAACATAACGATGAATACCGGCGCTTCCATAAGCACCCCACGCCAGTTTATTATTGATGGAGATTCCCCACGAGGCAGTACGGAACATGCCATAACCCGCTTTGACAAAATAGAGCGCAATAAAGACGACCAATGCCACAGCACTCATTACCCACAGAAATATCTGAAAAGTTTCCTGATTCATAGTTCTTTATTTATGCGAAGCAAGATAAAGAAAACTCACAACAAACAAATCGTTTTCCCCGGATAATTGTTTTTTCATGCAAAAACCAGTGTTTTTTACTGAGAAGATTAAGCAGTAGAGATACGAAAATCTAATCGTTCCATCATGGAGTAAATTTCATTCCACCATGGAGAAAAATCGTTCCACCATGGTGGAACGATTTTCCCCGTGATGGAACGATTTAAAAGATACAAGTCTAATCCTTACCGTTTCTTAATGGGCACATAAGCCACCTCATCCAAAACATTCTTATAGGCAGGACGGATAATACGCTTGCCTTCGAAATTCAATTCTTCATTGCGATGTGCACACCAACCGACAATACGTGCCATGGCAAACAAAGGCGTGAAGATTTCCTGCGGCAGCCCAATCATCTCGTAGACAAAGCCCGAATAGAAATCCACATTGCTCGAAACCGTCTTTCCATTATTCTTCACACGGCCAAACACATCAATGGCGCGCTCCTCGAGCAGTTCAAGGAAAGCGAACTCGCGTTCTTTCCCTTTTCGCGGGCAAGGTCGCGGGCAAGCTCTTTCAGCAGAATGGCGCGCGGGTCGGAAATGGTATAGACGGCATGTCCGATACCATATATCAAGCCGGTCTTGTTATAGGCTTCCTTGTTGAGCATGCGGGTGAAGTAAGTATCAATCTCATCCACATTCGTCCAGTCCTGAATGTTTTCCTGCAGATGGTGGAACATATCGGCAACCTGGATATTGGCACCTCCATGAAGCGGCCCTTTCAAGGAACCGATACCTGCCGCTATCGAAGAGTAAGTATCCGTCCCGGTAGAAGAAGTGACACGTACGGTAAAAGTGGAGTTGTTACCACCACCGTGCTCGGCCTGAAGAACCAGCAGCAGGTCGAGCGTGCGGGCATCCAGCTCCGTGTAGTCCTTCTTCAGCATATAGAGGAAATTCTCGGCAATGGAAAGGTTTTCCTGCGGATGGCGGATATGCAGTGAACGGCCATGGGTGGCATGGCGAAGCATGTTATAGGCATACGCAATGATGGTCGGGAATTTCGAAATAAGCTCAATGCTCTGCCGCATCAGATTATCGCGGGAAGTGTCATCTGCATCAGGGTCAAAACGATACATCTCGAGCACGCTGCGCGCCAGGATGTTCATAATGTTGTTTCCTTCGAGTTCAATGATATTCATCTTGGTCTTCTGCTCCAGCGGCATGTTGTCGTTGATGAGTTCACGGAAAGAAGAGAGTTCTTCCTTGTCGGGCAGGCGACCGGAAAGCAACAAGTAGGCAATTTCCTCAAAACCGAAACGCTTCTCTTTGATGATGGCGTGTGCCAAGTCATCCACATCATAACCGCGGTAGAACAATTTGCCGGGAATAGGCTTCAGCCCTCCACCGGGGATGCGTTCATAGCCGACCACATTGCCTATTTTGGTCAACCCCACCAAGACTCCCGTGCCGTCCTCATTACGCAAACCGCGCTTCACATCAAACTTCCTGAACAGTTCATTCTCAATCCGGGTAGCTTCCTTCAAATCTTCGGAAAGCTTGTAAATCAGATACTCCTTCTTCATAATCGTTTCGTTTTATTCGTTATTCCCATTTTCTATTCTCCTTACAATCTCCCGGGTGAAAGTCGAAGTGGACAGCGAGACGCCACCCGGCATAAAACGGGCCAAGTCGGCAGTAGCACGGGCTTCTGTGAAACTTTGCTCCAAGGCGTTCTCTATAAGAGAGGCTGCTCCCTTCCAACCCAGATATTCAAGCATCATCACAGCGGAAAGGATGATGGAACAGGGATTCACAATGTCTTTCCCGGCAATGTTCGGAGCCGTCCCGTGAGTAGCCTCAAAAATGGCATGCCCCGTTTTATAGTTGATATTCGCACCCGGTGCAATGCCGATGCCGCCTACCATGCAGCCAGTTGGTCGGACACATAATCGCCGTTCAGATTCAACGTGGCAATCACGGAATATTCTTCGGGGATAAGCAACGTGTTCTGCAAGAATGCATCGGCAATGCAGTCCTTGATGACCAGACGCCCTTCTGCCAGTTCTTTACCAAACTCACATTCTGCCAGCTCGTACCCCCACTTCTTGAAACCGCTCGAAAATTTCATGATGTTTCCTTTTGTGTACCAAGGTCACGGAAGCAGATGATGCTCAAGCGCGTATTGGCAGGCGGCACGCACCAAGCGCTCTGTTCCTTCTCTTGAAACGGGCTTCACGCCAAACGAGGAGGTTTCGGGAAAACGGACTTTTGTCACCCCCATGTCATCATGGAGAAAACGATAGAACTTTTCAGCCTCCGGAGTTCCGGCTTCCCATTCGATGCCTGCATAAATATCCTCGGTATTCTCACGGAATACGCACATATCCACCTTCTGCGGCTCTTTGAGTGGAGAAACAATGCCCTTATACCAACGTACCGGACGTTGGCAGACATACAAATCAAGCGTCTGACGCAAGGCTACGTTCAAGGAACGGATACCTCTGCCGACGGGAGTTGTCAAAGGACCTTTGATGCCCACCTTATAGGTGCGGAAGGCTTCCATGGTTTCGTCCGGCGAACCAGGAACCGGTTTCGTGAAAGGCACGTTCTCCTGCCAGCACTTCTTTCCATTCAATGCCACGCCGGTCACCATAGGATTTCTTGACAGCGGCATTCACGACAGCCTGCATGGATGGGGTCACTTCTGCTCCCACCCCATCGCCGGTAATAAAAGGTACAGTAATTTTTTCCATATTCTATCTTGCATTAAGTGCAGAACCGGCCCGGAACCAGGCTATCTGCTGTTCGTTATACGTATGTTGTACTTCAAAACTTTCTTTACTCCCGTCCTCGTGATGAAGAACCACCTTCAAAGTGCGTCCTGGAGCAAAATCTTTCAACCCCATGACAGAAATCAGGTCGCGTTCCCGAATCTTGTCATAATCGGCCTTATCCGTAAAGGTCAGCGCAACATGCCTTGTTTCTTTAAATTCGTCTCATGGATACGGGCAAAGCTTTTCGCCAAAATGACGCGTACATTCAGGAAGCGTGGTTCCATGGCAGCATGCTCACGGCTGGAACCTTCACCATAATTCTCTTCGGCAACGACAATGGAAGAGATACCTTCGGACTTATACAGCTTCGCAGTGCCTGACACTGTTCCATAGGTATTGGTGGAGCGGTTCCAAACCTTGTTCGTCTCTCCATTGAAAGCATTGACAGCCCCCATCAGCATATTGTCCGAAATATTCTCCAAATGTCCCCGGAAACGGAGCCATGGCCCCGCCATGGAAATGTGGTCGGTGGTACATTTCCCCTGTACTTTAATCAATAAAGCATGTCCAGCAAATCCATGCCATCCAGGCAGGGAAGGGAGTCAGCAGTTGCAAGCGCTGTGAATGAGGATTGACCGTAATTTCCGTCTGTCCTTTGCCTGGAGCAATGTATCCTTCCTTTCCTCCTATAAACCCGTGTGCCGGCAATTCTTCACCGACCGGTTCGGACAGTTTCACAACCTCTCCTTTGGCATTGACCAGCGTATCCCTCAACGGGTCGAAACAAAGGTCACCGGCAATGGTCAGCGCCATCGTTATCTCCGGGGAAGCGACGTAAGCAAAAGTGTTGGGATTTCCATCGGCACGTTTGGCAAAATTACGGTTAAAAGAGGTGACGATGGAATTTTTGCGTTCGGGGTCATCAGTATGGCGCTTCCACTGGCCAATACAAGGTCCGCAGGCATTCGCCATTATCGTTGCGCCAATATCTTCGAAAGCGGCAATCATGCCGTCGCGTTCAGCAGTGGCACGTATCTGCTCCGAGCCGGGGTTGACAATCAGCGAGGAAGCAACCTTCAAATTCTTTTCCTTTACCTGCCGGGCAAGGGAGGCCGCGCGGCTCAAATCCTGATAGGACGAATTGGTGCACGACCCTATCAGACCGACTTCCATCCGGCGGGGATAGTTATTGGTTATCACTACCTCGGCAAATTTCGATATCGGTGTTGCTGCATCCGGCGTAAAGGGCCCGTTGATATACGGTTCCAATAACGAGAGGTCTATTTCAATGATGCGGTCGTAATATTTTTCCGGATTTGCCAGCACTTCGTCGTCGGCGCGAAGGTCGGCAGCTACGGAAGCAGCCATTTCCGCCACTTCTTCACGTCCGGTAGCTTTCAAGTAGGTACATACGCTCATCGTAAGGGAAAAGGGAGGTAGTCGCCCCCACCTCTGCCCCCATATTGCAGATGGTAGCCTTTCCAGTGGCAGACAATGAAGCGGTTCCCGGTCCAAAATATTCAATGATGCATTGGTTCCCCCTTTACAGTAAGAATACCGCCAACTTCAGAATAACGTCTTTGGGAGCTACCCAGCCACTCAATTTACCCTTCAAGTGTACGCCTATCAGACGCGGCATTTTCAGTTCCCATTCCATGCCGGTCATCACATCCACCGCATCGGCACCACCCACACCAATGGCCACCATGCCCAAACCTCCGGCATTGGGCGTATGAGAGTCCGTGCCTACCATCATTCCACCCGGAAATGCGTAGTTCTCCAATACCACCTGGTGAATAATACCTGCTCCCCGCTGCCAAAAACCTATGCCATAGCGGGAAGAAACATCACGGAGAAAATTATAGACCTCCTCGTTGGTCTTCGTAGCAGTCGCAACATCTTCTTTTGCACCTTTATATGCTTGAATCAAATGGTCACAATGCACAGTGGAAGGCACGGCAACCTGCTCACGGCCTGCATTCATAAATTGCAATAAGGCCATTTGAGCCGTTGCATCCTGACATGGCCACACGGTCGGGACGGAACTTCACATAGTCTTCTCCCCGTTCTGTAGTTCTTCACTTTATCCCCATCATACAAATGAGCATACAAAATTTTCTCCGCTAAAGTCATCGGACGCCGCAGTACGTTCCGTACGCTTCTATCTTCTCCGAATAAGCAGCATAAAACGTTTTGAGCATCGTTAAATCATATACCATAACCACTATTTTTTAGTTTTTCATTATTGTAAAGATTACAAATTAATATCATAAACAAATAAAAAGGCTGAATAGTTTAACAAAATAAAGCATTTTTTCCGTCGGAAGCGAAGAATGATTACCTTTGCAACCATGAAGGAACAAGATTCAAATAGTCCTATTATTCACCTCCAGCAGCAACAACTTTTGCTGCGCATGGAATACGAATACGAAAAGAGGAATTCAAACGCCAAACCGAAAACATGGGAGTTGCCCGGAAAGTGAAACGGGGACTTTGCTGGTATCCTGCCACTCCGGGACGAAGTTACTATAATTCACTGAATCAATTAGTAATAGAAATTACACACACAGAAAATACCGATATAGAACATAATTTTGAGTTCGGCCGTCCCGTATGTTTTTTCCGCCAGTCTGCCGATGGAAAAATAACCTATATGAACTTCACCGCTACCGTAAGCTATGCCGACGAGACACGGATGGTAGCGATAATGCCCGGAGCCGGTGCCGTTATGGAAGTGCAGGAAACGGACAACCTCGGCGTGCAACTTTATTTCGACGAAACATCCTATCGGACCATGTTCGAAGCCTTGGAAGATACGTTACGCTCCAAAGGCAACCGCCTGGCCGAATTGCGGGACATATTGCTGGGAACCTCGAAAGCCGGTTTCCCGAGAGCTCTATCCCGTACGGTTTCCCTGGCTGAACTCCACGCAGGAGACAGCTGTAAACAAAGTGCTGTGTGCCCGCGACGTGGCCATTGTACACGGTCCTCCGGGAACCGGAAAAACGACCACCTTAGTGGAAGCCATCTACGAAACCCTGCATCGGGAACCGCAGGTACTGGTATGTGCCCAAAGCAATACTGCCGTCGACTGGATTTCGGAAAAACTTGTGGACCGTGGCGTCAATGTCCTGCGTATCGGCAATCCGACCCGTGCCAACGACAAGATGCTTTCCTTTACCTACGAGCGTCGTTTCGAGAACCATCCGCTTTATCCGGAACTGTGGAGCATCCGGAAAAATCTCCGTGAACTGGGCAGCCGTGCCCGCCGTGGCAGCTATGACGAACGCGAAGGAGTACGCAGCCGTATGAGCGCCTGCGCGACCGCGCCACCGCATTGGAAATACAAATCAAATGCAGAGCTTTTTGATGGGGCACACGTCATAGCCTCCACGCTGGTAAGCAGCAATCACCGGCTGCTGAACGGACGCCGTTTCGGCACCCTTTTCATTGATGAAGCAGCCCAGGCCTTAGAGGCTGCCTGCTGGATAGCTATCCGAAAAGCAGACCGCGTGGTATTGGCGGGTGACCACTGCCAACTTCCGCCCACCATAAAATGCCACGAAGCCGCCCGTGGAGGTCTGGAACGAACATTGATGGAGAAAGTGGTGTCCAACAAACCTGCCGTTGTCTCTTTGCTGAAAGTGCAATACCGCATGCACGAGGAAATCATGAAATTTCCTTCCCAATGGTTTTATAATGGCGAGTTGGAAGCCGCTCCCGAAGTGCGTTACCGGGGCATCCTGGACTGGGATACCCCTATCCACTGGATTGACACCTCCGAAATGGATTTCAAAGAAGAATTTGTGGGAGAGACTTTCGGACGCATCAATAAAGCGGAAGCGGACCTGCTCCTATCAGAACTGAAAATCTACATCAACCGTATCGGTGGCAGCCGCATTCTGGAAGAAAAAATAGACTTCGGCATCATCTCCCCTTACAAGGCACAAGTGCAATATCTCCGCAACAAGATAAAGGCAGACGCTTCACTCAAGCCTTATCGCAGCTTGTTCACTGTAAATACGGTGGATGGCTTCCAAGGGCAAGAGCGCGATGTTATCTTCATCAGCCTTGTCCGCGCCAACGAAGAAGGGCAGATAGGATTCCTGAATGATTTAAGGAGAATGAATGTAGCCATCACCCGGGCACGTATGAAGCTGGTAATATTGGGAGAGGCAGAGACGCTGAAACATCACGGTTTTTACCGGAAGCTATTGGAGTTTATTCAAAATATAGGGAATCAATAATAAAGAAATACCCCCTCCGGTAACACCGAAGAGGGTATTTCACCTATTTATATAAAGCTGATTAATTGTTTTCCGGACGAAGTTTACGAACCGTAACAGCTGTCTGCCACATTTCGCTTTCACGCAAGGCTTTCAATTCTGCATTCAGCTTCTCACGATAATCGGGTTTGGAGTTACTGTCGATAGAAATCTGAGCTTCGTTACCCGACTTCACACTTGCATACAATTTCTGTACAACCGGCTTGATGGCATCATGGAACGGGGTCATCCAATCCAGCGCACCACGCTGTGCCGTAGTAGAACAGTTGGCATACATCCAGTCCATACCATTCTTGGCAAACAATGGCATCAAAGATTGAGTCAACTCTTCCACTGTTTCATTGAATGCTTCAGAAGGAGTATGGCCGTTTTCGCGCAATACCTCATACTGAGCCAACAGTAATCCCTGGATAGCACCCATCAAGGAACCACGTTCACCGGTCAAGTCGGAAGTGGCTTCACGGATGAAAGTTGTCTCGAACAAATATCCCGAACCGATGCCGATACCCAGTGCAATCGTCTTGTCAAAAGCCTTACCCGTAGCATCCTGATAGACGGCATATGATGAGTCAAGCCACGACCCTCGAGGAACATGGTACGAAGTGAAGTACCGGAACCTTTGGGAGCAACCATAATAACATCAATATCTTTAGGAGGAACCACGCCGGTACGGTCGTTCCAGGTAATAGCAAAACCATGAGAGAAGTAAAGAGCCTTTCCGGGAGTCAAATAAGGTTTGATAGTCGGCCATACAGACATTACAGCTGCGTCAGACAACAGACACATGATGATAGTACCTTTCTGACAAGCCTCTTCGATGCCGAACAAAGTCTCACCCGGTACCCATCCGTCAGCCACAGCCTTTTCGTATGTCTTGCCCGGACGTTGTCCTACAATCACATTGAAACCGTTATCACGCAAGTTGCAAGCCTGGCCCGGGCCTTGTACGCCATAACCGATTACTGCAATTGTTTCATCTTTCAAAATCTCACGTGCTTTTTCCAAAGGAAATTCTTCGCGGGTCATTACATTCTCAATAACACCGCCAAAATTCAATTGTGCCATTTTTTGTTTTAATTTTTATTTGTGCTTACGCCAACGTTGATAAATTTATTTATTTCTCTGTAAACATCACTTTAGAGCGACAGACCACTTCGCTGCCATTCTTTTTCACCTCCACATCGTAAACGCCCTCACCGGCATCATCCATGAACAAAGTCAACTCATCCCCATAATAGCTTTCGGCTACATATGCCATCTCAAAACGACGGATGCGCTTCTCCTTATACATCTCTATCGGGAACAAATCAAGGATATGCTCGATGTAACGGATGCTGTTCACATGCCCGTTAATGTCAATATCACTGTATTTGGCTACCAAAGCAGCAACCGGTTCCTTTGAGGCCACCTTTATCCGCGAAGGTTTTTCTATCGGACAAGGCTCATCGCAAACATAATCTACAATGCTGCCACTATGAAGAGCCAGCAAATCTGCCGGCTTACGGGTATTCATGCTAATCATCGCCCAAACGGAACGTGCATACCCAATCTTCTTACCCTCCTTATCGATGATAGCGAAATTACGGTCTGTAAAAAGGCGATAGACATTCTCCACCCAAGTCTGAATGGAGAAATCTTCGTACTGATAAGGCATTTCATCCAGTTCGACAGCCAGACGGGACAATACCCAAGTATAATTGTCCTCGTTTAGAGTCGCGATGCCAAAACCGCGGTCGCTGGCATGGAAACCCGCACAATTCAACAAATGGTTGCCTAATACTCCCATTGTCAGCCGTCCGGTAAAGTCGACATGAAACGGTTCGGCAACAAACTTGTAGGTACCTATCTTATTGTTCTCGCTCATCATGATTCTTGGTGTTTACTTTGACGATATTTTGCTTCACGGTCCGCCAGATATTCATTGACACGCTCAAAGCAGCTGGTCGTAATGGCTACGCGACCCGAACGGACGAACTGAAGTACGCAATCCAACTGGCGCAACTCCTCATAAAGATTGGTTATTTCCTCACTCATGCCATTCTTCTCAACAATGGCAAATACAGCATTCACCTCCACAATACGGGCATTGTACTTACGGATTACTTTGGACACCTCCGGTTTTTCTTCCAGCGTAGGGGTCGTTATTTTATAAAGGGCAATCTCGTGCTGATAGATTTCATCATCCGTGAAATAATGGCTTGCAGCACATCTATTTTCTTGGTAATCTGCTTGGTCACCTTTTCAATGGTATCCTTGTCCGTCCAAGCGGTAATGGTATATTTATGTACCCCTTGATGGAGGAGGCCGATACATTCAAACTCTCGATGTTTATCTGCCGGCGGGTAAACACAGCCGTCACCTGATTCAGCAAACCGGCAAAGTTTTCCGAATGAACAATGATTGTATATAGTTTTTTATCCATAGATAGAGTAAATTCTTTAATTTCGCATGACTTCAGCATTCCAACAACATCTGATTGACCGAACCGCCCGGAGGTGTCATCGGCATTACATTTCCTTCTTCCTCCACACAAGCTTCGAGCAGGAACGGTCCGTCAGTCGCTATCATTTCGTCAATCGCTTTTGCCAGCTCCTCGCGAGTCATTACCCTGCGTGCAGGAATATCATATGCCGAAGCAATCTTCATATAATCCGGATTCATCATCGGAGTAAACGAATAACGACGATTGAAGAACATCGCCTGCCATTGACGAACATTGCCCAGGAAGTTATTGTTCAACAGAATCATCTTCACCGGAGCCTTTTGTTCCATGATGGTACCCAGTTCCTGCAGGTTCATCTGCAAGCCGCCGTCTCCCATGAATACGTATACCGTGCGGTCCGGACGTCCAAAAGTGGCACCGATAGCTGCCGGAAGGCCGAAGCCCATAGTACCCAGGCCACCGGAAGTAACAATGCTACGTTCCTTGGTGTATTTGAAATAACGGGCGGACATCATCTGATTCTGCCGACATCAGTCACCAATATCGCCTCGTTATGGGTAGCCTCACTCACAGCACGCACCACCTCACCCATGCTTAGCGCTTTTCCTGCCG
>ENA-OQDD01000662-OQDD01000662.1-human-gut-metagenome-genome-assembly--contig:-NODE-662-length-13252-cov-1.569752_pt1 | contig 13252 bp, 20 predicted proteins | sample MGYA00242507_ERZ504598 | MGnify/ENA primary metagenome ERZ504598 (study PRJEB26092, sample SAMD00036318) | human gut metagenome | host: Homo sapiens | study: EMG produced TPA metagenomics assembly of... | reverse complement strand
CTGGCTACGACCGCGGCTGGTCTGCCGCATCAACGGCCTGTCCGGCCTGATCGTCGCCACCATTCCGCCGAGCATGGGCCTGATCATCTACGGCACCGTCGGCGAGGTGTCCATTGGCCGTCTGTTCATGGCTGGCTGGGTCCCCGGCATCCTGATGTGCGTGCTGCTGATGCTGGCCGTCACCTGGAGCGCCCGCCGCTTCGGCTACAAGCCCGAGCATGACCATCCGGCTCCGCTGTCTGAGATCCTGAAGGCTCTGCTGGATAGTATCTGGGCCATTCTGTTCCCTGTCCTACTGATCGTCCTGATCCGCTTCGGCATCATGAGCCCCACCGAGTCCGGCTCCTTTGCCTGCGCATACGCCCTGCTGGTCGGCACCGTGTTCTACCACGAGCTGACCTGGGAGAGCCTGCTGCAGACCCTGCGCGACAGCGTGAAGGACATCACCGTCATCACCATCATTCTGGCCTTCTCCGGCGTGTTCGGCTACGGCATCGTGTTCGATAACATCACTGTCACCATTGCAAACGCTCTGCTGGGCATCACCAGCAACAGCGCGATCCTGCTGCTGCTGGTCGTCGTCTTCCTGCTGATCTGCGGTATGTTCATGGAGACCACCGTTATCGCCCTGATCCTGACCCCCATCCTGCTGCCCGTCATGCGCAGCATCGGCGTCAACGAAGTCGTGTTCGGCATGATCATGATGACCACCGTCACCTTCGGCGTCATGACTCCCCCTGTCGGCACCGCGCTGTATGCCGTGTCTGACATCATGGAGTGTCCCATTGAGGAGACCTTCAAGAAAGGCTGGCCCTTCTACCTCGCGATCGTGTGTGTCATCCTGTTCATGATATTCTTCCCGCAGGCGGTGCTCTTCCTGCCGAACCTCGTGTACGGCGCTTAAATCAAGCTTTCCGCATCTCTCTGATTCTTCTATCTATTAAGCAGAGCCTGTCTTTCCTGCCTTGGAAAGGCAGGCTCTGTGCCTTTTATGGAGGGTTTTATGAAACCGACAACAGATTTCCCGTTCCTGCTGGACAACCCCCGGGCGTGGCGCACCTATCTGGGAGGCCGGATGCTGGACGCCCTACACGGTGACTCCAACGGCGAGGATGGGCATTTCCCCGAAGAGTGGATCCTTTCCACCGTCGCCGCCCGCAACGCCGGACGGGAGCAATTCCCCGAAGAGGCATGAGCACTTGCGCGGCACCGACGTACCCTGAAATCGGTGCTGGAAAGCGATACGGAGGCTATCTCGGCAAGGGCGCGGCACAGCCCACCCTCGGCGTGCTGACCAAGCTCATCGACAGCGCCGAGCGCCTGACTCTGCAGGTGCATCCCGACAAGCCGACGGCCCTGCGGCTGTTCCAGAGCCAGTACGGCAAGACCGAGTGCTGGCACATCCTCAGCGGCCACCCCGTGAACGGCGAAGAGCCCTGCATCTACTACGCTTCCAGCCGGACATGACCCGCGCGCGGTGGGAAGCGCTGTTCCACGCACAGGATATTCCCGGGATGCTGGCCGGGATGCAGAAATACCCGGTGCATCCGGGCGACACCATCCTGATCGAGGGCGGTATGCCCCACGCCATCGGCGCGGGCTGCTTCCTCGTGGAGATCCAGGAGCCGACGGATTATACGATCCGGGTGGAGCGCACGACGCCCAGCGGCTTTGCCGTGGCCGACAGTATGTGCCATCAGGGGCTTGGCTTTGAAAAGATGTTCGAATGCTTCCACTACGAGCCGCACAGCCGCGAGGAGATCCACGACCGCTGGTTCATCAAACCGGAAACGGTGCTGAAAACGGCGGGCGGAAGCATCACGACGCTGGTGGCTATCGCAATACGCCGCTCTTCCGTCTGGACGAAGTAAACGTCTCCGACACCCTGACGGTGGACTGCCCGCCCCGCGGCAGCGGCATCTATGTGCTGGAAGGCGCAGGGACTGAGCGCAAACGGCCGCAGCCTGCCTCTGAAAAAGACCGACCAGCTCTTTGTCCCCGCCGGAACGGGAAGATTTACACTGGATGCGGAGGCTCCGCTGAGGGTCCTGCATTTCTTTGGCCCTGAACAGAAACAATAAATTCCAATGTAAAAAAGACCTCCGCAGCCCTGGAAGGCTGCGGAGGTCTTCTGCTATAGGGGAGAGGTCACTTCCGTGCGATCATCTCGGTGTAGGCCAGCACCAGCGGGCCGACGCCCTTTGCATCGTTGCAGACCACCGGCTCACTGAAATAGTAAGCCAGCGAGCCGTCGCGGTGGTCCTTGCCGCCGAGGCCGGCGACGAGGCAGATGCCACCCAGCTGCAGGCTGCCGTCCGGGTTCTTGCTCAGATACTTGTCACAGGTGCCGTAGAAGGCTTTCTCGGCCCATGCGGCCATCCGCTTGGGCAGGTAGCCGAGACGCACGCCCTTGAGCACAGCGTAGGCGAAGAGGGCCGTGCCGCTGGTCTCGAGGTAGTTGCCCTCGACGCCGGGGTGGTCCATCACCTGCCAGAACATGCCGGTCTCCTCGTCCTGGAACTTGTGGACGTCCTCAATGGTCTGCTTGAACATCGCCATGATGCCGCGATACTCGTTGTAGAGCTGTTCATCCATCCGCTCCAGCACGTCCACCATCGCCACCATGAACCAGCCCATGGCCCGCAGCCAGAAGTTGGGGCTGCAGCCGGTGACGGGGTCGGCCCAGTACATCTGGCGGCTCTCGTCGTAGCCGTGGTAGTACAGGCCGGTCTTCTCATCCCGCATGTGCTTTTTGATGTTCATGAACTGCTTGTAGCTGTCGATGCAGCCCTGCATCTTGTTGTAGCGGGTCTCGTACTCCATATAGAAGGGCTGGGCCATGTAGGTGCCGTCCAGCCAGACCTGCCACGGATAAATGTCCTTGTGCCAGAAGTTGCCCTCCTTGGTGCGGGGCTGGGTGAGCAGCTGGCTGCGGATGGTGTCGATGGCCTTGCGGTACTTCTCGTCGCCGAAGATGTCGTAGAGGATGAACAGGTTTTTGCCCTGATTCACGTTGTCGAGATTGTACTCCTTCGGGTCGTAGGTCTTGATGGAGCCGTCTTCCTGCACGAACCAGTCGATGAAATCCCTGGAAAATTTCAGATACTTTTCGTCGCCGGTGGTCTTATACAGGCTCAGGCAGGCGGTGATCATGCAGCCGTCGATGTAGTTCCACTTGTTGGGCTTGCCGCTGCGGACCTTCTCGATGTTCACATGGGTGCCTCGGCGCTGGAATTGGCGATGAGGTAGTCCACATAATCGCCCAGCATGGACAAAATCTCTTCATGGGTCATGGCTTAGTCCTCCTCAAAATGGCCGACGTTGGCGAAGCGCAGGCGCTCGCCTCGTAGCCTCGATCTTGACGTTGTGCAGCTCGATGTTCTTGACGTTTTCGGCGTAGATGGCCAGCTTCTTGACCAGCGGGCGGTTGTCGGCCATGGCAGCCTGACCCTCCTTTGCGTCGGGGGCGAAGGTGATGGTGACGTTCTTCATGGAGATGCCCTCGATGGGCTGCTCGGGCAGGCCGTCAAAGTAGCAGCCCGCAAACTGTGCATCGGTGGCCACGATGTCTTCCATGGTCAGGGTGCCGAGCTTCGGGGTGTACTCGTCCACGGGCAGAGCCTCGCGGCACTGGACATAGGGACTGTGGCCGTCCGGGTCGCAGAAGTAGAACATATTGATGACGAAGGGAGCCTTGACACCCCGCATCTCCACGTTGCGGAACACCAGACCGTCGATGACGGCGGTGTTGCCGCGGCCGCGGCGGGTCTTGACGCGGAGGCCGCGGTCGGTGTGGTCCATGAGGCACTGGGTGACCACCATGTCCTTGACGCCGCCGCTCATCTCGCTGCCGATGACGATGCCGCCGTGGCCCTTGTCCAGCAGGCAGTTGCGGATGACGGTGTGCTCGCAGCTCTTCTTGAGCTTCATGCCGAGGAAGACCTTGCTGGCCTTCATGGCGATGCAGTCGTCGCCGACGTGGATGTTCACGCCGATGATGCGGGTGTACTCGCAGCTTTCGGGGTCGATGCCGTCGGTGTTGGGGGCGTTGTAGGGGTTGTTGATGTTGAAGTTCAGCAGGTCGAGGTGTTTGACGAAGATGGGGTGGATGGTCCAGGAGTAGCTGTTCTGCACGGTGATGCCGTGGAGGCAGACGTTCTCGCTGTCCACCATCGCCACGGCGCGGGGACGCCATGCGATGCGCTTGACCTTGGGGTCAATCCACCAGTCGCCGTTCTGGGCGTCGCAGTCCAGGGTGCCTTCGCCGGTGACGACGACGTCATGCACCTGGGTGATGTTCAGCAGGCCCGCAAAGCTGTTCAGCGGGTTGCCCTCCCAGCCGGTGAGGTAGTATTCGTCCACTTCGTTCTCGCTGGGGATGACGCCGGGCAGGATGGGGTAGTGGGTGCGGTCATTGTCGCCCAGCAGCACAGCGCCCTTCTCGAGGTAGAGGGTGGTGCAGCTCTTCATGAAGAGGCTGGCGGTGCGGTAGCGGCCAGCGGGGACATATACCGTGCCGCCCCTGGGCAGGTGGAAAGAGCAGCCTGCAGCTTGCCGGTGTTGTCGGTCTCGCCGTCGGCGACGAGGCCGTAGCGGGATGCGTCCACAAAGAAGCTCTCGGCCTCGGTGGTGAAATCCAGTTTCAGGTGCTCACCCTCGGTGTCTACCTCCACGGTGTAGGCGGTGGACGGAGTCAGAGAGAAGAGGGAGAACACGTTGGTGTTGCAGCTTTCGTAAATGGTCTTGCCGTTCAGAGCCACGGCGAAGGGGTGCTCCGGGCGGAAGCACTTGCCGTTTTCCAGCTCGAAGACGGCGCTGCGGGTCATGGAACGGATGAGAGACAGATTCATTTTTACAGCCTCCTGAGTTATTTGCGTAGATTTGCGGCTTGCCCGCAGAGGGCGGGCATGGTACACTGGGGATAAGAAGATCAGAGCACTGCCCCGGCGGGGCAGGCATAGCAAGAAGGGGGAAGGGCGGATGCGCGCCGAACGGGAAAAACTCAACGCGAAGATCACGGCGGGAGCACTCAAGCTGGCCGGCGGGCGGCTCGAGCTGCCTGCCGAGATGTGCCATATCGTTCTGTTTTCGGGCGGCAGCTGCACGGGTCCAGTGCGGGGATACGTCGCTTCTGGTCAGCCCGGCTGCGCACTGCTGCTGGGGCCGGGGGCGTGGGCGGTATCGCAGGCAGGCCACACCCAGCCGGAAATGCTGGGATGCAGTTTCCCACAGGCGCCCTCCACGAGATGAAGAACGCCACCGGCGAAGATTTCCTCCGCCTTTTTGCACCGGGCAGCCAGATGGCCCTTTACGGCAGTATCCAGTGGGCCAGCCGTCTGCGGACGCTGCTGGAGATGATGCGGAGCGCCATGGGCGAGCCGGAGTATCCCGGCGGGCTGTACCTGGCACTGACGCTCCACTATGTGGAGCAGGAGCACCGGGCGCAGAGCGCCGCCGACGCCCGCCCCCGCAACGAGACGGTGGAGCAGATCTGCGCCTACCTTGCGGCAAACTACCAGCAGAAGTTTTCCCTCACTGAGGTGGCAGCGCGGTTCTACATCTCGCCCTACTATCTGAGCCGGCTGTTCCGGCGGGTGACGGGGCAGTCCATCGTGGACTACATCAACGCCCGCCGCATCGAGGCGGCACAGAAGCTTCTGGAAACGACAGAGCTGAGCATCGGCAGCGTGGCCGAGCAGACCGGTTTCGCCTCTGCGGCCCACTTCCGCCGCGTCTTCCGGGAGACGATGGGCGTCGGGCCGCTGCAATATAGAAAAAGTAGGAAATAAACCTCTCCGTCACGCCTGACGGCGTGCCACCTCTCCTATCGAGGAGAGGCTTTGGCATAACGGAAAGCTTTCTCCATCGCCAGAGGCTCCCTCTCTGAGGGGGCTGTCTGCGGAGCAGACTGGAGGAGCATGAAAAATGCCCCCTGCGTCCTCTCTATGGGAAGAGGCACAGGGGGGCATTCATGTTTGTCGGAATCATCCGAGCGGCGGGGGCTTCAGCTTAGCCCTTGACAGCACCGGCGGAGATACCTTCGACGAACTGATCCTGTGCGCAGAAGAACACGATGAGCTGCGGCAGGATAGAGATCAGGGACAGGGCCAGAATACGGTTCCAGGCAAAGCCGTATCACCGTCCATGGACAGCTTGACGAACAGGGACATGGGGTACTTTGCAGGGGTCTGGACGTAAAGCAGGGACCCATGAAGTCGTTGCAGCTCCACATGAACTGGAACAGTGCGCAGGACACCAGAGCGGGCATCAGCATCGGGACGATGACCTTGTACAGGGTCTGGAAGGAGGAGCAGCCGTCGATGGCGGCAGCCTCGTCCAGGTCGCGGGGGACGTTGCGCATGAACTGCACCAGCTGGTAGACGAAGTAGGTCTCAGTTGCGAATGCGCAGTGGACCCAGATGGCCAGATAGAACGGGCTGTTGACCCAGCCGAACTTGGTGTACAGCAGGAACTGAGCACGTTCAGGACGACCTGAGGCAGGAACAGGGTGGCCAGCATGATGCTGAACAGGATCTTCCGCCCGGGAAGTCGAAGCGGCCAAAGCCGTAAGCTGCAATGCAGGAGGAGACCACGGTGCAGATGACCTTGGGCAGGACGTAGCTGTAAGTGTTCAGCATGGCCTGCAGGATGTTGATGGAACCGCCGAAGTTGTTCAGCGCGTTCTTGTAGCCCTCCAGAGTGGGGTTCTTGATCCACAGGCCGATGCCTGCAAAGATCTCGCTGTTGTCCTTAAAGGTGGCGCTGATCATCCACAGCAGGGGATAGATCATGATGAGGCCCACCAGGATCAGGACGAAGTACTTGAAAAACGTCGCGATGGCGTTAGAAGCTTTCATTCCCATACTGTCACACCTTACCTTTCATCCGAGTAGTAGACCCACTTCTTCTGGCTGGTGAAGGCGATGATCGTCAGGATGCAGACGATGACGAACATGATCCATGCCAGTGCGGAAGCCATGCCCATCTGGTTGGACTTGAATGCGTAGTTGTAGACCAGAATGGAGATGAGGGTGGTGGAACCGCGGGGACCGCCGTTGGTGATGATGAATGGGCCATTGAACTCCTGGAAAGCCTGGCAGATCTGAGTGACCAGGTTGTAGAAGATGATGGGGGTGATCATCGGGACGGTGATGGAGAAGAACTGCTTCCATTTGCCAGCGCCGTCGATGGTGGCGGCCTCGTACAGGTCGGCCGGCACGCCCTTCAGAGCGGCGAGGAACAGCACCATGCGGAGCCGAACTGCCAGATACGCAGGAAGCAGATGATCACAGTGCGTAGCTGGGTCGCTCAGCCAGGAAGGACCTGGAAGTGGCCGAAGGTCAGCATACGGATGAGGGTGTTGACCAGACCGTCATCACGGAACACGGCCTTCCACAGCACGGCGATCGCAACAGAGCCGCCGAGGATGGAGGGGATGTAGTAGACGGTGCGGAACACGTTCACGCAGGCGATCTTGAAGTTCAGGATGTAGGCGATGAACAGTGCGAAGACCAGCTTCAGAGGCACAGTGATGAAACTGTACTTGAAGGTGGTGATGAGCGCCTTGGTGATCTTGGGAGTGGAGAAGGCGTCCACATAGTTCATGATGCCATACTGATGGATGCCGTTGAAGAAGTCCATATCCGTAAAGCTGTAGTACAGAGACTGGCCGAACGGGATGGCCTTGAAGACGACGAAGCCGATGATCCAGGGGATCAGGTAGAACAGGCCCTGCCATTTGTCAAAAAACTTCTGGGCCGGGGTACGCCCGAGAGAGGGCGCTTTGCTTTCTTTCATCCGGGAATCCTCCTTTTATAAGGATATGTCTCGTACGCCGCACAATAGTTTGGACACATTTTTGTCAAAAAATGTCATCACCGTCTTGCAAAAAGGGGCATCCGTCCGTAGGTGGAAAGGATGCCCCTTGCAAGACTCTTTTATGCGGGGCGGCCCGTTGTCAACACCGCGCGTGTGCGGGCCGCAAAAAGTCCGTGAGGCGGAAATCAGACGGTGTAGCCGACAGACTCCATGCCGTCCAGCAGGGTATCGACCAGGTCAGCGCCGGAAGCATTGTCGTAATCCAGAGTGTCGAACACTTCCTGATAGATGCCGGTGCCGGTAGCCTTCAGGTCGTTGGACTCGAACAGGGGGTCGAGCTGGTTGGAAACGAAGGCCATGACCTTGCCGTTTGCCTCAGCCACCAGCTCCTTGATCTTGCCGGCGTTCTGAGCAGCAGCCAGACCAGCCTTGGAAGCGGGGATGCCGCACTCGGAACCCATGATGGAAGCGCCCTTCTCCTCGTTCAGCAGGAAGTTGATGAGGGTAGCTGCCTCTGCGGGATGCTCGCAGGTCTTGGTGATGGCCAGACCCATGGAGACCTTGGAGAAGCCGCCGTTGTAATCGCCGAACTTGATCTCCTCGCCCACGGTGAAGCCAGCCTTGTTCTCCTCGTCCAGAGCGTCAGCGTACTTGGTAGCGGAGGAGTCCCACTCGAAGCAGCCGGCCAGCTTGCCGGTGATCCACTCGGTGGACTGGTGAGCGGCGTTGTCGCCGTTGGAGCCGTAGTAGGTGGGCAGGCTCATGATGACGTGGCCCTCGACCAGGCTCTTGATGAAGTCGATGCCCTCAGCGATCTGGTCGGCATCGTAGTTCAGGGTAGAGGTGGTGGGGTCTGCCCAGTCCTTGCCGTACTTGCTCTCGAGGTAGAACACCATCAGGATCATACGGTCGTATGCGCCAGGTGCAGGGGATAGTAGTCATCGCCCAGCTTCTCCTGGAAGGTCTTGCCGCAGCCATCAGCTCGTCCAGAGTGGTGGGGAAGGAGATGCCGGCCTTGTCGAAGGTGGTCTTGTTCCAGTAGAAGATACGGCCGGTCATGGAGACGGGTACGCACTGCTGAGCGTTTGCCACGTTGCAGGCAGCCAGCTTGGCCTCATCCCACTGAGTCAGGTCGAGGTACTCAGAGACGCTGTTCAGGTCGATGAAGGTCTGGCCGTTCTTGGAGTAGTTGTACAGCCAGTTCCAGTTGATCTGGCAGACATCCTCAGCGACACCGCCAGCGAACTTGGTGGACATGGTGTCCTCCCAGCCGGACCATGCAGCGAAGGTGGGGTTGACGGTGATGGTGCTGTGCTCAGCAGAGAAAGCTTGATGGCTCCTGGTAAGCGTTGTGACGGGACTCGCCGCCCCACCAGCTCATGGTCAGGGTGACGGGGTCGGAAGACAGGCCGGCCACGGAAGCTGCTGCGGAAGAAGCGGCAGTGGAAGTGGCGGTAGAACCAGCGTTGCCGGAGCCGCCGCAGGCGGCCAGCAGGCCGGCAGCACCCACAGCGCCAGAGACCTTCAGAAAGTCACGACGAGAAATTGCCTTGCTCATTTTCGTTCTCCTCCTATGTAGAAAACATCTTCTTGCACGGACGCCTCTGCAAAGCATCCGTTGTATACAAATATAATACCAAAGGCAAGAAAAAAAAGAAAGATGCAAATTGTAGTGATAGCGGCAGAAAACGTACAAATATTGCGCTTATTTTTTGCCCGGTTTTGACGTCATTGCCATAATGAATAAACTTGGACCGAAAAACTGTGCAACTTGTATACTTCAACGATTTGCATAGAAAACTGGGATGCAACAGGAGAAGATTGGCCTGAATTGCAAGAATTTTGTAACCGAGGCAGAATTTGTTGAAAGAGCGTTGTATACATCAAAAGCGACGATAACAGAAAGTTCCGGCCCCGAGCTGATATATCAATAGCGCAAAAAACGCGCGAATCAGCCCCGACTGATATATCACGGATGCAGAAAAGATACAAAAAATGCCGCCCGGCGCGCGGACGGCATAAAATCAGGGAAAAGAGTCACCGGCGGGCGGCGTAGAAGGCGCTGCGCTCCCGGAAATAGCACTGGGGACACATGCTGACGTACTGGACGTCGTTCTCAAGGTCGATGGCTACCTGTTCGCCCTCAAAGACGAAGCGGCCGTTGACCTTGCGGCAGTTGCAGGTGGCCTTGCGGCCGCAGGTGCAGATAGTCTTCATCTCCTCGATGGTGTGGGCCAGCTCCAGAAGCCGGGTGGAGCCGGGGAAGCCCTTGAGGGAGAAGTCGGAGCGCAGGCCGTAGCAGATGACGGGGATGTTCAGCTCTACCGTCACCATGAACAGCTGTTCGGCCTGCTCGGCAGTGAGGAACTGGCTCTCGTCACAGAGCACACAGGCCAGAGGCCGGCCCTCGCTGCTGGCGGCCCGGACGGCCTCCACCAAATCCATGTCCGGCGGCATCAGCAGATCGGCAGGGCGGCGGACGCCCAGACGGCTCACGAGGTCGCCGCTGCCCTTGGTGTCCACCTTCGGCTTGAGGATGAGCACCCGCATCCCCTGCTCCTCGTAGTTGTGGGCCACCTGCATCAGCGCGGTGCTCTTGCCGCTGTTCATTGCGCCGTAACGGAAATAAAGCTTTGCCATGTCGAAAAAGTCTCCTCATGAAAGGACTCTCTCAGCCAAAGCCTGACGGAGAGGGCCTGTATTATCGATCGTATCTGCTCAGTCCTGATTGCGCAGCCGGTAGCCCAGGCTCATCAGGCTGTCGCCGAGGTGGACGTTCTCCACCACCACGTCGGGGTAGGAGACAGACAGATCGTAGTGGGAGAAGTTCCAGAAGCCTGAATGCCCAGAGCCACCAGACGGCCGCTGATCTCCTCTGCGCGCTGCGGGGCAGACAGAGCACAGCCACCTCGGTGGTGCTCGGCGCAGAAGCTTCCAGCTCGTCGCTGTGTAAGATCTGGATGCCGTTGATCTCTTTGCCCACCTCGTCGGGGGCATTGTCGAAGGCGGCGATGAGCTTGTAGCCGTTGGTGTCGGTGGTGATGAAGCGGCTCACAGCCTTGCCCAGACGGCCGCAGCCGATCAGGATGGTGGGCAGGAGGTCGCCGTTGCCAAAGAGCAGATGCTCAAGGATGCTCAGCAGGTTCTCCACCGAGTAGCCGATGCCCTGACGGCCATTCACATCGCCGATGCAGTTGAAGTCCTGCCGCACCTGAGAGGCAGTGGTACCCATCTGAGCGGCCAGCTCACGGGACGAGATGCTGGTGATGCCGTCGTTCTTCAGGGTGCGCAGGTAGCGATAGTATTTGGGCAGGCGCTTGATGACGGGCAGAGAAGCTTTGCGGGAGTGTTCATAGGGGGTCTCCTTTCTTTTTATCCGCAGCATTGCCGGGGAGAGGTGCGCAGCGGCAGGGTGCTCCGGCAAAAGATTTGTACTTTCTTGTACAATAATGATACATATTTGACAATCTTATCTCTAGTATAAAGTATACAGCGCGAAGAGAGAATGTCAAACCATTTGGCACATTTTTTTGAGAAAGAAAAGAAATCTTTGCTGAAGTATAACCGGCAGGAATGCCGGACAAGCTGAAATGAAGCAAAAAGGAGGATGCGCAGAATGTCACAGGAAGAGAAGAACATCCCCGTGGAGCAGCAGCGGCTGGAAAAAGAGCAGATCGAGGATATGGGCAGCGTTTACCGCACCCGGGGAGCTCACGCCATCCACTGCCTGACGGTCATCGGGCAGGTGGAGGCCATGTGGAAGCGCCCCAGGGCCAGAAGACCACAAAATATGAGCACGTCATCCCCAGCTGGTGGCCGTGCAGGAGGACCCCGCCATCGAGGGCCTGCTGGTCCTGCTCAATACGGTGGGCGGGGATGTGGAGGCGGGGCTTGCGCTGGCGGAGCTCATCGCCAGCATCTCCAAGCCCAGTGCGGCGGTGGTGCTGGGCGGCGGCCACTCCATCGGCATCCCGCTGGCCGTCAGCGCCCAGCGGAGCTTCATCGTGCCTACTGCCACCATGACGGTCCACCCCGTCCGCCATTCCGGCATGATACTGGGCGTACCCCAGACCATGCGCTGGTTCGAGCAGATGCAGGAGCGCATCACCGGCTTCGTGGCGTCCCACAGCGGCATCTCGGAGAAGCGTTATACTGAGCTGATGATGCGCACGGGCGAGCTGGTCATGGACGTGGTACCGTGCTGGATGGCCGAAAAGCCGTGCGGGAAAAGCTCATCGACGAGCTGGGCGGGCTGTCGGATGCACTGGCATGGCTCTACCGAGAAATCGAGGGGAAATAAATTGCCATTTGACTTTTCCGTGGTACAATGAAAGAATCGAGTAGTATCGAAATTCTTCCATCGTCACCGACAGAGCCGCCCTGAGCGCGCCCTGCTTCATGATATAAAATAAGGAACGGGTTTTAGGAAACATGGCAAAGAGAAAACGCAAGACCTCCGGGCGCAGCACAGCCTCGCGCCGCAAGAACCGGACACAGGACCGGATGCCGCGGGGCTCATCACCCTGTTTGCGGGCTGGTGCTCATGGCGCTGGCTTTCGTGCCGGGCAGCTCGGCCTGGCGCACGATGCACGATGTCCTGTTCGGCGTGTTCGGCTGCGGAAGTTTCGTGCTGGGCGCGGCGCTGTGCTATCTGGCCATCCTCTACACCCGGGGCGAAGACCTGCTGCCCCATATCGCAAAGCTGGCGCTGGGCTCATCTTCGCCAGCGGCACGGTCATCGTCTTTTCTGACATCCCCACCGACCAGACCGCCGCGCAGATGACCGCTGCCTGTTATCAGAATGGTATGAGCGCATGGCTCTCGGGCGGTGCGCTGGGCGCTGTGCTGGGCGGGACGCTCCTGCTGCTCTGCGGCAGACCCGCCGCCAATCTGGTCATGGCGGCGCTGGCGGCCTGCGCCAGCCTGTACATTTTCGACGTTACGCCCGCCGAGTGCTGGCAGTGGCTCTGCAACGTGGGCGGCAGCGTCCACGAAAAGGGCCTTGCCGTCCACGAGCAGAATGCCGCCCGCCGGGCCGAGCGTCTGGCAGAACGTGCCGCCGAGGAGGCCGCGGCAGAGGAATACGAGGCCTATGACGACCTGCCGGAAGACGAAGCGGGCGAAGGCGAGGATTGCTGCGGCGGCGAAGAGCCTGCCGCGCCCGCCTTCCATATCCAGCCTCCCGGCTGGCTGGCTGGCGTCTTCCACTGGGGCCATCAGGTGATGCAGGGCGGCGAACAGGCGGAGCCTGCCCCTGCGCCCGCACCGGAAGCGCAGACCCCGCCTCAGCCCGAGCCTGCCCCCGTACAGGTGGAAAAGTCCCGGCCCCGTGCGCCCTTTGATATTGATTTAGGCCCTGACCATACCACCGTCACCGAGGGCGGCAGTGAGCCTATCGAGCCCATCATCCTCGGCCCCCGGCGGCACCTTCGGC
>ENA-OQDD01000661-OQDD01000661.1-human-gut-metagenome-genome-assembly--contig:-NODE-661-length-13254-cov-1.989030_pt1 | contig 13254 bp, 16 predicted proteins | sample MGYA00242507_ERZ504598 | MGnify/ENA primary metagenome ERZ504598 (study PRJEB26092, sample SAMD00036318) | human gut metagenome | host: Homo sapiens | study: EMG produced TPA metagenomics assembly of... | reverse complement strand
CGATCAGCGAGTCGCCAAGCCGGCGAGCGGCCATGAGGCCGGCGCGGATGCCGTTGATGGCGTCGTCGTCGATGGCCTCGCCGTTTGCGCGAGCCTCCTCGAGGCCGGCGGTGACGCCGACAATCATGGTGCCGATCTGCGGCTCGGTGTTGAAGAACGCGGAGTAGGTCTGGAGGGCCTGCTTCTGCTCCTCGGGCGTGTCGTAGAGCTCCTCGACGATCGGAAGCATGGCGCACAGGTAACCGAAGGTCTGCATGTGCTCCTGCGAGAAGCAAGTCAGGTTGCCATAGGACCAGTTGCGGAACGACTTGGCAAGCGTTTTCTTAGAGAGCTTTTTCTTCTCTGCCATTAGATGTCCTCCTCTTCCTCATCATCGGAGCCGAGGCGATAGCTGCCTTGGGAGCGTTTGCGAGGTCGATCTTGAGCGAAGCGATCTCATAGTTGATCAGGGCGAAGAAGCAGCCGATGCCGGCAGCGGCGATCAGGTTGCAGCCCATAACAGCGGACAGGGTGAAGCCGAAGAAGAACGTCAGAAAGTCCGTGGGCTTAGAGATGACCTGCTTGAGCAGGATGGCGATACCGACGGTAGGCAGCAGCGAGCCGACGGTGAACAGCGTCTTCATCGCGATGCCGTCCATGGGCATGTAGGTCTTCATGAGGTCGACCATGGCGGTGCCGCCCATGGTGATGATGAACGTCGGGAGGAACGAGCAGACGATGTGACCGATCCAAGGCAGAACGTTGTTGACCAGGTAGAGCTTGTGGAGATCGCCCTTCTCGAGCCACTTCCAGCCCATGCCCTGCCACACCAGTTGATGGTGGCGGTGCCATAGAAGAGCACAGTGCCGAGCGTGCCGACGGCGGCACCGACGGATGCGGCATGCCGGCAGCCTCAGCGGAGGCGGGATCGATGCCCGAGTTCTTGATGGCGAGGATCGCCAGCGGGATACCGATATAGGACACGGCGCGGACGTCGGCGGAGACGGTTCCGCCGGGGTCACGAGAGCGATGTAGACAACCTGGATGGCAGAGCCGACGAGGATGCCCGTCTGCCATATGCCATGATCGATGCCCGACGATGAGGCCGGCGACCAGAGGACGACCCAGAGTGTAGTTGCCGATCGTCGTGCCGCCCATGCCAGGCATTGATGCCAGGCAGGCGAACAGGCCGAACAGCGCGGCTTGGAATGCATTGATTGCCATGCTTTCCCCTTTCTTTATTCCTCAGCCCCTTTCACCAAGGGCTGTAGATACCAAAATGCGGCTGGCGCCTAACTAGAAGCCAAACTGACCGCGGAACTTGGGCCACTCACCGATGGACTTCTCCTTGATAAGGGCGAACTCGACCGTGTAGCCGGCGTTGGTGAGATCCTCGAGCGCCTGGGCCTCTTCCTGCGTGATCGACTGGTTGTTGCCAAGCTTGGTGGTGCCGGGACGATCGTTGCAGGGACCGACGATGATGCGGTCCATGCCGGGCTTAAAGCCAAAATCGACGAGAAGTTCCTTCATGTCGAGCGGGTTCTTGGTGATCAGGAAGTACTTGGTGTCGGACTTGAGAACCTTCTCGGAGACCTCCTTGAAGTGCTCCTTGGTCCACACGAACGTCTTCTTGCCCGAGGCACTCTTGTAGGCCTCCTTGAGCACGGGGTTGGACGCTGCAGCGTCGTTGACGGCGATAAGACCGTCGCAGGGATACTCGAGGGCCCAACGGGTAACGGTCTGTCCATGGATCATACGGTCATCAATACGGATGAACGAAATCATGCGTTCTCCCTTTCTTTATCACCGGGGGTCTTTCCTCTTAACCCCCGCTCCATCACGAAAATTTGGGCGGATGCGCTGCCTAGATGTCGTCGTCCTCGTCGTCGGCGTCATCGGTCGGGACAACGAGCTCGGACATACCGTTCTTGCCCTCCTGCAGCATCATCTGCTTGAGGGAATCCAGGTCCATGGTGGCAAGCCCCATCATGGCGGTCATAGCCATGGGCAGATTCATACCGCCGAAGGCAATGGTGTGGGCGAGCAAACCCTTCTCGGCCAGCGTGTTCATGGCATTGGTGAGCGGCGATCCGCCCAGGATGTCACCAAGCAGGACAACCTCGTCATCGGCGGTAACGGGAGCGAGCATCGCCTTGACGTTCTCGACATACTCGTCAGCGCCCATGCCGTCCACGAGACTCGTCGACAAGATGTTCGGGGCGTCATTGCCGAGCATCTTGAGGACACTGTGCAGTCCGGGAGCGAGCGTTCCGTGACTGACCATTACCAGATACCGCATGCGGTCTCCTCTCGACCTGCCGTGTGTCGCACGGCTTTGCTTTTTGCTGAGATTATTGTTGCGCCGGGGCATGTTCGGTACAAGAAAATAGCTGCGAACGGCAACTATTCATCGGTTAACGGTAGCAACTATTTTTGTGCCTAAATTATTTTTTCTTCTAATTATTTTTAAAATAGCAGGTAGATTGCCTGATAAATGTTTTATGTTCCTTATGCACCATACATACCAGCAAGAATCGGGCCTGGCATCTCCGGTTTGCCCCGCAGTGTCAGACCATGTCACGTACGCCCACGACATGGAGGTACCCCATGGATATGATCTCGTTTCTCGCCTCCGAACCCTTCGACCGCAGCGTGATACGCCGCTCTATGTCCAGCTTAAACATCGAATCGCTCTGCTTATCGCCAGCCAGGCGTTCGACACCAAGACGCCGCTGCCACGCGAGCTCGAAATCTGTGAGCGGCTGGAGTTATCGCGCGCACCGTGCGCCGTTGCTTCCAAGATCTCGTCATCGAGGGGCGCGTGGTGCGCAAGCGCGGCCAGGGCACGTTCATCAAGCCCCAAACTTCAGCACCCGGCATCGACCTGGCCCTGAATTTCAGCGCGCGGATGCGCGAAGCGGGACGGGTTCCGAGCTCGCAGATTCTCGCCTTTTCAAGCATACCGGCCGTCCGCGGCATCGCCTCCGGGCTCAAAGTGCCCGAAGGGACACCCGTCTGGGAGATTCGCCGCCTGCGTCTCGCCAACGACAAACCCATGGAGCTCAACTACGTCTATATCCCCGTGTCACTTTGCCCCGAGCTCACGCGCAAGACGTGGATGGCTCGCTCTACGCCTACATCGCGGAAAAGACCGGCATCCTGCCCGCAAGCGTCGATGCCGTCTACGAGACGGTCAACCTCGACAAGCATGAGGCGCGTCTTTTGGGACAGAACACCGGTAAGGCGGCGATGCGCATCGTGCGTTCGACCTACGACAAGACGGGAACCCCGTTCGAGGTGGGCGTGCTCATCAGCTGCGACGGTCAGGCAAAGCTGCACGTGCACATCGCCGCCGACAAAACAACCTTCACCGCCACAGCCCAATAAATCCAAAACGTGGGCGCCGTCGATTCAAACGAACGACGCGCCCACACTCATTTTCTATTCAGCCCTAGTCATCGCACAAAGCCCCTTCGGCAGTACACGGTGCAACCGAGTCACCGTAGGCCGGGGCGGGAGGCGGTCCTTTCTCTCGGAAAACTTCGCGAAGCCCAGTTTCCGAGAGAAAGTGTCCGGCTGCCGCCCCGGCCGACCAGGTCACATTACACCGTGTGCTGCGGCAGGTCCTGCAGGGCGATGACGTCCATGCCCATGTCGTTGGCGCTGCCGTGACCCTGCTGGTCCTCGCGCACGGCCTCGATGGCGCTCACGTACGTGTTGGCGGCAGACATCGCCGTCACGCAGGTCACGCCGCGGCGCACGGCCTCGGTACGCAGCAGGTAGCCATCGCCACGCGAACCCGGGCCGTACGGCGTGTTGATGATTACCGCAATCTTGCCATCGGCGATGAGGTCGCCGATGTTGGGACGCTCGCCGTCGTGCGGGCACTGATCTTCTCCACGACCTCGCACGTCACGTTGCCGCCGCGCAGCACGCGCGCCGTGCCCTCGGTGGAGCAGATGTCAAAGCCCAGGTAGCGCAGGATGCGGGCGACCGAAAGGATGTGACGCTTGTCGCGGTCGCACACGCTGATGAACACTTTGCCGGCGCTCGGGTCGGGCAGCTTGTAGTCAATCGCCAGCTGCGTCTTGGCGTATGCCTCGGGATAGCTCTTGGCGATACCCATGACCTCGCCCGTCGACTTCATCTCGGGCCCCAGGATAACGTCGGCTCCCGGGAAACGGCCCCAGGGCATAACGGCTTCCTTCATGCAGAACCAGTCCAGCTGACGCTCGTCGCTCGGCAGGCCCAGGCTCGCGATGGAATCGCCCGCATGATGCGCGCCGCACACTTGGCCAGCAGCACGCCGGTGGCCTTAGAGATAAACGGCACGGTGCGCTCGCGCGCGGGTTTGCTCGATCACGTAGACGGTCTCGCCTTGATAGCGTACTGCACGTTGACCAGGCCGCGGACTCCCAGCGCCATCGCGATGCGGCGCGTGGTCTCGCGGAGCTTCGCCTGCAGGCTCTCGCTAAAGCTGAACGGCGGGATACAGGTCGCAGAGTCGCCGGAGTGGATACCGGCCTCCTCGATATGCTCCAGGATACCGCCGATGTAGACCTCTTCGCCGTCGCACAGGGCGTCGACATCGGACTCGATCGCACCCTCCAGGAAGCGGTCCAGATACACCGGGTAGTCGGGGCTAATGCGCGCGGCCTCGGCCATGTAATCGCGCAGATGCTCGGCATCGTAGGCGATCATCATGCCGCGGCCGCCCAGCACGTAGCTCGGACGCACCAGCAGCGGGTAGCCAATGTGCGCGGCCACGGCCTCGGCCTCCTCAAACGAGGTGGCCTGGCCGCCGGCGGGTACATGATGCCCAGCTTGTCGAGCAGAGCGGCGAAGCGCTCGCGGTCCTCGGCAAAGTCGATGGCATCGGGCTTGGTGCCCATAATGTTCACGCCGCCCTCCTCGAGCATGCGCGCCAGCTTAAGCGGGGTCTGGCCACCGAGCGTCACCACGACGCCGTCGGGACGCTCAACATCGATGACATCCATGACGTCCTCGTAGGTGAGCGGCTCAAAGTACAAGCGGTCCGAGGTGTCGTAGTCAGTCGAGACGGTCTCGGGGTTGCAGTTGACCATGATGGTCTCAAAGCCGCGGGCCGCCAGCGCGTAGCTCGCGTGCACGCAGCAGTAATCGAACTCGATACCCTGGCCAATGCGGTTGGGCCGGCGCCCAGGATCATCGCCTTGGGCTTGTCCGCCGGCGTGGTCTCGTCGGGAGCCACGCACTTCTTGGCATCCGGCTTGTGCGGTAGATGTTCTCGTACGTCTTGTAGTGGTACTCCGTGGCGCTCGAGAACTCCGCAGCGCAGGTATCGACCGTCTTCATGCTGGGAACCACGCCCAGGCCCTTGCGTAGGCGCGCACAAAACGCTCGTCCGAGCCGGTCAGCGCGGCAATCTCGGCATCGCTCGTGCCATACTGCTTGAGCAGGCGCATCGCGTCGGCGTCGATATCCTCCACACGCAGGCCGCGGATGCTCTCCTGAACCTGCACCATGTCGTTGATACGGTTGAGGTACCACGGATCGATACCGCAGATGGCATGGATGCGGGCGATGTCCCAGCTGCGGCGCAGGGCCTCGACCACAAAGAAGATGCGGTGCTCAGTCGGGGTGCCAACGGCCTGGGCGAGCTCGTCGTCGCTCAGCTTGTCGGCACCTTCCTTGCCACCGGCACAAATGCCTGATGCCCGTCCTCCAGCGAACGCATGGCCTTGCCGAAGGCCTCCTCAAAGGTGCGGCCGATCGCCATAATCTCGCCCACGGCCTTCATGCGCGTGGTGAGCGTGGGTCGGTACCCTTGAACTTCTCGAAGGCAAAGCGCGGCACCTTGACCACGCAGTAGTCGATCGTGGGCTCAAAGCAGGCAGGCGTTGCTTGGTAATGTCATTGACGATCTCGTCGAGCGTATAGCCCACGGCCAGGCGCGCGGCGGCTTGGCGATGGGGAAGCCCGTGGCCTTGGAGGCCAGTGCGGACGAGCGGCTCACGCGCGGGTTCATCTCGATGACGATCAGGCGGCCGGTCTGGGGGTTCACGGCAACTGCACGTTGGAGCCGCCGGTCTCGACGCGACCTTCTCCAAGATGGCGAGCGACGCGACACGCATGCGCTGATACTCAAGGTCGGAGAGCGTCTGCGCCGGCGCCACGGTGATGGAGTCGCCGGTGTGCACTCCCATGGGGTCGAGATTCTCGATGGAGCACACGATGATGCCGTTGCCGGCGTGGTCACGCATGACCTCCATCTCGTACTCTTTCCAACCCTCGATGGACTCCTCGACCAGCACCTCGTGGGCGGGCGAGAGCTCCAGGCCCTGGCTCACGATGGAGACGAGCTCCTCGTGGGTGTGAGCGATGCCGCCGCCGGCGCCGCCGAGGGTAAAGCTCGGGCGCAGTACGCAGGGATAACCCACGCGCTCGGCGATAGCCTCGGCGTCGGCCACGCTGTAGGCATAGCCCGAGCGCGCGACCTCCAGGCCAATCTCGGCCATGGCCTCGTTAAAGAGCTTGCGGTCCTCGCCGCGCTCGATAGCGGCAAGGTCGCAGCCGATCATCTCGACGCCGTACTTGTCGAGCGTACCGTCCTTTGCCAGCTCGACGGCGGCGTTCAGGCCGGTCTGGCCGCCCAGCGTGGGCAACAGCGCATCTGGACGCTCTTTCTTGATTACGCGCTCGATAAACTCGGCGGTGATGGGCTCGACATAGGTGCGGTCGGCCAAGCCCGGGTCGGTCATGATGGTCGCCGGATTGGAGTTGACCAGGATGACCTCAAAGCCATCCTCCTTGAGCACCTTGCAGGCCTGGGCGCCGGAGTAGTCGAACTCGCAGGCCTGGCCAATAACGATGGGGCCCGAACCAATAACGAGGATGCGCTTGATGTCAGTACGTTTAGGCATGTTAGTTCTCCTCGGTCGCAGCGTTCTCGGACTCGGCGAAATTCCAGCCGGCGAGGCGGTCCTTCGCGGTGTCGATGTCCAGGTAGTTCTCCTCGCCGTCCATGAGTCGCGTAAAGGCGGTAAAGAGATAGTGGGCATCGGTGGGGCGGGCGAAGCCTCGGGGTGGTACTGGACCGAGAAACACGGTGCGTCGAGCAGCTGGATGCCCTCGGCGGTGCCGTCGTTGAGGTTCACATGTGTCAGGCGAATGCGACCAAAGCGCTCGTTCATCACGACCGGCGCGATTCCGCGACGCACCCAGCGCGCAGGTCGCCATCGGCCGCATGCTCGGTTTCGCCGCCGGAGAGCTCCGGAATCAGTTTGCCCAGACTGGGGAACAGCAGGCCAAAGCCGTGGTTTTGCGCGGTGATCTCCACGCGACGGCTCACCAGATTCATAACCGGCTGGTTACCGCCACGGTGACCGAATTTAAGCTTTTCCATTTGGGCGCCGCAGGCCAAGCTGATCATCTGGTGACCCAGGCAAATACCAAAGACCGGCACCTTGCCGATCAGCTGCTGCACCTGCTCGTAGGTCTCCACCACGGCATCGGGGTCGCCGGGGCCGTTGGACAAAAAGACGCCATCAGGATTCATGTCGAGCACCTCACTCGCGGGCGTATCCCACGGCACGACGGTGAGATCGCAGCCGGCACGGACCAGGCCCTCCAGAATACCGCGCTTCACACCGCAGTCGTAGGCGACCACTTTGTGACGGGCAGGAGCGGCAGCCGCAAGCGCAAAGTCATGCGTGGCAGGCAGGTCGGCGGCCACAAACTCGTGAGGCGCGGGGCAACTTACGGTCTTGACCAGGTTCTCGCCTACCAGCGTGGGCGCAGCGGACAAGCGCTCGGCAAGCTCGTCGACGTCGAAGATCTCGGTCGAGATAATGCCCATCTTGGAACCATTGTCGCGCAGATGGCGCACCAGAGCGCGGGTGTCGATACCCTCGATAGCGACGATGCCGTGAGCGCGCAGGTACTCCGGCACGCTGACGGCCGAGCGCCAGTTAGAAGGCGTGGCGCACATATCGCGAACGATCATGCCGCGCATAGCCGGAGCGCTCGCAGGGCGCACGGCGTCGCCGGGGAAGGCCGACTGGACATCGGTCTCGTCGATACCGTAATTGCCGATCTGCGGATAGGTCATGGTTACAATTTGGCCGGCATAACTCGGGTCGTCATGACCTCAAAGTAGCCCTCGAGCGAGGTGTTGAAGCAGACTTCGCCGGTCGCGGTGCCCTCGGCGCCGCATGCACGTCCATAAAAAATGGTCCCATCCTCAAGATACAGGATACAGGGACCGCAGGTGCCCTTGCTGGTTTTGGCCAGCATACGCTGGCAAAGCTCGCTGGGCGCGAAGGTGCGGGCGGCAGCGCCCGCGGTATGGTTGTTCGCCATAATTCTCCTTCCCGGTCTCACAGGACCGGCTTAAAGGTGTGTAGTTAGGCCTCGCGGTATTGTAACCGCAAGCATGCCTCATGGCGTTAATTTCATCGAAATGTTTACGAAATGATAATTATGACTTTCTATGCATAATGATTATTTAATCCCCGTCCCAGAAAAATTATCCCGCGTGGGCTTGTGGCTCAGCGGATAATGGCCTCTTACTTTTGCTTGTCCTGTTCCAGCAGATCGGCCGGGTGAGCGATCGGGCTTGCCGCCGCGGAAAATCTCGCGGCCATGCAGACGATGCTCCAGGTCACGTTCGGCCTTTTCCTCGTCAATCTTGGTCTGGCTCACCACCGGGTCCTCGATCAGCGACGAAACCGAGTTCACCTGTTTTTGAATGCGCTTGGCAATGGTGTCGTCCATGCTTACGATGCGCATCTTCCAGTCGATACTCGTGGCGTTGGATGAGCTCTTGGTCCACACAAACGTCAAAATGGCGCTCTGATGACCCCGCGCGGGAAACATGCCAAAGAAGGAATCGTGCTGAATGTTGCTATCCTCGTCGATATAGGCGTGAACGTTATACACCACGCGGTCGATCTTATCGTTGAGCAGCGCGTTGGTCGCAAGCGCAGCGGCCTGAATCTGCCCGTTGGACAGCAGCTCGAGCTCGTTGGCAGACGATGTGTCCAACACCGTCACCTCGACCGTGCCCGTACGCTCATCAGCTTCATCGACGGTAAAGTCGAGCGGGAACTGCGTAAAGCCGTTGCCCCACTCAAGGCCGCCCTTCAGCGCCGTCGAAACGGTATCCACCGAAACGCTCTCGGACAGGTTGGCGGTGTTCAGGCGTCGCATCACGCCGTAGCCAATCTGCATGCCCACAATCAGCACCAAGATGCCAATGACCACGGCCATGGCAGTCTTCGTAATGGTATGGCTCACCTGCGAGCCCGAAGGGTCGTCCTCGGACAGCGGGTCGATATGTTTTGCCTGGCTCGCGCGGTCCTCGCTGCGCAGCTGCGCTAGCGCCGCTTTGTCACCGCGCTTGGCCGCAGCCTCCTTCTCACGCATGCGCTCGGTGCGCTTTTTGGCAAGCGTGGGATCCAAGACACCGGATGCATCGATTTCGGAGAATAACTCCGTCACTTCTTCCGGAGTCAAAGGGTTCTTGTCAGCCATAAACTTCCTGTCATATCAATCAGTCGAGCTCGTGCGCACGCGCACCTTCGAACTGCATTCGATAGTAACGGGCATAAGTGCCGCCACGGGCGAGAAGCTCCTCGTGCGTGCCACGCTCCACAACGCGACCATGCTCAACGGTCGCGATCTCATCGGCATGCTTAATGGTCGAAAGACGGTGGGCGATGATAATCGTGGTGCGGCCGCGTGCCAGCTCTTCGAGCGACTCCTGCACCGCCTCCTCGCTCTCGTTATCCAAAGCACTCGTCGCCTCATCCAAAATAAGGATCTTGGGGTTCTTGAGAAACACGCGCGCGATGGCAACACGCTGCTTCTGTCCGCCCGAAAGACGGCTGCCGCGCTCGCCCACGACCGTGTCATAGCCCTGTGGAAGCGACTCGATAAAGGCATCGATGTTGGCGCGACAGGCGGCCTCGGCGATCTCTTCAGCCGTAGCGCCCGGCTTGCCATAGGCGATGTTCTCGCCAATCGTACCGTCAAATAGATAGACATCCTGCTGCACCAGGCCGATGGCGCGGCGCAGGCTCTGCTGCGTCACATCGCGCACGTCCTGGCCGTCGATGCTAATGGATCCGGTAGCCACGTCATAAAAGCGCGGCAGCAGCGAACAGGTCGTGGACTTGCCGCCGCCCGAAGGGCCAACCAAAGCGATGGTCTGCCCGGGCTTGATGGACAGGTCCATATGGTCGATAACGGGACGCTCGTCGGCATCGCCCTCGCCCAGCTCAACATCCTCGTAGTTAAAGCACACGTCGTGATAAACCACGGCGCCGGCGATCACCTGCAGATCCGTGGCGCCCGGCTTGTCCTGGATATCCGGCGCAGTCGAGAGCACCTCGTCCATGCGCTTAAAGCCGGCGATGGCCTTCTGATACGTTTCGGCCGAATTGACGAGCGTCTCGAGCGGCGTGCAGAACAGCGAAATATAGAGTGCAAAGGTCGCCATATCGACCGCCTGCAGCTGTCCCTGGGCGACCAGCCAGCCGCCCAGCAGTACCACGATCACATAGAGCACACCCGAGAGCAGGCCATACGTCGCAGTATAGACGCCCATGGCGTGATACATGTTCTCCTTGGACGAAAGGTAGCGATTGTTGGAGGCGCGGAACTTGAAGCGTTCGGTCTCCTCATTGGCAAAGCTCTTGACCACGCGCATGCCCGCCAGCGAATCCTGCAGCTGCGCATTGATGCCGCTGATCTTTTTGCGGTTGTCGCTAAAGACCTCGCGCATGCGCATGTTCTGCCAAAACATGATGACCGCAAACGCTGCTGTCACCACAGCCATGGCGAGCGCCAGCACCGGGGCGATGGTAAAGAGGATCACAAACGAGCCGATAATCTCGATGCCGCAGATGATGATCCACTCGGGCACGTGGTGCGCCGCCTCGCAGATATCGAACAGGTCGTTGACCACGCGGCTCATCATGTCGCCCGAGCTGTTGCGGTCAAAGTACGCAAAGCTAAAGCGCTCATACTGGTCAAACAGGTCCTCGCGCATTTTGGACTCCATACGCGCGCCCATCACGTGCCCCCAATAGCTCACAAAATAGCGGCAGGCGCAGCGGACGGCATACATCAGCACCAAGCCCACCGCGATCATGCCGAGCGCCTGCATAATGACAGCCTGACCCTGAGTAAACAGCCCACCGGTCAAATTGCGCAGAATAATAGGAAACGCAAGGTCAATGGCGGCAAGCACCAGAGCGCAAACAGTATCGGCAACAAAAAGCCCCATCTGGGGCTTGTAGTAAGAAAGAAACCTCTTCAGCATAATCACCTTACGCGGTTTTACCAAACCGCGTTTCGTCTCGACGCTGCAAGCGCCCCATTTAGACAATCTGGCCTTCAATCGTCGGTCGCGTATATCCATACGCTTCCCTCCTCTTTTAGACCACCTTGTCTCAAATGGAGCACTTTCGCTGACTTACACAAACCTGCGGGATCATCCCCGCTCGTTACAGCTCTGCCCCGCCTAGTCGGTGAGCGATACTGTCGCAGGCAAGAGCGCCCACGACGGTCTTGGCGTCTTCGATCTTGCCGTCGAGCACGGCGTCGATCAGCTCGTGCAGCGGCACCAGGTCCACGTTGACAAACTCGTCATCGTCGGGGTTGGGCGCATCAAACTCGAGCTTGGTAGCCAAGTAGATGTGGATGATCTCATCGCAAAAACCGCATGACGTGACAATCGACGTCAAAAAGCGAATACGACCGGCCCTAAAGCCCGTCTCCTCATGCAGTTCGCGCTTGGCGCAATCGAGCGGGTCCTCGCCCGGGTCGAGCTTGCCGGCGGGAATCTCGACCGTCACGCGGTCGATGGCGGTGCGGTACTGACGCACCAGTACGATCTTGCCGCTCTCGGTCAGTGCCACAACGGCCGCCGCACCCGGATGGCGAACGATATCGCGGGCGCTGCGGCGACCGCGTTGGGCAGCTCAACCTCAAGACGGTGGACGTCGAGGATCTTGCCCTTCCAGGCGCACTCCTCCGAAAGAATCTTCTCTGCAGCTCGGCATCGTGCGGGTCGTCGTCGCCCAGCACCAGCGCCGGCTCGTCAGCGACCTCGCCACCAGGCTCGCCCTCGGCGTGCCCATACATGCGGCTGTCCTCCTCGACGATCTGCGCGTCCACGAGTTCTTCGTTCTTCTCGTCCATCCGTCTCATTCCTCTCGGATTTTAGGCATCCCAGGCGTCGCGGCCGCGCAGCGCGCGCAAGCCGATGTCGTGACGCAGGGTCTTGCCTCAAAATCAATCTTCTCGCAGGCCTCGTAGGCAAGGTTGCGAGCGTTCTCGAACGTGTCGCCCAGAGCGGTCACGGCAAGCACGCGGCCACCATTGGTCACGAGCTGGCCGTCCACCACGGCAGTGCCCGCGTGGTACACCGTCACGTTCTCCATGGCCTCGGCATCCTCAATACCGGTGATGACCTTGCCTTTCTCGTAGCTGCCGGGGTAGCCCGCGCTCGTCAGGACAACGGCCACGGCCCACTCGTCGCGCCAGTCGAGTTCAATCTGGTCGAGCTCGCAGTTGGCGCAGGCGAGCATGACCTCGACCAGATCGTTCTTAAGGCGCGGCAGCACGACCTGCGTCTCGGGGTCGCCAAAGCGGGCATTGAACTCCAGCACCTTGGGGCCGGCAGGCGTGAGCATAAAGCCGCCATACAGGCAGCCGCGGTAGTCGATGCCCTCGGCAGCAAGCTCGGCCACGGTCTGCTCCATGACCTTCACCATGGTGGCGTGCTCCTCGTCAGTCACGATGGGCACCGGGCTGTAGACGCCCATGCCGCCGGTGTTGGGGCCCTTGTCGCCCTCGAGCGCGCGCTTGTGGTCCTGCGAGGTGGCCATGGGGCGCACGGTCTTGCCGTCGGTAAAGGCCAAAAGCGAGCACTCGGGGCCGGTCAGCATCTCCTCGATGACCACGGTGTTGCCGGCGTCGCCAAAGGTGCCGCCAAAGCACTCGCGCACGGCCTCCTCGGCCTGCTCAAGTTCGGTCGCCACGATAACGCCCTTGCCCGCGGCAAGGCCGTCGGCCTTGACGACCAACGGAGCGCCCTGCTCACGCACGTAGGCGAGAGCCGAAGCCTCGTCGGTAAATGAACCATAGGCTGCCGTCGGGATACCGGCGCGCTCCATGAGCTGCTTGGAGAACAGTTTGGAGCCCTCCATCTGGGCGCCCTCGGCACCCGGGCCAAAGCAGGGAATACCCGCCGCGCGCACGGCGTCGGCCACGCCCGCCACGAGCGGA
>ENA-OQDD01000660-OQDD01000660.1-human-gut-metagenome-genome-assembly--contig:-NODE-660-length-13256-cov-3.722523_pt1 | contig 13256 bp, 17 predicted proteins | sample MGYA00242507_ERZ504598 | MGnify/ENA primary metagenome ERZ504598 (study PRJEB26092, sample SAMD00036318) | human gut metagenome | host: Homo sapiens | study: EMG produced TPA metagenomics assembly of... | reverse complement strand
CAGCGCCGCCACCGCAGCGGCCCTCTGCCTGCTGGTGTTCGGCGTGTACCTGCAGCCGCTGTCACGCAGGTGCTGGGCATTACGCCGGATGCATGGATGCAGGACCGCTACTACCGCTACTACGGCGTGATCACCGGCTTTATGACCAACCTCACCAATCTGGAGATCTCGAAGCCCGAGGAATACTCGCAGGAAGCGGTGGATGCCCTGCTGGACAATGTGGACGGGAGCCAGAAGTTTGCCACCAGCCCGCTGTACTCCACCAGCTACAGTGCCGTGACCCCCAAGGACGAGCAGGTGAAGCAGCCCACCATCATCTATGTGATGGACGAGTCCTACTGGGATGTTTCGGAGCTGGAACAGTACGGCATCACCTTTGATACCGATGTCTCCAAGAACCTGCACGCCTTGCAGCAGACCAGCGCCTATGGCCGGGCCTACAGCCCCAGCTTTGGCGGCGGCACCTGCGATGTGGAGTTTGAAGCCCTTACCGGCTACTCGGTATCCTTCCTGCCCAGCGGCAGCAAGCCCTACCAGCAGCATGTGACCAAGCCATGTTCGCCATGCCCAATTACCTCAAGCTCAAGGGCTACCAGACCGCAGCCGTGCACTGCTTCTGGGCAAAATACTGGAGCCGCGACAAGGCTTACCCCAACCTCGGCTTTGACGATTTTATCAGCCTTGAGGATATGCATGACGTGACCAAGGTGCGCAAGCACTACTGGACCAGCGGCCTTGTCACCGATGATTCCATGGCCGACCAGATCATCCAGCAGTACGAGAGCATGAAGTCCAGCTCGGACAAGCCCATCTTCCTGCACGCTGTCACCATGCAGAACCATACCAATTATAACAAGGACAACTACCCGGACGACGAGCGCGTAAAGGTGCTGTCCCACCCGGCGGGCCTCAAGCCCAGCACCGTGGGCGCGCTGGAAGATTTTGCTACCGGCATCCGGGATGCAGATGCCATGATGGGCAAACTGACCGAATACTTCTCGCAGGTGGACGAGCCGGTCATTCTGGTGTTCTGGGGCGACCACTATAACCCCATCGATTCCAATTACGATGTCTACACCACTACCGGCTATGCCAGCGATTCCAGCGCAGACCCCCGCCTGCACCAGACCACGCTGCTGATGTGGTCCAACTACAGCCAGCAGCAGGTGGACCTTGGCACCATTGCCGCTTACGATATCTCGCCGGTGATGATGGACATTTACGGTCTGGAAGAGCCGCTCTACTTCCAGTTCCTGAACCGTCAGCTGCGTGTGGCCAGCCGCACCAATACCCGCGGAACCACCATGAATCTGGACGGCACCACCACGCAGGAGCCCACCGAGTTCCAGCAGCGGTGGTGCGCAGAGCACTGGCTTTTGCAGTACGACCTGATGTTCGGCAGGGGATACGCCCTGCAGCGCATGGGCCTTGCGGGCCTGAGCGGCGTGGACACAGGCAAATGAGCGAAAAACAGACGATTTCTTTGTAAAAAACAGAGAAAAACTCTTGCAACCGGCGTTTGTTTGTGATATTATAACAAGGCATTACACACGCATCACTATGCCCTTTTGTGCCCAAATGGGTGGAGGGCAGTCCCGAACCGTCCGATACGGCCCGGGATCACGGTGTGCGGAGGCAAAACAATATCTGGAGGTATTTTTACTATGGCAGTCGTTTCTATGAAGCAGCTTCTCGAAGCAGGTGTGCACTTCGGTCACCAGACCCGCCGCTGGAACCCCAAGATGGCAAAGTACATCTTTACCGAGCGCAACGGCATCTATATCATCGATCTGCAGAAGACCGTGAAGAAGCTGGACGAGGCTTACAACTACGTGAAGGAAGTTGCAGCTGAGGGCGGCGACATCCTGTTCGTCGGCACCAAGAAGCAGGCTCAGGAGTCCATCCGTGACGAGGCTCTGCGCTGCGGCATGCACTATGTCAATGCTCGCTGGCTGGGCGGTATGCTGACCAACTTCCGCACCATCCGCAAGCGCATCGACCGTATGGATCAGCTGGCTAAGATGAAGGAGAACGGCACCTTCGAGCTGCTGCCCAAGAAGGAAGTTGCCAAGCTGGAGCTGGAGATGGAGAAGCTGGACAAGTACCTGGGCGGTGTCAAGAACATGAAGACCCTGCCGAAGGCTATGTTCATCGTTGATCCTCACAAGGAGCGCATCGCTGTTGCTGAGGCCCGCAAGCTGAACATCCCCATCGTGGCTATCGTTGATACCAACTGCAACCCCGACGAGATCGATTACGTGATCCCCGGCAACGACGATGCAATCCGTGCTGTCAAGCTGATCGCTGGCGCTATGGCTGACGCTGTGCTGGAAGGCAAGCAGGGCAACCAGGAGGCCGCTCCCGCTGAGGATGCAGCAAACGCCTGATTTCCCATCCCACAAACAACAAAATAACGTGTAAGGGAGAATACGAAAATGGCTATTTCTGCAAAGGACGTTATGGAACTGCGCAAGCAGACCGACTGCGGCATGATGGAGTGCAAGAAGGCTCTGACCGAGGCTGACGGCAACTTCGAGAAGGCAATCGAGATCCTGCGTGAGCGTGGTCTGGCTACCGCTGCCAAGAAGGCAAGCCGTACCGCTGCCGAGGGCATGGTCTACGCTGACTACTGCCCCCAGTGCAAGGTGGGTGTTGTCATCGAGGTCAACGCTGAGACCGACTTCGTCGCCAAGAACGACAAGTTCGTTGCTTTCGTCAAGGAGGCTACTCAGGTCATCATGAAGCAGAACCCTGCTGATGTTGAGGCTCTGATGGCTTGCAAGACCGAGAACGGCGAGACCGTGGACGAGGCTCTGAAGAACCTGATCCTGGTCATCAAGGAGAACATCAAGGTTCGCCGTTTCGTCCGTTACGAGGGCGTTTGCTCTGCATACGTCCACGGCGGCGGCACCCACGGCATTCTGGTCAACTTCGAGACCACCAACGGCATCGAGGCTAAGGACGAGTTCGTTACCTACGGCAAGGACATCGCCATGCAGGTCGCAGCTGCTAACCCCGGCTATGTCGATGAGGCTTCTGTTCCCGCTGAGGTCGTGGCCAAGGAGAAGGAGATCATGCTGGCTCAGATGGCTGGCGATCCCAAGACCGCTAACAAGCCCGAGGCTGTGAAGCAGAAGATGATCGAGGGCAAGATCAAGAAGTTCTTCAAGGAGAACTGCCTGGTCGATCAGGAGTTCGTCAAGGACGGCGACCTGACCGTTGCTCAGTACACCGCTAAGGTCGCTAAGGATCTGGGCGGCGACATCAAGATCGTCAAGTTCACCCGCTTCCAGAAGGGCGAAGGCCTGGAGAAGCGTGCTGATGACTTCGCTGCTGAAGTTGCAAGCATGGTGAAGTAATTTAACTTCCAAAGTTGAATTGGGAGCTGCAGTACCCGTAACAGGGCGCTGCGGCTCCTTTTTGTTTGTGTTTGGCGGGCGGATGTGCTATCATAGAGAAAACGGAAAGAAGGGAGGACGAAAAGCAATGCGCAGTGTAAACAAAACGTCTCTCCGAATGGAGAGCATGATCGGATAAGGAGAATCCCTTATGAAAAAACAAACCATGATTCTTGCGGGCATCCCTGCCATCCTGTACGGCAGCCGGAGCCGGAATGTTTACCTCTATCTCCATGGTAAGAACGGCTGCAAGGAAGAGGCAGAACGTTTTGCCGCTACAGCCTGTGAAGCAGGTTGGCAGGTGCTGGCTATCGACCTGCCCGAGCATGGCGCACGGAAAAACAGCCCTGAGCGGCTTCTGCCGTGGGTGGCTGTGCCGGAGATAGAAGCCGTATACGCCCGCATAAAGCCGGTGTGGGCGCATATCCGGCTGTATGGCGTGAGCATCGGCGCGTGGCTTGCCATGCAGGCGCTGCAGGGAGACGCGCCGGAACAGACCCTGCTGGTCTCTCCGGTGGTGGATATGGAAGCTCTCATCACGAATATGATGCAATATGCCCATGTGACCGAGGAACAGCTGCAGCGGGCAGGGGAGATCCCCACGGATCTTGGGGAGAACCTCTCATGGCCGTATCTGTGCTGGGTGCGGGAACATCCGCTGCACTGGCATGGCCGCACGCAGGTGCTGTATGGTGACAGGGATGCCCTGACCAGCCGCACCATGATCGAGCGCTTCCGTCAGGAAAGCGGGGCGCATCTGACGATCATGGAGGCGGGGAACACTGGTTCCACACCCCAGTGCAGATGGCGGTCCTTCAAACGTGGGAAGAAACGAATTTTTGATTTTTGATTTAGAATAGCCGCCGCGTGCGCTATGGCTATTTTTAGCGGAAGTATTATTTTTATATTTGCAAACCAGCAAAGCCTGCGGGCTTTGCTGGTTTGCTTTTTCACGGGAAAGGTCGTGACCGTACACTGCATTTTTTGTGGTGACTATGCATTTTATCTTTGGGACTCTTTCTGTGAAAAATGGTTTGGAAACGACCGCAGTCGTTTCCAAACCACAATATCAAATAAATTTTCCTCTGCTTATGGCCAGAGCGCACGCGGAGGCCATTTCAAATCATAGAAGCTTACAGCAACAAAAACTGCCGCTGACGGTTTTTACGCCGTCAGCGGCAGTTTGCATTTACAGATTCAGTTCAGCAGGATCTGAAACTCAGACCTTTGCTTCGCTGTTGTGCTCAGCATTCTTATAGGCCTTGAAGGAGTGGAACACGATGTTCAGGCCCAGAACGATCAGCAGCACGGCCAGGATCAGCTGCAGGCCGTTTGCAATGAACACAGCACCCCAAGTGGTCTCGCCAGCGGGATGGTGACAGCAGCGGCATTGCTGATGGCCTTGACCATGGCGATCAGGCGCTGCACCAGAGCGGTGAAGGTGACGCACAGCATGATGATCAGCGGAGGAAGATCATCTTGTTGCTGCGGCCGGTGACCTTCAGGAACACGCACAGGGTGGCCAGAACCAGAGCGCTCAGCAGCTGGTTTGCAGAACCGAACAGGGGCCAGATGTTGGCGTAGCGATCTTGGTCAGCAGGAAGCCGAAAGCCAGAGTCAGGAAGGTGGAGAAGTACACGTTGCACAGCAGCTTGCGCCAGCCCTCAGCATGCTCCATGTCGTCCACGCTGAACAGCTCCTGGAAGCTCATGCGGCCGATACGGGCCACAGCATCCAGACTGGTCAGGGCCAGTGCGGAAACGCACATGGTCATAAACACAGAGGCAAAGTGCTGGTCCAGGCCAAAGCCCACGAAGAAGCTGGCAACGCCGCGGCTGAAGACCTGGAACGGAGTGCCGTCTGCGGGGGTGCCGTCTGCAGCAGCAGAAGCACCGGCAACACACAGGGCGATGACAGCCAGCAGGCTTTCCAGCACCATGGCACCATAGCCGACCTTCAGCATATCCTTCTCATTGGTAACGGTCTTGGAGGAGGTGCCGGAAGACACCAGACTGTGGAAACCGGAAACAGCGCCGCAGGCAACGGTAACGAACAGGATGGGGAACATGGTGCCCAGCTTGGCGTTGGTAAAGCCGGTGAACACCGGCAGGTTCATGACGGGATGGTTGACGATCAGGCCCAGAACAGCACCCACGATCATGGCCACGAACATAAAGGTGGTCATGTGGTCACGGGGCTGCTTCAGCAGCCACATGGGCAGGACAGCGGCAAAGAAGATGTACACAAAGGTGATGTAGCTCCATGCAGCCTTGCCCAGAATGATGGGGAAGTTTGCACCCACCACAAAGGACAGCACGATGAATACGATGCTGATCACATTCTCTTTCCAGCCGGTGAAGTGCAGGTTCTTCTGCAGCAGGCCAAAGACCACGGCGAACACCATGAACATGATAGAGACCATGCCGGCAGCACCGTTGGTCTGGGCAGCCTCCACCAGAGCACCGTCAGCACCGTAGGCATTGAAGGTGCCGGCCACCATGTCGGCAAAGGCGGCAATCACGATGCCGCAGAACAGCCAGCAGAACAGCAGGAACAGCTTGCGGCCGGTCTTGCCGATGTACTTTTCGATCAGCATGCCCATGCTCTTGCCATCGTTCTTAACGGAAGCATACAGAGCGCCGAAGTCGGTGACAGCACCGAAGAAGATGCCGCCCAGCAGCACCCACAGCAGCACCGGCAGCCAGCCGAACGCAGCGGCCTGGATCGCACCGGTGACAGGGCCTGCACCGGCAATGGAGCTGAACTGGTGTGCAAACACGGTCCAGCCGTCGGTGGGAACGTAGTCCCGGCCGTCCTCATGGACAACTGCCGGGGTCTTGGCAGAGGTCGATGCCCCACTTGTTTGCCAGCCAGCGGCCGTAAAGCATATAAGCGCCAAACAGACACACGGCTGCGATCAATACGATGACCAGCGTATTCATTGTTTTTACCTCTTTCCTTTCTTGGCATCCGGCAAATGTCAGCGACATGGGGCGGCAGGATGTAAAAAGGCCCCGTCTTCCTGCGTTCGTTCCATTTGGGACGAACCATCGAAGACGAAGGCCTTCACATACACTGCACATCGTGTATGGAATACTCCGCGATACCACTTCGTTTGCTGCACAGGGCAGCCACTCCCAGCGTACATACATACGCAGCCCCGTAACGTGGGCAAAACGGCCATGCATTACTGGAAGGCGGGGTCAGCGCCTTTGTTCACACAGGCTGCTCGCAGGGGAGAACGCTTTGCTCCTGACTGCCGCCCTTGCATCAGATGGGCGGCTCTCTGGGAGAGGGTGCTGCAAAGAATCATGTCCTGTTCATCGCATTTGCCGAATGATTGTCCGTATTTTAGTGCGGAATTCACAAATTGTCAATATCTTTGGAACAAGTTCGGAGGATGCACTAATTCAGAAAAGCGTTCTGCAATAATTTTTAGGTGATTTTTGTTCATGCGTGAAACGAAGAAAACTATACACGTCAACGAATGAAAAGAGTTCACGCCAAGGACTTGACTTTCACACTTTGATGTGCTAAAGTGATGATGCAAGAAAGAACCTGAACATTTCCGGAACAATTAAAAGAGGGAACGCTCCCAAAACCGGACAGTCCGCTGCGGCGGCAAGGAGAACATTCATGTCAGATAAAAATTCCAGAAGAAACCAGACCACCGATGCACTGTTTGATGCCATCCTCAGTCTGGAAACGCGGGAGGAGTGCTACAACTTCTTTGAAGACCTGTGCACTGTAAAGGAGATCTCGGATATGGCGCAGCGGCTGGAAGCGGCAAAGATGCTGCTGGACGGCAGAACCTACGATCAGATCGTGAAGGCGGTGGAGATCAGCACGGCCACCATCAGCCGCATCAACCGCTGCATCCAGTACGGCTCCGGCGGCTACCGCGAGACCATTGAAAGGTGCGCGGCACCCAGAACCCTAAAAGCAGGAGTAACACCGGCGTACCCGGCAGACATAGAATGGGGCGTACACCGCCCCTGACCGGACGAACGAAAGGAAGGTTTATCATGTCTGCTGAGAACTGTATCGATACCACCCGCTGCCCCTGCCCCTGCCTGCCCAAGGTGACGCTGGAGCAGGCGGTCGTTGACCTTGTGGAGAGCATCGCTCTGCAGGAAAATGCCCTGAGCCACATCCTGTGCGCCGAGAGCCGGAAGATGGACGCCGCCATGAAACTGGACGGTCTGGACCTGTGCAAGCTGCTGGAAGTGAACGATTCGGCCACCAACATGGTGCACGCCGTGGCAAACCTGGAGCTGGTGCTCAAGGATAAGCTGGAGTTCGTCTCCAACAACCTGTACTATCCGCCTGCGGATGCCGCAGCGAAGTAAGAAGATGCTGAAAGGCCTGTCCGGATGCCGGGCGGGCCTTTTCTCTGCTTGAATGCATAATTTTTGTAAAAACCATTTGTTGGAATTGCTGATAACGGGATTCTGTGCTATACTATACAATGTATCACCATGAAAGTGAGGAAATTTACAAATTGCTGAACTACGATGCGATCCTGTTTGATGTGGACGGGACCCTGATCGATTCCGCTCCCGGTATCATAAATACATTAAAAGAAGTCTTTGCCAGGATGGGCGTGGACACCACAAATGTGAACCTGCGCCGCTACCTTGGCCCACCGCTGCGCAAGAGCTTTGGTGAGCACTTTACCGACCCGGCCCTCATTGAAAAGGCCACCGACCTGTACCGCGACAGCTACGCCGTCAAGGGCAGCCACGAGTGCGCCGCCTACCCCGGTGCAGCAGAGATGCTGCAGCGCCTGAAGGACGCGGGCCTTGTGCTGTGCACCGCTACCTCCAAGCCCACGCAGGTCGTCACGCCCATTCTGGAAGAAAAGGGCCTTGCAGGCTATTTTGATTTTATCGGCGGCGCGTCCATGGACGAGAGCCGCGACACCAAGACCGACGTGGTGCGCCATGTGCTGGCCCAGCCCATGATGCAGGGCAGGCGGGTGCTGATGGTGGGCGACCGCAACGACGACATGCGCGGCGCTGCGGACTGCGGCTGGATGCCGCCGGTGCGCTGTACGGCTACGGCAGCAGGGAAGAGCTGGAACCCTTCCACCCGGTGCTGCTGGCCGAAAGCTGCGCCAGCCTTGCAGACCAGATCCTGAACGGACAGGCATGACCGAAAGGCCCTGTGCCGGAAACTAAGTGAATGGTGAGAGATATGAGAAATACACGACCGGAAAAGCAATCGCTTACTCCTATGCAGAAGCAGGCTGTGCTGGTGTGCAGTGTGTGCGCGCTGGCAGCCATTCTGACCATTGCCATTACCATGACGCTGCTCAAGCGCGGCAAGACCCCTGCAGCCCCGGGGGAACAGCCCTCCAGCGAGGTGCTGGTGCCGGGCGAAGAGGATATCTCGGATCACTACCAGATCAGCGAGACCTCTGCCGCCCTGCTGCCGGAGACCGCCGACGCGGGCGAGAGCTACCAGAAGGAAACGCTGTTCCTCGGCGATTCCAACACGGTGCGCCTGTACGCCAACGGCTGATCAGCCTGCAGCAGTTCTGCGCCAAGGAGGGCATTGGCACCCATGCCGCCCTGAACGAGGGCATCGTTACCTTTAAAAAGGACAGCAGCACCTACACCATCGCGCAGGCCGTGGCCAAAATGAAGCCCCGCCGCGTGGTCATCATGCTGGGCACCAACGATACCGGCATGAGCGTGGACGAGTTCATCAAGAACTACACCGCGCTGGTGCAGGCCATTCAGGAAAGCTACCCCTACACCGACATCATCGTGAACACGGTGCCGCCGGTGCCCGCAAACCACGCAAACTACCCCCACATGGACCAGACCAAGATCGACGACTTCAACATGGCCCTGTTGTCCATGTGTGAGCAGATGGGCCTGAAGTTCCTCAACAGTGCCGAAGCGCTGAAGGATGCCAACGGCTATGGCCGCGAGGATTACTACCAGACCGGCGATATCCACCTGAAGCCCGTGGCCTGAAGGCCATGCTGAGCTATCTGCGCACCCACGCTTACCAGACCGACGACCGTCGGCCCGACACCGCCAACATCCCCACCCGCGCCGAGTATACCCCGAACCCCAGCTCTGCGGTGACAGCACCCAGCAGCTCGGAGGCTGCAGGCTCTTCCGAAGAGCAGGGTGTGCTGTATCAGGCCAGCTACCGGGTGGACAAGACCGGCGGCACCCTTTCCAGCGGCAGCGACAGCGGCAAGACATCCCTCTCCTATGAAGTGACCAGCGCCGCCCAGTCCATCAGCGTGACGGCTGTGCCGCAGGACGGCTATGTGTTCGTCAAGTGGAGCGACGGCGTGACCCAGAAGACCCGCACCGATACGAACTTCAAGCAGAACGTGGACGTGACCGCCGTGTTTGCAGCGGCTTCCGTGCATATCAGCAGCACCGGCAAGGCCGTGCTGGGTGATTCCTACACCTTTACCGCAAAGCTGGGCGGCAAGCACCTCACTGCCGACAGCATCCGCTGGTACGCCAACGGTGCGGAAGTGCCGCAGGCGGCGGGCAAGACCACCGTCAAGGTGGAGATCGACCCCTCCATGCTCAATGCGACCTTTAAGGTGTACGCAGTGGCAAGCTACAACGGCTGCACCGTTACCAGCAACGTCCTGAATGTGACGGTCAGCGGCGTAAGCTCCGGCAGCTCGTCTCACAGCTCCGGCAGCTCTGGCAGCACGTCGGCAGCAGTTCTTCCGGCAGCACCAGTTCTTCCGGTGCATCGTCCGGCACCACCTCCGGGGCATCCTCCGGGGCTACATCCACCTCCGGCAGCTCGTCTCACAGCTCTTCCGACAGCTCGTCTCACAGCTCTTCCAGCAGTGAGAGCACGGCTTCCCCGGCAGGCTCGGCTTCTGCTTCCAACGGAACAGCCAGCTCTTCCCACAGCACCAGCTCGTCCCACGCGGACTCTGGTGAGAGCAGCTCGGCTTCCCATAGCAGCTCCGGCAGCGAGAGCAGCTCCGGCAGCTCCCATGCGGCTTCGGAATCCAATGCCAGCAAGGAAGCCGCCAACGAGCAGTCCGCATCCACGGACTCCGCGTCCTGAGGCTGTCACCCCGGCCTGCTGTGCCGCATAGGCTGGCAGGAAGGGAGGCGTTTGCATGTACTACGAGGAACCCCGCATCCCGGCGCTGCCCGGGGAAGAGAACGTGACCGACGGCAGCGTGGACGATTACGGCACCGACTGGGAGAACGTGGACAACGGCGCGCTGGAAGAGGAAATGGCAAAGTGTGCTGCCACCCCCTGTGATGTCAAAACCACCTGCCCGGACAACGACCCGGAGCAGACGGACGTACCATCGTACGAAATTGTAACAGAATGATGTGAAGCCAGCTCTGTTTACGGCAGGGCTGGCTTCTGCCTGTTGTTGAGCGCATGGCAGCTGAGGCCATGGCAGAAGGAAAAGAGGGAAGGTTTATGGCAAAATATTATTGCGTGCTGTTCGATGCAGACAACACCCTGCTGAACTTTGACGCAGCCGAAAGCAAGGCACTGGCCGAAACGCTGGTGAACTACGGCATTGAGCCGGACGCAGAAACGGTGCAGACCTACCGCACCATCAACTCGGAGCTGTGGCGGCAGCTGGAAAAAGGCCAGATCAAGCGGGAAAAGCTCATGGCGGAGCGGTTCACCCGCTTCCTCAAGGCCATTGATGCCGCCGGTGACGGAGCCGAGATGAACCGCTTCTATCTGGAACAGCTCTCCACCCACCCGGACCTGATGGGGCCGGAAGTGCTGGATGTGCTGCGGGAGCTTTCCGAGGTGGCAACGCTGGCCGTTGTGACCAACGGCTTCCAGAAGGTGCAGATCCGCCGTCTGGCCGAGAGCGGTGTGCTGAACTTTATGGAGGACGTGTTCGTCTCCGAGAAGATGGACAGCGAAAAGCCCAACCGCAGAATTTTTGATGCGGCCCTGCGCGCCCTTGGCGTGGAGAACCGCGAGCATGTGCTGGTGGTGGGCGACGGCCTGAGCAGCGACATTCAGGGCGGCGTGAATGCGGGCCTTGACACCTGCTGGTATAACCCCAGCCACGCCGAGAACCCCGGCAAGGTGGTGCCCACCTACGAGATCGCAGACCTGAAAGAGCTGTACCCGCTGGTGATGGAGCAGGAAGAGCTGGCCAATGTGGGCCTGAAGAACCGCCGCCACCAGTGCTGAGCCAATAAGCGGATGGAGAACGGGATCATAAAACTATGCTGATACATTTGGAAAAACTAGGCAAGAGCTTTGGCGAAAAGATCGTGCTGCACGATGTGACCGCCAGTGTCGAGCGGGAGGACCGCATCGGCATCGTGGGCCAGAACGGCGCGGGCAAGACCACCCTGCTCAAGATTTTGACCGGCGAGTACCAGGACTACGAAGGTGAGTTCAGCGTGACCCACGGCGTGACGCTGGGCTATCTGGAACAGAACGCAAAGCTGGATGCCACGCTGGATCTCTACGGCGAGATGCGCTCCACCTTTGCCCCTGTGCTGGATGCCATGGCCCAGATGCAGGTGCTGGAACGCAAAATGGCCGCGCAGCCGGACGACACGGAGCTGCTGGCCCGGCACGACCAGCTGCAGAACATCGTGGATGCCGCCGACGGCTACAACATGGATGTGAACATCAAAAAGGTGCTGTCCGGCATGGGCTTTGCGCAGGATACATGGCAGAAGAACATTGCGGTGCTCTCCGGCGGCGAGCTGACGAGGCTGCGGCTGGCAAAGCTGCTGCTGGAAAAGCCGGACGTGCTCATTCTGGACGAGCCCACCAACCACCTGGACTTTGCACCATGGAATGGCTGGAAAACTACCTCAAAAGCTATTCCGGTGCGGTGCTGGTGGTCAGCCACGACCGCTATTTCCTCGATAACGTGTGTACGAAGATCTGGGAGGTCTCCTTCCAGACCATGACCACCTACAAGGGCAACTTCTCGGCCTACCTGCCCAGAAGGAAGCTTCCGATGCCCTGCGCCAGAAGCAGCACGATGCAGATGTGGCACTGGCCGAAAAGCTGCAGGACTATGTGGACCGCAACCTTGTGCGCGCCTCCACCACCAAAATGGCCCAGAGCCGCCGCAAGCAGCTGGAAAAGCTGGAGATCACCGAAGCGCCCAAGGACGAGACCAACCAGCTCAAGTTCCGGTTTGAATATGACGTAGAACCGTGGAACGAACTGGTGCTGCTCAAGAACCTGACCATCAAAATAGGGGAGCGCACCCTGCTGGAACCCTTTACCTACACGGTGTGCCGCGGCCAGCGGCTGGTGATCGCAGGCCCCAACGGCGCGGGCAAGTCCACCCTGATGCAGGTGCTGGACGGCAAGCGCCGCCCCTCCGGCGGCATGGTGCGGCTGGGCACCGGCGCACGGCCCAGCATCTTTGCCCAGCAGCAGAACCGTCTGGGGCAGGGCCGGGTCATCGATGTGATCTGGAACAAGTACCCCCGCATGACCGAGCTGGAGGTGCGCAGCCATCTGGCAAAGCTGGCTTCCGGGGCGAGACGGTGTTCAAGCCCTGCGAGGCGCTTTCCGGTGGCGAGCTGGCCCGCCTGCGCTTTGCGGAGATCGTGCTGGAACGGCCCAACCTGCTGTTTCTGGACGAGCCCACCAACCATCTGGACATCTACACCCGCGAAAACCTTACCGAGGCCCTCATGGCCTACACCGGCACGCTGCTGCTGGTCACCCATGACCGCCACCTGATGAACAGTCTGGCCTGCCCCATCCTCTACCTTGAGGACGGCAAGGCCACCCTCTACCCCAGCTACGACGCCCTGATGGGCCGCAGCGCCCCGGCACCTGCCGTGCAGAAGGCCGCCGAACCGGCCAAGACCGGCTACGGCAGGGAGCAGCGCCGCC
>ENA-OQDD01000659-OQDD01000659.1-human-gut-metagenome-genome-assembly--contig:-NODE-659-length-13259-cov-1.101127_pt1 | contig 13259 bp, 18 predicted proteins | sample MGYA00242507_ERZ504598 | MGnify/ENA primary metagenome ERZ504598 (study PRJEB26092, sample SAMD00036318) | human gut metagenome | host: Homo sapiens | study: EMG produced TPA metagenomics assembly of... | reverse complement strand
ATGGCTGGGGCATTGTCGCTGTGTTGGATGGCTGATTGGTGTGTGAAGGTTTTGTGAAAGGGGTTTGACAGGTGGGGGTTTTTTATGGTAGGATACACACTTACGTAACAAATTTAATAAAAATGTAACAAAATGGCGAATGAGGAGCGTGGCGAAGTGGATTGTGAATGTCTGCTGAATGGGTGGTGCTGCTGCGTGGTTTTCTGAGAGGAGTTTTATTGTTTATGTTTTATAAGAAATTTGCTGCTGTTGTTCTGAGTGCTGTTCTTGTGGGTGTGGTTCCTTCTGTTGTTTTTGCGGATGTGGATGGTGTCAGTGCTGTGTCTGATGGAGATGTGGAGGAGCTTTCTATTGAGGATGATTCTCGGATGATGCGGATTCTATTTCTGCTTTTGCCAGTGCTCTGGCGGATAAGACGGTTTCTGAGGTTCAGGGGTATCAGGAGGCGAAGGCTGAGGCTGAGGTGATCGCACAGGAGAGGCTTGAGGCTGAAGCGGCTGCTGAGGCTGCGCGTAAGGCGGAAGAGGAGCGGAAGGCTGCTGAGGAGGCGCGTCTGGAGAAGCGGCGGGGGATTGTGGATTTTGCGCTGCAGTTTGTGGGGAATCCTTATGTTTATGGTGGTACGAGTCTGACTAACGGGGCGGATTGTTCGGGGTTTGTGATGTCTGTGTTTGCGGAGTTTGGGTATGAGCTTCCTCGTGTTGCTGCAGCTCAGTGTTCGGCTTCTGAGAAGAAGAGTGTTGCGGATATTGAGGCTGGTGATCTGGTTTTTTATGGTGAGGGTTGTATTGATCATGTGGCTCTTTATATTGGTGATGGCAAGATCGTTCACGCCAGTACAGCGGCTACAGGGATCAAGGTTTCTGACTATGATTACCGGGCTCCGGCTGCGGTTGGTTCGTTTGTGGCTTAGGATATAGATATAAATGCTCTACTGATATGAAATATAAACTGTCTGCGGAGATTTTTTGGCCGGGTAGGCTGAAAAATAGCTGCAGGCAGTTTTTTGCTGAAAATAGTGTATAATTTAACCGAATCAAGTAAGTCTCCTGCGGGTTGCGAAAAGCAATAAGCAGTGGGTGGGGACTCGGAAAAAATTCAGAAAGGTTGTGGGGTTATGAATACGAAGGAAATCAGTGGCAGGCGGCAGATGGAGTTTCTGGCCGGGTTTGATTTTGTCAGAGAAGCGGGTACTGCGGGGAAGTGAAGGCGGCGAAGATGATCAGGGATACTTTGGACAGCTTCGGAGTGAAGAATTGGATGGAGGAGTTTTCTTTTGGGGTTTTCGGATCAACAGAGCGGTACTTAAGGTTGTGGAGCCTTATCAGAAGGAGTATGTGGTGACCGGGTATGGAAGATGTGGAAATACTGGGGCAGAAGGTCTGAAAGCGGATTTTTTGTATGTAGAGAATGGAGATGCTGTCAGTCTTTCACGGGCGAAGGGTAAGATCGTTATGGTGAATGGCCGGGTGAGTGGTGATGTGTATCAGAGACTGGTGAGCGCCGGAGCTGTTGGTTTTATCAGTGTGGAGGGTTCTCCGCTGGATGAAGGAGTGGACAGGGTTCCCTGTCAGCGCAGCCTGCCGATGATCTTTCCGGGGGATGCAGCAGAAGAGACAGAAGGATTGTCGGAGTTTGCAGAGGATATTCACAAGATACAGGAAAAATATAGTGGCAGGATTCCGGGGGCGAATCTTCATTATAAGGATGCAGTGGAGCTGGTGACGGAAGGTGCAGCTGTGGTGTGCCTGACTGTAGAACAGGAAGTGACAGCATGTACATCCCGAAATGTAGTGTCAAGGATTGAGGGAACGGATAAAAAAGATGAGATCTTAACGATCACTGCGCATTATGATTCGGTGCCGGAGGGACCGGGGGCCTATGATAATATGGCTGGGGCAGCGATCATCATGGAGCTTTGCAGATATTTTCAGCAGTACAGACCGCGCAGGACTATGGAGTTTGTGTGGTTTGGTGCTGAGGAGAAGGGCTTGCTGGGCAGCCGGGATTATATCAGAGTTCATGAGAGTGAGCTTGGAGCGCATCGTTTTAATATGAATGTAGATCTGGCCGGCAGCTGATCGGAGGAAATGTTCTGGGAGTGACGGGAGAGGCTTCTGTTTGTGATAAGCTTCTTGAGATCGCTGACGGAGCAGGGATCGGAGCGTCTGTGAAGAATCAGATCTGGGGAAGTGATTCCAATTCTTTTGCATGGAAGGGAATTCCGGCCATGACTCTGAACCGGGATGGTTTTGGCATGCATACCCGTTACGATACCATTGATCTGCTGTCTGCCTGGTCGCTGGAGAGAAGTGCGATCCTTCTGGGATGTATTGCAGATGAACTGGGGAATGCGGAGGTTTTCCCATTTGAGAGAAAGATGCCGGGGAAATTTATCAGAGAGCTGGATGAATATATGTGCAGATAGTAAAAATCTGATTTTATCTGCTCATAACTGGATATTTGTTATGGAACTGTGGGGACTTGTCTGTTTCGGGAAGAGTACAGACAAGTCCTCATAAGTTATTCAATATTTTCAATGGTTATTGACCTTTATAATTCCGCAAGGGAACATGTGGCTTTGAGTCAGGGGGATATTTGCAGCTTTGTAAGGGATTCCCGGAACAGGGGGCAAGCGGAGGTTCGCAATTGAACCAGTGAAATTACTTGATTTGATCAAAATACGCCAAAACAATAAAAAATAATACAAAATAATTGACAGTAAGATATCAAACTGTTATACTGAAATCACAGGCTTTCCAGGGATCAATGCGCCGGATATTGTTTTGCGGAGTATTGATTTCTGGAACTTTTATCACAGAAAAATCGGGAATGAGGAGATAGGACCATGTTTACAGAAGAACGACAGAATGCAATAGAGAAATGTCTCCGCGAAAAAGGAAAAGTCAGGGTCAAAGAATTAAGCGAGATGTTTCAGGTTACGGAGGACTGTATCCGCAAGGATCTCAAGATTCTTGAAAATGCAGGCAGATTAAAGAGGACTTACGGCGGAGCGATCCTGTCACAGGAGTATCCTCTGGAGAGAAACGTAGTAGACAGGCGTATGTACAATCTTGATAAGAAGAAAGTGATCGCTGCGAAAGCCTTTAAGCTGATCAAAATAACGAAACGATCTTTCTGGATGTTTCCACTACAAATATAGAGCTGGCAAGGCTTATCGCTTCGTCGGGTATGCATGTTGTGGTTGTCAGCAATATGATCGATATCCTGCAGATCCTTGCTGCGAATCCGTCCATCACGGCCATAGGCACAGGGGGAACTATGTACGTTCGGTGAACGGATTTATGGGAGCTGCGGCCATTGAGGTGATCAAGCAGTACAGCTTTGACCGGGCATTTTTGGGAAGCTGTGGCGTGGATATGACAGATTTTGCAGTTACTACATCCGGAGTGGAGGATGGATTGACCAAGAAGGCGGCAGTGCAGAGTAGCAGACATAAATATGTGGTTATGGAGAGAGAGAAGTTTTATTTTAACGAATCTTATAAATATACACATTTTGATGATATCAGCGGGATCATTACCGATGAATTTCCGGATGATACCATTGTGAACATACTGAGGAATACCGGAGTGAAATTACTCTGAGCAGACAGTAATAAAGGGGGATTTTTACATGAAAGACTATATTCTGGAAACCTGTGTGGATTCTGTGGAATCCGCCATGGCAGCAGCCGAGGGTGGTGCGGACAGATTGGAGCTTTGCAGCAATCTGATCATCGGGGGAACAACTCCCGGCCCATGGCTTTTTGAGGAAATAAGGAAGCGTTCAGATATCAGGATCCATGCGTTGATCCGTCCGCGGTTTGGAGATTTCTGTTATACAGATGCGGAATTTTCCATGATAAGGAATGCAGTAAAGGATTTCCGCAAAATGGGAGCGGAGGGTGTTGTGGTAGGTATCCTGAAACCGGATGGCACCTTGAATATGGAACAGATGAAAGAACTGATGGATGCTGCGGGAGATATGTCTGTTACGCTGCACAGGGCTTTTGATGTGTGTGCAGATCCGATCGAGACTATGGAACAGGCGATCTCGCTGGGAATCGATACTATCCTTACCTCCGGACAGAAGAATACCTGCCTTCAGGGTGCGGAGCTTCTGAAGGAACTGGAAACCAGGAGCCGGGGGCGTATTACCATCCAGGCGGGGAGTGGCGTCGGTGCGGAAGTGATCCGCCAGCTTTATCCCTTACCGGGATCAAGGCTTATCATATGAGCGGCAAGGTTGTAACGGACAGTGCGATGCAGTTTCGCAAGGAGGGTGTCAATATGGGGCTTCCGACATTCAGTGAATATGAGATATGGCGTACAGATATTGAAAATGTTCGTGCTGCAAAGAAAGTTCTGGAGGAATATAATAGCTGAGGGGAAGATTTTTCTGAAAGAAAACCGTGATCGGATTGAAAAAAAAAATATCGGGAGCAGGTGATGGGGTTACCGCAGGCTTTTGCGGAGATTGATAAAAAGCTTGCGGAATGCACAGACGAAGTGGCTCTGGCGTGCAAATATTTATATGCGTTCATGCCGTACAGTGATATCGGAAATTACGCGTTTGAAGTATTTCTGGATTATGCGGAGAATGGCGTACATTTATGGAAGGAAAACTCCGGGGTGGCAGAGCTACCGGAGGAAATCTTTTTGAATTATGTGCTGTTTCATAGAGTAAATGAGGAGGAGATCGCACCCTGCCGTACATTTTTCCGCAGGGAGATCGGAGAGAGAACTGAGGGAATGAGCTTCCGGGAAGCTGCCCTGGAGGTGAACTACTGGTGTGCACAGGAGGCTACCTATCATTGTACAGATGATCGTACCTGTCTGCACTTGCCGTATACCGCAGAGGAAACGGAAGATGCGGAGAGGAATCTGTATTTACCGTTAATGCATTGAGAAGTGTTGGTGTACCTGCCGTCAGGTATATGCACCAAAGTGGTCTCATTGTGATGACAATCATGCCTGGGTGGAAATCTGGTGTGATGGAAGCTGGTATTTTCTGGGAGCTGTGAGCCGGAGGAGTATCCTGAATAAGGGATGGTTTACCAACGCTTCCTCAAGGGCTATGATGGTCCATTCAAGAGTTTTGATACCAGGATCCCGGAGGAGAAGTGATCGGCAAAGATGGTATGGTGACTATGCTCAACGAGCTGAAACGATATGCACTGACAAAAGAGATCACTGTGTCCGTAAAGGATTCACATGGAAAACCGGCAGAAGGTGCAGAAGTTTCTTTTGAGGTGCTGAATTATTCGGAATATGCCCCGATCGCAGAACTGAAAACCGACAGTCTGGGAAAAGTCAGCCTGACAACAGGGCTTGGAAGTATTCATATTTCTGCAAGGATGTATGCAGATGGAGAATGGCTGCATGCAGAAAACAGCATGGATACAAAAACAGAGGATTGTTGTGAGATCTGTCTGATGCCCGTAGGAAAGGAAAAGGGTATTTTTTATGAGGAGTGGACGGAAATCGATATGATCGCACCTCATGATGCACCTGTAAATAAAGATATGCCAACACCGGAGCAGAAGGAAAGAGGCAGCAGACGTCTGGCAGAGGCAAACGCTTACAGGGAACAGAAGGTAAGAAACCTGAGCAATCCGGAGTGTCGGAAATTCCTGGAAAAAGAAACCGGAGATTCTTCAATGAGAAAAAAACTCCTTGAAGTCCTCACAGAGAAAGACAGAACAGACTGTATCAGCCAGGTTCTGGAGGAGCATCTGAAATTTGCATTGCCGTATGAAAAAACATGGATGCAGATATTTTTGTACCATATGTACTGAACCCGAGAGTTGACGATGAAGTTTTGCAGAAATACAGAAAAGCGATCCTTGAGCAGCTGTCGGAAGAAGAGAAAAATATGCTGCAAAAGGATCCGGCAAAGATTCGGAAATGGATTGAGGATAAGATCATTTCCAGCCCGGAGAAAGAACGCAGCAGTGTGATCACCACGCCGTCCGGATGTCTGAAAACGGGAACAGGAAGCATTCTGTCAAAGAAGATCCTTTTTGTGGCAATGGCGAGAACGCTGGGAATTCCGGCACGCCTGAACCCTCATGACCGTTCCATGGAGTATATGAAAAACGGAAAATTCATCCCGGTATCTGCGGAAACGGAGAAAAACGCATCGATTCTTCTGAAGGCAAGTGAGGATATACAGTGGAAATATTTCCAGAACTGGAGCATTGCAAAACTGGAAGCCGGAAAATATATCACACTGAAGCTGGAAGCCGAAAATTTCAGAGATCAGATGATGAAGCTGCCGCTGGAAGCGGGAAATTACAGGATCCTTACCTCAAATAGACTGCCAAATGGAAATATATTTGCAGCGGAATATTGTTTTGAGGTTCAGATCGGAGAAATGAAGAGGGTGGAGCTGGCATTTCGGAATGCAAACCTGGAAGACATGCTGGAGAATATTTCTATACCGGAATTTACTCTCAGAAAGAGGATGGAAGCACCGTGAAGGCGTCGAGAACTGACGGCAGATGGGAAGCATATCCTGGCGTTTCTGGAAGAGGAGAAAGAACCGACGGAGCATATCTTAAATGAGATGATGGAGCAGGAAGAAGCTTTTTCCCGATATGCGAATAGGATCATTTTTGTAGTAAAAAGCAAAAAAAGCGCTGGAAGACCCCTACCCTTTCAAGAGCACTGGGTAAGCTTGGAAATGTTCAGATCTTATATGATGATTTTTCAGAGATCATCAATACACTGGGAAGAAGAATGTACGTAGATCCGGATAAGCTTCCGCTGATCATTGTGACGAACGGAAGTCTGAATGGGATCTATGCAACCAGCGGATACAATGTGGGAACCGGAGATATGCTGCTGAGACTGCTGTGACAGATTATAACGGATATATACAGAAGGAACACAGGCCGTATCATCGACTGTGTCGGTGACGGTCTGTGCCCCCTGTAAAAGCTGTGAAATTATTGCAGTGGTTCAGATGCTCAGAATATGCGGGCAGATCGGAATGAAAATGCCTGTTGTGCTTCCCGAAATTGCCGTAATAAAAGTTGCTTTGCATTACTTAGCATCAGAAAAGAGATCACGCACGGAATCCCGGTAGATACATTCTGGCTTCAGGCGTATCGTCCTTGGAAATCACTGTAGTCTCCGTTCATTCTGCGAAGCAGCAGATCACAGGCCTGCTCTGCCAGACCGGTCAGCGGCTGACGGACAGCGGTCAGCTGAGGAGAAAGCAGCATGGACAGTTCAAAATCATCAAAGGAGACAACAGACAGGTCTTCCGGGATCCGGATGCCAAGGCTGTAGATCGCTTCATAAATACCGAGGCATAGTGTATAGTTCGCAGAAAATACGGCAGTCGGACGTTCCGGAAGATTCCATAATTTCTGCATTGCCTGATATCCAAAGTCGTTTGCGTAATTTTCAGCGATGATATAATCGGGGTTAACAGGAATATCGTAGTCTTCCAGTGCCCGGAGATAGCCTTTTTTTCGTTCGCATGCGGTATAGGATGCAGGAGAACCGGTGACAAGGGCGATCTTCTGATGCCCCATTTTTATCAGATGCTCCACGATCTCGTAGGCTCCGGAGGTACAGCTGGTCTGTACACAGTCTGTACGGTGGAAATGGCTGTGTTCTTCCAGCTCCACAACAGGGATTTTGGCGTGTTCCACAGCAGAACAGATGTCCTGGTTCAGACTGAAAGAGGTAATGATAAGGCCGTCAATCCCAGAGCGGAGCATGTGAGGGACGAATTTATTGACATGATCCTTATATTTGTCGCCGCTCATAAATGTGAGAGAATAACCGTGAGCGCGCATGGTGTTTTCTATTTTGCTCAGAAAGAAAAGCATTATGCGGAGTATTGGGAGGACCGGATACCAGACCGATACGGTAAGTCTTGGAGGAACGAAGTCCCCGGGCCGTGTTTCGTGGAACGTAATTCAGTTTTCGGATCGCTTCGTCGATCTGCTTTTTGTTTTGCGGCCGTACAGTTCCGCCGTTGATATATTTTGAAATGGTGGCCAATGCCAGACCGGTTTCTCTGGCAATGTCCTTGATGGTTGCACTCATAAATCAATCCTTTCCGGATGCTGTACTGTTGTGTTCGGACAGGTCTTTTACGGAGCGCCGCGGGTGGAATACAACATCCAGCATGTCTATTTTGGAAATCCGTATAGTCTCCATGGATCCTTTTTAAAAGTAATTCCACAGCATGTTTCCCCATGCTTGTCAGATCCTGTGAGACGCAGGTCATAGTCGCGCTCATGGTCTTGAAAAGCGGATCATCATCAAAGCACACAAAGGAAATATCCTGAGGAACGGAAATCCGTGCCTGGCTGGCAGCGCTTAAACCACCCATTGCGGAGAGATAGCAGTCAAAAAAACAGCAGTAGGGGATCGGAAGAATCAATAAGCTTCTGGAAATGCAGGTTGCTCTGCATGATCGTTTCTGCAGTGGAACCAAAAGAAACAGGGGGAAAAGAATCCTGCTGTTTCAGAAGGCCAATGCCATTTTTCTGATATACATCCACAAAGCCCTGGATCCGCTGCTCGGTGGTGTAGGCGTCCAGATACTGTTCCATGATCCAGACCTTTGTGTGGCCTTTTCCAAAAGGTGCTCTGCCAGCAGTGCACCGCCTTTGTAATTATCAGAAATAACACAGTCTACAGGAAAATGTCTCATGGAAGCAGGAATCTGATCGAGCAGTACAACCGGTATGCCAGCATTCTGTAAAAGCTGGTACAGGTCATCATGCCAGCAGGATGGGAGCATGATACTCCGTCAAAGTGCTGGGAGATAATATCCTGTATCGTATCGATCTCCTTCTGATGTTCAAAAAAGAAGGAACAGACAATAACTGTATAGCCATGATCTGTGAAATGCTTGATAATGGAGTTGACAAGCTCGCCCCAGAAATAATTACCAAGATCTGAGATCAGGATACCGATGGTATGTGTGTTTTTGGCACGGAGAAGCTGGGCATTCCGGTTTGGGGTATATCCAAGCTCCTGAATTGCCTTTTCTATAAGGATACGATTTTCTTCCCGTATTTTTTTGTGGTTTATATATTTGGAGATCGTTGCGGTGGACAGGCCTGTCGCACGGGCGATATCATTGATTGTAACGTTCATGTAAAGCCTCCGGTTCTGATGCATTTACAGATAATATAGTATTTTCATATTATATCATGAAAAGAAAATGCCTCAACACACAAGGCATTTTTTACACATAAAGTATCAGAAAAAACGAGTGTATTGTACATAAAATTGATAAAAATGAAACGTTTAACAAAACCTGATACGAAAAAATACACAAAAACAAGACGGAATAATTGTAAAAAATAGGAAAAATGATTTTTGCCCTATGATTTTACTTGAAAAGCTGCTTCGGATGCGGTAAGATAGTCTTAACAAAAAACGAAACGTTTTACGTAACAAGAAAATCAGCTATACGAAACAAGGAGAAGGTTATGGCAGACACAAAGCAGCAGTGGTATAAAGATGCCAAATACGGATTATTCATCCATTGGGGACTTTATTCCATCCTTGCAGGAGAGTGGAAAGATCCGAAGACCGGCGAGGTCACCAAGACAGACCGTATCGCAGAGTGGATCGAGAACAATCTCAACATTGACAAGGAAGATTACAGAAAGCTGAAAGATGAGTTCCATCCGGACAAATTTGACGCGGACATGTTTGTGAAAAGAGCGAAAGAGCAGTGGGGTGTTAAATATATCGTTCTTACTTCCAAGCATCACGAGGGATTCGCAATGTACGATTCCAAAGTCAGTGATTTTAATGTAGTGAAGGCTGCAGGAAGAGATATCTTAAGAGAGCTTTCCGATGCTTGTAAGAAATATGACATGACAATGGGTATCTATTATTCACAGGCTCAGGACTGGATGATGACAATGCCTATAAGAAGGATTACGAAGACAAGAACGAATGGAAGCCGGAATTCCGTACATACTTCGATGAGAAATGCAAGCCGCAGTTAAAAGAGCTTCTTGAGAATTACGATAACATTTCCCTGATCTGGTTTGATACTCCGATGGGAATGACCGCAGACGAAGCTCAGGAATTAAGAGACTGGGTTAAGGGTATTAAGCCTGACTGCATCATCAGCGGACGTATCGGACACCAGAAGGGCGATTACATGACCACCGGTGATAACTTTATCCCACGTCTTCCATACGACGGTGACTGGGAAGTACCGGCAACTGTAAATGATACATGGGGTTATAATAAATACGATACAAACTGGAAGAATCCGGATGATATCCTGAACCTTCTTCTCAAGATCGTCGGCAGAGGCGGAAATTACCTGCTGAACGTAGGACCAATGGCAGACGGAACTGTTCCGGAAGCTTGTGTCGAGGTTATGAATGAGGTTGGTAAATACGTGACTGAGAATGCGGAAGCAATTTACGGAACCAAGAATGTTGGTATCTATCCGTATGAGATCCCGAGCATTGAATTTACAAAGAGACCACATAAGCTTTACGTACATGTACTTGCACCGAGATATCGTGTTGAGTTACTGAACATCGGTAACCAGTTAAAGGGTGCATATGTGGTAAGCACAGGAGAAAAGCTTCCGTGCCGCGCATTAAAGTGCTGCGAAGGAAACTCGATGATAGAGGTAGAGCTTCCGGAGAAGCTTCAGGGGGCAAAGAACTACTGTGTATGCCTGGAGCTTGAGGAAGAAGAGCCGATCTTTGAGGCGATCATCGATTGATCAATTTATGAACATCAATGGGAAAACTATATAATAAAAATCATATTAAGGGAGGATTTATTCATGAAGAAACGAATGAAAAAAGTTGCAACACTGTGTCTCGCCGGTGTAACAGCAATGTCAACAGTAGGCGTAACAGGAAGCGCCGTATTTGCAAAAGGTGACACAAACTACGATGTAGACAATATGGATTTTGAAAACGTTGAGCTTCGTGTAGCATTCAGATTTAACAACGGATCTGATACAGACGGACAGGCTAAATGGTATTACAAAGCACTTGATGAGTTCAATAAAGAGAACGAAGGAAAGATCCATGTAACAGATGAGAGTATTTCTACAGAGTCTGATTACGAAGAGAAGCTTACAACAGATTTTGCTTCCGGGTAATGTACCGAAACGCATTCCTTCAAGTATGGCGGAAGCCGTACAAGAGAGTATGTAGATGCAGGATATATACTGGATCTGACACCATACTTTGAACAGTATCCGGAATGGAAAGAGGGAGTTCAGGATTTTGCATGGGAGACAACACAGTTTGACGGCATTGAAGGAACCTATGGTATTCCGTGGTCCGCTTATCAGCTCTGCCTCTACTACAACAAAGATTACCTTGATCAGGTTGGCGTAGATGTTCCGGAGTCCTGGGATGATCTTGTTGATGCCTGCGCGAAATTAAAAGATGCAGGAATCCAGCCATTTAACTATTCTGACAAAGATAACTATCACTTCGAGCATCTGATGAGTGCTCTTGCTCTGAAAGCTTACGGAACAAGCATCGCAGATGATCTTGCAAGCGACAAAGAAGCTTACAACGGCGAGAAGATGGTTGCAATCTATCAGAAGATGAAAGATATGATCGATGCAGGATACTGGGGAGACGGAATCCTCAGCACAGACTTCAACACAGAGAGAAATATGTTTGAGGCAGGAAAAGCTGCATTTACAGTTGACGGAACATGGAACTGCGGTAACTTCCAGAATGACTCCGATACAACTCTCTTCGATGCTCAGAAGATCGGTGTTACAAGAATTCCTTATATCGAACGAAAGCAAACAAGACTGTAGAGATGGGCGGCGGTTCTGATACATACTACATCACTATCATTAAACAAGAGTGATGAGGAAATCGCAGCAACTGTTAAATTCATCAAATACCTTACAAGTGTAGATTCCATCAACGAAATGTGCAAATCCAGCCCGACAACATATGCTGAGAAGGTTACGATCGATACAGGTAACTATCTGCTTGACGATGTAAATGCGATCATGGCTGAGAATACAGAGTCTAAACTTGAGATTCCGACATATGATACAAACACAGCAGCTATGGATACAATCCGTAATTCTCTTCAGGCATTAGCAACAGGTGCAAGTGCACAGGAAGTTGGAGACGATATCGTTGACAAAATGTCTGCTTACGAATAAAGAGAATTTTGACTGAACGCATGATGTGTGGATAAGAGAAACAGGGGGAAGCATCATCTGCTTCCCCTTGTTCATTACGGAGGTATACATATGGCAGGTAAATCTGTACCAAAGGTAAAACAGAAGCTGGACAAAAAGATCTTACGCTTTCTTTAGCGTTCCTTCTTCCGGCAATTTTAATAACTGTTATTTTTGTTATCTACTGTTTTTGACACCGTAGGCTTATCATTCCGCAAATGGAACGGTATGTTTGGTGTCAGCAAAGCAGTGGGTAGGACTTGAGAACTATCAGAAGATCTTTTCAGATAAGCTGTTCTGGAATGCAATGCTCAACAGCGTGTACTTTATGATCGGTGGTTTCGTTATCCTGATGCCACTTTCATTTGGTCTCGCAATGCTGGTAACTGCAAAGATCAAGGGAACCGGATTCTTCAGAACCTGTTACTTCCTTCCGAATATGTTAGGAACAACAGCAGTAGCCCTGATGTGGACATTTATGTTAAATCCGAACTTTGGTATCTTTAATACCATTGAAAATATTTTCGGCCTTCATGGTACGATCCTGATGTGCTGACGATAAAGACTGTAAACGTTTGGATCGTTATCCTGGTAAATGAGTGGATGTATGCCGGATATAACATGCTGATATTTGCAGCGGGTCTGGTGGCGATCCCGGATGAGTTAAATGAGGCAGCAGCACTGGATGGAGCTACCGGATGGCAGAGAGTTCGTTACATTACCCTGCCTCTGATGAAAAACTCCTTCAAGGTATTCTCTATTTTGTGTATCACAGGATGTCTGAAAGTATTCGATATTATCTGGGCGATGACAAGAGGAGGCCCGAACGATATCAGCTCCACACCTTCAATCATGCTTTATACACAGGGATTCTCCTATAAGCTGTTTGGACGAAGCAGTGCATACGGCGTTATTCTGTTAGTACTGGGTGTTGCACTGAGTCTTATAACTAATCATTTGTTCCGTGAAGATAAAGATCTTGCAATGTAGGCGGAAGGAGAAGAGACAATATGGAAAAAACAGCTAATAAACAGAAAATGCACGGAGGAAAGATAGCACTGTACGTTATCGCAATCCTGTGG
>ENA-OQDD01000658-OQDD01000658.1-human-gut-metagenome-genome-assembly--contig:-NODE-658-length-13293-cov-4.413261_pt1 | contig 13293 bp, 11 predicted proteins | sample MGYA00242507_ERZ504598 | MGnify/ENA primary metagenome ERZ504598 (study PRJEB26092, sample SAMD00036318) | human gut metagenome | host: Homo sapiens | study: EMG produced TPA metagenomics assembly of... | reverse complement strand
ACATGCCGGAGCCGTGCACGCGGGGCAGGATGCCCACCTCGGCAGCCAGCGGGCGGATCTCGTTGATGCCGCGGCCGTCCACGCGCTTGCCCTCGTCCAGCACCAGCGGCGCACCACGAACTTCTGCATCTTGTAGCTGACCAGATCAAGGTCTGCAGCGGTCAGGTCGGGGTACTCCTCGGCGATCTTGTCCATGATGGGCAGCAGAGCGGCATCGCGCACATTCTTGTCGTCGGTGTCCATAGCGGCCTTGAAGTCGTCCAGATACTTGTTCTGGATGGCGTGGAACACGTCCATATCCAGACCCACCACCTGAAAATCGATCTTCTTCTTACCGCGCTCGGCCACGATGCGGTTGATGAACTCAATGGTCTTTTTGATCTCCACGTGAGCGGCCTTGATGGCGTTCAGCATGGTGTCCTCGTCCACCTCGTTGGCACCGGCCTCGATCATGACGATCTTATCCATGGTGGCGGCAACGGTCAGGGCAAGGTCGCTCACCTTGCGCTGTTCCTGCGTGGGGTTCAGCACGATCTCACCGTCCACCAGACCCACCTGCACGCCGCCGATGGGGCCGTTCCACGGGATGTCGGACACGGCAGTGACCAGAGAAGCACCGATCATACCGGCGATCTCAGGGCTGCAGTCGGGGTCCAGACTCATGACGGTCATGGTGATGCACACGTCGTTGCGCATTTCCTTGGGGAACAGCGGGCGCATGGGGCGGTCCACCACGCGGCTGGTCAGGATGGCGCGCTCACCGGGGCGGCCCTCACGCGCATAAAGCTGCCGGGGATGCGGCCTGCGGCGTAGAGCTTTTCCTCATACTCCACGTTCAGGGGGAAGAAATCCACACCCTCGCGGGGCTTGGGGCTCATGACCACATTGCACAGAACGCAGGTCTCGCCGTAGCGGATCAGCGCACTGGCGTTGGACAGACCGCACATTTTGCCCATTTCTACCTTGAACGGGCGGCCTGCCAGCATGGTCTCGTAGACCTTGTAGTTCTCAAAGGTCTCTCTGCGGGAACCAAATTCAATTGCCATTGTTTTTGCCTCCTTGTTTTTTCGGATTTTTTCTATCCAAAAGGCGGTGGCACGCGCATCATAGCAATAAATCCAGCGTCCGTGCCGTTCACATCCGGTTTTGTTTGAGATATTTCCCCCACCGGGGGAATGTCTCTGCCGTTGATGTGAGCCGTCCGCGCCATGAAAAAGCATTCGGGGCACAGGCGTTCGATTTACTGCTGCAATACGCAGCCGCTGCCATTTGTATACAAAAGCAAAAGGCAGGCACCTTTGCGGTACCTGCCTCTGTTTAAATTACTTACGCAGACCCAGAGTTGCGATCAGAGCACGGTAACGCTCGATGTCCTTCTTCTGGAGATAAGCCAGCAGATTGCGGCGGCGGCCAACCATCTTCATCAGGCCGCGGCGGCTGTGGTGATCGTTCGGGTTTTTCTTCAGGTGCTCGTTCAGCTCGTTGATGTGAGCGGTCAGCAGCGCGACCTGCACTTCGGGAGAGCCAGTGTCCTTCTCGGTCAGAGCGACTTTGGCCATAACTTCCTGCTTGTTCATAGTTACATACCTCTTTATAAAATTTTATGTGCCAATGGAACAGCGGCGGGAAACGGCATTCCCAAAAAGCGGGCATACTCCCAACCCCGTACCACGGTAACAGATACAGTATACCAGAACCCTGTGCAAAATGCAAGGATATTTTTTGCATCCTGCCTTTATTTTTTTACGTACTGGTGCCAGTACAGCTGTACCTCCGGCAGCTTCTTTTTGCGCAGCAGAACTGCGGTGGGGATCAGATACAGCAGCACCGAAAGCAGCATGGATGCATCGTAGCCGCTCACCGCATCGGCCACGGTAGTGGTGCCGTACAGCCCACCGATGAGCATGGACGAAATATCCATGGCACCATGCAGGAATACCGTCACCCACAAATTGCCGGTGCGGAAGTAGATCGCCGCAAAAAGAGTGCCCAGCGATGCTGCAAACACGCACTGCATCAGCACACCGAAGGGTGCCGAACTGAGGATATTGGTCAGGTGCGCCGCACCAAACAGCACACCGGACAAAAGGCAGGCCTTCCACACACCGGCGCGGCTGGTGCCAAAGTGCTCCAGCAGGGTCTGGGCAATGACACCGCGGAAGATGAATTCCTCGGCCACACCCACCATGGCCATGCTGACAAGGAAGGTGCCGATGCGTGCCGCAGGTGCAGCACGCCGTTCTCCGGCCGGCCCAGCACCAGCGACCCAAAGGCATTGTAGCCAATGAACACCAGCGTACATGCCCACCAGCAGGCCATTGAAAAAGCCGCTGCCGCGGCGGCGCAGCAGCCCAGCACGGTCTGTCCGTACCAGAAACAGCACTGCCACCATGGCCCCCACCAGCTCCTGCAGAGTGCTGTAGAGGTATGTATCAATGGACGCAAAATCCGCCCGAAAAAGAACCAATGCAATGGTAAAGACAAGATCTGTTACGAACAGGCTTGCCAGAAAGACCACTTCTGCCAGAACGCAGAATAAGATCGGGTGCGCTTTGCGCAGTCGTTTGAGCATGGGATACCCTCCTGAATCGTTGATGGTACTATTCTAGCACACTTTACCTTAAAACGATATAGCACGCGCAAAAAAGGCAGTTTTTCCTTCTGCTGTGCCGCAAAGCGCTCACTTTTTCAAAACAAAGATCTGTTCAAACTCCTGCGTTGCCAGCAGCGAAACATCCTCATAGCCGCCCTGTCGGGCAACGTTCCACGCAGTTTCCATGTTCTGGGCCGTGATCTGCTCCACCTGTTCTGCCGTCACGAACTGCCACAGCCCCCGGCCTCCAATGAACAGCACCAGCGTATCATTTTCGCCGGTGTTATACTGCACCAGCAGCTCACTGGAATCGTCCGGCACCACACAGACCTCCTGAAATTTGAGAAGCTCCTGCACGCCGGAAGTGAAACTGCCAAGGTCCCCGGTAATATCCACGCAGGCGGCCTGACTGTATTGTTCCAGTTCTTTGTCTATCTTATAAGTACCGCTGTACATGCGCTCCGGCTCGATCACAAATGCAAGCACGACCATTGCAAGGCACACGATCTGCAGAATGCGCTTTCTGGTGCCTGCACGCAGCGTATCCAGAATGGAGAAAAGGCCGCAGCCACAAAACAGCGCTTCCAGCGGTTGCAGATGGTACACATACCGCAGCGACTTATACGGCGAGATCACCGCGATAACCAGAAATGCAGCAAGCGCCGGGACCGTGATCAGCTTGACATCCTCGGGGATCAGCGTAGTGCCGCGCAACTTGCCCGGCAGCCAGCGCTGCCCCAGCTTCGTCAGGATCAGCACGGCCATAATGCCTGCGCCTACAGCAAAGCCGACGATGCTCCAGCCGATCAGCTCCAGCGGGCCTTTGGGGTACTGCGCCAGATCAAAAAGATTGCGCGTTGTAGCATCCAGTGAGTTCGTATTCTGCGAGTGCAGCTGTGCATACCAGCACGGAAAGGTGAGCAGCATTCCGCCAACACCCGCAAGTGCCGGAAGCGAAAATGCAGCAGCATTTTTCCATTCGCGCCGGAACATCAGGTAAAGGTCATATGCTGCGCACAGCAGGAAGGCATAGACCACAAAGAAATACTGGGTCATCATGCCAAGATAGATGGTTACACCGATCAGAAGATATTTGGGCACAGACGGCCTGCGAAGAGACTTTGCCACCAGCAGCGCAAGCAGGATCGTCAGCAAGGTCATGAGCATATACATGCGCACCATCGTCACATTTGAGATCATTTCACGGTTGAACGCATACAATGCACAGACGAACAATGCTTTTTTCCAGTCTGCAAACAGCTCCATGCCCAGCGCATACAGCGCTGCCAGCGTGCCGCCCAGCAGCACAAAATTCATCCCCAGACCCGTCCATTTTGTAAAGCTGCCCGGGAACAGCGAGCATACTGTATTCAACAGAAAATAAAACAGCGGCGGATGAATGTCCTGCGTCTGATTATAGTAGACCGACGCATAGTTGAAGCGATCATTTTTCTGAACCGAAATATAATTCACAAAATCCTGTTGTTCAAAAACTGCTTCCGGGAGATTTCCATCAAACGAATGCTCACCATTATAATACCAATTCAAAAACGGCGCATAGCTGCTGTTTGCAAGGCCGTAGGAGTAGATCTCATCCAGAAAGAAACCCTCTTTCCGCACAGCCCACCAGCCGCAAAGGCAGATCAGAACGATCACAAAAAGCGCGACCGCCCGTTTTTTCTTTTTTGTTTCCTGCATAGTTTCTGTTTTTCCTCGCTTTTTTGTCCGTTCTGCAGCCAAATATGGCTTTGCTTTTCCAGTATATCATATTTAGAACACAAGTCAAAACTTTTCGGGTTGCAGATCCCGCTGCTCCTAGCAGCATGCACCCTGTTAGACATTCCTAGCCGGTGGAACCCGCGGGCTAAACAAAGCCATACTATGGCTTTGTTTGCGGTGCTTCGCACCGCCGCCCTGTTCAAATCCCGCGCGGAGACAAAAAAGAACCAGTACACGAATGTGTTAGCAGCATGCACCCTGTTAGACATTCCTAGCCGGTGGAACCCACAGGCTAAATAAAGCCATACTATGGCTTTGTTTGCGGTGCTTCGCGCCGCCGCCCTGTTCAAATCCCGCGCGGAGACACAAAAAAGAACCAGTACACGAATGTGTACTGGTTCTTTTTGGTCGGAGCAGCGGGATTTGAACCCACGGCCTCCTCGTCCCGAACGAGGCGCGCTACCAACTGCGCTATGCCCCGAAAATACCGCAGCCAGTTGAGACTGCGGTTTTCTTGGTTGGGGATGAGAGAATCGAACTCCCACAAGTAGAGTCAGAGTCTACCGCACTACCACTATGCAAATCCCCATTATTCAGTTTATCTGCCGCGCCGTGCGCTGCTGACAAGGGATATTATACTCAAAAGGCCCGCGCTTGTCAACCATTTTTTTATTTTTTCTGCAAAAGTTTTCCCGCTGTTCTCCTGCCCGCAGAAATGCACCGTGGAAGCGTGTAAATTTTCTGCGCTTCTCTTGACAGCGGCCCCCATCCGGAATAATCTTATACTATAAACAGGTAGATCTCCGGGCAGACTGACTTTGAAAGGCAGAACGCGCGGCGCTGAATACCAAATGAAAGAGGGCTTTTGAATGAAAAACGTGTTGGAATCCTGACTTCCGGCGGCGACTGTCCGGGTCTGAACGCCACCATCCGCGGCGTAGCAAAAGCACTGTATGCCCGCATGGGCGATAACGTGGAGATCATTGGCATCCTGAACGGATACAGCGCCTGATCAACGGCGACTACAAGGAGATGTGCGAGGACGATTTCCGCGGCATCCTGACGCTGGGCGGCACCATTCTGGGCACCAAGCGCACCCCCTTTAAAATGATGCGTGTGGTGGAGGACGACAACATTGATAAAGTTGCCGCCATGAAAAAGACCTACAAGGAAGCCAAGCTGGACTGCCTGCTGTGCCTGGGCGGCAATGGCACCCACAAAACCGCAAACCTGCTCTCGCAGGAGGGTCTGAACATCATCGGCCTGCCCAAGACTATTGATAACGATATCTATGGTACCGACGTAACCTTCGGCTTCCACACCGCCGTGGACATTGCCACCGATGTGATCGACCGCATCCACACCACCGCAGGCAGCCACAGCCGCGTGATGTGCATTGAGATCATGGGCAACAAGGCAGGCTGGCTGACGCTGTATTCCGGCATTGCAGGTGGTGCAGATATTATTCTGCTGCCGGAACAGCCCTATGATATCGACCGTGTGTGCTCTGCCGTGGAACGCCGCGCAAAGAAGGGTTCCAACTTCTCCATCATCGCTGTGGCCGAGGGTGCCATCAACTGCGAGGAAGCCGGCATGAAGCGCAAGGAATGGATGGCAAAGCGCGCCGAGGCAGGCTTTGGCACCACCGCCACCAACCGCATTGCACAGGCCGTGCAGAAAAAACCGGCATGGAGACCGTGTGTGCATCCCGGGCACATGCAGCGCGGCGGCAGCCCCAGCGCCTACGACCGTGTGCTGGCCACCCAGTTCGGCAGCTATGCGGCAAAGCTGGTGGAGATCGAGCGCTACGGCGTGACCGTTGCCATGGTGAACCGCCATGTCACCGAGAACCGTCTGGCCGACATTGCAGGCAAGACCCGCAACGTGCCGGAGAACTGCGACCTGCTCACCGTCGCCCGCCGCATGGGCATCAGTCTGGGTTGATTACCATTGAATGCTCTCCGCTTTGCTCTGAGCATATTTAGCGGAATAATTATTTTTTATTGGGGATTCCTGAAAATCTGCGGATTTTCAGGAATCCCTTTTTCACCGGAAGGGTCCCAACCGGCAGATGCTTCAAACAAACGGAATGCCGTTTTCCGCTGCACCCCCTCCCGTGAAAATGCAGATCCCGGCAGACCGTAGTCTGCGGGATCTGCTCTATTCAGAAATACTGTTTCCGCTGAAGATGGCCAGAGTGCAACGGTGGCCATTCAAAATCGTCCGCCGGACAAATCAAAGGTCCGTCACATCATGCCGGGTGGGCTGGCCTTTTTCAAAGGCAACCGCGCTTTCCAGCACACCGCGCACCATGCTCTCCACATCCTCGTGGGTGTAGAAAGCCGTGTGGTCGGTCAGGATCACATTGGGCATGCTGCGCAGAGCCGCCAGCTCCGGGTTCGGGATCACATCGCCCATGCGATTATAATAGTACAGGCCGTTCTCATTTTCCAGCACGTCCAGGCCCGCCGCGCCAATCTTGCCGCTTTCCAGCCCGGCGATCAGTGCATCGCTGTCGATCAGCTTGCCGCGGGCGGTGTTGATGATGGTCACGCCCGGCTTCATGCTCTCAATTGCTTTGGTGTCGATGAGATGGTGATTTTCCTCCGTAGCGTTGGTGTGCAGAGTGATGACATCGCTTTCCGCCAGCAGGGTCTCCAGCGGCACATACTCGGCGATCTTCTTTACCTCATCGTTGGGGTACAGGTCGTAGGCCAGCAGGCGGCAGCCAAAGCCGGACAGATGCTGCAGCACCGTGCGGCCAATGCGGCCCGTACCGATCACACCCACAGTGCAGGTGGAAATATCGCGGCCGATTTTTCCCTGCAGGGAGTAGTCCTGCGCTTCGCCGCGCTTGAGGATGTGCCCTGCCTTGCGCAGGCTCATCAGCATGAGCATAATGGCAAAGTTTGCAACGCCGTTTGGCGGGTAGTCCACATTAGCCACCTTCATGCCCAGTTCCCGGGCCGTCTCGCGGTCTACGTGGTCATAGCCGATGGAACGGCAGCAGATGGACTTTACGCCCAGCTCGTGAAACCGCTTGACCATGGGCGCGCTCATATCACAGGGCGTTACCGACACGGCATCATAGCCCTTTGCCAGTTCAGCGTTTTCCAGCGTGGGATACTCCTGCGTAGAGCCAAACTCAACGTCCAGCTGCGGTGCCAGCCGCTGCGCGATGCTCAGCTCATCGTAGGGGCGCAGGGTGTAAAAAAAGACTTTTGTTGTCATAAAACTTCCCTCCCGGCTTATTTTGTACCTATTGTAGCACGTTCTGCACAGATGGATGCATTTTACTGCATGAATTTTGTTCACCTTAAAAATGAGGATTCATCTTTCCATATGAATGCGCGCAAAACAGTTGTAAATTGTCGGAAAAGAGGGTATGATAAAGGAACTGAGAAGTATACATCACTGAAATATAAAAGGAGTGTGCCTTATGCGCGCTTATGAACGGCTTTTGAATTATGTCCGGGTGCATACCACCTCGGACGAAAACTCCGGTACGCATCCTTCCGCTGAACGGGAGTTTGACCTTGCCCGCCAGCTGGTGGAGGAGATGAAGGCCCTTGGCATGGAGGATGCCCATGTGGACGAGCACTGCTACGTCTATGGCACCCTGCCTGCCACGCCCGGCTGTGAGGATCAACACGCTCTGGGCCTGATTGCCACATGGACACTGCCGACGATGCCAGCGGTGAGAATGTGCAGCCCGTTGTGTGGGAAAACTACAACGGCGGCGACGTAACTCTGCCCGCCACCGGCATGGTGATGAAGCCCTCTGTGTTCCCCTTCCTTACTTCCATGAAGGGCGAGACCCTCATCACCTCAGACGGTACCACCCTGCTGGGTGCCGACGATAAGGCCGGTATTGCCGAAATTTTGACCGCTGTTGAAACCATTCAGGAAAAAGGCCTGCCCCACGGCAAGCTGTGTATCGCCTTTACTCCGGATGAAGAGATCGGCGAGGGTGCAGAGCTGTTCGATATTCCGGGCTTCGGTGCCGACTTTGCCTATACGGTGGACGGCAGCGATGCCGGCTCCATTGAGTACGAGAACTTCAACGCCGCTTCCGCCACCGTGACCATCCGCGGCTTCTCGGTGCACCCGGGCACCGCCAAGGACACCATGATCAACGCTTCCAATGTGGCCATGGAGTTTCATCAGGCGCTGCCCATCACCGCCCGCCCCGAAACGACCGAGGGCCGGCAGGGCTTCTACCACCTGTGCCAGATGTACGGCGATGTGACCACCGCAAAGCTGGGCTACATCCTGCGCGACCACGATGCCGCAAAGCTACAGTTCAAGAAGGACAACATGCTGGATATTGCCGAATTTTTGAACGGAAAGTACGGCGAAGGCACTGTGACCGTGGAGATCAAGGACAGCTACCGCAACATGCTGGAAAAATCAAGCCGCATTTCCACTTAGTAGAGACCGCCCGCAAGGCCACCCGCATGGCCGGGCTGGAACCGGAAGAAATTCCGGTGCGCGGCGGCACCGACGGTGCTATGCTGAGCTGGAAAGGCCTGCCCTGCCCCAATCTGGCACCGGCGGCTTCAATTTCCACGGCGTATGCGAGTGCATCACCGCTGAGCGCATGGACCGCTGCACTGAGATCTTGCTGAACATCATAAAGCTGTACGCAGAGTAAATTTTATTTTTCAATATACAAAAAAGTGGGTGCTATTTTCGGATAGCACCCACTTTTGTTATACTCTGACGCTTATCTCTACGACTCCACTCGTGAAAATGCATTTGGAGCAGCCCTGCGGTTGCGTAGCAATGAAAGCCCCAGTGGGGCTTTCAAGCAGGCGAGCGGTCTGCGTTAGCAGATGGAAGGGATTCGCCCTGACAAGCGTCAGGGCTGCGACAAATGCGAAAAATAAAAATCAAATTCCACTGAACATGCCCAGAGTACAACAACGACGACCGCTGCCTGCGGCAGAAGCAGGGAGGAGTTGTTGGGGTCGCGGCCAGCAAGACACGAATGCCGCTCAAGGCATGAAGTGGATGCTGGGAGCCGCAACTCTAGGAGGGCATTCAAAATCGTTTAACCAACGTTGATATGCCCCACCGGCATGATCTTCCGTTTGTTGTCGTCCGGCTTTGCCGTCAGGCTCATGGCCAGCGACACCGGGCCGACACGGCCCATGAACATGACCAGCATATACAGGATTTTTGCGCCCCGGTTCAGCTGAGCGGTAACGCCCACCGAAAGGCCAACTGTGCCAAAGGCAGAGCAGGACTCGAAAATAGCGTCAATGACCGACACAGCGTCCGAGGTGTTATAGAACACCACCACAGCCGAGCCAACCGCCGCCAGCCCGCCGAGCACGATAATGGTCAAAGCACGATAAACCGTCTTGGACTCGATGTGGTGCTCTGCGATCACACAGTCGTCGCGGCCCTGAGCCACACTGCGGATCGTCAGGATGATGACGGCGAACGTAGTCACCTTCACGCCGCCGCCGGTGGAACCGGGTGCCGCACCAATGAACTGCAGCGCGCTCATCAGCAGTTTGGTGATGGGGCCGCAGGCCGCAAGGTCGATGGTATTCATGCCCGCAGTACGAGTGGACACCGACTGGAACAGTGCCGCCATCAGCTTGCCAGGCACAGAGAGCCCGCCCATGCTGGCAGGATTGTTCCACTCCATCAGCGCGATGAGCGCCGCGCCGCCGAGCCACAGGATCACCGAGAAGCTCAGCACCACCTTGGCCTGCAGGGAAAGCCGGTGCTTTTTGCGGTATTGACCGATCTCCACCCATACCATGAAACCCAGACCGCCGGAGATGATCATGAACATCACAACGGCCTGAACATAGTAATTGTTCACATAGGGTGCCAGTGAGGAATACTGGCCGAACCGGCCAAACAGATCAAAGCCCGCGTTACAGAAAGCCGAGATGGCCGTGAACACGCTCACCCAGATGCCTTCCAGCCCGAACTGCGGCACAAAGGCGAACAGCAGCAGCACAATGCCAATGCCTTCAAACAGGCCAGCCAGTCCCACCACGATCTTCAGCACGTCCTTGGCCTGCGCATATCCGTCCGCTGAGACGCTTTCTCCCAGCAGCCGCAGATCGCGGAAGCCCATGCGCCGCCGCATAGCCAGCGCGAAGAAGCTGGTGAGGGTGACCAACCCCAGACCACCCACCTGAATGAGCAGCAGGATCACCACCTGCCCAAAGTAGGTGAACTGGGTCCAGGTATCCCGCACGATCAGACCAGTAACGCAGGTAGCGCTTGTGGCGGTGAACATGGCATCCAGTACATCCAGCCGCCCATGCTTGCTGGCAACAGGCAGGCTGAGCAGAAAGGTGCCCAGCGCGATCACGATGACAAAGCTCACACAGATGATCTGCGTAGGCGTATACATCCCCTTGCGCTTGCCCGCCGGGCGGTAAAACAGCTTTTTCCCTTTTGCCTTTTCCATAAGTTCCTCCGCACGCGGCAAAGCCTGCCGCGGCTATTTTCATTTCCTCTATAGCATACACCATTTTGCCCTCCGGTTCAACTTGATTTTATCCGCAAAATGCTGTATTATAATAGGGCATCCGTCTCCGTAGCTCAGATGGATAGAGCGCAAGCCTCCTAAGAATTCGGTCAACCTGATACCTTGGGTGCAGAAGTGATTGCTCTATTCAAAAGCAAAACCGAGAATCACGGTTTTCTCAACAAATTTTGATGCAACAAGTTTAACACCGTTCCGGTTGCAACGCAGTCGGTCACTTCGATGTGAAAATCATTCTGCATATTCGTTTCCAAGCGCGTTGAATTTCAAAAAATCAACGATAATACATAATATGCCTCAGTAGCTTAGCTGGATAAAGCGCCTCCCTCCTAAGGTTGCGTTACAACGGCCACCTCAAAAAAAACTAAATAAGGGATTGCAGTTCGACTTTGATCGGGCTATAATCATATATCAGACACGTCCATATAGCTCAGCTGGATAGAGCACACGCCTCCTAAGCGTGGGGTCGGAGGTTCAAATCCTCTTATGGACGCCAGTGAACAACGCCGAAAGCCTTTGTTTTCAAGGGTTTTCGGCTTTTCTTATATAAAAAGCTACGAAAAAGCTCTTTCACTGTATGAGATAAAATTCTACTCCAAAATTTGATTTTTGACAACCCCTCCAGAATCGAACGGTTGTTATAAGACAAAATCGCCAGCTAATTTTTAGCAGAAAACAGGCTGTTCTTGCTAATGAAAATGCCCTTCCTGCTAATCAGCCCCAAAATCGTGCCAAAAATCCAGCTAATCAAAAAAAGGCGGATGTTTTGAATACCATGCAGTTATAGCAGATAAAATTGAATATCGTTATCTACATAGAGCGTCTATTTGCCCCGCATTGGGGATGGATAGGCGCTCTTTTTTTATGCCCAAAACCATGGGCAAATACAAGAGATTGGAGGTGTTTTATTTGAGCAAGCCTGTTTATACCGCAGACAAGCCGAGCGACTGTCATTACTGCTACTTCTGGACGAATGGCAGAAAGGGCTGCCGTCTGGGTAGAAATAATTGCTACTACTTAATCTCTTTGCCGCCGAAACCCAAGTCGGAATGTGATGGCTGTCCCTATGGGCGAGATCACCCGTGCATTGGTTGGTGTACGAAGAAGGTTATGCGTGAAGTGGGCTTCGTTGATATGGATGTGTATGAACAGGAATACCGCTTCTACTATTTTGCCCGATGTCCTTACGAAAAGACGGATACGACTTTCCGCAGCATTCCGCTGACAACAGAAAGTTTTCCGCAGAAAGAAGGTGGTGAAGCCGTGTGAGTTTTGATTATTTTTACGGTCAGCAATCCGATCTATTCACATTCTATCGAGTTCCGAAGGTGTTGTTCACGAACGAGAGGTTCTGGAATATTTCTGCCGATGCAAGATGCTGTATGGCATTTTGCTTGACCGCATGAGCCTGTCTGCAAGAATGGTTGGATAGATAAAAACGGTAGAGTGTATATCATTTTTACAATCGACGAAGCGAAGATGGCTCTGAACTGTGCTGAACAAAAGGCTATCAAGCTGCTCAGTGAACTTGAGAAGAAAGCAGGATTGATTGAACGTAAGCGCCAGGGTTTGGGAAAGCCCAACCTGATCTATGTGAAGAACTTTATCTCTGCTGTGGATCAGACACTGAAAAACCTGCTTTCCGAAGATGAATATGCTGCGGCAAGAGCTTCCACCCTGAACGCACATTACACCAGCCCTACGGTCATTCGCTCCATCTACGATGCGGTCGGACAGATGGGCTTTGAAACAGGAAATATTCTGGAGCCTGCTATGGGTATCGGCAACTTCTTTGGTATGCTCCCTCCTGAAATGCAGAGCAGCCGTTTGTATGGTGTGGAACTGGATTCCATCACCGGCAGAATTGCTCAGAAGCTCTATCCCAACGCAGAAATCAAAGTAGCCGGTTTTGAAACGACAGACCGCCGAGACTTTTACGATCTGGCTGTGGGTAATGTCCCTTTCGGCAACTACAAAGTGTCCGACAAGCCGTATGACAAGCTGGGATTCTCCATTCACAACTATTTCTTTGCCAAGGCTTTGGATCAGGTTCGTCCCGGTGGTGTGGTCGCTTTTGTGACAAGCCGTTACACCATGGATTCCAAGAACTCTGACGCAAGGCGATATATGGCGCAGAGGGCGGAACTGCTTGGTGCAATCCGTCTGCCAAACGATGCCTTTAAGAAAAACGCAGGCACGGAAGTCGTGTCCGACATCCTGTTCCTGCAAAAGCGTGACCATCCGATTGACATTGTACCGGAATGGGTAAACCTTGACCGCACCGAAGAAGGACACACCATGAACAGCTACTTTGTCGCTCATCCTGAAATGGTTCTGGGCGATACGGTGGAAGAAAGTACCGCCTACGGCATGGACATTACAGTGCGTCCCATTGAGGGCATGGAACTGTCCGAACTTCTGAAAGAAGCAGTTTCCCACATCCAAGGAACCTATCAAGGCTGTG
>ENA-OQDD01000656-OQDD01000656.1-human-gut-metagenome-genome-assembly--contig:-NODE-656-length-13297-cov-1.650645_pt1 | contig 13297 bp, 14 predicted proteins | sample MGYA00242507_ERZ504598 | MGnify/ENA primary metagenome ERZ504598 (study PRJEB26092, sample SAMD00036318) | human gut metagenome | host: Homo sapiens | study: EMG produced TPA metagenomics assembly of... | reverse complement strand
ATAAAAATTAAATAGGCGAAAATAGAAGCTCTCTCTACAAAATGAATGTCACAGTAGGGAGGGCTTTTGTCATTCAGGTAAGAAAACAGATTAATTCAATATAACAGGCAAAACACTCATATCCATTAGAATACATTTTATTCCAGAATTACAGAGTTTATATAAATGGTGATATACTATGATAATAAATATTATTGAATGGAGGAAAAAAGAGATGAAAGAATACAAAGGTTATAACAGCACTTTTTTTGTCAGCAGTAATGCTGGGTACAGCTCCATTAACCGTATGGGGAGCGGAGAGTTTTTCGACAGGGGAATCTTTCAGTGATGGAACAGAAAATATTCCTGACATAGTAACAGATTCGGCTCTGTCTGGTGAATCTTCTGAAAGAGACTATGAGTTAAGCATAGAAACAGGTACGGATGTAGAGCTTACAGAAAGTGATTTTTATGATCCGGAATTTCGTGTAGAGAAATATGTGAAAGTCAGAAATTCAGGAAAAAAAGAAACAAGAGTCCGGTAGATGCTTCTGGTCTTAAGAATTTTGAGGTAGATGATCAGATGGCAAAGTGGTCAGAGGATTATGAGGAACAGGATTCCAAAAGACTGCTGAAGCCGGGAGAAACTCTGGATTTTTTTGTACTGCCAAAGCAGGAATACGGAACATATGATGAAACGTTTGATTTCCTTGCAGATGACGGAAGCAGATATCCGGTTCATATCACAATGAATAGAGAGAAGAACCCAACGGAAAAGAAGAGTCTGGAAATTACCGAAAAATCTTCCGAGAGTTTCCCGATAATGCACTGGGGATATAAGACACTTCCGGAAGCCAGAATTTATGTTTGAAAATTTTACGGACATGGATATGGAACTGTCTTTCGATTATAGCAAAGACTGTAGTGTATCATTATGCGGAAATACAGTCTGGCACCTGGAGAGAGTACAGAACTGAGCCTTTGTCCGCAGATGGGACTGCCAGTTGGAGAACATGATCTTGGAGTGACAGTGACTGCGAAAACAGCGACAGGAGAGACTATAACAAAGAAGATTTGGGATTCTTTCAGAGTAGATTCAAGGACATTTCAGGGACTGGTGGATACCATTGAACCTGTGACCGGAATTACCAATGGCGTAGAAAAAACTGCTGATGCTTTACATTTGCCATCGGTTCTTAAAGTCTATGGTGCTGAAGTGGATGGAGAAAAAACGACATTTTCTGCCGATGTAAAATGGGATGTGGAGAATTGTGCATATAACCCGAAAAATACGGCGTCTCAAAGTTTCACAGTTAACGGACAATTGGAACTGCGTGAAGGTGAAAACAATGAAGAGCTGGATACGTCTGTAAAGATAAAGGTACAGGTGGATGCGTACAAGGGGTTGAACAGACCGGTGATTGATTCGACATGGACCAGAGTGATCACGAATTATGCAGAACTTTCTTTAAGAGATACTTCTAATGAAGCAGACGGATATTTTTTTGTAGCAGCAGAATCTCAAAAGGAACTGGAAAGAAAAGATTATATCGCACAGGTGAAGGTCGCAAAATCTGAACTGAATCATTATCCTAAACTGAAATATATTCCTGAAGGGACGCATTATCTCTATTGCAGGGCATATAAAGAGGAAAGTGGTCATACGGAGAAATATGGTGAATGGTCTGAAGGATTTCTGTTAAAGGTAAATATAAAGACACCAAATGCACCTGTGGTTCAAAAACTACAGGTGAAGAAAAATGACGTTAAAATTATCCTTGGCAGTAATACAGAAGAACTGGATGGTTATGATGTTGTTGCTGCCAGAAGTAAAGACGGGGATGAGCCATCAGATTATATAAAGGTACAATGCAAATATTCAGGAAACAGCAAGGAACTCATTCTAAAAGGAGTACCGAAAGGAAACTGGTATATTGGTGTACATGGCTATAAATATCTGGATGGATCAAATAAAAAAGTACTGAGTAAGTGGGCGGAAGTTCAAAAAGTAACGGTAAAGACAAGCCTTGTAACAGGAAAACCAGCTGTTAAATCGGCAAAGGTTTCCAGACAGGGAACAAAAAGAAAAGTAACGGTGAAGTTTACTGTACCAAAAGCCTGTGACGGAACGGACTGGGTACTGGCAAAGAAAGTATCTCAATCCGAAGATGGAAGTTATACATATGTCAGCGGTTATGCTTATACTAAGAAAAATCAGACGAAAACTACAGTCATTTTTAAAAATGTAAAACCTGGAGTTTATTATCTTACAGGACGTGCTTATGTAAAAGGATATGCAAAAAATTATACGAAATGGTCAGAGGTAAAGAAAGTAGTTGTGAAGTAGAAAAGTGATTTAGACCAGAAATTTAATTTTTTTCTGCATATATATATCAAAAAAGAAGGTGTTGTTTGTCAGAATAAATAATCCAAAGGAAGTATGGTAGTATTTATTCTGCAACTGTGTGGTATAACCAAAACCTGAGTTTACGACTGTGAATGTACATTCTGCATCAGATTCTTTCCAGTTTACAACACTGAAAGTTAATGTTTCTGGCATAATTTTTGTCTCCTTTAAATTTTTTGAATTTGCAAATTCACTATATAAAGATGCTGCTTTGGTGATTTGTAAACCATAAGTGTGTATATTGAGCATGATTTTTTCTTTCATGCGGAAATAGGTAAGAATAAAATAAAGATTCGAGGTCAGATGATGCAGGTTTATTCCCTTTTTATATTTTCTGCATCAGTTTACTGTAAAATAATAACGGGTAAAGAAGATATAAGATGTTCTGGTACATACAATTAAGAAGAAAGGGGCATGTGCTGTGTATAGTCAAAATGATGAACCGCCTGAGATGATCAGGCGGTTTTGAAGTATCTGGATTTTTTATGAATATTTTATTTTTAATTACAGGTATAATGTGTTACAATAAATATAACCATTAAGACTACCAGCAGGTCAGAATTTGACCTGCCTGTAAATGAATACGGAAATAAATCGGGGTCAAAAGAATCGTTAATAATTGTAACAAAATAAAATTACCGGTGTAGCAAAAATAAAATTACAGGGGAAATGCGGATGAGTGAGATGACAGATGCATATGTAAAACTGGATAAGGTTTCCAAGATATATGGAACAAAGGAAGTAAAGATCGTTGCAGTAGATGAGATCAGCTTTGAGATTGCCAAGGGAGAGTTCGTAGTGATCGTTGGTCCCAGCGGTGCGGGCAAGACGACAGTGCTGAACATTCTTGGGGGTATGGATCAGGCTACCAGCGGAGAAGTTCTGGTGGATGGAAGGAATATTGCCAGATATAACAGCAGGCAGCTTACCGGTTATCGGAGAAATGATATTGGATTTGTATTCCAGTTCTATAATCTGGTGCCTAATCTTACAGCGCTGGAGAACGTAGAACTGGCATTGCAGATCTGTAAAAATCCGCTGGATGCCAGGGAGGTTCTGGAGGAAGTGGGACTGAAGGACAGACTGACCAATTTCCCGGCACAGCTTTCCGGTGGTGAGCAGCAGAGAGTTTCCATTGCCAGGCACTGGCGAAGAATCCCAAGCTCTTACTGTGTGATGAGCCTACAGGTGCACTGGACTACCAGACTGGTAAGGCAATCTTAAAGCTTTTGCAGGATATGTGCAGGGAGCGTGGAATGACAGTGATCGTCATTACCCATAACTCGGCGCTGACACCTATGGCAGACCGTGTGATCAAGATCAAGAACGGCAAGGTTTCCAGGATGACGATGAATGACCATCCTACACCCATAGAGGAGATTGAATGGTAGGTGATGAATATGAAAGCAATGCATAAAGATTTCTGGATGGAGATACACAAAAGCAAAGCTAGATTTATTTCCATATTTATGATCGTTGCTCTGGGAGTTGCGTTTTTCTCCGGGATACAGGCCTCGTCACCGGATATGCGCTTCTCGGGTGATGCCTATTATGATGAAACCAATCTTATGGATATCAAAGTAGTGGGAACTCTGGGACTGACGGAGGATGATGTAGCTGCCATCAGGAAGGTGGACGGAGTAGAGAATGCAGAGGGCGCCTATGGTACAGATGTAATGTGTGGAGAAGGCGAGAAGCAGAAGGTACTTCATGTGGAAGCTGTGGATCAAACCATGAACCGGATCTCAGTTACAGAGGGAAAAGCTCCGGAAAAAAGTGGGGAGATTTTCCTTGATTGTATTTTTGCTGAGAGCAATGGATATGAGGTGGGCGATCAGATTACCCTGAAAGAGGGCGGAGACAGCGAACTGCTGAAAAAGACAGATTACACAGTTGTAGGTTTAGGCGAGAGTCCTCTCTACATATCTTATAATCGGGGAAACTCTACTCTGGGTTCTGGTGAGGTTAATGGATTTGCTTATGTGTTCCCTGAGGATTTTGACCAGGAGGTTTATACACAGATCTATGTGCAGGCTCATGGGGCACAGGATCTGATCAGCTATACAGATGCTTATGATTCCCTGATAGAGCGAGTGCAGGAGCGAGTGGAGGGGATTGAGGCAGAACGGTGTCAGGTCAGATATGATGAGATTGTAGAGGAAGCCAATGACAAGCTTGCAGATGCCAGACAGGAACTTGAAGACGGAAAGAAGGAAGCTGATGAGAAGCTTGCGGATGCCAGACAGGAACTGGAGGACGGCAAAAAGAAGTTAAAAGACGGCAAGAAGGAATATAAGGATGGCAAGAAAAAGCTTGCAGACGCAAAAAAGGAACTGGAGGACGGAAAAGCCCGGCTTGCAGATGCAAAGAAGGAATTAGAGGATGGCAGATCCCAGCTTGCCAGTGCGAAAGAGCAGCTTGCCAGTGGCAGAGAGCAGATTGCATCTGCAAAGGAACAGCTGAATGCAGGATGGGCGGAGGTTTCCGAAAACCAGGCAAAGCTTGATGATGGAAAGGCGCAGCTAGAGGATGGCAAGAATCAGCTAAGCGCCGGTGAGAAGCAGGTTGCGGATGCAAAGACGCAGCTTACCCAGAGCCAGCAGGAACTTGACAATGGAAAGGCGCAGATCCAGTCAGGCAGAGAGCAGATTGCAGCAACCAGACAGGACTTAAATGCCAAAAAGGAAAGCTGCAATCAGGGACTTGCGCAGATTGAGCAGCAGGAGGCCGAACTTGCAGAAGGAGAGGCTCAGCTTGAGGGTGCCAGAAGTCAGCTTGCAGCATTGCAGGCACAGTATGAGCAGGCACAAGCTTCAGGCACATATTCCGAGGAAGACCTGGCGGCTCTGGCAGCACAGATTTCCGCTTATCAGGAGCAGGTGGACAGTCAGGCAGCCCAGCTGGAAGCATCCAGAAACCAGATCGCAGCAGCAAGAAGTGAACTGGAGAGTGGTTTAAGCCAGGTGGAGAGCGGACTGGCCCAGCTTGATGCAAAGGAAGCAGAACTGAACCAGCAGGAGGCCGCATTTCCCGATGCCCAGGCAAAGATTGATGCAGGATGGAAAGAGGTGAAGGCTCAGGAGAAGAAGCTGGAACCAGCCAGAAAAGAGATTCAGGAAAAAGAAGCCCAGCTTGAGTCAGCACAGGAACAGATCGATGCTGCAAAAGCAAAACTAAATTCTGGCCAGGCTCAGTTAGAGGAGAAGGGGGCAGAACTTGCTTCGGGAGAAGCACAGATCCGGGAGAATGAAGGGAAGCTTGCTTCCGGCGAGAAAGAGATTGCCGACAATGAACAGAAGCTGAGGGATGGAGAGAAGGAAATCTCAGAGAACGAACAGAAGCTGAAGGATTCCAGAAAGGACATCAAAAAAGCTGAGAAGGATCTGGAAGAAGGTAAAAAAGAATACGAAGACGGCAAGAGGGATGCAGAGAAAGAAATTGCAGACGGTGAGAAGAAGATTCAGGATGCCCAGGATGAGATCGATGATATCAGTATGCCGGAATGGATGGTAACGGACCGCAATGATCTGCCGGAATATTCAGATTATGGGGATAATGCAGACAGAATGAGAAGTATCGGACAGGTTTTCCCTGTTATCTTTTTCCTGGTGGCTGCACTGGTAAGTCTGACTACCATGACACGAATGGTGGAAGAACAGAGAACCCAGATCGGTACAATGAAGGCGTTGGGATATGGCAAGTATGCGATTGCATCCAAATATCTGCTGTATGCCTTTCTTGCCACTGTGGGAGGCAGTATTCTGGGAATTCTGATCGGAGAGAAGATCCTGCCTTTGGTTATTATTAACGGGTATGGCATTATGTACAAGGGCATGATGAACAATATCCAGATCCGTTATGAATTTAAATTTGCAATGATAGCAGCAGGTGCGGCAACTGTGTGTACCGTCGGATCCACCATTTTCTCCTGTTACAGGGCACTGGCGGAAACCCCGGCATCACTGATGCGTCCTCCTGCTCCTAAGGAGGGTAAGAGAATCCTGCTGGAACGGATCCCGCTTTTCTGGAAGCATCTGAATTTTACATGGAAATCTACACTGAGAAATCTTTTCCGATATAAAAAACGTTTCTTTATGACGATTTTCGGTATTTCAGGAAGTATGGCGCTGATGCTGGTAGGCTTTGGACTCAGGGATTCTATTATGGATATTGCCAGACGGCAGTATCAGGAGCTTCAGCATTATACAGGAACGATCATTGATGATGAGGAGGCAACAGATAAGGAGAGACAGGAGCTGGATGAGTTTCTGGAAAATAACAGTCAGATTGAGAGATATACTCATGTCCAGTTTACCAAGATGAGTGTTCCCAGAAATAAATCCAATATCAGCGTATATGTCTATGTGCCTGAGAATCTTGGGACCTTTAATAAGGATGTAACACTTCAGGACAGAAAGACAAAAGAGAAATATAAGCTGACAGATGCAGGTACAGTGATCAGTGAGAAGACGGCATCTCTGACAGGACTGAAGGTCGGGGATACCATGACCATCACAAAGGATGGGAAAAATTATGAGACAAAGATCGCAGCAGTGACAGAGAATTACATGGGACATTATATTTATATGACAGGAAATGTCTATGAACAGACCTTCGGGGAGAAGCCGAACTATTCTGCAACTGTGTTCACGGTAAAAGAGGAGTACAAAGAATCAGAATCTGAGGTGGGAAATGAAATCCTGAAGCATCCGGCTGCGTTAAGTATCAGCTATACCAGCAGTCTGGAGGCCCAGCTTCACAGAATGCTGGGAGCATTGGATACGGTGATAATAGTGCTGATCATTCTGCGGGAATGCTTGCTTTCGTGGTTCTGTATAATCTGAACAATGTCAATATCACGGAGCGCCAGAGAGAACTGGCAACTCTGAAGGTGCTGGGATTCTATGATACTGAGGTTTCTGCTTATGTATACAGGAGAATGTTATTCTTACCTTCATAGGTGTGCTGGCAGGGGCTGTATTCGGAATCATTTTGCACAGGTATATTATCCGTACTGTGGAAGTGGATGCGGTTATGTTCGGAAGAATATTAATCCTGTCAGTTTCCTGTACTGCGGACTGCTGACAATTGGATTCTCCATGATCGTAAATCTGTTTATGCATCAGAAATTAAAGAAGATTGATATGGTAGAATCCCTGAAAAGTGTGGAATAAACGATCTGTCGCTTTATTGCGGAAAAGAAGAAATTGTTTTTCTGTGGTTTTTAAATATGTAGTCAAACGGATAGAATGGATAAGAGGAAGAAAGGGGAATATTATCATGGGAACAGCAAATCAGATAGAGCAGGAATTAATGAACTATATATCCGATCATAAAATCAGGAACACGCATTCACATCATCTGCCGGAACAGGCGATGGTGGATTTTGATCTGGATAAGCTGATAAATAATACGTATTTACAATGGCAGCAGGTAACTCCGGGGACAACAGCAGAAAGCAGGAATGCATATCTGGAAAAAACACGATATAAATCTTATTTTGTCTGGCTTCAAAAGGCAATCGGGGAGTTGTATGGAATATCGGAGCCGATCACAGCTCAGAACTGGGATCAGATTTCAGATCGAATCAGAAAAGCGCATCAAAATCCCGACTTTTACATGGATGTGCTGAAAAATAAGTGTAAGTATCAAAAAGTAATCGTAGATACCTACTGGAATCCGGGCTCTGACAATGGAAGACCGGAACTGTTTACGCCTGCTTTTCGACTGGATCTGTTCTTTTTGGGCTATAAAAAAGGACTTCGCAATCATGACGGTGTATCACTGGAAGAGAACTTCGGTGAGCTGCCGGACAATTTACAGGATTATGTGGAGTGGGTCAGAAAGTGGATCATACAAAAAAAGAGTGAGGGCTGTGTGGCCTTAAAAATAGCGATGGCCTATGAGCGTAGTCTTCATTTTGAAAAAGTGACGCGGGAGCAGGCTGAAAGGGTATTCCGTTTAAAAGAGTCGGATATAACCCAGGAAGATATCAGATGTTTTCAGGACTATTTGTTCTGGAAAATATGTGAAATTGCGGCGGAAGTGTCACTTCCATTACAATGTCACACAGGAATGGGGCAAGTTATAGATACGAATATACTGCAGTTGAACAATGTGATAAAAAATAATCCGGAAACGAAATTTGTGCTACTGCATTGTGGCTTTCCATGGGTGGATGATCTTTTTTCCATAGTAGACGGATATCCGAATCTATATCCGGATCTGACATGGCTTCCAATCTTATCCTACACCGCATCAAACGTGTAATGCATCAGTTGATCGAGATGTCCCAGATTGATAAAATCTGCTGGGGATGTGATACGTGGACAGTAGAGGAAAGTTATGGCTCCCTTCTTGCATTCCGTTTTTCACTGTGTAGTGTTCTGAGAGAAAAAATAGAGGACGGATATCTTTCCGTAAATAATGCAAAGGATATTATTGATAAAATTTTGTTCGACAATGCGGGAAAAATATACGTATGACATCAGATAAATTTGTGAAAACCGGAGAAACGTTCTTGACAAGAAAGCCTTTTTTCATTATAGTAGAATCCAGAAAAAGGACTGTGAAAAGAGGAGTAGGCGGTAATGCCCCACAGAGAGGGAAGCTTATAAGCTGGAAGGTTTCCCGGGAACAGAAGTGCTGAAGGTAGCTTTGGAGCCGGGAGGCTGAAGTGAGTGTGTATGAATCATATCAGAGTTATATACGCGCATGGTAGGTTTTCACGTATCCCGCGTTAAGGGAATGAGAGACAAACTAAGGTGGTACCGCGATCTATGTCGCCCTTTGCACGTATAATGCGTGTGAGGGGCGTTTTTTATCGAATAAGTTTATGACACAGTTATCTGGCTGGATGCGGAAAGCGAAGTCAGTATGCTTATTTGTTTGGTTGTCAGGGTGACTGCTTTATAACGGAGTAATCCGTAGATACTTTAGTTTCAGATATATAATTAGGAGGACATTATGAGCAAAGAACTTGCAAAAACTTACGATCCTAAGGGAATCGAAGAGCGTCTTTACACAAAATGGATGGACAATGGATATTTCCATGCAAAAGTAAATCCGGACAAGAAACCGTTTACCATTGTTATGCCGCCGCCAAACGTAACCGGCCAGCTTCACATGGGACATGCGCTGGATGAAACCATGCAGGACATCCTGATCCGTTTCAAGAGAATGCAGGGCTATGAAGCATTATGGCAGCCGGGAACTGACCATGCAGCTATCGCTACAGAGGTTAAGGTTATCGACAAGCTGAAAAAAGAAGGTATCGACAAACACGATATCGGCCGTGAGGAATTCTTAAAACATGCGTGGGCATGGAAAGAGGAGTACGGTGGAAAGATCATCAATCAGTTAAAGAAACTGGGTGCTTCCGCAGACTGGGAGAGAGAACGTTTCACAATGGATGAGGGATGTTCCAAAGCAGTACAGGAAGTATTTATCAAATTATATGAAAAAGGCTATATCTACAAAGGTTCCAGAATCATCAACTGGTGTCCTGTATGCCAGACTTCCATCTCTGATGCAGAGGTTGAGCATGAGGATCAGGACGGATTTTTCTGGCACATTAATTACCCGATCGTAGGGGAAGAGGGACGTTTCGTAGAGATTGCAACTACACGTCCGGAAACCTGCTGGGTGATACTGCTGTTGCCGTAAATCCGGAAGATGAGCGCTACAAAGATCTCATCGGCAAGATGCTGAAGCTTCCTCTCACAGACAGAGAGATTCCGGTGATCGCCGATGAATATGTAGACAAAGAATTCGGAACAGGATGTGTAAAGATCACACCTGCCCATGACCCTAACGACTTTGAGGTTGGACGCGTCACAATCTGGAAGAGATCAACATTATGAATGACGATGCGACCATCAACGAGCTTGGTGGAAAATACGCTGGTATGGACCGTTACGAAGCACGTAAGGCAATGGTAGCAGATCTGGAAGAACTTGGACTTCTGGTAAAAGTAGTTCCTCACAACCACAGCGTTGGAACTCATGACCGCTGCGGCACAACGGTAGAGCCTATGATCAAGCCACAGTGGTTTGTAAAGATGGACGAGATGGCAAAGGCTGCGATCAAAGCTCTGGATGACGGAGATCTGAAATTCGTTCCGTCCCGTTTTGACAAGACGTATCTTCACTGGCTTGAGAATATCCGCGACTGGTGTATTTCCAGACAGTTATGGTGGGGACACAGAATTCCGGCTTATTACTGTGATGAGTGCGGTGAAGTAGTTGTTGCAAGAGAAATGCCTGAGAAATGCCCGAAATGCGGATGTACACATCTTCATCAGGATGAGGATACACTGGATACCTGGTTCAGTTCTGCATTATGGCCATTCTCCACACTTGGCTGGCCGGAGAAAACACCGGAACTGGAATATTTCTATCCGACAGATGTACTTGTTACAGGATATGACATTATCTTCTTCTGGGTTATCCGTATGGTATTCTCTGCTCTGGAGCAGACTGATCAGGTTCCGTTCCATCATGTACTGATCCATGGTCTGGTACGTGACTCCCAGGGACGTAAGATGAGTAAGTCTCTTGGAAACGGTATCGATCCTCTGGAAGTTATTGATAAATACGGCGCAGATGCTCTTCGTCTTACTCTGATGACAGGTAATGCACCTGGAAATGATATGCGTTTCTACTGGGAAAAGGTAGAAGCAAGCCGTAACTTCGCAAACAAGATCTGGAATGCTTCCCGTTTCATCATGATGAACCTGGAAGGCAAGACAGTGACAGAGCCGGAGAACTTAAATGATCTCTGTGCAGAGGATAAATGGATTCTGTCTCACTTAAATACAGTGATCCGCGAAGCTACAGAGAACATGGAAAAATATGAACTTGGTATTGCAGTACAGAAGGTTTATGACTTCCTGTGGGATGAACTCTGCGACTGGTATATTGAGATGGCTAAGGTTCGTCTGTGGAAGGCAGAGGAAGATCCGAAGGCAGCAAATGATGCACTCTGGACATTAAGAACAGCGCTGACAGAAGGCCTGAAGCTTCTTCATCCGTATATGCCGTTTATCACAGAGGAAATCTACTGCACACTTCTTCCTGAAGAAGAGTCTATTATGATCTCCGAATGGCCTGTATACAGAGAAGAGAGAAACTTCCCGGATGCTGAGAAAGCAATCGAGGGCTTCAAAGAGGTTGTAAGAGGTATCCGTAATACCAGAACAGAGATGAATGTTCCGAATAACCGCAAGACAAGCCTGCATATTGTGGCGAAGGATGCTGAAACAGCAGCAATGTATGAGAACAGCAAGAAATCCTTTGTAAATCTTGCATTTGCAAAGAGATTCTGGTACAGACAGACAAGAACGGAATCAGTGAAGATGCAGTTCAGTAGTTGTTTCCAATGCGGTTGTATATATGCCGTTGGAAGACCTGATTGACAAAGATAAAGAGATTGAACGTCTTACAAAAGAAACAGAACGTCTCACAAAAGAGATCGCAAGATGTGAAGGTATGCTGAATAATCCGAACTTCGTAAACAAGGCACCTGCTACCAAGGTGGATGCGGAGAAAGACAAACTTGCGAAATATAAAGAAATGATGGATAAGGTTAAAGGACAGTTAGAGCAGCTTAAGAAATAAGGGAGTGTTTAGATAGAAATTGTATAAGATTTGTAAACAAAATCTCCCTTTTACTCCATGTACTTGCCAGCGCAGCGGGATATTTTGTTATGGAGCAATCTGCCGTCACTCGTTTATAGAAGCCTGGAATTATATGACACAGAGACCTCTGGTTTTTGCATATAATGCGGCATTCATTTTTACCTCGTCACTAATTGTTTATCTGTTTCACAGGAGAGTGTTCTGGAGAATCCTTGTGACATTGTTTTGGCTGATACTGGCCATTATCATGGTGTTCTCCTGCTCAACCGTGTTACACCGTTTACAGGACCGGATTTGCATCTGATCACAGATGCATTAAAGATTGCCAATAAATACCTGCCTGCTGCAGGTGTTGTGGCAGTCTGCATCCTGTTTGGGATTCTTGTTATCTTACTGTTGATCCTGCTTATTAAAGGACCGAAGTATCAGAACAAGATTAAATACCGCTATAATATTCCTCTGATCCTGCTGGCAGTTGCTCTTTTGCAGGATGTACACAGCTGGCACTGGAGAAGAGGGTGCTTTCCAATTACTTTGGAAATATTGCTTTTGCATATGAGGATTATGGATATCCTTACTGTCTGGCAACTACGATTTTTAATACGGGAATCAGCTGTCCGAGAGATTATTCTGAGAAAGAAATCAAAAGAATTGAGAAGACGGAAAAGAATCTCCCGGAAACGCAGGAAGAAAAGCGTCCGAATATTCTGTTTTTGCAGTTGGAATCATTCTTTGATCCTACGCTGGTTAATTACCTGAATATTTCAGAAGACCCGATTCCGACCTTCCGTAAGCTGATGAAGGAATATTCTTCAGGATATTATAAGGTTCCGTCTGTCGGTGCAGGTACTGCCAATACGGAATTTGAATCCATTACAGGAATGAGTATGCATTATTTTGGACCTGGGGAATATCCTTATAAGAGTATTCTTAGAGAGACTACATGTGAGAGTGCACCTTATGTACTGAAGAATCTGGGTTATACCACCCATGCAGTTCATAATAATGAGGCAAATTTCTATGGAAGAAGATCTATTTTCCCGAATCTCGGATTTGATACTTTTACTTCCGAAGAGTACATGGCAAGAGAGAACGAGAAGAATCCAAATGGCTGGGTAAAGGATGAGGTTCTGACAGATGAAATCCTGAAATGTCTGGACTCCACTGAGGGACCGGATTATGTATATACTATTTCTGTACAGGGACATGGTGCGTATCCGGATGAGCAGATTCTGGAAGATCCTGAGATCACAGTTTCCGGTGCACCGACTGA
>ENA-OQDD01000655-OQDD01000655.1-human-gut-metagenome-genome-assembly--contig:-NODE-655-length-13326-cov-4.985302_pt1 | contig 13326 bp, 20 predicted proteins | sample MGYA00242507_ERZ504598 | MGnify/ENA primary metagenome ERZ504598 (study PRJEB26092, sample SAMD00036318) | human gut metagenome | host: Homo sapiens | study: EMG produced TPA metagenomics assembly of... | reverse complement strand
CCCACGGGCGAGGCCTTTCGGTGGAGGCGTGGCTGAATCCATACCGGCTGCGGTCCTCTGCAGCCATGCCGCCGAATCTGGCAGAGAACAACCTTGCCAACACCCACCGGAATGGGTGTGTGCAGTGGCGACGGGCTGTATCTGAACCCGGCCGAGCCTGCAGCGGCGGACTATGTGGTGCAGGGTGTGGCCGAGCTTTTGCAGAACTACGCGGTGGACGGCATCCACTTTGACGATTATTTTTACCCTGCGACCGAAGAAAGCATCGATGCGGCGCAGTTTGCGGCCAGCGGTGCGGCAGACCTTGCAGCATGGCGGCGGCAGAACGTGACTGCTCTGGTCAAGAAGGTGCACGACACGGTGAAGACTGCAGACCCGACGCTGCGCTTTGGCATCAGTCCGCAGGGGAATCCCGACAACGACCTCAACAGCCAGTACAGCGATGTGACGGCGTGGCTGGCCGCAGGCGGGGAAGAACAGGTGGTGGATTATCTCTGCCCGCAGATCTACTGGGGCTATGGCTACACGCTGCAGAGCGGCAGCACCCGATTTGCCTTTGAGAACATCGTGCCCGCGTGGCTGGCGTACCCGCGCGCAGAGGGCGTGGCGCTCTATTTTGGCTTGGGCGCGTACCGCGTGGGCGCAGGTGACGGCGGTGCGAACCCGGACAGCGTGAGCGGCTGGAGCACCGGCGATGTGCTGGCCCGGCAGGTGCAGGACCTGCGCAGCCAGAACGCGGGCGGCTGGGCGCTGTACCGGTACGGCAGTCTGTTTGGTGCAGGTGCGCCGGAGCAGGCCGCTGCCGAGTGTGCTGCCTGCGGGCGGTCACTGGCAAAGAAACGTAAAATCAGGCGGCAAACCGCACAAAAAGAAAAGCCCCGCCGGGGCTTTTCTTGCAGTACGGCACAGGACAAATGTCTTGTACAGCGCCGGAAAATGCGGTATACTATATCTGTATCTGCTCTGTACAAGAACAGGGCGGAGGGATGAAAAACAAAGAGAAGCGCATTGCTTCGTGAGGAAACGTATGAAGATGAAAAAAAGGATCGTTGTGCTGCTGATGGCGCTGGTGCTTGCAGTGGGCCTGATCGGCTGCAAGGACACCCTGCAGAGCATCGTGCACAAGGCATCGGGCACTTCGGACGAAGTGCAGGAAGAGGACACTACCCGCTGGGCCGACCAGACCAGTGATCCGCTGATCATTCAGGGCATTGCAGACTCCTCGGCCAAGTTTGCCACGGCCACGGCGGATGGCTGCCTGTATGCAGTGTTCAACGGCATCTGGAGCCGCCAGACCAGCTACTTTACCGTGCCCTCCGGCACGCTGAGCATTATGGGCTGCGGTACGGCTGAGGGCACCCAGCGGTTCAAGGTGGCCGTGTGGAAAAAGGTGGACGGCGGCGCAGAGTATGTGACCGACAGCACCTATTATATCCATACCGACGGCACCGACTACCGCTGCACCATCTCCGGGCTGGACCCGGCGGCGCAGTACCGTGTGACCATCTCCTATGACTCCAGCAAGTACTACCTGTACGGCCTGCTGAAGGTGGAGGGCATTGGCTGATGAACACACAAACCAAGAACTCTCTGCTTTTGCTGCTGTGCTCCTTTATTTGGGGCACAGCCTTTGTGGCCCAGAGCGCGGTTCCGGCATGGGAGCCTACAGCTTTCTGGCCGGGCGCAGTTGGCTGGCTGTACTGGTGCTGATCCCCACGGTGATGGTGTTTGATGCCATCCGCCGCAAAAGCGGCACCGATGCAAAGCCCAAAACTGCCGCCGAGAAGAAAAAGCTGCTGGCGGCAGGCTTTGTGTGCGGCACCCTTCTGTTTGCTGCTTCCGCTGCACAGCAGATCGGCATTACCATCAATCCGTCCACGGCAAAAGCTGGCTTCCTGACCGCCATGTACGTGGTGCTGGTGCCGGTGTTCGGCCTGTTTCTGGGCCGTAGGGGCAGCGCGCAGCTGTGGGTGAGCATGGTGGTAGCCGTGCTGGGCCTGTACCTGCTGTGCATGAAAAACGGCTTTGGCGGCATTGAATCCAGCGACTGGCTCCTGCTGAGCTGTGCGGTGCTGTTCAGCTTCCAGATCATTGCGGTGGACCACTTTTCCCCGCAGGTGGACGGCGTGCGGCTGAGCCTTGCCGAGTTTCTGGTGGTGTCGGTGGAAAGCACCGCTGCGGCTCTGCTGTTCGAGACACCTTCCGCAGCGCAGTTCGCGGAGAATGCGCTGCCGATCCTCTACTGCGGCATCATGTCCAGCGGCGTGGCCTACACCCTGCAGATCCTGGGCCAGCGGGACCTGAACCCCGCCATTGCCAGCCTGATCATGTGTCTGGAAAGCGTGTTCAGTGCGCTGGGCGGCTGGATGCTGCTGCACCAGAGCCTTTCCGCGCGGGAAGTCTTTGGCTGCGTGCTGATCTTTGCTGCCGTGGTGCTGGCCCAGCTGCCGCTGGAAATGCTGCACCGGGCAAAAAAGACTACCTGACCTCATGGCGGGCAGAAAGCAGGAGACACAGCTGCGCACGGCAGGCGGCATCCAATACGAGCTGACCCGCAAACGGGTCAAGAACCTGAACATCCGTGTGCGGGAGGATGGCACCGTGGCGGTGAGCATCCCCCTGCGGACGAGCGCAGAAGCGGCAGACCGTTTTGTGGCCGCACGCGCCGACTGGGTGCAGCAGGCCCGGAACGTGCCATGCGGCGCGCAGCGCAGGAAGCGCGGCCTCTGCCGGATAAGGAAACAGCGCTGGCCTATTTTACGGCCATGAGCGATAAGGTCTACCCGGCCTTTGCCGGAGTGCTGGGCGGGCACAAGCCCGTCATCAAGGTGCGCAGCATGACCAGCCGGTGGGGCGTGTGCTTTATGGCAAAGCGGCAGATCACCTTTGCACTGCAGCTGTATCATATGCCCCCGGCGGCGCAGATCTATGTGGTAGTGCATGAGTACTGCCACTTTTTGCAGCCCAACCACAGCCCGGCGTTCTGGGCCGAGGTGGCAAAGCTGCTGCCGGACTGGAAAGCCCGGCGGGCGCTTTTAAAGTGACTAAATAGTGGGAAAGCGGATGCGGGCGGTCACAGACCGGCCCGCATCCGAATTGTAAAACAGGAGGGAAGTTCCTTGGAAAACGAAAAAAAGTCCGGCGATAAATATTCAAAGCTTGCCGGCAACACATTGATCTTTGCAATTTCCAGCTTTTCGTCAAAGCTGCTCACCCTGATCGTCCAGCCGTTCCTTACCTATGCAATGGCGGAGATCTCCGATCTGGGCCTTTCCAAGATCCTGAGCCAGTACGCGAACCTGCTCATCCCGTTCGTGTCCATGGGCATGTCCAACGCCATCATCCGCTTTGGTCTGGACAAGGGCAACAGCGAAAAACAGGTGTTCACCAACGGCCTGCTGACCATTCTGGGCGGCTTTGGCATTCTGGTGCTGTGCTGGCCCATTGCGCAGTTCCTGCCCGATATGGCACAGTACGGCCTGCTCATTTACATCTATGTGCTCATGAGCTGCCTGCGCACCCTGTGCACCCAGTTCGTGCGCAGCCGCCAGTGGAACAAGCTGGTGGCCGTGGACGGCGTGCTGTGCACCGTGGCCACCATGGCTTTCTACGTGCTGTATCTGGTGGGCTTCAAGTGGGGTGCCAACGGCTACCTGCTGGCCATCATCAGCGGCGACCTTTCCAGTGTGCTGTTCCTGATGTTCACCGGCAAGCTGTGGAACTATGTGGAGCTGAAGGGCATCAACAAGGATCTGTGGAAGCAGATGCTGCGCTTTTCGCTGCCCATGATCCGGCACAGATCAGCTTCTGGATCATCAACGCATCCGACCTGTTCTTTGTGCGTGAGATGTGCAACGGTCTGGACGGCCGCGACGGCAATGCATGGAGCGGCCTGCTTTCCACCGGCTATTTCCTGCCCACCATCCTTACTACGCTGGGCCTGATCTTCTACGATGCATGGCAGCTCTCCGCTGTGACCGAGGAAGAGGGCCGCGCAAAGTTCTTTACCAAAATTTTCCGCACCTATTCCAGTGTGCTGTTCTGCTGCGCAGCCGGTATCATCTGGCTGTGCCGCCCGGTGATGCACGTGATGAAGTCCAACTACTACTATGCATGGCACTTTGTGCCCTTCCTTGTGCTGGCTTCCACCTGCAGCTGCTTCAACCAGTTCATGAACAGCGTGTATGTGGTGAATAAAAAGTCCGCCCGCAGCATGATCACCATGATGGCGGGTGCTGTGAGCAACTGCATCATGAACTACTTCTTCATCAAGTGGTGGGGGCCTGTGGGCGCTACCTATGCGTCCTTCCTTGGCCTTGCGCTGGTGTTCACCCTGCGCGCCATCGATGCCCACCGCATGATCGGGATGCAGGTACATCCGGGCCGCGTGCTGGTGAATGCGGCTGCGCTGGTGATCGAAGCCTTTGTGCTGCTGGCCGAAACGCCGCTCTATGGCCTGTGGACCGGCATCATCACGGCGCTGATCATCCTGTACAACTTTGCCGGTGTGTGGGCCATGGCCCGTGTCCTGCTGCCCAAGCTTCTGGGCCGCCGCGGCAAGGCACTGGTAAATGTGATCGACGGCTGGATCGCACCCAAGAAAGCATAACAGCATAACTGAAAATAAACGCAGAAAGTCCCCGGAACGCTGGTTCCGGGGACTTTTTCAGCAATCGGGAAAACTTTCAGTGCCGGGCATTTTTGCCGGTCAGGCTGGCAAAAGTGCCGCCAGCCATTAGGGCAAAAAGTACCGCCATTCCTCAGAATGACGGTAAAACGGATGCGGCAGATCAGGCAAGATGCTTTTCCAGCCAGCTGCCGATATCTTCAAACACTTCCTGATGGTTCGTTTCCACCAGCAGTTCATGCCGGGCACCGGGGTACAGCTTGCACTCAATGTTCTGCACACCGGCGTCTTTCAGGCTCTGGATGGCACGCTGCACGCCCTTGCCCTGTTCGCCCACCGGGTCGGCATCGCCAGCCAAGAACAGCAGCGGCAGGTCTTTGGGCATTTTTGCAAGGAACGCCGGGTCGTGCAGGCGCAGGATGCCGCTGAACATGCTGTAGTAGGCGTTCAGCGTAAAGGTAAAGGTGCAGCGTTCGTCGGCCAGATATTTGTCCACCTCGGCCTGATCGCGGTTGAGCCAGTCGTGGGTGGTGCGGCCCTCCAGCCTTTGTTGTAGCCCATAAAGGACATGTTGGCCACGAACTTGCTGCGGTACTGCCAGCCGTGGAAAGCGGCCAGCACCCGGCAGAGGGTTTTGGCAAACTGCACCAGTGCCTTGGGCTGGAAGCCGGTGCCCATGATGATGGCTCCGTCCAGCTCATGGCCGTATTCGCATAAATACTGCCGGGCATAGAACGAACCATGCTGTGCCCCAGCAGAAAATAAGGCACGCCCGGGTACAGCTCTTTGGTGCGCACGGTCATGGCGTGCAGGTCGGCCAGAACGGCGCGGTTGCCGTCCGGCTCGGCAAAGTAGCCGTAGTCCGCTTTGGTGCGGATGGAGCCGCCGTGGCCCAAATGGTCGTGGCCGGTAACAAGAATGCCCCGCCCGGCCAGATATTCCGCCAGCGGCTTGTAGCGGTCAATAAATTCCACCATGCCGTGGGACAGCTGCAGAACCGCCTTTACTTCACCCTCCGGCACACAGCGGAAGGCATGCAAAGTCCGCCCCGGCACAGTGGACGGGACGGTGAAATCGATCATCTGGCTCATAGTAGAGCCTCCTTTTTGTGTGTTTTACAGTGCACCGATCTTGCGGCGGCAGGCCGGGCAGATGCAGTAGCCCGCAAACTGCACCGAAGACTCATCCACCTCGCCGCAGAAATCGCAGCTGCCGGCGGGCCGATGCTTTTTGAGCACGATGGAGTCGCCATCCACAAAGATCTCCAGCTTGGTGTCAGTGTCCAGATGCATACTGGTGCGCAGCTCCTTGGGCAGAACGATGCGGCCCAGCGCATCGATGCCGCGGACAATTCCGGTACTTTTCATAGTATTCCATTCTCCTTTATCCTTTTCCTGTGATAGCCAGTCTGTGACACAATAGGAAAATTGTTCCAGTGGCGCTATGCTCAGTATACAAAAAATAACAGGGTTCGTCAATGATTGCATGACATTTCGACAAAAAACAACCTTTTATGCAACTTCTTCCGGCTTGTTCTCCACACGGGCGCAGGTGCGTCCCTCGGGACGGATCTCTCCAGCGGCAGTCAGTGCGATCTTGGTCAGCGTGGGGCCTGCCAGCTCATACACCAGCACCGAGAACAGCACCACGTTGCGCACCATGTGGCCGTCCGAGAGCTGGGCGGCTGTGGCAGCCATGCCAAGTGCCACACCGGCCTGCGGCAGCAGGGTGATGCCGAGGTACTTCTGGATATCATCACTGCAGCGGGCCCGCGATCAGCGAAAGGGAAGAACGAAAAGGGAAAACGCAGCGCAGCCAGAAAAAACGCATATACGTCCAATATACTATCCGCCCAGACAAAAAGCAACCGGAATATGGAGCCCCGGCAAAGAGCTCCGGTCGGGCAAATAAAAGAAACTCCTTCCGTCATCGCTGCGAGATGCCACCCATTCCCCTTCTGGCACTTTCGTGCCACCTCCCCCGGCCGGGGAGTCTTTCTCACGGAGGGAGGCTCTGGCGAGAAGGAGAAGTGTTCCATTCTGCCAAATGCTCCCTCTTTGAGGGAGCTGGCACGGCGTAAGACGTGACGGAAGGAGTAAATTCCAAAGAATCAGTTGAACTTGAAGACCTTGCGCAGCTGGCGGTACACGCCAGAGTGAGCTTGTCGCCGCCGGGGAACTTCAGGTCGGTCAGACCGCCCAGATTGTAGCGCACGGCGCGGTAAACGCCGGTGCTTACGTGATCCTTGAGGTACTGCCACAGCCCGGTGCGCTTGGCCTTTGCCTCGTCGCTGCCGTCCAGCAGCAGGAAGATGTCGCTCACGGCCATCATCACGGACAGATAGTGCACCATGTAGGCGTGCAGACGTCTCTGATCCTTCAGTTCATCCAGATCCTGACAGTCGATCATGTGCCGGGTGACCCGCAGTTGCTGATCCACCCGCTTGACCATGATGCTCTCGTTCACGCTCTGGTCGGCACGGCCAATGAAGTAGCGGTACAGATCCAGATCCATGTAGTACATGCTCTTGACATAGGGCAGGGCTGGTAGACAAAAATGTTGTCCACATAGAAGGTGTGCTTGGGCAGCACCATGCCGCACTTGCGCAGCACCTCGGTGCGGTACATCACCGAGTGCATCAGGATGTTCTGGTCCGGGCGGAAGTGGCCCACATGGTCCAGTTGAACAGGCGGTTCTGGGGGAACACGTTGGTGTAGCGCACGGTCAGGGTGGTGTTGTCCTCCACATGCTCGTACACATAGTTGCAGATCATCATGTCCGGCGCGGTGCCGCGGGCCACCAGAGTGGTCAGGCGGGCCAGAACCTTTTTCAGGCGTCGGTGTCCAGCCAGTCGTCGCTGTCCACTACCTTATAGTACAGGCCTGTGGCGTTGCGGATGCCTGATTCACACCCTCGCCGTGGCCGCCATTTTCCTGATGGATGGTCTTGACGATGGTGGGATATTTGGCGGCGTACTCGTCGCAGATGGCGGGGGTATCGTCCTTCACGGAACCGTCGTCCACAAGGATGATCTCGGCCTGCTCTCCGGCAGAAAGCAGGGTCTCGATGCAATGGCGCATATATGCCGCCGAGTTGTAGCACGGAACGGCGAAGGTGATGAGTTTCTGCTGCATAAGATGATTGCTCCTTTTTCTATCAACAGTCGGCGCACAAAAAAACGCCGGACATGGAGTTATGTGCTCCTATTATATCATTTTCGCGCCTGAAAAGCTATCATTTGCAAAAAAATTACCTTTGACATTTCGTGCTTTTTGCCAAAAAAACGGCTCTGCACCTGCGCAAAAGCCCGGCTTTTGTGGTATACTGATATGGTTTTGAAGACATTGCGCAGAAAAAAACCTATTCTATGATACGGAGGAACCCATGGAAAACCCGCACTCGATCTTAAAAAAGGTATTTGGCTACGACAGCTTCCGCCCCGGGCAGGAGGAGATCGTCAGCCGCCTGCTTGCCGGGCAGGATGTACTGGCGGTGATGCCCACCGGTGCGGGTAAATCCATCTGCTATCAGGTGCCGGCGCTGCTTTTGCCGGGCATCACCATCGTGGTGTCGCCGCTGGTCAGCCTGATGAAGGATCAGGTGGGGGACTGGTGCAGGCCGGTGTGGCGGCGGCTTTCCTCAACAACAGCCTCACCGACAACCAGAAGGCCCTGATGCTGCGCCGCCGCCGGAAGCTGGTACAAGATCATCTATGTGGCACCGGAGCGGCTGGAAATGCCCGGCTTCCAGCGGTTTGCGCAGGAACGGACCATCAGTATGGTGACGGTGGACGAGGCCCACTGCATCAGCCAGTGGGGACAGGACTTCCGGCCCAGCTACCTGCGCATCAAAGCCTTTGTGGACAGCCTGCCCAGCCGTCCGGTGGTAGGCGCATTCACGGCCACGGCCACCGCCCATGTGCGGGACGACATCCGGGAACAGCTGGCCTTGCAGAAGCCCTACGAGGTGACCACCAGCTTTGACCGGCCCAACCTCTATTTTGAGACCCGGCGCGCCCTGCCCAGCCAGAAGCCGAAGGAGCTGCTGGATCTTGTGCTGAAAGAGGGTGACAACGCGGGCATCGTCTACTGCAGCACCACAAAGCAGGTGGATGAGACTGCCCGCCTGCTGCAGAGCCGCGGTATCCGGGCTGCGGCCTACCATGCCAAGCTGGACGCGGATACCCGGCGGAAGAATCAGGACGATTTCCTCTATGACCGGGTGCAGGTCATGGTGGCGACCAATGCCTTCGGCATGGGCATCGACAAGCCCAACGTGCGGTTCGTGATCCACTACAATATGCCCAAGGATGTGGAAAGTTATTATCAGGAAGCAGGCCGTGCAGGCCGCGATGGACAGCCCGCCCGGTGCACGCTGCTCTATTCCGGCACCGATGTGCGCACCATCCGGTTCTTCATCGAGAAGGAGATGGAGGCAGACAACGGCCTGCCCGCCGATGTAAAGGCCGAAGCTGCCCGCAAGGCCGAGGAACGGCTCAAGTACATGACATTTTATTCCACCACGCAGGACTGTCTGCGGGGATTTCTGCTGCATTACTTCGGCGAAGCTGCACCAAAGAAATGCGGCAACTGCTCCTGCTGTCTGGCCGCAGAGCAGGAAGCGCAGCTGCAGGTGGAGTATTCCCGGCGGCGCGCGGCGGATAATGCCCGCCGCCTGACCGAGAAGCCGCGCCGCACAAAGGCGGTGGCAGGCGAGCTGAGCGAGTTTGACGAAAAGCTGCTGAATGCCCTCTATGCTCAGCGCAAGCGGCTGGCCGGAAAGCAGAATATCCCGGCCTTTATGGTGTTCAGCGATGCCACCTGCGGGAAATGGTGGAGAAGAAGCCACTGAGCACCGATGAACTGCTGAATATCAGCGGTGTGGGCGAGAAGAAAGCCGCCCGCTACGGCAATGCCTTCCTGCGCATCATCGAGGATGCCGTGGGCAGCAGAGAGTAAAACAAAAAGAAAGCGTCCGTTCCACACGTTCCGTTCAGGAAGTGGAAAACCGGACGCTCTTTTCTGTTGTGTTTATTTTTCCATAGTATGGGTGGCGAACACCTTTTCGTCCTCCCACCACACGGGCTGACCGGCGGCAAGGGTCTTTTTACATCCAGCAGACGCTGGTTGCTGCTGCCGCGGAACCGCAGGGAGATATCGTGCTTTGCCTGCACGAACTCGCCGTCCACCAGCACATCCAGCAGGCTCAGCAGCTCGTCGGTGGCTTCACACCGGGCAAGACTTGGCTCTTTGCCGGTCAGCTGTTCCCAGGTGTAGCCGGAATAGCACCATACCGTTTTGTTCGGGTACAAGGCCTTGAAGTTGCGCACGAAGGGCAGCAGCTCCCGCTGATTTTCCGGCTCCATGGGTTCGCCGCCCAGCAGAGAAAGACCCGCGATATAGTCCGGCTGGCAGGATGCAAACACTTCGTTGCGGGTGGGTTTGTCGAAGGGCTGGCCATAGTCAAAGTCCCACGCCACGGCGTTGAAGCACCCTGGCAGTGGTGGCGGCAGCCGGACACGAACACGCTGGTGCGCACCCCCGGGCCGTTGGCAATGTCATAGTATTTGATGGTTGCGTAGTTCATAATATGATTCCTGTACTTTACAAAGAAATGGAAGCCTGCCGTTGCGGCCCTTCCGGTGAAAATACGTTTGGAGCGGCCCGCAGGCCGCTCCAAACGTGAAATAGAAAAAATTTTCCGCTGTTATGCCCAGAACGAAGTGGAGGGCATTTGAATCGTAATTACAGATGCAGCACGCGGTCCTTGATCTCCTGCGTGCGGCCCTGATTCCAGAACTGGGTGCCGATATAGCCACAGGTGCGGCGGGCAACGTTCAGCTTGTTCTGGTCGCGGTTGCCGCACTTGGGGCACTCCCACACCAACTTGCCGTCATCCTCCACGATCTTGATCTCGCCGTCATAGCCGCAGACCTGACAGTAATCCGACTTGGTGTTCAGCTCCGCATACATGATGTTGTCATAGATGAACTGCAGCACACTTATGACGGCTTCCAGATTGTCCTGCATGTTGGGCACTTCCACATAACTGATGGCACCGCCCGGGGACAGGCGCTGGAAGTCGGATTCAAACTTCAGCTTGGTGAAGGCATCAATCTGCTCCGACACATGCACATGATAGCTGTTGGTGATATAGTTCTTGTCGGTAATGCCGGGCACGATGCCAAAGCGCTTCTGCAGGCACTTGGCGAACTTGTAGGTGGTGGATTCCAGCGGGGTGCCATAGAGGGAGTAGTCGATGTTCTCGGCCTTTTTCCAGGCGTTGCACTTGTCGTTCATGTGCTGCATCACGCTCAGAGCAAAGGGCTTTGCACCGGCATCGGTGTGGCTCTTGCCGGTCATATACTTCACGCACTCATACAGACCGGCATAGCCCAGACTGATGGTGGAGTAGCCGCCGAACAGCAGCTTGTCGATCTTTTCGCCCTTCTTCAGTCGGGCCAGTGCGCCGTACTGCCACAGGATGGGTGCGGCGTCGCTTGGAGTGCCCAGCAGCCGCTTGTGCCGTGCCTGCAGTGCGCGGTGGCACAGGGCCAGACGCTCGTCGAAGATCTTCCAGAACTTCTCAAAGTTGCCCTTGGAGGAGAGTGCCACGTCCACCAGATTGATGGTGACAACGCCCTGATTGAACCGACCGTAGTATTTGGGCTTGCCGGTCTCGGGGTCCACATAGGGGGTCAGGAAGCTGCGGCAGCCCATGCAGGTGTAGCAGTGGCCTTCGCCGTTTTTGTCCACCTTGAGCTCCAGCATCTTCTTTTCGGAGATATAGTCGGGCACCATGCGCTTTGCGGTACACTTTGCGGCCAGCTCGGTCAGATAATAGTAGGGAGTGCCGGGGCGGATGTTGTCCTCTTCCAGCACATAGATCAGCTTGGGGAAGGCGGGGGTGATCCACACACCGGCCTCGTTCTTCACGCCCTGATAGCGCTGGCGGATGGTCTCCTCAATGATGATGGCAAGGTCTGCCTTCTCCTGCGGATTGCGCGCCTCGCCCAGATACATGAACACGGTGATAAAGGGGGCCTGACCATTGGTGGTCATCAGCGTGACCACCTGATACTGGATGGTCTGCACACCGCGGTTGATCTCGCTGCGCAGGCGGCGCTCTACGATCTCCTTCTTGCGCTCAGCAGAAACGTCCAGACCGGCCATTTCCACTTCTACCTCAGCGGCGATCTTCTTGCGGGAGACATCCACAAAGGGGGCGAGGTGGGTCAGGCTGATGCTCTGGCCGCCGTACTGGTTGGATGCTACCTGTGCAATAATCTGGGTGGCGATGTTGCAGGCAGTGGAGAAGCTGTGAGGCTTTTCAATATAGGTGCCGGAAATGACGGTGCCGTTCTGCAGCATGTCCTCCAGATTCACCAGATCGCAGTTGTGCATGTGCTGGGCAAAGTAGTCGGAATCGTGGAAGTGGATCAGACCCTCCTGATGGGCCTTGACGATCTCCGGGTCCAGCAGCAGACGGGCGGTCAGATCTTTGGAGATCTCACCGGCCATATAGTCGCGCTGTACGCTGTTCACGGTGGGGTTCTTGTTGGCGTTCTCCTGCTTGACCTCTTCGTTCTGGCACTCGATCAGGCTCAGGATGCGCTCATCGGTGGTGTTGGTCTGGCGCTTCAGGCTCTGCACATAGCGGTAGGTGATGTAGTGCCGGGCACATCATGTGCCTTGATGTCCATGAGCTGGTTCTCCACCATATCCTGCACTTCTTCCACGCTGACGGCGCGGTTCAGCGCCTGACACTGGTCGGTAACAGCAGCGGCGATCTGGGTGATCTGGTCCTTTGTCAGACGGCTCTGGCCGCTCACAGAATCGCTGGCCTTAGTAACAGCGGTGATGATCTTGGTGATATCAAAGGGGACCTCTGCACCGTTGCGTTTGATGATCTTCATCGGCTCTCCTCCTTAACAAATAAAGCACAGTGTGAACGGTACCTCTTACAATAAGAGATACCCGTTTTGCGCACACGATATCCAACAAACTGAATGTAGCTCTATTCTATCACTATCTAGTGGCAAGTCAAGGAAAATACCACTACATTTTGCGTTTTGGAGTTTTAGCCAAAATTCATGGATAATTTTCAGGATAAAATCTGAGCCAAGACCTCTTGACAACGCACACCTGTTTCCGAGGTGTAATATCGCAAAATATTATACGGCGAAAGCTTTATAATACATTATATAAGCAAAGAGAAAAGGCATTTGTGCCAAGCTGCACCAAAGCAGCTGCGGCGCATATACCTCACGGTCAGATGCCGTTTCCGGTCGTGTGCAAAAAAGAATGGAAAAATCTGTCAAAAAGTGTTGACAAGGAGGCGGGGGTGTGGTATTATACTTGAGCGCCAAGCGCTGAGGCAAAAGAATGACTTCCGAAGTCTCAGCAGGAAGCCCTTGAAAAGAACCAATAGACGTCAAGAAAGACCGGTTTGTTCCGAGAAACTTCAAGACATCCAAGTTCAGAAAGTTCAAAAGCTTCTAAAAAATAAGGCTTGACAAAAAGCCACTTCGGTGGTAAAATAAACAGGTCGTCAGCCGCAAGGCTGAGGCGCTACAGGACCTTGAAAATTGAACAATATCGAAAAACTTGTAAGGAACCTTTTAAGTGTTTGGAAAAACACTAAAAACAATTCCAAAAGTAATTCACACAGGACGCAAGCGATTGCGTGCTGAGCGAACA
>ENA-OQDD01000654-OQDD01000654.1-human-gut-metagenome-genome-assembly--contig:-NODE-654-length-13373-cov-2.006493_pt1 | contig 13373 bp, 20 predicted proteins | sample MGYA00242507_ERZ504598 | MGnify/ENA primary metagenome ERZ504598 (study PRJEB26092, sample SAMD00036318) | human gut metagenome | host: Homo sapiens | study: EMG produced TPA metagenomics assembly of... | reverse complement strand
TGACTGCAGGTGCTAATAAATTTCTCAGAATATACTATGGACGAGTGAAAGAATATCTTTCTGTTCTTCCTGATCCAAGCTAATTCAAAACTTTTACTTTCAGACCAGCACTGGTTGTGGTGGCCTTATTTTAATGCCTAATTTTTAACCTGTAAAGTTTTTTAACTTTCTTCAATTTTAGTATTGACTTTTTATTTGCAGGCTGAAGTAACGAGAATGCGACGCGCAGTTATTCAAAACAAAAAGGGGTGTACTGCCATGTTCTCACACAGCATGCACACCCTTTATCTTCTTTCTGTCAACTGAATTTCATCTACATGACTTGATTATTTTAAGCCAATGATCTTATTGAGCTGTTCTCTGTTCAGAACAAGGTTAAAGCCTAATGGATTAACTGCATAAGCCATTGCCTTATCGATTAACAGCTCCGGAAGTTTTGCAAACGGTACTTTCGCAATACGCAGCTTCTGACCTTTTGTAAACTTCTCAAGTTCCATAACGTCTGTAAATACAGGCTGGAGAATTTCTTCTTTTTATTTTGAGATACGGAATATTGATCTTCTTAGGATCTTCAGGGTCTACATTCATAGCAACCAGATATTCGGATTTCTTCAGGTTTACGATCAGTTCTTCCTCAAGCTCACGAAGATTTCCATGCTGATCCTTCTCTACCGGACGGCGGAGTTCCTGCATAAAGTAAATGCCGGAAAGCTCCAGTGTAGGATTCAGAAGCGGTCTCTTAGCCGGCTCAATCTTGCTCATATCTGCCTGTTTTGCAATATCAGTAAGATCAATCTCAATCTTATCTTCACCATCTACCCATACAACTGTATTTACGCCAATTGCATAGAAAGTTCCATATATCTGGGATAATCCTTCTTGGTAAATTTCATACCCATAAGAAGAACCTTTTCTTCCAGCATTTTTTTGCCGAATTCTTTGATTCCTTCTTCTGTGGAAAAATCCATGCCTGGTCATTATAAGTCTCTTCGTCACATTTCACATATGGCAGTTTGGTAGCCTGTGAGTATGCAACAAATACTGTCTCTCTGTTCTGTAATTCCTTGATTGCTTCTTCTTTGCTGATTCCCATTATTTTATCCTCTCTGTCTCATTTCTTTATGATCTTTTCATTTCCTTATCAACACGATAAGACTCTGTGATCTTCTGTAGTGATTTCTTATATGTAAATTCATCCAGTTTGTGACCGTCCTGCAAGTATGTCAGCATCTCATCCGGAAATGCCGCAAAATATACAGATACTGCCCACGCCACTGCCATCTTTGCATAATATCCCTGCTGAGTGATACTCTCCAGACGTCTGATACTCTCTTTCAAATATTCACGCTTCACAAAATGTCCCAGAAGCATGACTGCCGCAAATCTTGCTTCGTATTCTTTATTCGAAGTAAAATACGTTTCAATAAAATCCCAGTATTCTATCTGGTATTTATCTGCATCTTTTAATGTACTGCAAAAGCAATCGCATACTGCCCAGTTATTAACGTCCGGCACAAATTTTGCCACATATGTTAAGCGTTCTTTGCATTCCATCTTTGCATAAGCACTCACCAATCCGCGAAGCATCGTTTCTTCATACCACTGGTCATCCGCCTGTTCAAACCATTCCTGCCAGTCCATACCAGAAAGCTGCTTTGCAAATTTTCGCAACACCGGAAGTCTGATTCCCATAACATTATCCACACCCGGCAGAAGATTGCTGTGAAAATCCCGATAACCGGTATCTTCATTCTCCTGCAGAAACTGGCGCACCATATGTGTCGTCACCTGAATCTCTTTCTGACTTTTCCTGTTCATAATATTTCTCCCATTACTGTGCATATGCTGAACAGTAACTTTCTCCTTGCTGTTTCTGCTACGTTATAATTCATCTCAATCTGTAACTTTGCTTTACAGCACTTTTCTATTTTATAACAGATTGCATGAAAAGTAAAGGAAATCGCTCGTATTATTTATGCAAAATAATTTATGTGGATTCTATCGTTCTTTCAAAAAATATTACATCGGGATCATTTTGGATAGAAGAAGTATCTGCCAACCATAAAACAGGAGACAAGAATGGGACTTTTATCCCAGCCTTGTCTCCTGTTTATTTTTAAACATCAATATTTTTTATGCTTCATCAATTGCTTTTCCAATATCATGGCGCATATATTTATTTGCGAATGTAATCCACTCTGTGGCTTCATAGGCATTTTTTCTTGCTTCCTTCAGGTCTTTTCCTGTAGCTGTGATTCCCAGGACACGACCTCCGTTGGTTACGATCTGACCATCTTTTAATTTGGTTCCTGCGTGGAAGCAGTAATATCCGTCTTTGCCTTTGAAATTTTCAAAGCCGTACATCGGAATACCTTTTTCATATTTCACAGGATATCCGTCACTTGCAAGGACTACACATACTGCCGCATTATCCTCAAACTGAAGGTCTACCTGGTCCAGTGTTCCATTTACGCAAGCTTCCATTACTTCAATGATATCATTCTTCATACGTGGCAGGACTACCTGTGCTTCCGGATCTCCGAAGCGTGCATTATATTCCAATACCTTCGGGCCATCTGCGGTAAGCATAAGACCAAAGAAAATGATTCCTTAAACGGGCGTCCTTCTGCAGCCATTGCGTCCACTGTCGGCTGATATACATATTTCCTGCAGAATTCATCTACCTCTTCTGTATAGAACGGACTTGGGGAGAAAGTTCCCATTCCGCCAGTATTCAATCCCTGATCACCGTCCTGAGCGCGTTTATGATCCTGTGCGGATGTCATTGTACGGATAGTTTTTCCATCTACAAATGATAACACAGAGACTTCACGTCCTGTCATAAATTCTTCGATGACCATGGTATTTCCGGCATTTCCGAATTTCTTATCTTCCATGATCTCTTTTACGCCATCTTCTGCCTCTTTCAGATCCTGACAGATCAGTACCCCCTTGCCGAGTGCAAGACCATCAGCCTTCAGGACAATTGGAAATCTGGCTTCTGTGCGGAGATATTCCAGTGCTTTCTCAGGATCATCAAAATTCTCATATGCCGCTGTGGGAATATTGTATTTTTTCATCAGATCTTTTGAGAACGCTTTGGAGCCTTCAAGGATAGCTGCATTCTTTCTCGGGCCAAAGACTTTCAGGCACGTGCTTCAAATACATCTACCACACCGCCAACCAGAGGATCATCCATACCGATAATGGTAAGATCGATTGCTTTCTCCTGAGCAAAATCAGCAAGTTTCTCAAACTCCATAGCACCGATATCTACACATTCTGCAAGTTCTGCAATCCCTGCATTTCCAGGTGCACAATAAATTTTATCCACTTTCGGACTCTTTGAAACACTCCATGCAATGGCATGTTCTCTTCCACCGCTGCCTACGATCAAGACTTTCATTTTATTTTTGCTCCTTTATCTACTCTTCTGTATCAAATTCCTCTGTTTCTACTCTTCCATCCACCACTTTCACTTTGTCATTGGCAATAAGATTGATAGCTTTCGGAAGAATCTTCCACTCCGCTTTCTCCATAACACGTCTCTGAAGAACTTCCGGGGTATCATCAGATTTAATCTTTACGGCCTTCTGAAGAATGATCGGACCTGTATCTGTACCTGTGTCAACAAAATGTACGGTCGCACCTGTCACACGTACGCCTCTTTCCAGAGCTTTCTCATGTACATGCAATCCATAATAGCCCACTCCACAGAAAGACGGAATCAGTGACGGGTGGATATTGATGATCTTATTTGGATACGCTTCCACGATCATTGGAGGAATAGCCACAAGAAATCCCGCTAGAACAATAAGCTCTACGCCACTTTCTTTCAGCTTCGCAAGAAGTGCCCTGTGAAATTCTTCTCTGTTCTCAAACTGTTTTGGGGAAATACATACAGCTTCTATGTTGTGATTCTTTGCTCTCTCTAGCGCATAAGCCTTCGGATTATTGCTGATAACCAGAGAAACTTCTGCATTTGTAATCTTTCCACAGTCAATGGCATCCAGGATAGCCTGCAGATTCGTGCCGCCTCCTGAAACCAGTACACCGACTTTTAACATAAAGTCACTCCCTTTTCACCATCTTCGATACGTCCTACTACGTACGGAGTGTCACCTGCTGCTTTGATCGCTTCCATTGTTTTGTCCACATCTGCTGCATCTACAGCAAGGATCATTCCAAGTCCCATGTTATAAGTATTGTACATCATCTGTTCATCAATATTGCCTTTTTCAGCAAGAAGTTTGAAGATTGGAAGTACCGGATAGCTGTTCTTTTCCACAACTGCACGTGTTCCCTCTTTAAGCATACGCGGAATATTTTCATAAAAACCGCCGCCTGTGATATGACTGCATGCGTGCACACGAACTCCGGCATTTTTAATGCTCTTTAATGCTTTTACATAGATTCTGGTTGGTGCCAGAAGTGCTTCACCAAGTGTTGTTCCAAGTTCTTCATAATAAGTATCAAGAGATTCCTTTGTCATATCAAAAACTTTACGGACAAGAGAAAATCCGTTACTGTGAACACCTGTGGATGCCATACCGATCAAAACATCTCCTGCTTTCAGTTCTTCACCTGTGATCATCTCTTTTTATCGTCAGACACCTACTGCGAAACCAGCCAGGTCATATTCGTCTTCCGGCATCAGTCCGGATGCTCTGCTGTCTCACCGCCGATCAGAGCTGCATCTGACTGCACACAGCCTTCTGCAACGCCGCCTACGATAGCTGCAATCTTTTCCGGATAATTCTTACCACATGCAATATAATCAAGGAAGAATAATGGTTCTCCGCCTGCACATGCAATATCATTGACACACATGGCAACTGCATCAATGCCAATGGTGTCATGCTTGTCCATAACCATAGCAAGTTTTACTTTAGTTCCACATCCGTCTGTACCTGATAATAATACCGGTTCTTCCATTTCTTTGATCTTAGCAAGAGAAAAGGCACCGGAAAATCCTCCCAGTCCTCCAAGCACTTCTTCACGCATGGTTCTCTTTACATGCTCTTTCATCAGCTCTACTGATTTATATCCTGCTTCAATATCTACTCCAGCGGTCTTGTAATCCATGATAATCCTCCGTTTTTACCCCTGATCCTGTTTATGGACCTGAGTTATCTTAGTAATTTTTATATCCGACTTCCTGTAATCTTGCGTCTTTTGCTTCCACCTGTTCTTTTAATTCCTGGCTGTAAGCTTTAATTTTGCAAGAAGTTCCTCATCTGATGTTGCAAGTATCTTAGCTGCCAGAAGTCCTGCGTTTGCGCCTCCGTTGATAGCGACTGTTGCAACCGGGATTCCTGACGGCATCTGTACGATAGAATAAAGGGAATCTCTTCCTCCCAGAGAAGTGGTGTGCATAGGAATTCCGATAACCGGCATCGGGAAGATTGCTGCGCACATTCCCGGCAGATGAGCTGCCATTCCTGCACCTGCGATGATTACTTTAAAGCCTTTTTCCTCTGCTGTTTTGCATATTCAAAAAAGACATCCGGTTCCCTGTGTGCGGAAATGATCTTTATCTCGTAATCAATTCCCAGTTTCTCCAGAATGTCTGCTGCTTTGCTCATGATCGGCATATCTGAGTCGCTGCCCATCACAATTCCTACTTTTGCCATGATTATTCTCCTTTTCTTCTCAAGTATTCTCAGACAGATCAGATTTTATCTGTCCGGGACTTTGTTTTTATTTTATTGATAAAAAAAGTACGGTCAGAAAAGATTTTATCAAAACCCTCTCTAACCGTAGATTCTACTAAGATTCCCTTTTTCTGTCAATAAAATTAATGCAAAGAAATATTTTAACGAACTAATAAATTTTTTTGTATTCCGAACTTAATAGGAAAATGCCTTTATTCCCCAAACGGCTCGTTCAGAGCTTCCGTACCCGGAAGGACAAATCTTCCATCTTCAATAATAGAGATCATATCCCCTCATCATCAATCGTACGGATGCTTCCCAGTTCGTCATATGGAATCGTAATATCTGTGTGACATCCATAATAAGCAAGGCTAACGTCTTCTTTTCGCATCTCGGAAATCTCATTGTCCCTTGCGATGATCTCTTTACCATCCGGATTATAGACCGGAGTATCTTCTGACCAGCTGTAACAGGTATCACCAACTGCAAAATGCGGTCCCATTTTCTCCGCGATCAGAATCGGAAGTTTGTCTGCGATATTATATTTCTGTGCTGCCACATAAGCTGTTGTATTAGTTCCGATCGCAAATTCTCCCATTGCAAGTTTCGGATGATGGAACAGAATATTATCTTCAATATATTTACGGTTCTCTTCCTCTGTCTCAAAATTAGAACAGTTGTAATCGATCACCTGTCCGCAGTCAAACACAAGCTTCAGGTCACAAAACTGCAGTCCGTTAAGATATACTTTTGAAACATGAAGCATTCCGCCTGTTCCTGCAAGCACCGGTGAAGTAAATACTTCACCCAGAGGAATATTTACATCTGCCACACAGTTCTCAAAATTTGTCTGTGTTTTCGCATCTGTTAATGTATGAAGATGAATGAGCAGATCTGTCTCATTCTCTCCCTTTCCCTTGATTTCCACCCATTCACAGGTATCAAGAGTATCTATGATCGTCTGCTGGATCTTCTGATATTTCTTATAATCCAATGTATTGATCTTTACGATCTCGCGGAAAATTTCCGGAAAATCCTCCCCGATCTCAGGTATCGGATAAGCAATGATCGTAAAACTTCTTTCCTCACCTTTGATATAACGATTTGTGATTTGACCGGATTCATTGTCCAGTTCCAGCTGAAGCTTCTGCTGTGCTTCTGTAAACGCCCAGCTTTCCGGTTTACTTACCGGTGAAAACGGCTTCTCTCCAAATGTCTCGATCACAGCCGGTCCGCCATGTACATCTGCCAGATCTGCATATTCATCATAAGAAGTCTGCATGGCACGAAGTTTACGCTTTACAAAATCCGGATCCAGAAACAGCGCACTGTCCTGTCTGTGGTCATAATCAAACTGCGGATTTGCAATTCCTCCTGTAAATCCATTTCTGAACTGATTCCGTCTGTTCACCGCATGAAGTGCATGGCGGTAAATAACCGTCTGCAGCCCCATCTCCCGGAACTGAAGAACAGCCGCTTTTACCATACGCTCAAAGCCAAGATGATAACGTATATTAACCGTTTTCTTCTTTGTAATATCTTTTCTTCCTGTGATGAATCCCATCCGATAGCCTTCTGTATAAGTACGTGCCATCTCATCAATTTCCCTCTGGGAAAGTGAATTCATAAATTCTGCTGTTTTCAGTTCATTTTCCGATACATATTCGCCGGACTGATACAGATAACTCAGATCGCTCAGATCCGAATCCATGATCATTTCAACCACAAAATTATTCTCAGGATCAATCGCCTCTCTGATCCGATTTTCCACCATATCCTGGCAGTAGTCATTCACGTAGGAAACGAGAATTTCTTTCACCTGTTTCTCAGCAGGAATTTCTTCCTGCGTAAATGCAGAATAGATTTCCAGAAACAATTCAAGTACAACCGTAAGATCCCATGCTTTTTTTTCAAACGCATAAGCAATCGTGCCATGAAGTTCTGTATAAAGAAAGGTAAATACTTTTCCGTATTCTCCCAGCATTTTCTGTGCATATGCAGGATTTCCATAAGAATTTTCATAATTTTCGGGCAGAATATCCTGATATAATTCATGATTCTGTTCCTGAAGTTCTTCAAGATTTTTCCCCGCAATTCCATGGTCCATCACATGAATCACCTGCTGTAAAAACATTGCTTCTTTTGTAAAAAATCGCAGTACGGTTCTTCTGCCATTTTCTCGTCCGGTATCTGAGCGATTCTTTCTTTCGCCAATTCATACCGTTCCATAACCCATTCGTCCAAACTATATTTCTCCTTTTTCTATCAGACTTCCCTGTTAATCAGCCGGAAATTCCCATCAGAAAGATTCCCAGCCATCCGATCATTATGATTCCGTTTGCAATAGAGCCGATCATACCTGCTTTGTGTGTCCGGTTTTCTTCTGAAAGCTTTTCAGTCCCATCGCAAATCCATATACAGACAGAAGCATTGCGCAAAGACTGATCCCGCCTACAATATATCCGTATTGTCCCTGCAAAAAAATGCCAGCAAAACTGCAGTCACAAATAAAACCAGTGAAACAGCCGCCAGCACTGCTGACAGTTTTCCCTGCTGTGCTCTCTTTTCTTTGCAAACGCATATCTATATCTTTTTGCCATAAATTTTTCTCCTCAGGTGATCGCAGATAAAAAAAAGCAGATATCCAAGAGCCGCCCCTGCTGTATTCAATATCATATCATCTACGTCAAAGCACCCAACCTTTGTAATAAGCTGGATGACCTCTACCGTAACACTAAGCCCAAATCCTGCCAGTACGATCAGCCATCCGCTTCTCATTTTGTCCAGAATAACCGGCAGTATAAATCCAAATGGAAGAAAACCAATTACATTTCCAAAAAGATTTGTAACTACTGCCATAAGTCCAAGCTGTTTTCTGTATACCCAGAAACGCCTTATCTCAACAAACGGTATCAGATTATATCTGTACTGTCTTTCTTCCATTGCTGCTCTTCCGTATTCTTCTGAAAAGAACAGAAAATAAATCAGTGCCAGAACATACAGGATAAACAAAATGGTTCCCAGTGTCCGTATGATATGCTTCGTTTCTTTTTTCAATGTTTTCTCCTGTTTCTGAAGCCTTTTATATCAATATCTCTGATTTCTTTTTCAGCAGTCTTGCACCGTTTACGATCATCATGATCCCTGTTACGATTCCCGTTGCCAGTACAATGATCCCGACTGTCAGACTGCAGGCTCCTGTGGAAGACATGGTTTTATAAATTTTTTCGTTCATAATCGTCCTCATCAGTATCATGATCTGCTTTCGCAGATCATGATATCTTATTTATAAATCGCCTGTTACCTGTATTTGCTTATTTTGCACCGTACTGCTCATAATATGCGTCGATTGCGGCTTTCAATGTATCGTCAATGATTACTTTTCCTTTATATTCTTTATTATAAAGATGTTCAATGACCTCTTTCATTGTAACAATCGCATTTGTTTCAAACCCATAAAGGTCATGGACTTCGTCAAGGGCACACTTCACGCCGCCTTTTCCGACTTCCATGCGGTCCAGAGAAACCATAAGACCGACGATTTCCACATCAGCCGCACCTTTTACCTTCGGTACTGTCTCTTCCATGGATTTACCGGATGTTGTTACATCTTCGATCATCACTACACGATCGCCGTCTTTTAATTTACTTCCGAGGAAGCTTCCCTTATCTGCACCATGGTCTTTTTCTTCCTTACGGTCTGAACAGTAGCGGATTTCTTTTCCATATAATTCGCTGAATGCAATTGCAGTTACAACACTTAACGGGATTCCCTTATATGCAGGTCCGAAAAGCACATCGAAATCATCGCCATATTTATCATGAATAGCATGTGCGTAGTACTCACCCAGTTTCTTTAACTGAGAACCTGTCACATATCCGCCTGCATTCATAAAAAACGGGGACTTTCTTCCGCTTTTAAGGGTGAATTCTCCGAATTTCAGAACTTCACTGTCTACCATAAATTCAATAAATTCCTGTTTATACTGTTCCATCTTATGTTATGCCTCCTGTATCTGTTTTATTTTACAATACCAACCATCTCTTTTACGGAATTGAATCCATTCTTCTTCATGTACGCTTCAATTCCATCGATCACATCCAGTGTCACTGCCGGATTGTGGAAATTTGCAGTACCCACAGATACTGCGCTGGCTCCTGCAAGAATAAACTCAATTGCATCCTCTGCGCAGGAAATTCCGCCCATTCCGATGATCGGGATATTGACTGCCTGTGCAACCTGATAAACCATACGGACAGCAATCGGTTTCACGATCGGTCCGGAAACACCACCGGTTTTATTTGCAAGCGCAAAGTCTTCCTGTTGATATCAATCTTCATTCCTGTCAGTGTATTGATCAGGGATACCGCATCTGCACCGCCTGCTTCCGCACCTTTTGCAATCTCTGTGATATCTGTGACATTCGGTGTTAACTTCATGATCACAGGCTGTTTTGCAATCTTTTTGATCTGAGCGGTAAGTTCCTCTACATGATGTGCATCCTGACCAAATGCAAGGAATCCTGCGTTTACATTCGGGCAGGAAATATTAATCTCCATCATATCAATTGGCTGATCTGCCAAACGTTCCACCACTGCCAGATATTCTTCCGGCGCATGACCGCATACATTTACAATGATCTTTGTATCATACTGTTTCAAAAAAGGAATATCCCTCTCACAGAAAAGATCGATACCAGGATTCTGCAGACCAATCGCATTCATCATGCCTCCGTAAACTTCAGCCACACGCGGAGTCGGATTTCCGACCCACGGGGACATTGGCTACGCCCTTGGTTGTCACTGCTCCCAGCTTATTAATATCTACATAATCAGCAAATTCTGCTCCTGAACCAAAGGTTCCGGATGCCACTGTTACCGGATTTTTCCACTCTACGCCGGCAATATTTACACTCATATCCATCAGATTTCCACCTCCGTAGAAAGAAATACCGGGCCATCCTTGCAGATTCTCTTATTATTCACATTGCTATGTGCATCTTTTTCTCTGGATTTGCACACACAGGCAAGGCAGGCACCGATTCCGCATGCCATACGTTCCTCCAGGGAAATATAACATTCAATCCCATTTTCTTCGGCATATTTCTTGATTGCACGAAGCATCGGAGTTGGTCCGCAGGCATAGATCACGTCCGCTTCCAGAGCATTCTCTCTGATAGTATCCATAACATTGCCTTTTGTTCCCACACTGCCATCCTCTGTGGCAATATAAAGTGTTCCCGCCGCCTCAAATTCCTCTCTGAGGAACGTATGACAGTCCCTGTATCCTGCAATGATCTGTTTTTTCTCACATTTCATCTGCTTTGCAAGTTCCAGGATCGGAGGAACACCGATTCCACCACCCATAAGGAAAACTTTTTTCCCCTCAGCCTTCTCTACAGGAAAACCATTTCCCAGAGGTCCCAGTACCGGAATGGTATCTCCGGCTTTCATCTGTGAAAATTCATCGGTTCCGGTTCCCTGTCCGGTCACTCTGTAAACCAGATGAAGACGGCCATTTTCTTTGTCAATCTCACAAAGACTGATCGGTCTGGGAAGAATTTTGGATTTATCATTTGTATAAAGAGATACAAACTGTCCTGGTTTCGCATCTGCTGCGATTCTGTCAGTCTGGATCCACATACTGTAAATGCCTGCACCAATGCTCTCCTGACTTACAACAGTGCAGATTTCTCTTGTCTTTTCGCTCATTTCATGCCTCCTAGCGATTGTTTAAAGCAGTACTGATGTCTTCGATCATATCTTTTACCGCCTGGCGGGATGCATCTGCATAATTTAATTCACCAAAGGAAGCATATTTTTCCTGTTTGTAAGCTGCAATGATTCCTCTGGAAGAGTTGACGATCGCACCAAGTCCGTCTTCATTAAAGAAATGAACAAGATCGGCACCTTTTCCGCCCTGTGCACCATATCCCGGTACCAGGATGAAGGTTTTCGGCATGATCTTACGGAGAGTTTTTCCCATTTCCGGATAGGTTGCACCTACTACAGCACCTACATAGCTGTATTCATTTCCCATATGTGATTCTCCCCACTGGGCAACCTTCTCTCCAACCCACTCATAAAGCGGACGTCCGTCAATGATTCTGTCCTGAAACTCTCCGCTGGACGGATTGGATGTTTTTACGAGTACAAAAAGCCCTTTGTTCTCTTCTTTACATACATCGATAAACGGGTTGACACTGTCAGATCCCATATATGGATTGATTGTCGCAAAATCTTCGTCAAAACCTGCGATCCTGTTACTTCCCACCTGAACTTTACCCAGATGTCCGACTGCATATGCAGCAGATGTGGAACCAATGTCACCTCGTTTGATATCTCCAATAACTACCAGACCTTTTTCTTTGCAATAATCAATGGTGTTCTTATATGCCATTAAGCCCGGAATACCAAACTGCTCATACATTGCGATCTGTGGTTTCACTGCAGGGATCAGATCGCTGATCGCATCAACGATTCCTTTATTATACTGCCAGATAGCTTCTGCTGCTCCCTCTAATGTTTCCCCCAGTTCAGAAAAAGCTTTCTTCTGAATATGCTGCGGGATATAGTTGAGCATCGGATCCAGTCCTACTACGATAGGAGCGTTTGTTTTTTTAATGTTTTTAATAAGTTTGTTGATCATGAGTCTTTCCTCCTGAATATTGATATGGTATTTTTATGCATTCTGGTATACAACTTTTCCATCACAGATTGTATAGAGAATTTTTCCCTTTACTTTCCATCCGTCAAATGGTGTGTTGCGTCCTTTGGAAGCAAATTCATTTTTATCTATTTTATATTCGTGATCAATGTCTGCAATGACAATGTCTGCCGGATGTCCCTTCTGAAGTGTACCTCTGTCACTTCCCAGAATCTGTGCCGGGTTCCAGCTCATTTTCTCAATAAGCTGTGAGATTGTAAGAATTCCGGTTTCTACAAGTGCAGTATAAGACAATGCAAAGCTTGTCTCAATTCCCACAATGCCAAAAGCCGCATTCCGGATAGAGCCTGTCTTCTCCGGCACTGCATGAGGTGCATGATCTGTACTGATCACTTTAAAGGAACCATCCTTCAGTCCTCGGATCAGTGCATCTACATCTTTCTTCGTACGAAGAGGAGGGTTCATCTTATAGTTTGGATCATCACATTTAATATCATCGGAAGTGAGGATAAAATGATGCGGGCAAACCTCTGCTGTGATATTGTCCAACCCCTCTTCCTTCACAATCTCCATCATCTTCGCAACACCTTCTGTGGAACAATGGCACAGATGCAGTTTTGCCCCTGTCTCTCTGGCAAGAAGAATATCTCTCGCTGCGATCACATCCTCAACCGCATTGCAGATACCTGGCAGACCAAGTCTCCGCGCATTCTCATCCTCATTCATACATCCATCACCGCGCAGATCAATATCCTCACAGTGAGCAAAGATCGGAACATTGAATTTCTCTGCCACTTCCATAGCTTCTTTGCAAAGTCTGGTATTCATAACAGATTTGCCGTCTTCAGATAATGCCGGGATTCCCGCTTTTACCATTCCTTCGATATCAGAAGTTCCTGTCCCTTCTCCCCCCTGCGTAATGGCACCTGCCTGGAGCACATGAATGCCGGCAAGCTGTTTTGCCTTATTATGCACATAATTTACACGATCCGGACTGTCAATTACCGGTGTTGTATTGCATTGCAACAACCGTTGTCACACCACCTCTTGCA
>ENA-OQDD01000652-OQDD01000652.1-human-gut-metagenome-genome-assembly--contig:-NODE-652-length-13388-cov-1.903099_pt1 | contig 13388 bp, 16 predicted proteins | sample MGYA00242507_ERZ504598 | MGnify/ENA primary metagenome ERZ504598 (study PRJEB26092, sample SAMD00036318) | human gut metagenome | host: Homo sapiens | study: EMG produced TPA metagenomics assembly of... | reverse complement strand
CATCATTGTCCCACTATCTCCCTCAAAGCTGCTCCGGGAAGCTGAGTCCTAAAATAAGTATCGGCTTTTTCCTGCCTGCCGCAATAAGCTCCATTGCCTCGTTGCTTGTAGCAACAGCATAGCCCCACAGATACGGAAGTGGCTCCAGTACCTCTGAAACAGCCTCAGCACCATGACCATAGCCATCAGCCTTTACAACTGCTGCCATCATTGTCCCCGGCTTTAGCTTATTATGCATCGACTCCATATTATATAAAATTGCATCCAGATCTATATCTGCTCTGATTCTGTTAATTGCCATTTTTTTCCACCTTAATCCAAATTTTATCTAATCCATCAATAATATCACTTGCTATCATACCATAAGAGCCGGTATTGTCAAATACCATATCACCGGCAAGTCCATGAATAAATGCACCGTATGCCGCGGCCTTTTTCGTGTCATGCAACTGTACCAGAAGACCTCCCACGATACCGCTTAGCACATCTCCGCTTCCGGCTGTTGCCATACCGCAGTTGCCGGACAGATTGATAAACTTTTCGCCATCAGCCGCTGCGATAATCGTACGAAAATCCTTAAGCACACAAGTCACATTGTACAAGCCTGCAAACTCTCCTGCCACACCGATGATATCCTCCTGTATATCAGCAATGCTCTTTTTCATAAGTCTGGACATCTCGCCCAGGTGCGGAGTCACGATGACAGGCATTTTATGCTCATTAAGTAAAGTCATGTTATCTGATATGATATTAAGCGCATCCGCATCAATCACAAGAGGTATCTCTGCTGTTTTTAGTACTGTTTCAACTAACATTTTGGCATTATCAGACTTTGAAAGACCTGGACCTATCACCACTGCATCTGCCCAATCAAGCTCTGTCTCAAGTGCTTTAGCTGACGCGATATCAGTACAAAGCAGTGCTTCCGGCAAAGCACATTGTATTATTGAGCGGTTGCACTCCGGCGTTATAATTTTCACAAGCCTGCTCCGCTTTTGTATGCAGCCTTTGCCGAAAGCACCGCCGCACCGGCCATATTGCGACTTCCTGCTATAACTAACAGTTTTCCGAAAGTTCCCTTGTTGGAGTGTGCCGGTCTGTTATCAAGCTTCTTTAAATCAGACTCATCAAGAGCCCTTACTGATGGCAGATTACCACAAAAGCTGTGGTCATCTATGCTATAGGCACCACCTTAACCAGACCGCAATAATCACAGCCCGGCCACAGGAGAAGGCCCGTCTTCTTATAAGAAAAAGTATATGTGAAATCTGCTTTAAAAGTGCATCCCATCACATGTCCTTTATCAGAATCCACTCCCGACGCACGTCGACCGCCACCCTGTAAGCATTTGCCTTGTTAACGGCTGAAATCACATCTGCTAAAGAGCCTTCTATGGCTCGCTTAAGCCTGTGCCAAACAGTGCATCTATTATTACGTCACTTTTACACACACACTCAATATCAGAGACCACCTTAAAGCCATACCTTGCGTATATATTTTTCTGCAGCTCAAAGAGCTCGCTTCCTGCCTCATCTGTGCCAAAAGCATAGTACACCATGCATCTGTATCCGGCCTGATTTAAAAGTCTTGCTATCGCGATACCGTCTCCTGCATTATTGCCCCTGCCGCATATCACGGCAAACTCCTTTGATTTATCAAAACATGCAACAAGCTCCCGGACAACACCGGCCGCAGCCTGCTCCATCAGCACCACCGAAGGAACCAAAAAGACCTGTGATGTTGTATCGTCCAGAAGCTTCATTTCATTACCTGTAACAATATATTCCAATATCAATTCCCCTTATTCTCATTGTTTGCATTATCAGTATTTGCATTATTGGCATTGAAAACCATAGGATCGTCATATTCAATATCAAAAAGATCTAAAACCAGTAAAGGAACCTTTTTTATCATTCATAAGACTCACCCTCTATTTATTTTGGATTTTTAACAATATTATAGCTGAGCTGCATAAGGCTGTCAGACAGATGAACACTCTCCACAACCACATCTTTATTTGGAATTTCAAGATCCACATGTGCAAAATTCCATATAGCCCTTATTCCTAAATCCACAAGCTTTGACGCAATAGAGTCAGCCTTTGACTTTGGCATGGTGAGCGCCGCAATATCCACCCTGTGTGTTCTGCAATACTCATCCAGTTCACTTAGCATAAGGATTGGAATACCTCGCACACTCTTTCCTGAAAGCTCAGGATTTATGTCAAAAAGCGCTGTTATGACAAAGCCAAGCTTTTCAAACTTTACATAATTGGCGAGTGCCTGGCCAAGATTTCCTGCACCGATGATAATTATTCTATGCTCTGTGTTAAGCCCCATTATCTTTCCGATTTCCTCGTAGAGAAACTGAACATTGTATCCGTATCCCTGCTGTCCAAAGCCACCGAAATTATTGAGATCCTGTCTGATTTGTGAAGCTGTCACTTTCATTCTGTGACTCAGATCATTTGATGAAATACGCTCCACTCCCTCATCCAAAAGTCTCCGAGATATCTATAGTATCGTGGCAGCCTTCTGATAACCGCCTGTGATATTTCTTTACTCAAGTCTTATTCCTCCAATCATCAGGATATCATTTCTCTTTTAAAGACAAAAACCCAAGATTAATTATAAATTTTTGAAGGTCATCTGTCAATGTGTTAAGAATTTAACATTCAAAAAATTCATAATTATCCCCGGGTTATATCTTATTCTAAGGCTAAAAACCAAATTTTAGATTAAATTGTCTTCTCAAGTTCCTCTCTGATTGCCTTGATGAAGCCTTCGCTGTTTAAAACAGTAGGATTTTCAATTGTTGTGATGAGTGCGAGATCCTTTGTCATCTTTCCGCTCTCAATAGTCTTTATGCAGGCTGCCTCAAGCTTGTCTGCAAACTCAGAAAGTGCCGGAAGCTTGTCAAGCTCTCCTCTTTTTCTGAGTGCTCCTGTCCATGCAAAAATAGTAGCTACAGAGTTTGTTGAGGTCTCCTCACCCTTTAAGTGCTTGTAATAGTGTCTCTGAACTGTTCCATGTGCTGCCTCATACTCATAGTATCCGTGAGGGGATACAAGCACTGATGTCATCATGGCAAGTGAGCCGAATGCAGATGAGATCATATCACTCATTACATCTCCGTCGTAGTTCTTGCATGCCCAGATAAATCCACCCTCAGATTTCATTACTCTGGCAACTGCATCGTCAATAAGTGTGTAGAAATATGTAATTCCAGCCTTCTCAAAAGCATCCTTATACTGTGCATCAAAGATTTCCTGGAAGATATCCTTGAATGTGTGGTCATATTTCTTTGAGATGGTATCCTTTGTAGCAAACCATAAATCCTGCTTTGTATCAAGTGCATACTTAAAGCAGCTATGTGCAAAGCTCTCAATTGAATCATCCAGGTTATGCTGTCCCTGAATAACTCCTGCGCCCTTAAACTCATGGATTAGCTCTCTTGTCTCGGTTCCATCTTCTGCTGTAAATACAAGCTCTGCCTTTCCGGGACCGGCGACCTTCATCTCTGTTGCCTTGTACACATCACCATATGCATGACGAGCGATTGTGATTGGTTTAACCCATGTCTTTACGTTTGGCTCTATGCCCTTTACAACGATTGGTGCTCTGAACACTGTTCCGTCAAGCATGGCTCTTATTGTGCCGTTAGGGCTCTTCCACATCTCCTTTAAATTGTACTCTGTCATTCTGGCTGCGTTTGGTGTGATTGTCGCACATTTTACTGCGACACCGTATTTCATGGTTGCCTTTGCTGATTCAACGGTCACCTGATCATCTGTACGATTTCGCTCCTCTAAGCCAGATCATAATACTCTGTCTTTAAATCGATAAAAGGTATTAAAAGCTCATCCTTTATCATCTGCCAGAGGATTCTGGTCATCTCGTCTCCGTCCATCTCTACAAGGGGTGTTGTCATCGTAATCTTGCTCATTCTTAAATCTCCTTTACTTAATAAGGTTTTCCCAACCAAGGTGTTCCATATTTTCCTTTGAATTGTTTATATGCTCTCTGGCGCATTTTTTCTGCCAGCAGTGCGTCATGATTCTTAATTGCCTCGCATATCTGTTTATGCTCGTGAGTGGAGTTTTTGGCTCTTTTTGTCTCGCCGAGTGTCACCTTTCTCACTCTGCCAACATACTCATGATAGTCTTTTAATACCCTCATAAGCTCCTTGCTTCCGCCGGCCTCATACAGCAGCTCATGAAACCTATTGTCCAGCTCAAGAAGCTTCTTTGCATTGCCCTTTTTCTCGTGAAACTCCGTGAGATAAATATTCTCCTCCATGGTCGCCATGAGCTCATCCGATATCCTCGTTGCAGCCCATCTGGCACAAAGTCCCTCAAGCAGAGCCCTTATCTCGTATATATCCCTTATATCGTCCGTGGAAACACCCTCAACGAACGCTCCTTTATTGGGGATAATAGACACAAGACCCTCAAGCTCAAGCTGACGCAGTGCTTCCCTCACAGGAGTCCTGCTCACCCCTAGCTCATCACCGATATTCTTTTCCTTAAGCTCATCGCCCTTTGCAAATGTTCCTGCAAGTATACCATCCCTGATATGATTGTATACTCTGGCACTCAGGCTGTAATTATCATGTGACATGTACTAATCCACCTCACTATAATACTATATTAAGCTTTTTACAGCAATCAGTAATTTGAACTACAAGCTCATTATCTGTGATGGTAGTCACACGGCCCTCATCGTACTGCTCATCTACCCATTTCTTTATCATGTTCACAAGCTTTGAGTTCTTATCTACTTTTCTGTCATCCGGCAGGCGGTAGTAAGTGTTTATCCACAGCGCTATTCCTGCAAGTCCTGATGTATTGGACACAGCTACAAGAGGTGGTCTGTTTAAGAATTTACCTGTATCGAATATGTTGTAAATCTCCTCATTTTTGAGAAGTCCGTCAGCATGGATTCCGGCTCTCGTCACATTGAAGTTTCTGCCGACAAAAGGTGTACGGCTCGGCTGCACATATCCAAGCTCCTTCTCAAAGTACTCTGACAACTCTGTGATAACCGTTGTATCCATTCCATCGAGTGTGCCTTTAAGCTGTGCATACTCAAATACCATAGCCTCAAGTGGTGTGTTTCCGGTTCTCTCTCCGATACCAAACAGTGAACAGTTGACACCGCTTGCTCCGTAGAGCCATGCCGTAGTCGAATTGTTTACTGCCTTGTAAAAGTCATTGTGTCCATGCCACTCAATCTGTGATGAAGGCACACCTGCATGTGTGTTAAGTCCGTATATGATCCCCGGCACGCTTCGAGGTATAACTGCTCCCGGGAAGTTTACTCCATATCCCATTGTATCACAGGCACGCACCTTAATCGGAATCTTGTACTCCTCCTGCAGCTTCATGAGCTCAACACAGAACGGAATAACAAAACCATATATATCAGAACGTGTGATATCCTCCAGATGGCACCTAGGGCTTATTCCTGTCTCAAGACACTCCCTGATGACTGACAGATACATATTCATTACCTCGCGTCTGGTCATCTTCATCTTGTAGAAAATATGATAATCCGAACAGCTTACAAGTATACCGGTTTCCTTGAGTCCTATATCCTTTACAAGCTCAAAGTCCTTTTTGCTGGCGCGAATCCACGATGTAACCTCCGGGAACTTATATCCTCTCTCGAGACACTTGTAAACAGCGTCCCTGTCCTTTTTGCTGTAGAGGAAAAACTCGCTCTGTCTGATTATTCCCTTAGGGCCACCAAGCTTATGTAAATAATCATAAATGGTAACAATCTGCTCCGTCGTGTACGGTGCTCTCGACTGCTGGCCGTCTCTGAATGTAGTATCTGTAATCCAAATGTCCTCCGGCATATTGTGAGGCACTATTCTGTCATTGAATGCTATCTTAGGAACTTCTGAATAAGGAAAGAGATTTCTAAAAGTATTCGGCTCATCTACATCCACGAGCTGGTAAAAATGCTCTTCAAGCTGCAGTAAATTTGTTTTTTCGTTCATCAAAACTTCTCTCATCTTCACATCTCCTGTGCTTAGTTTTATCTTTTGAATAATTGTATACAATTATACTTTTTGTGTCAATAAAAAATTAAAATCTTAGTGTAACACTTTGTTATGTCTATCATAACCTAGAGTGTAAATAAATTTTATTGGAGGTCACTTATGAGTGATTTAGCAGCAACAAACTGTTCATGCAGCAATACAGATAACGGAGGCGGATGTTCTTCAATTTTATGGATTATCCTCTTACTGTGCTGCTGTTGTGGAAATGGTAACGGAGGCTCTTTCTTCGGAGGAAACGACTGTGGAAACGGCAATAACAGCTGTATCTGGGCTATCATCTTACTTTTCTGCTGTGGTGGCTTTGGCTGTGGAAGCAGCAATAACGGATGCGGATGTGGCTGCGGCTGCTGATTTACATTTTACTGCGGGTCTTTTCGGCCCGCAGCTTTTTACGATTTTTCAGTATTCTTTTTTTGCCTGCGCTGCTCTTTTTCTTTGAGCTTTTCAAGGACTTTACATTCGCCCTTCACCCTGTGCTTTTTGATGCATTCTTCATCTATCTCGTATACGTCGTGACCATCTATGATAAGCATATATCTTTTTTTAATAATATATGCTGTAAACATGCATAATGTGAATCAGGTGACATATTATATAGAAATATATTTTAAAGGATTTTTATGGACGAGAACAGCCTGTTTACACCATTCGATGAAATAACCCAGACAAGGGAGCTTCAGATGCTTAAAACCATAATTCCATATATGCCGCATGACTCACAAAAGCAAATGACTCTTATGGTTCACTACATATCACTTATGAATTCAATGAGAATGATAGATTGTGCACCTGCACTGTCTGTTGCGGAGACTGAAAGTATGTCAGACAGAAGGCTTTCCATGCTCAATGCCTTAAAGAAATACTGCAGCAAAAGTGAACAGGATACGATAGACAATCTATTAAATATTTTTTTCAGTTTTGGACAATAGGGAGATTTATGACAAAGCAGGAATTTTTTAAATAATTTTGCACAAAAGGAAAAACCAAAGGACACAACAAGTGCCATGCCGTTTCTCATGGAAAGTATTAAGGAGGCAAAGCGTAACGGCATAGAATTTACCAAAGAAGAGGTCTATTCCATGTGCACTGAGCTAAGCAAAAACCTGCCTGAGAAAAACCGCAGGCAGGTTGAAAAGCTTTTAAAAATGTTATAGTTTAATTTTTAAATGAATCTGTATTTATGCGAAGTATCTTGTCTATCGGTGCAGGCGAGTTTCCCTTGCCATCCGTGCCCTCAAGGTACTTCTCCCCCGCAGATTCAAAAATGACATACAATCTTTTATCCACACTGTCAAGCTCCTCTGAGCCCGGCGGCATCTCTATTGTGATGTCGGGGCTGTTGGGCCTTGACGACAGAGCTATGAGTGATTTGTAGCACTTGATATACGATGACTCATTTCTGCCATATGAGGTGCTCAGATATACCTTTCCTGAGGCATCAAATGTAACGCCCTGCACTCTGGCAGGTATCGTATATGTGCTCAGGCTTGTGAGCCTGTCGTCCTTTTTGTCATAATAATATGCTACCATCTTTGACTTGAAAAGGATATTATGAGTGGCTATCCACAACCTGCCTCCATAGTATGTTATGCATGACGGCTTGTTTCCCACATCAAACACATCTACCACACCAGTCGCATCGATAACCTGCTTGGAATTCGCAGTGGCCATTAGAGAGATAAAATCATACGAGATACGCTCCACAGTTGTGTCGTAGGAATTGCACACCCATACATTTTCCCCGTCAAAGGCAATTCCGCCCAGGTGACTGTTTGCATCCATGCCAAGTGTCACAAGGTACTCTCCGTCCTCCCTGTCAAATACCATAAGCTCCCCTAGTGAGCCCTTGTCATCAGAATAGCTCGTGATAAGCACGTATTCGTCCGTGATACAAATCCCCTGAGGACACTGTGCCTCACTGAAAATATAATTATTGAGAAAATCATTTTCCTTCGTCTCCGGCATGCCCGGAATATCTATTTCATCTATAAAATCGTAATCGCAATCCTTAAGCGCCAGTGTATGCGCTTTTTTATTACTCCTGTAATTGTAATGCTCTACGCTGTATTCATTGTTAATCGTCCTGACCCATTTGGCATATACCACATATCCATTTGCTTTTTCGTAGGTCAGAACATCCGCCTTTTTTGAAAAATGCTCATCCAGATACCAGCCATCAAATTTATAACCGTATTTGTGTGGTTCTCTTAGTCCCATGAATTTCTGCTTTGGTGTGATGTATCCATAATTATTGATATTATTTGCCGCACCGCCCAGATTATAGTAAATATATGAAACACCATCACTTTCTGACATATTGTCAACCAGTGTATTTAGTGATGGCCCGGAAGCAAAAGAGGCAGCTTCTGCCTCTTTTATCTCCGATGCAAACACATGAGTATTGGTAAAAATCAATGTAAGTAATATAATTAATGCTATTCTACTCTTCAACTTCAACAAGCTTGCTTGCCCTTTCTTCTATCTGTTTTGCAGCCACATCATCCGGTGCCTGCTCATATCTGGCAAACTCATATGAGAATGTGCCGCTTCCGCTCGTCATTGAGCGAAGTGTGGCATTGTATCCATAAAGCTCCAGATAAGGAATATCCGCTACTATCTCCTGATATCCATTGTCTGTCGGGTTCATGCCCATCACTCTTGCACGTCTCTTGTTAAGCTCACCCATCACATCACCTGTATAGCCCTCAGGCACCACTACCTTAAGAGTTGCAATCGGCTCAAGAAGCACTGGCTTTGCCTCCATAATGCCCTTTTTAAACGGCCTAGCTGTGTTGCCACCTTAAAGGCCATCTCAGATGAATCTACAGGATGATAAGAGCCGTCATACAGCACAGCCTTTATACCTGTCACGGGATAGGCTGCAAGAGGTCCCTTTTTCACGGACTCTGCAATACCCTTTTCAACAGCCGGGAAGAAGTTCTTTGGCACAGCTCCTCCTACAACCGTCTGCTCAAATACATATGGCGTATCCATATCACCTGACGGCTCAAAGGTCATCTTGACATGTCCGTACTGTCCGTGTCCGCCCGACTGCTTCTTGTACTTATACTCTACGTCAGATTTTTTCCTGATAGTCTCCTTAAAGGCTACCTTTGGACGCATAAGCTCTATCTCCACCTTGTACTTTTCAAGAAGCTCACTTGCCACTACCTCAAGCTGCATATCACCGATACCATATAGTACAGTCTGTCCATTTTCACTGTCATTTACACTGTTTAATGTCAGATCCTCCATTAACAGTTTCTGTAAAGACTGGGAAATCTTGTCCTCATCGCCCTTTTTCTTTGCCTTGTAGCGCATTGCCACATACGGCTTTGATATACTTGTTCTAAGATATGTAACAGGCATATTTCTGGTGGAAAGTGAATCTGTCGTAAGAGTCTTTGTAAGCTTTGCAAGCGCTCCGATATCACCTGCATGAAGCTCCTTCACTTCCTCCACCTTACTGCCTCTCATCACATAGAGCTTACCGATTTTCTCATCGCAGTCCCTGTGGTAATTGTAAAGCACATCGTCAGTCTTAAGTACACCTGAATTAACCTTGATCAGCGAATACTTACCGATGTACGGGTCAACTATCGACTTAAACACATAAGCACTCTTTGATTTTGCAAAATCATAATCAGCATTATACACCTCATTTGTCTTGGTGTTAATACCGGTACAGCTTCTCTTCTCAGGACTTGGCAGGTATTTCACAATATCAGCCATAAGTGTATACATGCCCCTTGCGAGAATATTTGAGCCCATGAGCACCGGTACAATAGAGCCCTCAAGCACGTTTGCACGAAGCGCAGCCCTGATTTCATCATCAGAAAACTCCTCTCCGCCGAAATATCTGTCCATGAACTCCTCACTCGTCTCAGCTACAGCTTCAACTAAAGCCTCACGACATATTCCCAGGTTCTCCTTTGAGTACTCAGGCACATCAAACTTATCCACGCCTCCGCTTTCATTCCATCTCTTTGCCCTCTGCTGGATGACATTGACATAGCCCACAAACTTCTCATTCTCTCTGATTGGCAGATGGAATGGAGCTATTTTCTTGCCATAAAGCTCCTGCAGCTTTAATACCACATCCTTGAAGCTTGCATTGTCGATATCCATGTCCGTCACGAAAATCATCCTCGGCAGCTTGTATTTCTCGCATATCTCCCATGCTCTTTTTGTGCCTGTCTGTATGCCTGCCTTGCCTGAAACCACGATGATTGCAGCATCTGCAGCCGATACAGCTTCCTCAACCTCTCCCACAAAATCAAAAAAACCAGGAGTATCGAGAATATTTATTTTGACATTATCCCACTCAATCGGTACAACCGATGTATGTATAGAGAACTGACGCTTTATCTCTTCCTTGTCAAAATCGCTGATAGTGCTGCCATCCGCTACAGTGCCCATTCTGGTGGTCTGTCCTGCCAGATATGCCATAGCTTCCACGAGTGATGTCTTGCCACAGCCGCTATGGCCTAAAAGCACGACGTTTCGAATCTTCTCAGTAGTGTAAACATTCATTTCAAGTACCTCCCTGACATTATTATAGTATGTAAACATTGTACTAATATTTTATATAATTTACAACACTTTTATGCAATCTGACGATTATTTTTTATTGTTATATTGGAATAAATATGCCAATAATTTATTGCTTTATAGTGTTAAATTGGATATAATATATTGTAAATATTCAAAACCACTATAGTGCGATTTTGAGAATGTGCGTGTGGTGATTCTGAATAGTTACAATAAAGAATTAGGAGATACACATAAATGCATTTTGATAAAGTTGGCTTTATAGGGCTCGGTCTGATTGGCGGCTCGATAGCCAGAAAAATGAAAGAAAATAATCCAAAGGTCTCAATTATCGCAACAGCCGGGCATCAACAGACCATAGATGATGCCTTTGGGCTTGGCTGATAGATAATAATGAGCTTTTAGAGCTTAACTCATTTAAAGACTGCGACGTAATCTTTCTGTGTGCACCGGTAAACAAAAATATCGAATACCTCACACAGCTTAAGGATATCATAAAGGATGACTGTATCATCACAGATGTAGGCAGCACCAAACCCAGATTCATGAAAAGGTCATAGAGCATTGGTCTTGAGCGCAATTTCATCGGCGGTCATCCTATGACCGGCTCTGAAAAACGGGACGATACTCAATTCAGACAAGCAGCTTTTGGAGAACGCCTAACCTATATTATCACTCCTACTGCTGCAACTACTGAAGAAAATCAGAATGATTTCAAACAGTTTGTACTTTCACTGGGCTCAATAGCTCTCATTTTAGACTACAGGGAGCACGATCATGCTACCGCAGCCATCAGCCACCTGCCACATATGATTGCATACTCTCTTGTCAATCTGATTGAGCATATTGATTCCGAAAAAGAGACCATGAAAACTATCGCTGCCGGTGGCTTCCGCGATGTGACACGTATCGCCGCAAGCTCCCCTGTCATGTGGGAAAATATATGTGAGTCCAACAAAATCAGCTGCTCTCACTCATGGACCAGTATGAAGCCAATTTCCATAAGCTTCGCGAAATAATTGCTGAGGGCAGTTCTCAAAAGATGATTGATTATTTCCAGGATTCAAAGAATTACAGGGATTCACTCACACTGCCCGGTGCCAAAATCCGCAAGGATTTCCACGAGGTATTTGTCGATATTGCCGATGAGGCAGGCGGTATTGCAATGCTTGCAAGCCTTTTAGCCTTCAACGGCATCAGCATCAAGAACATCGGCATCATAAACAACCGTGAGTTTGAGGAGGGTGTACTGCGCATAGAGTTCTATGACGAAGATGCTCTTGAATCGGCTATCAGCGTACTTAAAGAAAGAAACTATACTATTCACCGCAGATGATTTATCCTGTTATATGGTTTTAATCCCAAAAACAACGAGCCGTAAACGAATTTGATTCGTTTTACGGCTCGTTTTATATCGTCCATGCAGCACTGTTTACAAATAAACAGAAACCAATAACACTTTATTAATATACGCTCTCCTCAAGTACCTCATAAAAATCCTCAAAGGTCTTGCGGCAGCAATAAGGGTCTATTATCTCAACGCCCTCTGCCTTAAGCCCCGGCAAAGTAAATGACATGCTACGCGGTGATCGTCATACGTCTTAATTTGACAAGGCTTAATACGCTCTGCCGGATAAATCCTTAAGCCATTTTCAGTTTCTTCAACCCTCACACCTAATTCCGTCAGGTTTTCCTCGATGGCATTTATCCTGTCACACTCCTGCAGACGAATATGCGAAATGCCTTCTATCCCTACAGGCTCCTTTGCAAACGGTGCAATCGCAGCAAGAGTCAGCGCCTGATCTGAGAATGTTGACAAATCCCAGCTTCCGCCATGTATATGAGCATTCTTTGGTGGCATACACACTATGCCGTCTGCCTCGTCGGAAATTGTGCAGCCCATATCCGCAAGCACATCAAGAAATGCCACATCTCCCTGCAAGCTGTTTTGGTGCACCCCCATCACCTTTGACTTAACATGTAAAAGCGGGCTCATTGCATAAAAATAGCATGCAGCCGACACATCCGGCTCTATATCATAGTCTAAGCTTTCATACGCCGCTTTCTTAGGGATAATAAAGCTGTTATTCTTTTTGTCCTGCATCACATCGAGCCCAAACTGCTTCATCATAAGACGCGTCATCTCAACATATGCCATACCATGCGTTCCTGTGACATTAATAGTAAAGTTCTTTTCCATCACTATAGCCGAGATAAGAAGGGCACTCAAAAACTGGCTGCTCTTGTCTACGTTTATATCAACAGTATCAGCATACTCCCCTGTATTTCCGATGGTAAAAGGAAAATGATATACGTTCTCATCATACTCAATATGGGCACCCAGCTTTTCAAGCGACACAAGCAGATCCTTCATAGGACGCTTCTTCATCTGCTCAGAGGCCACTATATGGTATCTGCCCTTTGACAGTCCAAGAAGAGCTGTAAGAAAACGCGCAGCGGTACCTGCACTTCCCACATCTATCTCAGCTTCATTCTTTGGTATCCTGCCTCCAAAGCCTGTTATTGTTATTTCTCTTTTATCCTCATCCACCAAAACCGGAAATCCCAGACGAATCAGTGCATCTATAAAATGTCTCGAATCATCACTAAAAAGACACCCTTTTAAAACGCTGCGCCCGCTTGCGAGTGCAGCGATTAAAAGGGCCCTGTTTGTGATACTCTTTGAGCCAGGTACACTGGTTACTATATCATGTGGATGATTTACTTTTTTTACTTTATAAATCATTGAAAATCTGATAAATATCAATCTT
>ENA-OQDD01000651-OQDD01000651.1-human-gut-metagenome-genome-assembly--contig:-NODE-651-length-13398-cov-2.038806_pt1 | contig 13398 bp, 19 predicted proteins | sample MGYA00242507_ERZ504598 | MGnify/ENA primary metagenome ERZ504598 (study PRJEB26092, sample SAMD00036318) | human gut metagenome | host: Homo sapiens | study: EMG produced TPA metagenomics assembly of... | reverse complement strand
TGACATCTGAGTGCCCTAACAGTTCCTGCACATCCTTTGGTGCTGCTCCATTTCTTTCCTTTTTTCTTACAGATCCTTTTGCCATAATCGTGTGTCTCCTTTCGATATCAGACAATCGGAACTGGTGAAATGCTTCTTGCGTTTAAGTATATCATTCTTAATAAAGAATACCGCCCGTAAAATAGCTGACGCATAGAGCTACTATTTTATGGGCGGATCTTTTGCGCCTTCAATCTCGGCTTGCAGCTCCTCGCGGGTTTTCTCTCTTGGCTTTGTCATGGGTGGTCGCTCCTTTCTGATCATAGGCATAGAAAAAGGACAGTCGATTTTCTCGACTGTCCTCTCGGATTGGTTATGTAATTGTAAAATGTTATTTTTTATTAAACTTTTGAATATCTCCGTAATCTTTAAGCTCACTATTTTCAAAAGCTTGTTGTAAATTATCGCTATCCAAAACAACACATTTCCACTTGAGGTCAAGGGCAACATACAAGAATCAGCTTTCAGTATTTCTGCCGGATTGTCTATTAGCATAACCAGAGGATTTTTTGCTTCTATCGGCTTCGCTGATCCAAGAGTTACATTTATAGGAAATGCAAGCAGACCGCCACCTTCGTATTCGTATAACCCTGTTCCTTCTGGCAATACACTTCCGTCGTTTGTCAATATCGGCATTTGACTGTCTAAAAACTCTTGCATACTTTTTGATAAGCTGCTATATTCTATGGGTTTTAATTTGCCAGAATCGCCAAAGTTTTCAATCCATTTGGGATTTGTAAACACCAAATGGTCATAATCTCCCAGCTCGGTAGAAAGTTCAATAGCGCTATCTACTACATAGGAGAGGAGCAAATTGTCCTCTTGGTCAGATAGCAAATTGCTTCCAGCAGTTATCAGTTCTTCATCTTCGCATACTGTATCTATGTCAGTATATTCTATAAAACTAATTCCGGTCATGTCATATTCGGAAAGCTTATTTGTATTTCCGCACCCGGTTAAACTAATCACAAGTGCTAATGCAGACATGATTATAAGGTTGTTATGTTTCATAGATGCCTCCATTTTCTGTTTGTTGCCCAATTATTAAAGAAGTATAACACAAACTTATGAACAAATCCACGTCATTTCAGCCTGTCGGCAGCATCGTGTTCTCTGGCATACTCCCACGCCGCCTCTCGCGTTCTTCACTGTATGGGCGTCAGATGGAGAATCTCCTTATCATTCAATCAATCATTCGTTATAAACATCAGAAGCATTTCAATCAGTTCACCATGTCACTTTTATTTTGTGTTATACTGTTTTATAGATTTTTCTTGGTCTCCGCTTCGCTACGGTCGGTGCAAAGCGGACATCCACTGGATGTCCTGCACCCTTGTATTTGCCCTTATCAGAGTTCGTAAACACTGACGGGACGATATAACACAAGGGAAATAATAAGGGAAAGCTCACCTGCGATAAACTTAGTGTTTTCAAGGGCTTGAGAGGTATTTGATAATAAAATATAACAATTATGAAATTACTTGGAATAGATGAAATCTCAATTCTAATTTGAAAAATTTAATGGTATCGGGCACCAAAAATTTCAGGGTTTGCGGATATCATGCGCATATTCTATGGAAAATTCCGCTAAAATATGCTTTAATAGAAGATATATAGCAGTAAATAACAATTGCAAGAGGAAGAAAATGTCTAGAAGAAAGAGGCAGAAAAACGGAATGATAAATAAAGAAAAGGAAAATAACAGCATGACGCAGGAGACTCAAACACTGCAGCAGACAGTAGACGCGCAGCAGGTGGTTATTCCGCAGGAGAGCGAGCGCATCCAGCGAGCCGAGTGGATTCATGAGCAGGTGAAGCTGCAGCGTGAGGCAGAGGACGAGGCATGGGAGAAGATCATGGAGGAGCAGAAGCTGCTTACAGAGCGCAGACGCTCCATAGATGCCGATATAAGCAGCAACAGGGAGCTGAAGAGATACCATGAGGACTGCATGGAGGACATCACAGACCAGGTATATTCACTGCATGGCATATCGGTAGACAAGCTGGAGGGCATAAAAGAGTACAGGAATGCCCTGTTCCGCGGAGAAGCATTCATAGTGTTTTGCATATCTGTAATAATGGCTGCGATTGTGGCATATGCCTATGGACCGACTTCGCAGCGGTGCCTGTATGTACTCATGTGTGTAGGTGCGGAGGGAGCGTTATTGTCCCAAAAGCGAAAGAATATACTGTTTTTCATTCCGCTTATCCTGATAGCGGCGGAGATGGCAGGCTACAAGCTGTATCCGCAGTATCTGGAGTATGTCACGATGGCTGGAGAGGCGCTGGCACTGCTTCTTATGATGATAGGCACTGTGGGATACTTTGTGCACAATCCATACCGCAAGGACAGAAAGAATATAAAGGCTGCAAAGTCAGACTCAAGGAATTACATAAGGTGGCTAAAAAGAGTGTCAAGAAGAACAAAAAGAGCCGCATAAAGAACGAAGCAAAAGAAGCAAAGCTTGCGGCAAAGCAGGCCAAAAGAGAGACAAAGGCTGCCATAAAGGAGCAGAAGAGGCAGAATAAGCTCGCAAAGAAGCAGGCCAAGTACGAGCTTAAGGAGAAAAAACGACAGCAGAAGAGTGAGCGTGTTGAGCTTAAGCATGAGCTGAAGAAGACTCAGCTCATGGATAAGGTGAGAAGATTTACACCGAAAGAGCAGAATAGTGAAAGCACCCCTTCGGCAGAGAGCATAGATAACAACATTACAGAAAACAATGTCATAGAGAATAACATCATTGATATAGAGCGCAAGGTCAATTAATCATGGATGAGCATTAAGCAGACAGCTGATACTTCTCCATCCAGTAATTAATCTGGATGAAATATGCGATAAGCTGCGGACCTGCCATGAGCTGGCCAAACCACGGACTGCCGTATTCTGCCGGTGCCTTTAAAAATTCGCGCGTTTTGTCAGTGTCAATGAGAGTGCGCACAGGGGCGTTAGGGGAGTCTAATATCTCCTCCATTCCCTTTATAAGGAGAGCTTCATATCCGGGATGATAAGTCTTTGGATATGGGCTCTTTTTTCTGTGCAAAAGCTCAGGTGGCAGGACATCTGAAAAAGCATCGCGAAGCAGAGTCTTTTCCACATCGTTTTGATATTTCATATGCCAAGGCACATTAAAGACATACTCAATGATACGATGGTCGGCAAAAGGTACACGGGCCTCAAGCTCGGAATACATGCTGGTGCGATCCATGCGGTCAAGAAGCGTCTGCATGAACCATTTGATATTGAGATATCCGATTATGCGGCGCTTTCGTCCTCACCGGCCTCGCCGTAAAGGAGAGGTGCTTTTGACCTCGACTCCTCATATCGAAAAGCCTGATAACCGGATAAATCAAGCTCCAAACCCACATCATCGCGCAAAAGAGCAAGGCGTGGAGCGACATCAGATGACCATGGGAAGCCATATCTTTCCAGCAGCTCTTTGCGGTAAAACCACGGATATCCGCCAAAGATTTCATCAGCACACTCACCTGTAAGAGCTACCTTGTTTTTTCGGCTGACGAGGCTGCAGAAATATAAAAGTGACGAGTCCACATCGGTCATGCCGGGCATATCCTTTGCATCGACTGCGGCAAAGAGCGCCTTGAAGAGAGAGTTCTCATCACACTCGAGATAGGAGTGGCTGTCTCATACTCCTCAAGCATACGATTGACATAGGGCAGATCCCTCTCCGGCTGGAAGGCGTTTGCCTTAAAATACCTGTCATTGTCCTTAAAGTCGAAGGAAAAAGTGTTGAGCGTTTTACCGCGTGTGTTCATATAGTTTGCGGCGATGGCGGTCACGATGCTCGAATCGATGCCGCCTGACAGAAAAGTACATACCGGCACATCGGAAACCATCTGCCTTTTTATAGCATCCTCCACCAGAAAACGTGTGTGAGCAACGGTATCCCGATAGCTCTCGGTGTGTTCCCGGCTTGTAAGCTCCCAGTAGGTTTCATCATGCAGCCCATCCCGGGAGTAAATCATGAAGTGTCCCGGCAAAACCTCAAACAAATCCTTAAACAGGGAAAGCCCGCTCGTGTGAGCAGGCCCGATAGCAAGAAGCTCCTGCAAGCCCTGTTTATCAAGCTCAGGCTTTACTGCAGGGTGAGCAAAGCAGGCCTTTGGCTCGGAGCCAAACACCAGAGAATCCCCTCGGATGGCATAAAAAAGCGGTTTGACACCTACGCGGTCGCGGTATAATAGCAGCTGGCTTTTAGCCGCATCCCATATGGCAAATGCAAAAATACCGTTTAAGCGATTGACAAAATCAGCGCCCCAATGGATGTAGGCGTACAGAATAACCTCTGTGTCTGAGGTTGTGGAGCATACAAAGCCGTTTTCGGACAGCTCGGGAATCAGCTCATCCGTGTTGTAAATTTCTCCGTTATAGCAGATTGTGTAATCATAGCCATTGTGGGTGCGCGTCATGGGCTGGTCGCCGCACAGGATATCACGGATGGCCAGACGGCTGTGCGACAGACCAATATGCTTTTTAAGGTAGCGTCCTCTGGCATCGTTGCCGCGGTGGGCGAGCACAGCACGCATCTTCTCAAGACGAAAGTTCCAGTAATCGGTGTTCTCTTCAAAGTCTTCTTTAAAGTTACAGAATCCGGCAATACCACACATAAAAATTCATATCTCCGTAAAAACAGATTTAATTTATATTATGCATACGCCTTGAAGCTGTTAATCCGGTCAGAAAATAAAATGATATGGTGGACAAAAGTCATTGTATTAATCAATTACCAAGCTGATTAATAAATTTTTATTGACAAGAAAGGCAGAATAGCGTTACTCTTATTACATGAAGTTAGATAACACTAACATGTATAAATGATAGATAACTACAGTAAGTACAATCTGACCGGTAATTGTTTTTAAAGCTATAACCTTATATAAGGTAAATGTAATTTGAAATGTTGAAAGAGAGGATATCATATGTCAGAAGAAGAGAGAAAGTTCTTAGAAATAGTGGATTTGAAAAAGGGCTTCGGAAGCGGCGAGACGCGCCAGGAGGTGCTGCGAGGCATGAATTTTTCCGTGGCAAAGGGTGAATTCTGTGTGCTGCTCGGACCGTCAGGCTCCGGAAGTCTACACTGCTCAATATCATCGGAGGCATCGACAGCGCCGATTCCGGATATATCAGCATAAATGGTGACAAGCTGAAGGATATGAGCGAGAAAAAGCTCACACAGTACCGCAGAAAGCACCTGGGATATGTGTTTCAGATGTACAATCTGATTGCAAACCTGAATGTAAAGGAAAATATAGAGGTGGGCGCTTATCTGTCTGACAACGCACTGGATATCGATGAGCTGCTTCACACGCTGGGGCTTTATGAGCACCGCTATAAGCTTCCAAATCAGCTATCCGGCGGACAGCAGCAGCGTGTGTCAATAGGGCGTGCAATCGTGAAAAATCCGGATATACTGCTCTGCGACGAGCCTACAGGAGCGCTTGATTACAACACCTCAAAGGAGATTTTGAAGCTCATAGAGGATGTCAACAAAAAGTACGGAAACACCATAATCATGGTCACACACAATGAGGCCATCAAAAACATGGCAGACCACGTGATAAAGCTACGAGACGGAGCCGTGCGTCACAACGATATCAATACAAATAAGGTTTCGGCCGAAGAGCTTGAGTGGTAAGGAGAATTTGACCTATGAGCAGGAAAAAGATAAAAAATCCTCTGATAAAGCGTATACCAAAGGAAATTATCGGTGACTGGAAGAAATATCTCGTTGTATTTATTTTCCTCGTGCTGACAATAGGCTTTGTATCCGGAATGTATGTGGCAAACGACAGTATGCTCACCTCTGCGGATGAGGGGTAAGTAAATACAAGCAGGAGGATGGACATTTTGAGCTTAAGGATAAGGCTGACAGCGAGCTTGTTACGGCTATCGAGTCAGGCGGGGTAAAGACAGCTCCAGACGAAAAAGACAGCGATAGCAGCAAAACTCCTGTCACGCTCTACGAGAATTTCTATCGCAATGAGACTGAGGACTATGACGCAGATGGCAAAAAGGACGGAACCATCCGTGTATACACAAAGACCGAGGATATCAACCTCGCATGTCTCATCGAGGGCTCTTTTCCACAAAATGAGAACGAAATCGCTGTGGACAGAATGCATGCAGACAACGTGGGGATGAAGGTCGGTGACACAATAAAGGTCAGCGGAAAAGAATTCAAGGTATCGGGCCTTATCGCATATGTCAATTACTCCACACTGCATGAAAAGAAGACCGATATGATGTTTGATGCGATAAAGTTTGATGTGGCAATGGTGACAAAGGAGGGCTTTGACCGCCTGGACAAGAGCATTCACTATACATATGCATGGAAATACGAGGATGAGCCGGCGGACGATATAGAACAGAAGGAAAAATCAGATGACTTTCTGGAGGCGATGGTGTCACAGGTTATGGCAACGGGCAATGAGGTGGAGGACTACACACCACGCTACTCAAATCCGGCAATCAATTTTGCCACGGACGATATGGCTCAGACAAGGCCATGGGAGGAGTGCTTTTAGACATTCTTATCGTGATAATCGCATTCATTTTTGCAGTGACCATAAGCAACACGATAGCAAATGAATCATCAGCGATAGGCACGCTTCGCGCGTCGGGCTACACAAAGGGCGAGCTTATTAGGCATTACCTTTCAATGCCTGTCATTGTGACATTTCTGGCAGCAGCAGTAGGAAATATACTGGGCTATACGGTATTCAAGGATGTGGTTGTGGGCATGTATTACAACAGCTACAGCCTGCCGACATACAACACAATCTGGAATCCGGGCGCATTCATAAAAACAACGCTTGCTCCGGTAATTATCATGCTGGTTGTAAATCTTATTGTAATAATTCGCATGATGCAGCATACACCGCTTCAGTTTCTGCGTCATGACCTTAAGAAAACAAAGCGCAAAAAAGCAATGCGGCTTCCGCGCTGGAGCTTCATGAGCCGTTTCAGACTGCGAATCATGTTCCAGAATGTGGCAAACTATCTGATACTTTTTGTGGGAATTTTTTTCATCATGGTAATGCTCGCGATGGCAGTCGCATGCCGGATACACTTGATTATTACAAGAAAAATACCGACAGTATGATGTTTGCAAAATACCAGTACGTACTCAAATCCTATGTCGATGCAGACGGAAACGTGCTTGAAACCGACAACAGTGACGCAGAGAAATTTGACATGACATCGCTCTTAAGGAGAACAGATGAGTTTGACGAGGAGGTGTCTGTCTACGGAGTGGAAACAGACAGTGCATACGTAAAGCTTAAGGACATGGATTCGCTTAAGGATAACGAGGTGTACATATCGGATTCATTTGCAGACAAATATAGTATAAAACCGGGTGATACAATAAAGCTTGATGCACAGTACGAGAAAAAACATACAAATTCAAGGTGAAGGGAACCTACGATAAATCCCAGAGCATCGCGGTGTTTATGCCGATAGAGCATTTCGCGGATACCTTTGATTTTGCAGATGGCAGATTCAGCGGATTTTTGTCGGATACAAAGATAAAGGATATCGATGAGAGCAATATCGCGACAACAATCACGATACGCGACATCACCAAAATGGCAGACCAGCTTGACCACTCCATGGGCTCATACATGCAGTACTTCCAGGTGCTTTGTATATTGCTCTCAGTCGTCATGATATATCTGCTAACGAAGCTCATCATCGAGAAAATGAGACAGCCATATCTATGACCAAGATTTTAGGCTACGACAACAGAGAAATTGCAAGTCTTTATCTGGTCTCAACATCAATTGTGGTGGTCATCTCGGATATCATCAGTGTAGTACTTGGTGCAAAGGTAATGGACATTGTATGGCGCATAATGCTTCAGACCTTCAGCGGATGGTTTTCATTCCATATGACACCTGTCGGCTATGTAAAGATGTTTGCGTTCGTGCTCATCGGTTACCTGATAGTGACAGTATTTGATTTCAGTAGAATAAAGAGAATCCCGATGGACATGGCACTAAAAAATGTGGAATAGGTGAAAAGTAGACAAAAATAATTAATTGTAGGTATCATAAATGAACATTGACCTCCTTTGCGCTTTAAGTTTATCATTAAAGCAAAAAGGAGGTTTTTGTCAGGTTTCAACGTAAATCAGTCGTAAAGCAGTAAAATGCTTTTGTGGCTGATTTTGGTATTTTGGGGGATTATTGATTATATCAGCAAAAACACGTATTATATACATATACAAAAAAATTTTACGGTTCACGCCTGAGAGTGGCCGGTAACACAAAAAATCTTAACATATGATAAACAGAAGAATGAGGTATAAAAAATGACAGACAATTTTGAATTTAGAAGTATACACCCAGACGAGGTAGAACAGGCAATAGCAATTGAGCAGATATGTTTCCCACCGAATGAGGCATGTTCTCCAAAGGCAATGACAGAGAGAATTGCAAAGGTACCACAGCTATTTCTCGTGGCAATTGACAAATCAACCGGTAAGCTGGCAGGCTTTTTAAATGGTGTGGCAACAGACGAGGAAAAGTTCAGGGATGAGTCTTCACAGACATCGATTTATGTGATGAAAACGGTAAAAATGTGATGCTTCTTGGCCTTGACGTGCTGCCGGAGTACCGTGGACAGGGCCTTGCCAGAGAGCTAGTGTACCGCTACAGTCAGCGTGAAAAGGCAAACGGACGAAAAAAGCTGTTTCTGACATGCTTAGAGCAGAAGGTGGAGATGTATAAGAAGTTTGGATTGCAGGATCTGGGAATTGCTGACTCTACCTGGGGTGGAGAAGAGTGGCATGAGATGGTACTAGAGGGATGAATGTGATAACATGGAAAATAAAGTATCTGATAACGTTATAGAAAAAATTATAGGGAGTGTCTTAAATTCAATGAAATCAACGAAAGCAAAGTCGATAATTTTGACCTGGCAACAGCAAAGGCTGCCCTTGAAAATCTGTATGAGCTATACAAAAATGGCATATTAACAGGTCGTTTCACACAGGATAAGGACTATGTAGTAAGGTGTGCTGACCTGGTAACATTGGCTGAGGAGAACAAAGACAGCTTGTTTTATGATGCATGGCGCATATGGTTTAGATACTTTGTATCGATGGGCTATGCGGATGGAATGAGCTTTGGGAGGCAGTATGCCGTTGCTCCAGACGCTTAAGGAGCTAGAGAAAAATGGTATTCCACCAAGTTTGAGATGAAGATGCGCCACCCTGTAAGAGAGGATCTGCTTCGATATCTGCAGAGCAATTTACAACAAAGCATACAAAATAATACACAGGAGCTTAAGGCAATATGAAAACAATACGTAAAGTGGCTGCCGGCGGATGTGACACTGATTGAGAAGATTGGAGAGGCGTTGTATGAAACCAAGGACAGCAAATAGCATGAACATACAAATTTTCGGAACAAAAAAATGCAATGACACAAAGAAAACTCAGCGATTTTTCAAGGAGCGTGGGATAAAGTTTCAGTTTATCGATATGAAGGAAAAAGGCATGAGCAAGGGCGAATTTAATTCTGTCGCCCAGGTGAATGGCGGTCTTGACAATATGATTAACTGGGATGGCAAAGATAAGGATTTGCTGGCACTTATAAAGTACATAGCAGATGGGGACAAGCTGGATAAAGTGCTTGAAAATCCGCAGGTGATTAAGACACCGGTGGTTAGAAACGGCAGGCAGTCAACAATCGGGTACGGCCGGATGTATGGAAGACATGGAAATAACACTAAAAAATGAAAGGCAGGAAATTATATATGTATTATGTACCGGATGGCACAGAGCAGTGTGGTTATTATGAGTGTAAGGAGTGTGGAAGCAGGTTCTTGGATTTAAAAATTGCACCAACATTGGTATGTCCATACTGTGGAGAAGAGGCAGATATGGAGATAGGACCTGATGAGGAGATGCCAAAAGTTGTAGAATCTGCGAAGCTTATTCAGATGGTTAGAGGCGTTGAAGAGGTAGAGAAGATGGATAAGCTGTTATCGCTTGCGGTGACAGGTGGCGATTTTAGCTGGATATAAGAATGCAGATATTTGTAGACGCAGATGTAAAGTAGCTGCCGGCGGATGTGACATTGATTGAGAAGAGATAGTGTCAAATGACCTATGAAAAAACTGAGCAAAAGAAAAAGGCTCAGATGAACCTTGAAAACTGTAGATCTTTTAGGTTGTGGTAGCCCACCGCCACTCTTGACGGTACGAAAAAGAACTGCTGTAGGTTAATCACCGACGGCGAAGAACTCAAGAACAGTTAGAGTTTTTCCGTCGATTACAGCAGTGTAGCAGTTCTTTTTCGTGCCATCAAGGGCACGCCGCTTTGCGGTGGCTGGGATAATTACCTCTGGCTCTGAATCTAAGAACAGTTAGCGGCTTCGCCGTGTTGCAGGTTCAGAATCGTCTGTTGACCAAGGAAGATGAGAAGCTGCCATTTGCCCAGCATCGTGTCAGCCTGAGACAGCATTTCGACTTCATTTAAGACTTTATAGTTGTTGTGTTTATGTGGTCTTAGGAAGTTGTAATAAGCAACCCAGAGGGCGAGATCATAGTTGGCTCCATCGATGTTATCAAAGCCGTTGGTTTTACGATAGGAAGCTTTGTATGTACGGTTTAAGCGTTCAATCATCTGCTTGTAAGGTCTGAATTCTTTAGAAACCTCATCGTCATTGGTGAGTCCGATTACTTGTGTGATTTCAAACTTAAACTTATCACCGAATTCATGGAAGAACTGCTGGGCGGCAAGGGATATGCACTGTAGCCATCTGCAATGAACTTAAAGTTCTTAGGCAGTTCTTTTAGATGCCGGAAGGCCATCCGCATTGCCAGAATGCATGGACCAACACCACGATTATCAGATACCTGATAGCCGATAACAGAGCGTTTGGCAGAATCCATGATAAACCAGATATAGGTTTTGATACCACGGATTTTGATGTATGTTTCATCGGCAGTAAATACATTGCCAGTTTTGTAATCGTAGTTGTCTACGAAAGGTTTTATGCAGGCAGAGGCGGTTTTACAATAGTTGGCAACTTGCTGGTGTGAGATGCTGATGCCGTGTATGTCCTTCAATGCCTGAGCGGTTTTACGAAGCGATAACCCAAGATTCACTTTGTAGGTAAGACAAAGAGACATGACATGCTGGTCATGTTTACTGAATTTTAGGGAAGAAGCATTCTTGGGAAGAGTGTTTAAATCCATGCGAAAGAAATCTATCTGGAATTCCCGGTAGATGTAATGGAGTTTATATTTGTTCTTGCCATAGTCCTCCTTAAGGTCTTTTTTATCAACCTTGTTTAGATTGTGGAGGTAGTAAGGACATTTTGGATTTACGCATTTGTGGACAACAAAGTGTTTGCGGTCTTTCTTATGAGCCAGCGAGTGATTGCAGTGCGGGCATTTGAGGGAGTAGGACTTTGAAAAACGGTTTTCTTCCGGAGAGAATGCGGTGGAGCATACTTTGCACAGAATCTGTCCTTTTGAACCATTATTCTTGTAGAGATAAGGCTTTGGAGCATTGCAACGTGGACAGGTACAGTTGTCATCAATATCACATTCAGAACGGCGGCTGACAGGTTTGATTTTCTTGCCATACTTCCATTCGAGGTAAGGAATGTAGTCTTTGTAATCCCATTTTTCGTAATAGATTATTTTTGGGAGCTTATCAATCTTGAATTTTTGATATTTGGGAGAATGGGAGTCATCGAAGACCCACTGCTTAAGGGGAATATATCTGCAGATAAAATTAAAAAGCCAGCAGATTTGTTTATGTTGGTATTGAATAAATAGAAGTAAATAAAGTATAATGTCCATGAGCATTGTCTCCTTGTTGATAATGGTGTTTGTGGTGAACTCATTATACTTCTTTTGGGAGGTCAATGCTCTTTTTATTTGCAAACCTTCAATAAATCAAGGTTTTAAAAGAATTTTAGAACAATAAAATGGGTAGTTTTTGACACTACCAAGGACTATAAGGAGGTCAAAAGATGAAAAAAAGTATGTGGAAAAAGCTTATGTCCACAATACTGGCATTAGTCATGGTATTGGGATTATCAGGTACATTAGGTTTTCAGCATGTAGATGCGACTGAAAACTCAGGATTTACGTTTTTACCGGACAAAACAGAGGTTAAACGAGGCGATATTGTTACATATTCTATCGACTTAGCAAAGAATGCTAAGATTGCTGGAATTACAGCACAGTTTACATTTGAATTCCTGATGTACTTGAAGCAGTAGGTGATGGTGTAGATGCAAAGGTTATGTTAAAAATGCAGTTAAGAAGGAATGTAAGCGAGGGAACGTTTGGTGATTTTATGTCAACACAGATGGAAGAATTGGTATTGTTGCCATTTTAAATGATAATGACAAAGATAAATTAGCAGATGGTAATGTTGCTAAGATTTCTTTTAAAGTAAAGGATACTGCAAAGGGTGACATTGGATTAAAGGTTAAAAATCTGGAGTTCTGTGATGTGAATTCAGAAGATATTCCAACATCAGAAATCAGTGTCACAAAAGATAATGATGCACAAATTAAGTTGTAGTTCTTGCGACAGGTATCACAGTTGATAAAACTGCAACAACAATCGTGAAGGGTGCTACAGACAAACTTACAGCTACATTAGTTCCGGCAGATGCAAATGGAACAATCACATGGTCAACAAGTGATTCATCAGTAGCAACTGTTTCAAGTGATGGAACAGTAACAGCAGTTAAGAATGGTACAGCTACAGTAACAGCAAAATGCGGTGATTTATCTGCACAGACAAAAGTTACTGTTATTAATCCTTTAAAGGCAATTACAATTACAGGAACAACACATAGCATTAAAAAGGGACAGACAACACAGCTTGGACTTACATATGATCCGGCAGATACAACAGATAGTGTAGCTGCAACATGGACATCAAGCAATACATCTGTAGCAACAGTCAGCAAGACAGGTCTTGTAACAGCATTAAAGGATGGTTCAACAACCATTAAAGCAACAGTAGGAAATGTGAGCAGTACATATGATATTGCTGTAAAGGAAGTAAAGCTTACAGGAATTAAAATGGAAGAAAAGGCTCTTATTCATAAGGGCGACACAAAAGCTCTTACAGTAGAGTACACTCCGGCAGATACAACAGATGATAAGACTGTAGCATGGTCATCAAGTGATAGTACAGTAGCATCAGTGACAACAATGGAATCGTAACAGCAGTTAAACCAGGTTCAGCAGTAATTACTGCAAAGGTAGGAAACTATCAGGCAACATGTGCAGTAACAGTTGATGCTCCTTTAAAAGAAATTGTGCCTGAAAAAGCTATAATTGATATGGTAAAGAAGCAGACAG
>ENA-OQDD01000650-OQDD01000650.1-human-gut-metagenome-genome-assembly--contig:-NODE-650-length-13407-cov-5.071160_pt1 | contig 13407 bp, 20 predicted proteins | sample MGYA00242507_ERZ504598 | MGnify/ENA primary metagenome ERZ504598 (study PRJEB26092, sample SAMD00036318) | human gut metagenome | host: Homo sapiens | study: EMG produced TPA metagenomics assembly of... | reverse complement strand
CGTCGATGCCACCGTTCCCCTTTTTGTCGCTTACACGACATCTTCCCCCGGCCGGGGAAGTCTTTCTCAATGAGGGAGGCTTTGGCAGTACGGTAAAGTTCCCGGTTTGGCCAAAGGCTCTCCCTTTGGGAGAGCTGGCACCGAAGGTGACTGAGAGGGCGAGGACGCTGACCGAAGAAAACTATTCTTCATCCGTCTGCTCTGTTTGCTCCAATCGGATCGGCGGCGGGTCAGCTTCCAGCAGGTGCTGCTCAGCACGCTTCTGCGCGTCCTGCAAGAGCTGGGCGGCCTGCACGCTGGCCCGGAACAGCTCAAAATACATCGCTTTATAGTCCGGCGCGGTGCACACCTCCCTTGCATTCGATGGGGATAGTTTTTCCTGCGCAAAGAGGGGTATGCATCCCCGGAAATTTGAAAAAAGAGGAATCCGTTATGAAAAACAAGAACCTTTCATGGTTCGCAGCTCTGCTGGTGTTTGCCCTGCTGCTGTGGTGCACAGCGGCAACGCCCGGCAAGATCGCGGACCCGTCCACCTATACCTGTGCGGTGTACAGCACCATCTTTTCGCTGCTGCCGCCGGTGATCGCCATTGTGCTGGCGCTGAACACCAAGGAGGTGTACACCTCTCTGCTGGTGGGCATCGCATCCGGTGCACTGCTGTATGCCAACGGCAATCTGGAGCTGGCCATCAACACCCTGTTCTTCAATGAGGACGGCGGCATGGTGGCCAAGCTTTCGGACAGCAGCAACGTGGGCATTTTGGTGTTCCTTGTCATGCTGGGCATCCTTGTGGCCTGATGAACAAGGCCGGCGGCTCTGCCGCCTTTGGCCGCTGGGCCTCCACCCACATCCACTCCCGGGCCGTGCGCAGTTTGCCACCCTGCTGCTGGGCGTGATGATCTTTGTGGACGACTACTTCAACTGCCTGACTGTGGCTCTGTCATGCGCCCCGTCACCGACCGGCAGAAGGTGTCCCGCGCAAAGCTGGCCTATCTGATCGATGCCACCGCAGCACCTGTGTGCATCATTGCGCCGGTATCCAGCTGGGCAGCTGCGGTCACTTCCAGCGTGCCGGAAGGCTCCGGCATCAACGGCTTTACCATGTTCCTGCGCACCATTCCTTATAACTACTATGCCCTGCTCACCCTCGTGATGAGCCTGTTCCTCATCTTCACCGGCACGGACTTTGGCTCCATGAAGCTCAACGAGGACAACGCCAAAAACGGCGACCTGTTTACCACCGCCGACCGTCCCTACGGCAACGATGTGGACGATGGCACCGATACCTGCGGCCATGTTGCAGACCTGCTCGCCCCGGTGCTGGTGCTGATCGTGGCCTGCATCTTCGGCATGATCTACACCGGCGGCTTCTTTGAGGGCGTGGACTTCGTTACCGCCTTTGCGGACTGCAACGCTTCTGCAGGTCTGGTGCTGGGCAGCAGCATTGCCCTGCTGTTCACCTTTGTGTTCTACCGCGTGCGCAATGTGATGACCTTTCAGGACTTTGCCGCCTGCATTCCCGAGGGCTTCAAGGCCATGGTCAGTCCCATGCTGATCCTCTCCCTCGCATGGACCCTGTCCGGCATGACCGGCCTGCTGGGCGCAAAATATTACGTTGCCAACCTGCTGAGTGGCTCTGCTGCAGCGCTGCAGTACATGCTGCCGGTCATCATCTTCCTTGTGGCAGTGTTCCTTGCCTTTGCCACCGGCACGAGCTGGGGCACCTTCTCCATCCTCATCCCCATCGTGTGCCATGCCTTCCCGGAGGGCGAGATGCTGGTCATTTCCATTGCGGCCTGCCTGTCCGGTGCCGTCTGCGGCGACCACTGCTCCCCCATCTCGGACACCACCATCATGGCATCCGCCGGTGCCCACTGCAGCCATGTGAACCATGTGTCCACCCAGCTGCCCTACGCCATTACGGCGGCTTCCTGCGCGGCAGTGTGCTATGTCATCACGGGCATTGCACAGGCTTTCCTTGGTGCCAACGGCAGCCTGTTCACCTCGCTGATCCTGCTGGCCGTTGCCATTGCCGTAGAGCTGGTGGTGCTCAGCGTGATCCGTGTGCGCACGAACAAAAAGGCGGCAGAATAAATTCCTGCCCAAAATTCAGCTGTTTCGCTTTGCGCCGCGGCCAAAACGTGGTATTTTTAAATAAAATGAACTATCGGAGGCACACGACCTATGCTGGAACAGGCATTTCAGGACGTATACACCAAATTCAAGCTGCATTTCTACCAGAACGTTTTTCAGCGTTTTGCCACCCGGGAAGCCACGCTGACCACGGTGGAGTCCTTCTGCATGGAGGGCATCATGGCTATGGGCGAACCCACCATTGCGGAGTTTTCCCGCATGATGCAGATCTCCACCCCCAACGCAGCGTATAAGATCGGCAGTCTGGTGAAGAAGGGCTATGTGGAAAAGATCCAGTCCACCACCGACCGGCGCGAGTATCACCTGCGCCCCACCCAGAAGTATATCGATTACTACAACATCAGCTATTCCTACCTGCACACTGTGGTGGAGCGCGCAAGAGAGCGCTTCTCCCCCGAGGACTGTGCAAAGCTGGAGGAGATGCTCACCATTGTGAGCACCGAGCTGATGCCCGAGTTGGATATGCTCAAGAAGGACGAAAAGGCAGAATAAGCAACAAAGAACTCCCGGACATCCGTCCGGGAGTTCTTTTGTTTCCCCTTACTTCTGCTCTTTATCTACTACCTGGATCTTGCCCTTCTTCCACAGCACATAGGAGGTAAGGATGCCGATGGGCAGCATCACGATGATGAAGATGCCCACAAGGCCACCCAGCACGGAGCCGTAGCCTGCAAGGCGTGCGGCGAGGGAGAGCACCGTCATGATGATGAGCACCGGCAGCACGCCCTTGATGCCGCCCTTGACCACCTTGCTGCCGCTGGCAGAGCTGGCGAACAGACCCAGAGCCATGGAGCCGAACAGGGCCGGCGGCAGCGGGCTCTGGATGATGTCCTTCATGGTTGCCATAAAATGTCCTCCCGCTAAGTACAGAATGAACGAAAAAAGGCGGGTATTTTCGGCCAGCCGTCCTTGCGATACGGACGGGATACCGGAAAAGACGGCATCTGTCAAACGAGTATGACTAAAGCGCAACCGGCATTTTAGGGATATTTCAGGAACAGGATCCTGCAAAGAACCTTTACTGCATTAAAATAATAAAGCACTGACTGCGAGCCACTTTGTATCCGTTAAAAATTGCATAAAATTTAAAGAAAAAACTGTCGTTCTGCCAAAAGCAGTGGGGATACACCTTTGCAAAAGCCGTGAGACCTGTTATAATACAGACATATTCATATCGAGAGAATGGGTTTATCGGCGGCAATGAGGCCAAAGAGGAAACCGGCATCGTATTTTGAGGGAAAGACCAATGGAACACGTAACCGAACAACAATTGACAAGGCGGCAGAGCACCGTATGGCGGGCACTGCGTGCCGCCGCACCGCAGACCATCCCGGTGCTGGCGGGCTATTTTGTGCTGGGGATGGGCTATGGCATTTATGTGCAGTCGCTGGGCCTGCCAGTGTGGATGCCCATGCTCATGGGCACGGTGGTGTACGGCGGTTCGCTGGAGTTTGTGCTGGCAAGCCTGCTGCTGAGCGCGTTCTCGCCCCTTTCGGCCTTTTTGATGGCGCTGATGATCCAGGCGCGGCATCTGTTCTACGGCCTTGCCATGCTGGAGCGCTACAAGGGCTACGGCCTGCGCAGCTTTTATATGATCTTTGCCATGAGCGACGAGACCTTTTCCATCACCTGTTCGGCCGAGCCGCCGGAAGGGGTGGACAGGGGCTGGTTCATGTTCTTCATCACCCTGCTGGATCAGTTCTACTGGGTGGCCAGTGCCGGTCTTGGCGCGGTGGTGGGCTCGGTGCTGCCCTTCAGCACCGAGGGTGTGGACTTTGTGATGACCGCCATGTTCACGGTGATCTTCCTCAACCAGTGGGAAAAGGACCGGCAGCACTACAGCGCCCTGATCGGCCTTGCCGCCCCATTGGCGTGTCTGGTGGTTTTTGGCTCCAGCAGCTTTTTGCTGCCCTCCATGGGATGCATTCTGATCCTGCTGCTGGCTCTGCGTAAACCGATCGAAAAGGCCGAAGGCACCGAAGCAGAAAAAAGCGGCGAGGAGGTGGGCGCATGACCGCAGTCCAGATGGGCCTGACCATTGCAGTGTGCACCGCCGCCACCATGCTCACCCGCTTTCTGCCTTGTGGTGTTCTCTTCCAAGGATCAGCAGCCGCCGGAGGTGGTGCGGTATCTGGGCCGGGTGCTGCCCGCCGCCATCTTTGGTATGCTGATCGTCTACTGCCTGAAAAGCGTCACCCCCTTTGCGGGCAGCCGCGGCATTCCGGAGGCCATCGCCCTGCTGGTGACGGTGGGCCTGCACAAGTGGAAGCATGAGACCCTGCTCAGTGTCGCAGGCGGTACGCTGTGCTATGTGCTGCTGGTGCAGCTGGTGTTCTGAAGAAAGAAAAAAGCGCGCTGCCGAGCAGGAAGATTCCTGTACGACAGCGCGTTTGTGCATGGGACGATCCGCTGACAGCGAACCGGAGCAGGACCGTCCGAAAAACCGATGCTTTGCGACCCGGTCACGGAAATTTTTCAAAAAAAGGTGTATACTGTAGAAAAATGCATCCGAAGGAGGGTTTTCCCATGCCCAGCATCATCATTATAGGTTCCGGCCCGGCAGGCATTTCCGCCGCGCTGTACGCTGTCCGCGCCGGTGTGGATACCACGGTGCTCACCAAAGGCCCCGGTGCGCTGGACCGCGCCGAAAAAATTGAAAACTATTACGGCTTTGCCGAGCCGGTCTCCGGTGCGGAACTGGAACGCCGCAGCATCGAGAATGCAAAGCGCCTTGGTGTGAGATTCGTCACAGCCGAAGCCGTGGGCCTGACCTATACGGATAAACTCACCGTAGAAACAGTGGATGAAAATTACCCGGCGGACGCTGTGATCCTTGCCACGGGTGCATCCCGGGCGGTGCCGCGCATTCCGGGCCTTGCCGGGCTGGAGGGGCACGGCGTGAGCTATTGTGCCGCCTGCGACGCCTTTTTCTACCGTGGAAAGGACGTGGCGGTGCTGGGCAGCGGCGAGTACGCCCTGCACGAGGTGCAGGCTCTGCTGCCGGTGGCAAAAAGCGTTGCTCTGCTGACCAACGGCGCACCGCTGACGGCGGACTTCCCGCCAGAGGTCACAGTCTATCCGCAGGCGGTGGAGGCTGTTCTGGGCGAAACCGTTATCACCGGCGTGCAGCTGTCCGGCGGTGTGCAGCTGCCTGTCAGCGGTGTATTTGTGGCACTGGGCGTGGCGGGCAGCACCGCACTGGCTAGGAAGATCGGCGCAGAGGTGAACGGGAACCGCATCGTGGTGGACAAAAAAATGCAGACCACCGTGCCCGCCTGTATGCGGCGGGTGACTGCACCGGCGGCCTTCTGCAGGTGGCAAAGGCCGTGTATGAGGGCGCGCAGGCGGGTACTGAAGCCGCCAAGGCCCTGCGGAAAGGATGAAAAGCAATGTCGGAAACAACAAAGGAACACCGCGATTGTCTGGCCAAAGGTTTTCCCTTCTGGAACGACCTGACACCCGACGAACAGGACATGCTCTGCCGCTATACCCGTCCGGTGCACTACGCAAAGGGGGCAAGGGTGCACAGCCCGCTGGAAAGCTGCGTGGGCATTTTGCTGCTGCGCTCGGGCCAGCTGCGGGCCTACCTGCTCTCGGAGGACGGGCGGGACGTGACGCTCTACCGCCTGTTCGGCGGGGAGGTGTGCATCCTGTCGGCATCCTGCGTGATGGACTCGGTGAACATCGACCTGTATATTGATGCCGAAGAGGACACCGAGGCTACTGCATCAGCGCGGGCGTTTTCCGCAGGCTGATGCAGCAGAACGTGCATGTGCGCTGCTACGCCTACCAGATGACGGCGGAGCGCTTTTCCGACAGCATGTGGACCATGCAGCAGGTGCTGTTCATGAGCGCAGACCGCAGGCTTGCCATTTTTCTCACCGATGAGCTGGCCAAGACCGGCGGTGATGAGGTGCGCATGACCCACGACCAGATGGCAAAATACATGGGGTCTGCCCGCGAGGTGGTGAGCCGGATGCTGAAATACTTTGCGCAGGAGGGCTGGGTGCGGCTGTTCCGGGGCGGCGTGCAGGTGCTGGACAGGAAAAAGCTGCAGCAGCTGGCAAGAGGAGAATAACAAAAAAGGGGCGATGTGAACATCACATCGTCCTTTTTGGGTCATAGGTTATCCTTTGCAGCCCTGTTCTTCCCAGTCGCCAAAGTCGCTGGCTTCGGCGATCTTGGTGGGGTCGAATTTTCCGCTCTCGTCTTTGGGGGCAACAGCGGGGCCTGCTTCCACAGGGTTCTGGTTGGGAGCTTCCGGGTCGAACACCGGCTTCTCACCGCCCTCCGCGGGTGCCGCCGGGGCAGAGGCTTCTTCGGCGGGCTGGGCAGCAGCTGCCGCTTCTTCGGCAGGAGCTTCCGGCGCAGCTTCTTCTGCAGCCTTTTCGTTGGCAGCATCGGAGGCTTTGGTTTCCGCTTCGGCGTAGGCTTCGGCAGTCTTGGCGGCTTCCTCAGCGTTCTGCTCGGCGTCCTCCGGGAACTCTACTTCCTCCACATGGAGCGGGTCTTTCTGGTTCAGGATCTTGTCCAGTGCCACAATGGCAGCACCGGTAACGGCCACAGCAGCGGCCGTGCCAAGGATACGAAACAGTGTTTTCATGCCGGGACCTCCTTGAAAGATCAGATCAAGAGAATGTTACCACATCGTTCAGCGGCTTTTCGGCAGGCTCCACCGAAATGGCGGTGAGCACCGGGCCTTTGCCGCGGTAGATGTTATGGAACTTGTAGCCTACCTTTGCGGTCACCCGCACCCATGCGCGCTGCTCCAGCGCCTTGTAGCCATCGTAGCTGCAGGGGAAGCCAACGAACTGGATGTCCTGCACGCAGCAGGTCATGGCGAAACGGCCCGGCACGAAGCTGTTCTTGCCGGCACGGTTGGTCTGACACACCTGTGCAAGGAATTTGACCGTTTTGCCGGTATACTTCTGGGGCTCGTCCTGACAGTCCATGTACCAGATGCCGAAATCGTCATCCGGAACGTCGATGATGTCCGCGTTGATGTCAAAGGGCAGCGGATCAGGGATATCGTCGTAGGCCACGCTGCCGTCGGCAAACTCGTAGGCGATATCGCACTTGCGGGAAGCCTGACGCACCAGCTTGTGCAGCTCCTGACGGGCGGCATCGTTGTTCACGGCCTCAGCGCGGTTGAACACGATCAGCTCACTGCGGGCGATCTTGTCCAGCAGCAGGCTGCGCATGGAGTTGTCGCGGGCGTAGGTCAGGGCGGTGGTGCCGTCGGCGGTGGCGATGCACTGGTACACGATCCAGCTCTCGGGCAGAGCCTCGGCCAGATCCTGCAGCAGCCACATGCCGTTGTACTCAATGACCACACGGCCTGCACCGGATTCCTTTTCCAGCTTGAGCAGATTCTGCGGGTTCAGCTCGGCCTTGTCCTCCAGCACCTTGACGGTCACACCGGGAAAGGCGAACTTTTTGGGATTATACTCTTCTTCGCCCTCCTCGCAGATCAGCAGCAGGGTCTTGTCGCCGGAGTCGAAGTTGGGGTCTTCAAAGGTCTCCTGAATGAATTTGGTCTTGCCGCTTTCCAGAAAGCCCACAAACAGGTAGACCGGAATTTCTTTTGCCATAGGAATGGTTTCTCCTTTTTACTTTAAGCTCAGCAGCCGAACAGCTCTGCAATGGCCTTTTCGTTCAGCTTGGAGCCGATCACGACCAGCTTGCCGCCCACATCTGCACCGCGGGCACGCACTTCCCATTCGCCGGGCACATAGTCGAACTCCAGCCAGCCGTCTGCGCCGCCGTTCACGATGCCCTTGCTGCGCAGGATCATGCCGTAATTGCCGGTATCCAGCTCGGTGAGGGCGTGCTCCACTTCTGCCTTGGTGAATTTGCGGGCCGTCTCGACGCCCCAGCTGGTGAATACCTCGTCGGCATCGTGGTCATGATGATGGTGGTGATGGCCGCAGCAGCAGTGGCCGTCATGGTCGTGATGATGCTCGTGCTCGTCGTCATCATCGTCATCATCGTGGTCGTGATGGTGGCCGCAGCAGCAATGGTCATGGTCATCATGATCGTGATGATGGTGCTCATGCTCATCGTGATCATCATCTTCATCGTGATCGTGGTGATGCTCGTGCTCGTCCTCGTCGTCATCATCGTGGTCGTGATGGTGGCCGCAGCAGCAATGGTCGTGGTCGTCATGATCGTGGTGATGCTCTTCTTCCTCGTCCTCGTGGGAGTGCTCCTCATTGGCCTTTGCAGCATGGCGATCAGCTCTGCCTTGAAGTCGTCCTTGGTGGACATGGCTTCAGGATCTGCTCACCGGTCAGTTCGTCCCATGCGGTGGTCACGATGGTAGCGGTGGGGTTCTTCTCGCGCAGCATGGCGACCGCAGCGGCGATCTTCTCTTCGCTGGCGGTCTGGGTGCGGCTGAGCAGGATGCAGCTTGCGTGGCTGATCTGGTCGTCGTAGAACTCGCCGAAGTTCTTCATATACATCTTCACCTTGTTCACATCGGCCACGGTGACAAAGCTGTTCAGCTGCACATCCAGATGCTCGGCCACGCCTTCCACAGCGCGGGTCACATCGGAGAGCTTGCCCACGCCGGAGGGCTCGATGACGATGCGGTCGGGGTGGTACTGCTCCACCACCTGCTGCAGGGCGGTGCGGAAGTCGCCCACCAGAGAGCAGCAGATGCAGCCGGCGTTCAGCTCGTTGATCTGGATGCCGCTTTCCTTCAGAAAGCCGCCGTCAATGCCGATCTCGCCGAACTCGTTCTCGATCAGCACCACCTGCTGGCCGGCAAAGGCCTCTTTGATGAGCTTTTTGATCAGGGTAGTTTTACCGGCACCAAGGAAGCCGGAGAAAATATCGATTTTGGTCATGATTCAATTGCCTCTTTCTTCGAATAGCACACAGAGCCGCAGAGTGCTGGCTCAAAAATCTTACACTCCTATTATAACAAGGCTGTCAATGGGAAAACGGCCTTTTTCAAGAAAAAATTGTAACTTTTTTTGCAAATTGGCGGCATTTTGAGGGAGAACGAACTCCCTCAGTCAAAACCTGACGGTTTTGCCAGCTCCCTCGGGGAGGGAGCCTCTGGCGTGCCCGCAAACTTGGCGCTTACGCCGGAAACTGCAAACCCCTCTGGTGAACCACAAATATAAAAATATTTTCCGCTGAACATAGCCAGAGCGCAAGCGGAGGTCATTCCAAACCGTCCTGCCCCTGCATTGCAATCTTTTTCCCGGAATGATACAATAAGGCCAAACAGAAATGCACCGCTGCCGGGCTTTCCGGTGAGAGAAAAGGAAGCAAATCATATGAGCATGAATACCGTTCCCGAGCGCCTTGCCGCTCTGCGTGCCGCCATGGCTGCAAACGACGTGGCCGTTTATCTGATCCCTGTGGGTGATCCCCACGCCAGCGAATACCTGCCCTGCCATTACACCAGCCTGACCTGGTTCTCCGGGTTCCACGGCGAGAACTCCAACTTCGTGGTCACCCGCACCGAGAGCGCCCTGTGGGCCGACGGCCGTTATTTTGTGCAGGCCGAGAAGGAAATTGCGGTACCGAGATCAAGCTGCAGCGCATGGGGGAACCCGGCGTGCCCACCGTGGAGGAATACTGCGCAAATGCCTGAATGTGGGCGAAGCACTGGGCCTGTGCGGCCTGACCGCCAGCACGGCCCTCGTGAACGACCTGAAAAAGGCACTGGAAAAGAAGGGCGCTTTCATCAAGACCCTGAACCTTGAGGACGAGCTGTGGACGGAGGGCCGCCCTGCCCTGCCGGATACCCCAGCGTGGATCCTGCCGAAGGAATATGCGGGCTTCTCCCCGGCGGAAAAGCTGGATCAGCTGCGCAGCAAGCTCAAGGAGCTGGGCTGCACCGCTCAGTTTGTGGGCAAGCTGGATAATCTGGCATGGCTTTTGAACCTGCGCGCATGGACATTGAGTGCACTCCCTATGCCATGGCCTACTGCTATGTGACCCCCAGCCGCGCGGTACTCTTCATCAACACGGCCCGCGTCACCCCGGAGGCAAAGGCAGAGCTGGAAGCCAACGGCATCACGCTGGCGGAGTATGATGATGTGCTGAAGTTCCTCGCTGCTGAGACGGAACCCCAGACCGTGCTGACCGAGTGCGCCACGGTGAACTACGCCGTGTATCAGGTGCTGGAGCAGAACCCTGCCCTCACCGTGAAGGACGGCACCGACCCGCTGCTGATGATGAAGGGCGTGAAGAACGAAACGGAGCTTGCCCACACAAAGCAGGCCCATATCCGGGACGCTGTGGCCATGGTGCGGTTCCAGATCGAGCTGGAAAGCCGCCTTGCTGCCGGTGAGACCCTGACCGAGCTGACGGTGGATGAAATTCTGCACAAGTACCGCAGTGCGGACGATAAATTCCTTGTGGAAAGCTTTGGCACCATTGCGGCCTACGGCGGCAACGCAGCATGATGCACTACCACGCCACCCCGGAAGATCACGCTGTGCTGGAAAAGAAGGGCTTTCTGCTGGTGGACAGCGGTGCCACCTACATGGACGGCACCACCGACATCACCCGCACCTACCCGCTTGGCCCGCTGACCGAGGACGAAAAGCGCTTCTACACATGGACTCTGCAGAGCCACATCGACCTTGCCAAGGCCGTCTGGCTGGATTACTGCGAGTGTAAGATGATCGACACCATTGCCCGGGAACCGCTGTGGCGGCACCTCATCAACTACCGCTGCGGCACCGGTCACAGCGTCAGCTTTGTGGGCAACGTGCACGAAGGCCCCATGCCCTGAACAGCCGCAACACCACCCGGATGCGTCCCGGCATGGTGGTCACCGACGAGCCGGGCGTTTACGAGACCGACCTCGTGGGCATCCGCATCGAGAACGAGCTGGTGTGCGTGCACAAGGCCGATAACCAGTACGGTACCTTCCTTGGTTTTGAACCGCTGATGTTCGTGCCCATTGCCACCTCTCCCATCCTGCCCGGTGTGCTGGATAAGGACGAGATCGCATGGCTGAACGATTACCACCGTCAGGTGTTTGCAAAGCTGGCACCGCACCTGAACGACGAAGAGCGCAGCTGGCTGGCGGAGAAGTGTGCCGCCATCGGCTGCTGAGAAAGCGCAAAAAACACCCGGAGCCGTGCAGGAGCCAGAGCGGCTCTCGGCGGCAGCCGGGTGCTTTTTATAGGGTCACAGCTTGCAGCAGTGCGTTTGTGGGGTGTCCAGCGGCGGAAGAGTGAACTCGTTTTCGCCAAAGGGCGAACGCAGGATGGCCGCCCGCGTTTCCGGGTAGATGCCAAGTTCGGTGTAGATGTCCCGGTACAGGAGCATCACCCGCCGCCGCAGCGAAAGGATGTCGGCGGTGGTCACTCTGGAGTGGGAGACGCTCTGGCCGTTCTGCAGGTAGTAATAGCCGATGTCCGGGATGGAAACGGCGGTGCGCACATAGCGCAGATATTCGGTGTTGAACAGCTGATCCTCCGCAAACAATTCTTTGCGGAAATGGAGGCTGTACTTCCGCAGGAGGTCACGGCAGTAGAGCTTGTTGCAGGGGCTGCCATAGTAGAAGGTGTTCGGCTTCTGGATCAGATGCTTTGCGTACTCCTGTCCGGTGTACACCCCGGCAGGCAGATAGCCATAGGCCTGGGTGCGGGGCGGATTGCGCTGGAGCACATGCTGCAGCGCCTTTTCCCATGGGCGGATGTGCTCCACATAGTTTTCCGGGTACACCATCCAGAAGGGCGCGATCACAAGATCGGCGGTGTGGGCCTCGGCGGCGGAGACCAGCTTTTCCGTAAAATCGGGGGCCAGCCAGTCGTCGCTGTCCACAAACTGGATGTATTTGCCGTGGCTAGCGCAATGCCCTGATTGCGGGTATCCGCTGCGCCGGTGTTGGTTTTATCCACCAGTGCAATGCGGTGGTCGTTGGCGGCAAGGGCGCGGCAGACGGCAAGGGTGTCGTCGGTGGAGCCATCGTTCAGCAGCAGGATCTCAATGCTTTTATAAGTCTGGGTGCAGATGCTTTTGACACAGCGGGCAATGCACCCGGCAGTGTTGTACATGGGCACGATGATGCTTACAAGGGGAAATTCCATAGGTTCTCCTTTTCTCAGATGCGGCTGTGGGTGCGGGCAAATGCGTCGGAAAGCTTCTGCACCGGGCCGTTGGGCAGAGGGCTTTCAAACAGGCTCAGATAGATGCCGTGCAGCCGCAGGCGGAATTTATCGTACACGCCCAGCTGGATGCACAGTTCCTTGTAGGTGTGGTACATCCGACTGCGGTGGCGCAGCATGTCCGCCGCGCTCACCTGCGTATGGCATACGCTCTGCGGGTTCTGAATGTAGCAGTAGGCGGCTTCGTCGATGGCGGCAAACCGCTGTGCCACCTGCAGATACCGGGTGTTGAACAGCTGGTCCTCGGCGTATACCACATGCTCGAACCGGATGTGCGCCATCTGGATGAGATCCCGGCGGTAGAGCTTGTTCCAGAGCACGCCGTAGTAAAAGGCAGCGGCATTGCCGGTGAGCTGCCACAGGTAATCCACCTTGTTGTACACCCCGGCGGGCAGCAGGCTGTACTCCCGGGTGTCATAGCCGCCATCCTTGCGGGGCACCATCATCCGGTAGGGAGCCAGCACAAGGTCGGCATGGCTGCGCTGCATAGCAGCCACCAGGTTTGCGGTGCAGCCCGGCAGCAGGTGATCGTCGCTGTCCGCAAACTGGATGTATTCGCCGTGGGCAAGGGCAAGGCCGCAGCTGCGGGTGTCTGCTGCGCCGGTGTTGGGCTTGTCCACCACACGGATGCGGCTGTCGGCGGCAGCAAGCTTCCGGCAGACAGCAAGGGTGTCGTCGGTGGAGCCGTCGTTCAGCAGAAGAATCTCAAGCTCCGGGTAGCTCTGGGATGTGATGCTCTCCACACAGCGGGAGATGAAGCCCGCCGCGTTATAGGCGGGCACAATAACGCTGACAAGCGGCTGCGGCATGGCGGGTCCCTCCGTTTTTTCTTTTTTCGATGCAGCAAAGTTTTATTTATCATACTCCAGCCCTGCGCAAAAATCAAGGCGGGCGGCTGGCGGAAAGGAGAATGTGAGATGGTATTTCACATTGCGGTATGCAGCCCGGACGCGGCCTTGCGCAGCGGCTGGAACGCCAGTGCATGGAATATTTTGCCCGGCGGCAGGATGCGTGCATCGTGCAGCAGCTGCCGGATGCAGATGCGCTGCTGCGCCGGGACACCGAGGGAGAACGGTTTGACCTGTATCTCATCGAGCTGGGCGCTGTAGCGGCC
>ENA-OQDD01000649-OQDD01000649.1-human-gut-metagenome-genome-assembly--contig:-NODE-649-length-13411-cov-2.164559_pt1 | contig 13411 bp, 23 predicted proteins | sample MGYA00242507_ERZ504598 | MGnify/ENA primary metagenome ERZ504598 (study PRJEB26092, sample SAMD00036318) | human gut metagenome | host: Homo sapiens | study: EMG produced TPA metagenomics assembly of... | reverse complement strand
GAATTGCCCCGTCGCGCGAGCGCACGACGGGGCAATTCATGATCGAGGACGTTTCAGGGGAAGCCCAAGGGACCTTCGCAGCCTCGACAGGATAATCGCATTCGCTGATTTAATTATCGCCCGATTCGCGGCGCAATCTATTTATCTCCGCTGCTCAGAACCGCCTCAAGTCTTTGCACGAGAACTCCGACGGTAATTCCAAGTGCCTCTGCATAGGCGAACTGCTCATAAACCCTAAGACTGCGTTCCCCGGTTTCGACTTTCGAGATGAACGACTGAGGTACCCTCAGTTTCTTTGCGAGTTCAACCTGAGTGATACCTTGTTCCCGACGAATCTGGGAGAGGCACTTTCCGCATGTCCTATTAGCATCAACGTTCATACCGTTTACGCTATATTCCATTTTGATATATCCCAAACTAGGATATATTCATGTGAGTATCTGTTTCACTTATCGCAATTGTTCGCATCGCACATTTGAAACGAGAGAGGGGACTCGATAAGCATGGATGACGAGATGAAAGAGCCCAATAGTGAGCAAACGCCCAGTGCATCTGATGAACAGAAGCCGAATATCGAAGGGAAGCAGGTTTCTGATGGTGCTGACGACACCACCTCCCCTGACGATCGATCATCAAATGAAGACGGTGCCACATGCAATAAGGAAGAGGACGATTTACTTCTAACGAGTGCCATTAACAAACTTGGTGGTAATAAACGAGCGGCTATCGCAACTGCTGCGATAGTTGCCGTCATCTTCTGCTTACCCATGCTGTTTCCTCAAATGTTTTGCACCCACAAACTTTGGACCAATGCAAACTGTACAAGCCCTCGCACCTGTAAAAGTTGCGGCAAAACCGAGGGGAAACCGCTCGGACATGAATGGGAAGAAGCAACATGCACGGTTCCGAAGACCTGTCAACGCTGCGGCAAAACCGAAGGGAAACCCCTTGGGCATCAACCAGGTTCTTGGACTACCGAAGTCGATTACGTTGACGCCACCTCGAAGGAAATTCGAGAATGCGGGAGATGCGGAGAGGTCGTTGACACCCGCAACGAAAAGGAAATTACTTCCTTTCTTGGCGACGGATCGTTTTCAATTTCACCTGAAGGCTTTATTGAACGACTTAACGAGGAATTCTCCGATATTCCCAATTGCAGCAGTATGAAGGCGAGTTACGAGTTAGACGATAGCGGCACGGGACTCGAGCTTCAGATAAAAAATGGCTCTACGCTTGCCGGTATTGGAGGTTTTTTCTCGGACTCGAGCAGTCAACTACTATTCAGCTATCTTGGATCAGAAAACTGCTTCAAAAACATAGTCATGTACTTCGAAAATTCAGATTATGCCGCGGCGACAGCATTAGCAACCATACAAGCAATTGATCCAACACTCTCATTTTCCGACGCTAAGGAGATTGGCGCTGCCTGCGTAGGTACGCCAACTGTCAAAAATGGAATTACGTACGCAATCTTAGCTTCAAATGGAGAATACTGGCTGAGCACCCGAATTGAATAATTTACTTTAATTGCTAAATGCAGACGCCTCTTACTCGCGGCATATTAAAGTTCAACCCTGTTAGCATCGTCAATCGAAATATGCCCCGCCGAGCACTTTAGCTTGGCGGGGCATTTCGATACGTAGGCGGATTTTGATACCTAGAAGGCCCACATGCCCCCACTAGGCAGCCGGCTTCGCTGCTCAAATTGCTCGAACTGCAACTTGAGCAATCAGCGGCCAGCATCTCTTTTAGGCTGCGCTAGTTTCTTTGTATTCAAAGACTGGCTCTAAGATGTCTTCGATGCTGCAGTGCAGGACTTTCGCCATATCCCTTACGGTTGTTACCGATGCTTCGTTGATGTTTCTCTGGCGCTGTTCGTACATTTGGATTGAGCGGAGTGATACGCCGATTCGTATGCCAGGTCTTGTTGGGTTTTCTTGAGCCTCTTTCTTGCTTGCGCCAGTTTAGTTTGACGAGGTGTTTTCTTCGCCATATCGCAAATAAGACGCGCCACACGTTCCTCTGAGCTTCATGCCAGGGATAGTACAGACCGCGCAGCGCATCAAATGGAACGACATGCAGCAGATCTTCGAAAGACTCCCCTAAACGCCACTGCAGGTATGCCAGCATCCAGCCCGCCCAATATTCCGGCGTCTTCTCAAATCGATAGGTGCAGTCCGGTATAGGCCTGTTTTGATAGCCCGATCTTTCAGCGATAAGCGCGAACAGCTCAACGCCCGATTTTCCCGATACGACCCATGCGTTGCCGCGTTCGAACTCGCGAGCTACGCCGCTGAGGCAAAAGAGTTCAGCAACTTCCGATCCCTCTGCTCCATAATCATTAACGGCATAGTCAAAGCAGTCGCTAGGTTGTTCATTGCGTCCTCGAGGTAATAGACGGGATATGTCCTACTCGGCCCACAATCCGTTAACTCTTGGATCATTTAAATCGACCCTCCCTGCCATCAAATCCCTAATGTCGACACCCTCGGTGTCAAATCCGTTTATCGTATCCAGATACTTACGTCGAGCATTCTGTTCTCGCTCAAATCGTTTGGGATAAAACTCAGCTCCCGAGCCTGCTTCCAATCGCGGAACCTGATCGCCGAGAACGCGCGCTCACTCATAAGAGCGTATTGGATGCCCAAATCGCCCAAACGCATAATGAGTTGCAGTTGCCTGAGCGAGATCATGCCGTTAACGAACTGTCTTGCAAACGAAAAGTAGGAATCGTCGGCGCGATAGCTCGAATAACGTCATAGGGAGAAATATCAATCAGGCAGTTATCCAGCAGATAACGAAGCCCCTCGCGTGCTACTGGCGTCGAGACATTAAACTCCCGGTTGTCGGCCAAAATCGCAAGCCAATTAAGAATTGAAAACTCCCCGGACTCCAAATCCAAGACCGCGAGACCATCCATATCGAGCTCATATCGATTCGCGATACCATCGGACTCGGTCCGGCATGCCCATTCCATCGCCATTTCCTCATGTGGCGTGCAATAAAACCCACGTCCATAGTCGTTGAACTGCTTACATCTATCCAGCGACGGATGCTCGACAACAACCTCCGACCGTGCCAAAGCTCCATATCGACCTCCTAAAATATCACCCAGTGATAGTTTACCAATAACTATCACTGGTGATATAGATGAGAGCTTTTGAGGGGATGCTGCCCGATTAGAGGCAGGCCTCGGCGATGCGCTTTTTGAGTTCGTCGATGCCGGTGCCGGTCTGGGAGCTCGTGATGATTACATTCTCGGCCGGGACGTTGAGCTGCTTTTTGATGGCTGCTGCCTGGCGGGCCTGCTGGGTGCGGCTGAGCTTGTCGGCTTTGGTGAGGCAGACGATAAAGTTGAACTCGTTGCCCTGTAGGTAGTCAATCATGTCGTGGTCGAGCTTGCTGGGGTCGTGACGAATGTCCACCAGCGAGACGACCAAGTTAAAGCTGCGCTCGGAGTCGAAGAAGTCGCCGATGAGCTCGGCCCAACGGTCGCGCTCGGCCTTGGAGCGACGGGCGAAACCGTAACCCGGCAGGTCCACGAAATGCACGTCGTCGGCCTCAAAGAAGTTGATGTTGCTCGTCTTGCCCGGCGTGCTGGAAACCTTGACCAGGTTCTTGCGGCCAAAGAGCTTGTTCATAATCGACGACTTGCCCACGTTGGAGCGGCCGACAAAGCTCACCTCGGGCAGGTGGACTCGGGAATCTGCGAAACCTTGCCGTAGCTGGCGACGAACTTGGCAAGCTGGTAGTTAATGGAATCGGCCATGGACACTCCTTGGTCGTAGGTTCTTACAAATAGACGCGCTATTGCGCAGCGGCAATGCGGCGGACGATATCGAGCGTAATGCCACTCGCGGTACGGGCATACTCGAACAGGTCGAACTCACGGTCGCAAATCGCATCGTACGCCTCGTCACAATTATCGCTGATAGCGCGCAACACCAGGCAATCGACACCATTTTTAGTTGCGACATGGGCAATCGCCGCGCCTCCATGCCAACACAATCGGCATGCGTCGCCTCGATAGCGTCGTTGCGCATGGCGGCACCCGTCACAAAACGGTTGCCCGTGGCAATCGTGCCGACCAGGAACTGCTTGGTGCCCTCGTTCGAAGCGGCTGCATTTGTCGAAGCATTGACAAAGCCACGCTCAGCAAGCACATCGGCAGCAATATCGACCAGCGCAGGCGTCGAGCCAAACTCCTCGAGCCCCGGTGCAGACTCGGCGATAAGCGCGGTATCGGTATCCAGATAGCGCAGGCGTTTGCCAATGACTACGTCGTCGATATGGAGCTTGGGGTTCAAACCGCCTGCAATGCCCGAAAACACAACAGCCTGCGGAGCATACTTGCTAATGAGGTGCTGTGTTGCGGCGGCAGCGTTCACGGTACCCATGCCCGCCGTTGTGGCGACAACTGTCAGTCCGTCGAGCCCGCCGGCCACAACGTTCAAGCCCGCCTCCTGTACCATGCAAACGTTACTCAACTCTTCCTTAATCTGCATGATCTCTTTTTCGAGCGCACCGATAATCGCGATGGTAGCCATGCCATTCCCCAAACCTATACGAAATACTCAACCACGGTATGGTACCAGCATTTTGTTTGACCTCGCCAAACGAACACGCTAAGCCAGCGTAGCGCGGGTATCATAGAGCGCCTTGGCGATGGCAGTCACAACCTCACTCGAATGGTCGCTCCATGGCATCGATGTCATGATGCTCATAATGTAGGTGTCGCCGTCAACATCAATGAGGCCAGCATCGCACGTCGCATTGCAACCTGCCTCGCTGATCCAGCCGGCCTTGTTGCGCACCAAAGCTTGGTCGTCCGCAATGCCATCGCGCACTCATTTATGTCTGTCCCCAATGAGTGCCCTTGGGGAGCGAAAATGGCTCGCTAGCCGATGGCGTTTTTGAGTTCCGCACGGCGCTTTTTCATGCCGGCCATGACGGCGTTGCGCAGCTCGGGCATGCGCGCGGTATCCATCTGGGGCACGCCCTCGAGCTTATAGGGAATACCCAGCTGCTCGTACTTGACGACACCCATCGTGTGATACGGCAGCATTTCCAGGCCCACCACGTTGTGCCATGGAGCGATCAGGCGACCGAGCTTCTCGCATTCCTCCGCCGTATCGGTGATACCCGGCACCACCACGTGGCGAATAACAACCTTAATCTTGCGACGGGCAAGCTCATCGCCAAACGCCAGGATGCGCGCAGGATCGCAACCGGTCAGCTTTTTATGCTCAACCGGATCGGCATGCTTGATGTCGAGAAGCACCATATCGGTCTCGTTGAGAACAGCATCGAACTTCTCCGGATGCTTGGGATCAAATGCATAGCCACAGCTGTCTAGGCAGGTGTGTACGCGGCCATCGGGGTTGTTGTGCATTGCACGGAACAGGTCGGCCAAAAACTCGGGCTGCAGGAGCGGTTCGCCGCCCGAAACGGTAATGCCGCCGCTACGGTAGACTCATGGTTGCTCTGGAACTCGTCCATGAGATGCTCGACGGTCACCATCGTGCCGCCGTTAACAGACCAGGTATCGGGATTGTGACAATACGCACAACGCATGGGGCAACCCTGAACAAACACTACAAAGCGGATGCCGGGACCGTCGACCGTTCCCATCGTCTCGATCGAATGCACGCGACCCAGGGCATACGCAGAGTCCTCGGGATGAGCATCCACACCCTCAAGCGTCATCTCAGCCATTCCCGCAACCTTGCCTCTCTTTGGTTTTTGTCAATTAAAATGCCAGAGCCATTCTAGCCCATACGCCTGATGGCGAAACGGTTTAGCGGTCAATTTGATCGTCCTATTTGACTCCACGCAAAAGCGGCGGGAAGGTTGTCACAACCCGCTCGCCGCCGAAGCATAGAAATCGATAGACGCCAGGCCCTACGCCTTAAGCGTAAGCACCGCGCCAAAGGCGGTCGGGCCGCAGTGGCTCGAGATGACGCCGCCGACCTGAGTCCAGGTAACGTCCTTAAAGCCCAGGTCGTGCGCATAGACTTCCATATCGTCGCGCAGCTCCTCGGAAAGGCCCACTGAATACGCCAAACCAATGTGCGAGTAATCAATATCGCCCTTCGCAACCATGTGGTCAATAAAGGCACGGGCACATTTGAGCATAGAGCCGCGGAGCTTCTTGGTCGCCACGAATTTGCCACCCGTTACCTCAATGCAGGCTTAATCTTGAGCAGATGGGCGCCAAGAAACGCGACGTTGGACAAGCGACCACCCGCCTTAAGGAAGGCAAGGTCCGTAGGAACAAAGCCCAGCAGCACGCGGTCCATCACCGAATTGGTAAAGGCGAAAATCTCGTCGACGGTGGCGTCCGGATGGGCTTCGATATACTTGGCGGTCTCAACGGCGACAAGCGACTGGCCCACCGACACAAAGCGCGTATCCATGGAGAAGACGTAATCGCGGCCCTTTGCCGCAATCTTCGACGACTGATGCGAGCAGGTCGTAACCTCGGAATACGCAAGATGCAAAATGGTCGCATCGGGCCGCTCGGCGTGGATGCGGTCGTACACATGCGCAAAATCCGCCGGCGAGCAACCGCTGGTCTTGGGCATCACACCAAACTCGTTGCAGCGCGAGTAAATCTCAAGCGGGTCGATCGATCCGTCTTCGACGGTCTCGTCACCAATCGTGACATGCATGGGCACGCGCACGATGCCATAGCGCTCGCAGAGCTCCGGCGTCACATCCGAACCAGACTCAACCACGATTACGTACTTGCCCATTATCATCACAACCCATCTCGACGTTGGCTTTTGAATATGTGACGCACGTCCGCCGCCCTGCTGCAGAACGGCCTCCAAGCGCCAAAGAGACGCCGCCCCTTGCACACAACAAAGGACAGCGTCTCCCTGGAAAACTCCGTGCTTATCTGAGATTCTACACGGTTTATTAAGGAGTGTTACTTATTCCGCAAACGGTAGCTATACGCGATAAACGGTAGCAAGCAAGAATCCAGAACGCTCAACCCATTAGGAGAGTTCCGCCTAAAGGGTAACTACACAGGACCCCGCCGGGGCTGTTGGGCTACCTCCAAAATATTCCGCAGGACGCAAGAAGCCCTCGCCGCACGAAGTGCGCAGCGAGGGCTTCTTGCATGTCCGAGGACGTGGGAGGTAGCCCAAACAGCCCCGGCGATCCTGCGGGAGTTAAATCCCTTTAGAACTTGTTGTGGAAGGTACGCGAAATGACCTCGTCCTGCTGCTCCTTGGTGAGCGTGTGGAAGTTCACGGCGTAGCCGGAAACGCGAATGGTCAGCTGCGGGTACTTCTCGGGGTGAGCCTGAGCGTCGAGCAGCGTCTCACGGTTGAAGACGTTGATGTTCAGGTGGTGGCCACCCTTCTCGGCGTAAGCGTCGAGCATGTGGACCAGGTTATCGGCCTGAGTCTCGGAAACTTCAGAAACCTTCATAATGTGTCTCCTTCGATCGATAGGCGCCGGCCGAAACCGGCGCACTAATCAGTAATCGTTATTGTTAGTATAGCACTAACAATAGTTACTCGCCCAGCTGATCAAGGTCGATATCGCCAAAGAACACCTGGTCCTCCTTGCCGAGCGCACCCGGGATGATGGAGAAGGTGTTGGAGATGCCGTCCTGAGCATCGCGGAACGGGAGCTTGGAAACCGAAGACAGCGAAGCGATGGCGCCGTGGCTATCGCGCTTGTGCATGGGGTTAGCACCCGGGGCGAAGGGCTGGCCAGCCTTGCGGCCATCAGGCGTAGAACCGGTCTTCTTGCCGTACACGACGTTGGAGGTGATGGTCAGAACCGAGGTCGTGGGCACGGAGTTGCGGTAGGTGTCGTTCATGCGGATGTACTCCATGAACTGGTGCACAACGTCGTGAGCGATCTGGTCGACGCGGTCGTCGTCGTTACCGTACTTGGGGAACTCGCCCTCGGTCTCGAAGTCGACAATGATGCCGTTCTCGTCGCGGACGGGGTGGACCTTGGCGTACTTGATGGCGGACAGGGAGTCAGCCACGACGGAAAGGCCAGCAATGCCCGTAGCGAACCAGCGGTGCACGTGCTTGTCGTGCAGAGCCATCTGGATGCGCTCGTAGCAATACTTGTCGTGCATGTAGTGGATGATGTTCAGCGAGTTGACGTACACGCCAGCGAGCCACTTCATCATGTCGTTGTACTTGGCCACAACGTCGTCGTAATCGAGCGTATCGCCCTCGACGGCGCGATACTTGGGGCGACCTGCTTCTTGGAGACCTCGTCAACACCGCCGTTGAGTGCGTACAGCAGGCACTTGGCCAGGTTGGCGCGGGCGCCGAAGAACTGCATCTCCTTGCCGATGCGCATGGAGGACACGCAGCAGGCAATGCCGTAGTCGTCGCCGTGGTAGACGCGCATGAGGTCGTCGTTCTCGTACTGAATCGAGGAGCTGGCGACAGAAGTCTTGGCGCAGAACTTCTTGAAGTTCTCGGGCAGACGGGTCGACCACAGAACGGTCATGTTGGCTCGGGCTGGTGCCCATGTTCTCGAGCGTGTGCAGGTAGCGGTAGCTCATCTTGGTAACGAGCGTACGGCCGTCAACACCCATGCCGCCGATGGACTCGGTGACCCACTGCGGATCGCCGGTAAACAGGGCCTGGTACTCGGGGGTACGGGCAAACTTGACCATGCGGAGCTTCATGATGAAGTGATCCACGAACTCCTGGATCTGCTCCTCGGTGAAGGTACCGTTGGCAAGGTCGCGCTCAGCGTAGATGTCGATGAACGTGGAGGTACGGCCGATGGACATAGCGGCGCCGTTCTGCTCCTTGACGGAAGCGAGGTAGGCGAAGTACATCCACTGGATGGCCTCCTGCGTGTTGGTAGCAGGGTTGGAAATGTCGAAACCATAGGTCTCGGCCATCATCTTGAGCTCGCCGAGGGCGCGGATCTGCTCCTGCAGCTCCTCACGATCGCGGATGTTGTCGGCGGTCATGACCGTCGGGGTGGAAGCCTTCTGGGCCTCCTTGTCCTTGATCAGGTAGTCGACGCCGTACAGGGCAACACGACGGTAGTCGCCGATGATGCGGCCGCGGCCATAGCCATCGGGCAGACCGGTGATGATGTGGGCCGAGCGGCAGGCGCGCATCTCGGGGGTGTAGACATCGAAGACGCCGGCGTTGTGAGTCTTGCGCTCGAAGGTGTAGCGCTCGACAACGTTCTCGTCGATCTTGTAGCCGTGCTGGCTGGCAGCCTGGCAAGCGATGCGGATACCGCCGTTGACGTGCAGCGCGCGCTTGAGCGGCTTGTCGGTCTGGAGGCCGACGATGGTCTCCTTGTCGCGATGGCGTTATCGATGTAGCCAGCGGGGTGGCTCACGATACCCGTGACGGTCTTGGTGTCCATATCGAGGACGCCGCCCTGCTCGCGCTCCTTGAGCAGCAGGTCGAGAACCTCGCCCCACAGCTCCTTGGTACGCTCGGTCGGGCCGGCGAGGAACGACTCGTCGCCCTCGTAGGGGGTGTAGTTCTTCTGGATGAAGTCTCGGACGTCAACCTCTCCCGTCCAGATGCCTTCCTTGAAGCCTTCCCATGCCTCCTGCATTGTGTAACCACGCTCCTAGTTACGTGTAATGCGGCGCTCTCTCACACCGCTGCTTATTGAATTCTTGAATTATCGGCTTGCACTACCGGCTTCTTCCGTTCTTCACCACACATTGGTACAGGGAAAAACGTTTGTCCACCTTGGAACTGCAACCCAAAACCCAAGATTTCACCCGTTTGAGAAGGATAACATAGCCACCCCCTTCATCAGGGCTGTTATATGTTTCTTTTTTTATACCATTAGGGCGTTTTTAACAAATCCGCAGGAAATGCGAGCGCGAGCAACTACCGTTCACCGATTTGTTTGGTATATTTCCTTGCCTTTGTACGACGTTCACTCTAGCTGTTATGCCAGTTTTAGCAGGGTAAAGTGCCTCTGAGTAGGCTTTGGGACATGCTAGAGATCTACCCCTAACTTTGCTGGTACCGACGGTGCACGGAGGTCGCCTAAAGGTAGTTTTCTAGACATGTCCCAAAAATCTACCGTATAGGGTGCGCGTGCAGGGGTATCATCTTCCACCGAAAATAGTTTCTAGTGTTAGGGGTTTTCGGTGGAAGATACCGATTTCCATGAGCTTGGGCGTCAACTCTTAACTGAGTTTGGCAGCATGCATCAGCGCATTTCGCGCTTTGCGGACAAAGCTCTCGGCGGCGAGATGGCGTCATGCGCGCTCTCATGCTCGCTGGCGGCTCGCTCACGCCGAGCGAACTCGCCAATCGTGCCTGGGTCTCGAGCGCCCGCATCGCCAATATCCTACGCGCTCTCGAAGCCAAGGGCTGGGTTGAGCGTGAGCACTCAAAGACCGACCGTCGTCGCGTACACGTCACGGTGACCGACAAGGGATTCCATGATCTCGAGATCAAGCGTCGGGAATTCGAGGACCGCACCGCGGCCTTCCTTGAGCAGTTCGGCGAAACAGATACCCAAGAGATGGTGCGCCTTCTAAGACGTGCCAACGAAATTATCGACCGCAACCAAGAAAGGAGAGATGCCGAGTGAGGATTCTCAAGCTCTTTAAAAAGCATGTCCTGGCACTGTTCGCAGCTATCGTACTTATCGTAATCAGCTGCAACGCCGATCTGGCGCTGCCTACCTATATGAGCGACATCGTCGACGTGGGCGTGCAGCAAGGCGGCATCGCCTCGCCCGTGCCCGACACCATCCGCTCCGAATCGCTCGACGACCTCGAACTCTTTATGAGCGCCAAAGACGCCAAGACGGTAGAGGCTGCGTTTGGCAAGGCAGACAAAAACGGGATTCGCACGTACAAGGGCACCGAGGACGAGCGCGCCGACGGCAGCAAGCTCGCCGACATTATGAGCCTGCCCGAGACCGTCGTCCTTTCGCTCAACCAAGCATCGACGCCGACTCCATGGGCGACATGACCGGCACGTCCAGCGAGAAAGACAGCGACGCCGCTCAGGCCATGCCCACGCCCGAGCAAATGGCGGCGATGACGCCCGAGCAGCTCGCCGAGATGCAGCAGAAGGCCACGGCGGCCCAGAACATGCAAAAGCAGATTGATGCAGACGGCGGTAAGATCACCATGAAGAGCCTGCGTCTGGGCATCGAAGGCGGTCTGGTAGACCAAAGCAAGCTCGTCGAAAGCGCCAACGAAATGGCAGATAAAATGGGCTCCATGTCGGGGTCCATCGTCACCCAGCGCGCCGTGACCTACGTACAAGAAGAGTACAAAGCGCAAGGCATCGACCCCGCCGACGTGCAGAACGCTACCTGGGCCGCATGGCGACCACGATGTTTGGGCTGTGCCTCGTGTCGCTCGTCGCCACCATCCTGACCGGCGCCGTGGCTTCGCGCACCGCCTGCTCCATCGCCCGCGACCTGCGCCGCGAGACCTTCAACAAGGTTATGCACTTCTCGCCGGCCGAGGTGGGCAAGTTTAGCCAGGCCTCGCTCATCACCCGCTGCACCAACGACATTCAGCAGATCCAGATGGCCGCAACCCTGTTTATCCGCATGTGTCTGATGGCCCCCGTCATGGCATCGTCGCCGTCACGCGCGTCCTGGCCAACCATACCGGCCTGGAGTGGACCATCGCCGTGGCCATCATCGCGGTCTCGGCCGTCGTCGGCGTGCTTATGGGTCTCACCATGCCCAAGTTCAAAAAGATGCAGAGCTTTGTGGACCGGGTGAACCTTACCGCCCGCGAGCTGCTCGACGGTCTTATGCCCATCCGCTCGTTCAACCGCGAGGAACATGAGCTCGAGCGTTTTGACAAGGCTTCGCTCGATCTGATGACCACGCAGCTCTACACCAACCGCGCATGAGCTTTATGATGCCGCTCATGATGCTCGTCATGAACTGCATCACCGTGCTCATCGTCTGGTTTGGCGCGCAGGGCGTGTCCGACGGCGTGATGCAGGTCGGCAACATGATGGCGTTTATCTCCTACACCATGCAAATCGTCATGCGTTTATGATCCTCACCATGGTTTCGGTCATCCTGCCCCGCGCCGAGGTCGCGGTCGAGCGCGTGGAAGAGGTCATCACTTGCCCCACGAGCATCAACGACCCTGCCTCGCCCAAACTGCCTGCTGCCAGCGCGCCGCGCGGTGAGCTCACCTTCCGTGACGTGAGCTTCCAGTATCCCGCTGCCCGCGCCGACGTCATCAGCGGCGTGAACTTCACCACGCACGCCGGTCAGATGCTCGGCATCATTGGCTCCACGGGCTCGGGCAAGTCCACGCTCGTGCAGCTGATTCCGCGCCTGTACGACGTCACGGGTGGCAGCATTTCGCTCGATGGTATCGACGTGCGTGACATGACCCTTTCCGAGCTGCGCCGCCGCATTGGTTACATCCCGCAGCAGGGTCGCCTGTTCTCGGGCACCGTCGAGAGCAACCTTAAATTTGCCGGCGACATGGTGAGCGATGATGACATGCACCGGGCGGCACGCATCGCCCAAGCCGAGGACTTTATCGCCCGAGCGCGAGGGCGGCTACGACTCCCCCATCAGCCAGGGCGGCTCCAATGTCTCGGGCGGTCAGCGCCAGCGTCTGGCCATCGCCCGCGCGTTGGCCAAAAAGCCCGAGGTCGTGGTGTTCGATGACTCGTTTAGCGCACTCGACTACAAGACCGACGCTCGCCTGCGCGAGGAGCTGGCCAAAAACGTTACCGACGCCGCACTCGTGGTCGTGGCCCAGCGCATCGCGACCATCATGCACGCCGACCAGATCATCGTGCTCGACGACGGCCACGTGGTGGGCACCGGTACGCACGAGGAGCTGCTGCACAGCTGCCCGGCGTACCTGGAGATCGCACAGTCACAGCTTTCCGCCGAGGAGCTGGGGCTTACCCAAGAAGAGATTGAAGCCGTTATGGAAGGAGGCGAGCGCTAATGGCAGACGAAACCAAGACTCAGATTCCCAAGCCCACCCGCCAGCGTGGACCCATGGGCCGCATGGGCGGCATGCGTCGCGGCGAAAAGGCCAAGGACTTTAAGGGCACCATGAGGCAGCTGCTCGGCTATATCGGCCAGCACAAGATTGCCGTGTTTGCCGCCGTCGCCTTTGCCGTGTGCTCGGTCGTCTTTAATATCGTGGGACCCAAGGTACTCGGCCAGGTCACCACCAAGCTATTCGAGGGTCTGGTTGCCAAGGTCAACGGCACCGGCGACGTTGACTTTGACTGGATCGCCAAGACGCTCGGCTTTTTGCTCTGCCTGTATCTGGCGAGCTCTGTTTGCAGCCTGATCCAAGGCTGGCTCATGACCGGCGTCACGCAAAAGATCTGCTATCGCATGCGCAAGGAGATCGCCGCCAAGATCGCCGTCGTTCCGATGAGCTACTTTAACGGACACAGCAAGGGCGACGTGCTCA
>ENA-OQDD01000648-OQDD01000648.1-human-gut-metagenome-genome-assembly--contig:-NODE-648-length-13414-cov-5.550312_pt1 | contig 13414 bp, 18 predicted proteins | sample MGYA00242507_ERZ504598 | MGnify/ENA primary metagenome ERZ504598 (study PRJEB26092, sample SAMD00036318) | human gut metagenome | host: Homo sapiens | study: EMG produced TPA metagenomics assembly of... | reverse complement strand
TCGTCGTATGCTTGATTACCTCAAGCGCGTCGATCATCAACCGTTACCGCTCCTGATTGACGTCTGGGTCTGCGCCGTATAGTTACATTCTTCCGCCCGATGCCTTCCTTTGGCGTTCGGCGTTTTTGCATGACAGCCGCGTTGAGGAAAAGACAGTTTGAAAGCCCAAGGTTTAGTGCATGAGGTCTAGAATCTAAAGATGAGGAAGCGACGAAGGTAACGTCGCGTCACGCATGCAGAAGTCGGTTGGAGTCCGCTGAAGAGGACTGCCGGATAGTTGGATAAAAGAAAGAAAAGGAGGAACCCTATGGAGGGTCCCGAAATCAAGGCTGTTGAAGCCGTAATCGATAATGGTTCATTTGGCAAGCGCACGTTGCGTTTCGAGACCGGTCGTCTCGCCCAGCAGGCGGATGGTGCCGTCGCCGCCTATCTTGACGATGATTCGATGATTCTGTCGACCACCACCGCCGGTTCCAGCCCGAAGGAGAACTACGACTTCTTCCCGCTGACCGTGGACGTGGAAGAGAAGATGTACGCCGCCGGCAAGATTCCGGGCTCGTTCTTCCGCCGTGAAGGCGTCCGAGCTCCGAGGCGATTCTGGCTTGCCGTATCATCGACCGTCCGCTGCGCCCGCTGTTCCCGCACACGCTGCGCAACGAAGTGCAGGTTGTGGAAACCGTGCTCGCCGTCAACCCGGACGATGCTTACGATGTTATCGCTCTGAACGCTGCTTCCGCTTCCACCATGATTTCCGGTCTGCCGTTCGAAGGCCCGGTTTCTGGCGTTCGCCTGGCTCTGATCGACGGCCAGTGGGTCGCTTTCCCGCGTTGGAGCGAGCGTGAGCGCGCCGTGTTCGAAATCGTGGTTGCCGGCCGTGTCGTCGAAAACGGCGACGTCGCCATCGCCATGATCGAAGCCGGCGCAGGCAAGAACGCCTGGCACCTCATCTACGACGAAGGCCAGACCAAGCCGGACGAGGAAGTCGTCGCCGGTGGTCTCGAAGCCGCCAAGCCGTTCATCAAGGTGATCTGCGAGGCTCAGGCCGAACTCAAGAAGATCGCTGCGAAGGAAACCAAGGAATTCCAGCTCTTCCCGGAGTACACCGAAGATCTGTACAACCGTATCGATGAGATCGCCCACGCCGATCTCGACGAAGCCCTCTCCATTGCCGAGAAGCTGCCTCGCCAGGATCGCATCCATGAGATCAAGGAAGGCGTCAAGGCCACGCTCGCCGGTGAATTCACGACATGGACGATGCCGAGAAGGAAAAGGAGATCGGCAATGCGTTCAAGGAGCTGCAGCGCCAGATCGTGCGTCGCCGCATCCTGACCCAGGATTACCGCATCGATGGCCGTGGTCTGCGTGACATCCGCACCCTGTCCGCTGAAGTGGACATCGTTCCGCGCGTGCACGGTTCCGCACTGTTCCAGCGTGGCGAAACCCAGATTCTGGGTGTCACCACCCTGAACATGCTCAAGATGGAACAGCAGATCGACGCACTGTCCGGTCCGCAGTCCAAGCGTTACATGCACAACTATGAGATGCCGCCGTACTCCACCGGTGAAACCGGCCGCGTCGGCTCCCCGAAGCGCCGCGAAATCGGCACGGTGCGCTGGCGGAGAAGGCTCTCGTGCCGGTGCTGCCGAACCGCGAAGAGTTCCCTTACGCCATCCGTCAGGTCTCCGAAGCCATTGGTTCCAACGGTTCCACCTCCATGGGTTCCGTGTGCGCGTCCACGCTGTCGCTGCTCGCCGCAGGCGTGCCGCTGAAGGCCCCGGTTGCGGGCATCGCCATGGGCCTCGTGTCCGGCGATGTTGACGGCCAGCACATCTTCAAGACCCTGACCGATATTCTCGGCGCCGAAGACGCCTTCGGCGATATGGACTTCAAGGTTGCCGGTACTTCCGAGTTCATCACCGCTCTGCAGCTCGACACCAAGCTCGACGGCATTCCGGCTGACATTCTGGCCTCTGCTCTGCAGCAGGCCAAGGAAGCCCGTACCACCATTCTCGAAGTCATCAACGAGTGCATCGATGGTCCGGCCGAGATGAGCCGTACGCACCGCGCATCATCACCACCACCGTTCCGGTCGACAAGATCGGCGAAGTCATCGGTCCGAAGGGCAAGATGATCAACCAGATTCAGGAAGAGACCGGTGCGGAGATCGCCATCGAAGATGACGGTACCGTGTTCATCTCCTCCGAAGGTGGCGACGGCGCTGAAAAGGCCAAGCAGATCATCGACCAGATCGCCAACCCGCACGTTCCTGAAGCCGGCGAAACCTACAACGGCAAGGTCGTGAAGACCACCTCCTTCGGTGCCTTCGTGAACCTGACCCCGGGCACCGACGGCCTGTTGCACATCTCGCAGATCCGTAATCTGCCAACGGCGAGCGTATCGACGCCGTCGAAGACGTGCTCAAGGAAGGCGACACCGTTGAGGTAGTCGTGCAGGGCGTTGACGATCGCGGCAAGATCTCCCTGGCCATTCCAGGCTTCGAAGATCAGGAATCCTCCGCTCCGCGCCGTGAGCGTTCCGATCGCGATGACCGTCGCGGCAGCCGTGGCCGTCGTGATGACCGTCGTTCCGATCGTGACGATCGTGATTATGATGATCGTCCGCGTCGTCGTCGTTCCGATCGTGACGATGACCGCGATTACGATCGCGATGATCGTCCGCGTCGTCGTCGTTCCGATCGCGATGACCGTGACTACGATCGCGATGATCGTCGTTCCGATCGTGACGATCGTGATTATGATGATCGTCCGCGTCGTCGTCGTTCCGATCGCGATGACCGTGACTACGATCGCGATGATCGTCGTTCCGACCGTCGTCGCAGCAGCCGCCGCGACGACCGCAATCCGCGTTACGCAGCCGACGAGAACTACGACGAGTACCGTGCCGATCGCGAAGAGCGTTCCGAGCGTCCTCGCCGCCGCGTCCGCCGCGACTTTGATCCTTTTGAGGACTGACGCCTCAAAAGGATCCCTCGCAGCATAGCTGACTGACTGAAGTGCCCTGTACCGGAAGGTACGGGGCACTTTTGCGTTTCCATGCAGATTGCATGAAAATGAGACACGGGGGCATGAGTTTTGTCATAACGTACCTGGGCGCATGCAAGAATGGTGTGAAGAGCCATTAACGAAGGAGTCGTCATGGTCGTTGGCATTATCATTGCCGTCATCGTTGTACTTATTGTGCTTTGGGCCGTCAGCGCTACAACGGGCTGGTCACGCTACGTAATCGTGTGAAGAACGGTTGGGCGCAGATCGACGTGCAGCTCAAGCAGCGTACCGATCTTATTCCGAACCTGGTGGAAACGGTCAAAGGTTATGCGGCCCACGAATCCCAAGTGTTCACGCAGGTCACGCAGGCCCGTGCCGGCGTGGTGCAGGCCGCGCAAAGCGGTGACGTGGCGCAGCGCATCGCTGCGGAAAACCAGCTGAGCCGCGCACTTGTCAATCTGCAGGCCGTATCCGAAAACTATCCGCAGCTGCAGGCCAATACGAATTTCATGGATTTGCAGAATCAGCTGGAATCGTTGGAAGAGAAGATCGCCTACGCACGCCAGTTCTACAACGATGTCGTGCAGAAGTACAATACCCAGACCGAGGTTGTGCCGACCAATATTATCGCCGGCTTGTTCCATTTCGAACAGGCCCCCTACTTCCAGGTGGACGAAGCGGATCGTCAGGTTCCGCAAGTTACGTTCTGACATGCATGTAAAGCCCCGTCCGATGACGATGGGGCTTTACTGTTCAATTCGGCTTGTACGGCCATCTGTTGTACGGCCATCTGAGGGAAGAAGAAGCGAGAAAGAGGGATTATGACGGCCAAACAGCATGCGTCGCGAGCGGTGCGCAGCTTCGGTATCGCGATCGTCGTCACCGTTGGCGTTGTAGCGGCCATATTGCTGGCCATCGCATTGGATGACGGTAGGGCCGATCTGAGCTACAAAACGCTCGACTACGATGTGCAGGTGCACAGCAATGGCGATTTGAAAATCACCCAACACATCGATATGAAACTCGCCGACCGCAGCGATGACGACGGCGACCATCCGTGGAAGCAGCTGTACCAGCAGTACACGCTGAAGGAAAGCAACCTGGCCAATATCACCGATATCAGCGTGCGCAACGCGACGACGGGAGAGACCTACCAGCAGGGTGATATCGCAATCCCAAGCAGCTATAGCACCGACGAATGGAATCGAGAACATGCGGGGCAGTGGTATATCGCCGATGTTTCGCAAGGTGACAGCAATCCGCAGCCGTTCGATCCCGCAAAAGACGGTCTTGTTGCCGACAATACCGACGATCGTTCCAAGAAAATCGAAATCGGCTGGAATATTCCCGCCACCACGTCGGCGAGCAGCCTGAAATTCGATGTGACCATGACCATGCAGGGCGTGACCACCGCCTATCAAGACGTGGCCACGTTCCAATGGGAGCCGCTCGGCGTGAGCAATCAGATTCCCATCGGCAAAGTCACCGGAACCGTCACGTTCCCGGATGGCATTACGGCGGATAATTCATGGGCCTGGCTGCACACCGAACGTACGTCAACCACCGAACGTGGTGATAAGGGGTCGTTGCAGTTCACCGTGCACGACGTTCGTGCCGGCGACTATGTTGACGTGGTCGCCATGTTCGACGTCGGTGCGACCAGCGGTGTGGCACGCACTCGTGATATCACCATCAAAAACGGCATTATGGAAAGCGAGGCCCAACAGGAGCAGCAGTGGCGTGACCGGCAGCGCACAAAAGCGCGTATCCGCCTGATCACGTGGATCGCCATTGCCGTGGCCGGGCTGATCTTGTGTGTGATCGCCGTTGTGCTCGCATTGCACAGTTTCGATCGTTCGCAATACCACGGTGACATCGAGTATTGGCGTGACGAGCCGGAAATGAGCCCCGCCAGCGCTGCGGAACTGCTGCATATCGTTGACAACAAGCATTCGAAAACACTGTCGAGCCGAAAAATGTCGGCTTCCGTGCTCTCGCTCGCTTTGCGTGGAGCAATCGCCATTTACCCGGGGCCGGCGCCATGTATCGGGGCATTGATATGAGTCGGTCTCGCAATGCCGATATCGCGCAGCTGATTTCCAATGATCCAGCTCGTGCGCGTGATGCAGGCAAAACCAGCACCATCGTGATACTGCCGGTGGTGTTCGATAACCCGCAGTCATTGGCGCTGAGCCAGAGCGAACGTACCGCGCTCGACCTGCTGGTGAAGGCGTCCGAACGCATTGGTTCTCCGGTGTTCGATCTGAAACAGATGGACAAGAATTTCTCCGATTGGTCGAAGGGCTACAAGTATCAGGAAAAGTTTACGAATGCGTGCAGTAGCGAATTCTCCATGTTGGGTGCCACTTCGTCATGCGGCGGGGGAGCGTTCGCCGCAGGCATCTGCGCCGCGATCCTGGCGTTCCTTTCCATAGTGTATTTTGGCGTGATCGGCAATCTTGCGTTGGGCGTGCTGATTTCCGCGCCGATGATGTTCGCGTCCGTGTTTGCGCTGAGCTACCTCAAATTGAAGGGGCTTAACGACAATGGTCAGCGTCTTGCCGGTCAGGTGGTCGGTTTGAAACGGTATATGGAGGATTTCAGCGACTTCCGTGATCGTGGTGTGGCTGATCTGACGTTGTGGGGTCGCTACATGGTGTACGCCACCGCGTTCGGCATTTCCGAAAAGGCGATGAAGCAGCTGCTCAAGGCGTACCCGCAGCTTGCCGACCCGAATTGGCTTGATGCCAACGCTTCCGATTCGCTGCTTTACTGGAGTTACCGTTCATGGTATTTCAATCATCATTACGCCGGTCCTGCTTCGTGTGATACGAATTCGATGGATTTCTCGCCGAGCGCCAATTTTGGTGATATTGGCGCGCAGTTGGAATCAGGTTTTGCTGATATTCAATCGACGATTGCCGCGGCATCTCCGTCCAGCAGTTACGGTGGTTCCGGTGGTAGCTTCTCCGGCGGTGGTTTCGGCGGTTCCTCCGGTGGTTCCGGCGGCGGCAGCTTCGGTGGTCGCTGATCTGCGGCATTACGCGCATGTTTGGTGGGTTTGTTGTCTGCTGAGGCGGGTCGGCTGGTAAGGTTGCATTCGGAAAGACACTCTGTACGTTGTTGAAGGAGATCGGGATGGCTTTGTTCCGTAATCTTGGACCGTTCCGCACCACGCCATCGGCCATGGTGAAATGCCGTTGACCATTGAAAACAATCGTGGTCACGATGTCGGTATTGAAACATTGCACGCCTCGTTGGATGCCGGATGCCGTCACATCGACACCGCTTGGGCGTACTACACGCCGGGCGAAGAGGAACAGACCGGCGAAAAGCTGGTGCGTGAGGCGCTTGACTCGTGGAAGGGCCCGCGTGAGGAAGTCACCGTGGCCACCAAGGTGGCTTGCGCCGCGCTTGGGAGGGTGACAAGCCGGTTTGGCCGCGTGACGGCAAGCCGGAGCATCTGATCGAATACGGCAAGCAGTCCGCGATGGCGCTTGGCGTTGACAGCATCGATCTGCTGTACCTGCACCGTCATGATCCGGAAGTGCCGTACAACGAGTCCTGCGAAGGCATCAAGGCGCTGCTCGATCAGGGCGTGGCCCAGTGGGCGGGTGTTTCCAACGTGAGCATCGAACAGTTGAAGATCGCGCAGGAGATCCTCGGCGACAAGCTTGTGGCCGTGCAGAACCAGTATTCTCCGATTCATCTGGACACCCAAGATACGCTTGACTATTGCGCCGAGCAGGGTCTGGCGTTCGTGTGCTGGAGTCCGTTGGGCGGCTACCGTCACCCGTACGACGAGCACCTGTTCGATCCGTTCCGCGAGGTGGCCGAAGCCCGTGGCGTGAGCTACCAGCGTGTGGTGCTCGCATGGGAGCTGGCCAAGGGCGACCACATGTTCGTGATTCCCGGCGCCCATCGACCGGAAACCATTCTCGATTCCCTCAAGGCCGACGAGCTCGAACTCACCGAAGAGGAACTCGCCAAACTCGGCTGAGTGTCAGATTCGCAACGTTTTGCGTCAAGGCGTCCGTCTCCACGATGGACGCCTTTGTTTTTCCGCATGTGTTTTTCCTCGTATGTATTTCCCGGATGCGGCAGAAGTGTCCCGTGAATAGTCGAGAATATAGAGCGGAAAAATCGAGTAAGAGGAACAAGCGTGCAAAGAAGAAACAAGCCTGAAGTATTGGCTCCCGCGGGCAATCTGCGAGGACTGAAAACCGCCGTCGATTACGGTGCGGACGCCGTCTACTGCGGAGGTAAAGCGTTCGGCATGCGTTCGGCGCCGAAAAACCTGAGTTTGGAGGATTTCGAAGAAGGCTCCCGTTACGCGCATGAGCGTGGCGCTCGCGTGTATGTGACCTGCAATGTGTTGCCGCGCAACAATGAAGTCGAAGCGATGCGCGAATACATCGGCCAGCTCAAAGACACCGGCGTGGACGCACTGATCGTTTCCGACATCGGCGTGATGCTCATGGCCCGCGAAGTGGCGCCGAACCTGGAACTGCATGTGAGCACGCAGGCGGGAGTCACCAACTATCAGGCAGCGAACGCCTTCTACCAGTGGGTGCACGTCGTGTGGTGCTTGCCCGTGAAATGGATCTGCAGGCCGTGCGAGACATTCGCGCACGCATTCCCGACGATCTTGACATCGAATGCTTCGTGCATGGCGCGATGTGCATGGCGTTCTCCGGTCGTTGTCTGTTCTCCAATTATCTGACCGGACGTGACGGCAATCATGGCGAATGCGCTCAACCGTGCCGCTGGAAGTATTCCATCGTCGAAGAAAAGCGCCCCGGCCAGTATTTTCCGATAGAACAGACTAAGGAAGGCGCGTATCTGTTCAATTCGCAGGATATGAACATGCTTGCGCATATCGACGATCTGCTTGATTCGGGTGCGACCAGTCTGAAAATCGAAGGACGTTCCAAGAGCGCCTACTATATTGCGGCGATGACGAACGCTTACAAGACCGCCGTTGACGCATACATGGTGCAACGCGGTTTTGAAGACGAGGATGGCACTGTGCTGAAGCCATTCCATGACCGTGTGATTCGCCCGTCTGATCCGGATTACGGCAAGCCGGAAACCACCGATTTGATTATGGAACATGCGGATGGCGCGTTCGCGGGGAAGCCGGATATTGCAACCGTTCCAGTCGCTTCCGCCGGCGAACCGGATGATCTGAGCTACCATGCGCGTAGTACGAGGCGTAAGTCGAACACGGCTGCGGAAATCCTGCCGGAAGGCTGGTATCACGCCGGAGTGCGCCCGGCGGAACACGTGTCCCTGCCTGACTGGTTGCTGGACGAGCCAGACAAGGTGGCGCACCGCGACTATTCCACCGGCTTCTACTATCCGGAACACAAAGTGCAGCAAAGCACCGACCGTTCCGCGTATTTCCGCGCTTGGCTGGTGGTTGGCGAAGTGCTCTCGTGGAGTGAAGAAGACGGCGGCCGTGTGACCATTATGAGCCGCAACAAAATCGAAGCCGGTCAGGAAGTCGAATTCGTGCTACCGGGCGCGGCGCCGCTCGCCTACACCGTTCCCGCAGGCGGATTCCGTGACGCCGACGGACATTGGGTCGAATCCATCAACAATCCGGCGCATGTCTTCTCCATGCCATGCCCGCAGGAAGTGCCCGTGAACGCAGCCATCCGATCTCGTACCAAAAAGCCGACGCTCAAAGCGGAATAATTGCGAAAAACGTCGTGTAGACGCAGAAAATCAGCAGAAATAAGTTGAAATAATCGTAGAACAATCAAGGGAAACAAAAAAAATGACTGACAAGCAGTATGACGATGCGATTCTTGACAGCAATGCGATCGACCCGACCGACGTGGACGGCAATCCAATCCCAGTAACCATTCCGATCATGCTTGCGCCGGGCGTCAAAGTCGTGTACACCACGCGACTTGGTGGCACCAGCGAAGGCGATTATGCGCACTGCAATCTCGGAGACAAGTCCGGCGATGATCCGAACCATGTGCTCGCCAATCGTGTGGCGCTCTCCAACGCCATCGACGCGAAGCTGAGCCTGGTCAGCCAGGTGCATTCCGGCGTTGCCGTCGATGTGGACGAATTGTTCGTCATGAACCGTCCGTTCGGTTTCGACGTGTCTGGCGGCAAGGGCGAAACCGCTCAGCAGGTGGGCGAAACCGCGGATGAGCCGGCAGTGGTTGAAGCGGACGGCCAGGTGACCGCTCAGAAGAACGTGGCGCTCGGCATGTTCGCGGCCGACTGCCTGCCGGTGCTCATGACCGATCCGGAAGCTGGCGTGATCGGCGCCGCGCATTGCGGCCGTCGTGGCCTGCAGAACGGTGTGATCGGCGCCACCATCGAAAAGATGGTGTCCAAGGGAGCCAGGCCGGAGCGTATTGTCGCCACGCTGGCCCGTGCATCTGCGGCGACTGCTACGAGGTGGGCGGAGACATTGCCGACGAATTCGACGCGCAGTTCCCTGGAACCTTCACGCTGAGCCGTTTCGGCCAGCCGGGCATCGATATTGCGGCCGCCGCGCTGCAGGAGCTTGCCAAAGCCGGTGTTCCGGCTGATAACGTCGTTTCCTCCCGCGCCCGCGTCAACGCAGCCACCCAGTATCTTTCCGAAGACGAGGAATTGGCGGAAATCTGCCAGGCCGATGGCGAAGGCGAACCGCAGCTCGCGGAACGTTTCAAGAAAATCCGCCGTAGCCTGTGCACGCTGGAAAATCCGCTCTGGTTCTCGCATCGCCGTGCCACCATCGCAGGCAAAGCGCACGAAGGTCGTATGCTTGCGCTGATCGTGCGCGAATAGTGGGAGAGCGGCGCGCTATTGCGGATTGCGTGCAGAACGTAAGGCAAAACGCGCTGCAAACCGATTCGGGGGTTTACGGTGGGACGTATGAGTGAGAGAGAGCAGATGCAGGAACAGAAGATGCCGGTTGTGGCCGTGGTGTTGGCGGCCGGTTTCGGCACGCGATTCGATGAGAACAATCCCAAGCAGTTGGTTTCGGTGGGGGATAAGCCAATCGTCTGCTGGAGCATCGAGGCGTTCGAACGCAACGATCGCGTGAGCGACATCATCGTCGTGGTCAACGAGCGTGTCAGCAATATGGTGAACATGCTCATCGACGAAGCCGGTTATACCAAGGTGCGTGCCGTGATTCCGGGTGGCTCCGAGCGTGTGGACAGCACCCGCTCCGCGCTTGATCTGCTCAAGCAGGCAGGCATTCCCGATGGCGCGAAAATCCTCGTCCACGATTCCGTGCGACCGTTCGTCGAACAGCAATCCATCGACGGCTGCATCGACAGCCTCGACCAGTTCAACGCGGCGACCGTGGCATACGCGTCCACTGACACGATTCTACTGACCGAAGATCTTGGAGAGCGCAAGGTGGTGCGCTCCGTGCCTGATCGTACGAACGCATTCCGCGCGCAAACCCCGCAGGCCTTCCGTTTCGGTACCATCACCAAAGCCTACGAGCTCGCCACCGCCGATCCCGACTTCCACCCAACCGACGACACCCGCGTGGTGGTGGACTATCTGCCGAACGAGCCGGTCGCCATCGTCGCCGGATCCGAAACGAATCTCAAAATCACCACACAGGCCGACATGCCGATCGCCGAGAACATCGCGCGCAGCCTCGACCCGGAACATGCCAAACAAGAAGCGAAAGCGCGCATGCACGCGGTGTTCGCCGAAGCATTCTCGCAAATGCATAAGCACTGATCGTAAACGAACCCACCTTTCAACCACGTACACTGGAACACATGCAGCAGATCAACATCGTCATCTCAGGTTTCACCCCGTACGACGCATCGACGTGAATCCGGCCGTACTTGTTCCCGTGGCGCTCGCCGAATATTGGAATGATCCATCTCAATCCGTGGCGCTGTCCGACGATCTTCTGCAGGATGTTTCCATGAGCGTGACGACGGTGACGCTTCCGGTCAGTTTCGCCAATGCCTGGCCCATGTTGCTGAACGCCATCGAACAGGCGAATCCCGATATTGTCATCGCCACCGGTTTGAAGCGTTCGGCCCGCGGCGTGCTGTTGGAGCGATGCGCCACGAATCTGATGGACGCGGCCAAGCCTGATGCCGACAATGTGATTCCGCCTCGCCGTCCGATCAATCCGGAAGGGCCTGCGGCATATTGGACGCGCCTGCCGTTGCGTTCGATTCTGCGCGATTTCGCCAAACATGAGATTCCCGCCGCGTTGAGTTCGGATGCGGGCACGTTCGTCTGCAATTCGCTGTTCTACCATTTGCTCGACTGGTCTGCAGCGCAGGAAAAGCGCATTCTGTCGGGTTTCGTAAGCCTGCCGATCGTCAACGAGCAGCCACATCCGCAACATGGACTGTCAATCGCGCAGCAAATCGCCGCAGGTAACGATGTGATCCGCGAATCGGTGCGTTATTATCTGCAGCCATCCTCAAGTGAGATTCTGCTCGGCTGAACGGCGTCGGCGTTTCCTCGAACGATTTCTGTGCTCTCTGTGAGAATTATGCGACTGCCGTGTGCCGAACGTTTGTTCTGCGCTAAAGTTCAAAACGGATAGCGCGGGCAAGATGCGCGATGGAAGGGAATTCGTGAAAGGAATACCATGGTTGAGCAGTTCCCAATCGTGTTGAGGGGGTACGACGAAGGAAGTCGATGAGGCGTTCGCTTTGGCTCAGGAGACGGTGGACCGTCTGCGTGATCAGGTCAAGGCCGACGATCAGACCATCCTTGAACTGCAGGCACAGCTGCAGGAAGAGAAAAACAAGAAGGCCAACCCGAATTCGTTCGCATCTCTGGGCGCCAACGCGCAGCAGATGCTCGCCAGCGCGGAACAAACCAGCGCCGAGCTGCTCGACCGTGCCAAGAAAGACGCTTCCGCGGCACGCGCCACGGTGCAGCTTCAGGCCGAAACCCTGCTGAACAACGCCAAGCTCGACGCCAAGCGTATTCTCGACGAGGCCAACGCCAAGGCCGAAGCGGTGCTGTCGAAGGCCAATAATGATGCCGACACGTTGAAGTCCAACGCCCAGCGCGAAGCGGACCAGCTGCGTGGCGAAGCGCAGAAGGCCGTGGTGGCGCAGCGCCAGACCGTCGATCTGGAATTGACGAACTCCCGTGAGGAGCACGACAAGCGTCTCGCATCGGAGCGCGCCACGCAGGAGCGCGAGCTCTCCGATCTGCGCGCCGAAGCCACCGAGCAGATCGCGGCGCAGCGCAAGAACGCCAATGACGAGATCAACCGCATGAAAAGCGAGACCAACGACCAGATCGAATCCGCGTTGGCCGAAGCCAACAAGAAGCTGGCCGACGTGCGTGAGCAGGTGTCCAAGATGATGACGGACGCGCAGCGCCGTGCCTCGGAAATCACGGATACCGCCAAAGCCAAGGCACAGGAGATCACCGACGAGGCCGAAGTGCATCGCACCAAGACCATCAGCCAGGTCAATGCCGAGGTGGAGCAGATCCGCGCCGACATTTCCGCCCAGCAGGATGAGGCTACGAAGAAGGTCAACGAGCTGCTCGCCGACCTGAACGAACGCCGTGAAATCGCCAAGAAGCAGTCCGACGAGCTGATTTCAGAAGCGCAGCATACGCGCGATGAGGCCGAGGCATACGCTTCCGACAAGCGTGAGGCAGCCGACAAGCAGGCTGCCAGCATTCTCAAGCAGGCCACCGAAGAGGCCGACGAGCAGATCAACGAGCGTCGTGAGGCAGCCAAGAGCGAGCTTGAAGGTGTGCAGCAGCGCATCGCCGACCTGCAGACCCGTGAGGCGCAGATCACGCAGCGTGTCAGTGAACTGCGTGCCATGTTCGCCAACGCGTTCTCCGATTTCGGCGCGAACGGCCTGTCCGTGGTCAATTCCATCGACGGCGAACAGCATGATTCCGCAGCTGAAGCTGAAACTCCGGCGGAATCGCACGACGAGAGTGGCGAAACCGTTGCGGGCGAACCGGAAGTGACCTTCGACGAGGATGTTGTCTCCGACGAACAGCAGAATAATGACGATTTTGAAGAACCGTCCGAAGACGAGCAGTCTGACCAGGGCGAAGAAGCACAGGAGGAACAGAACAATGACTGACATCACGCCGTTGAGCGCTGATGCATTGGCAACGCTGGTTGAGGATTTCGAAGCCAGCGACCACAACCGTATGGCCATGAACGCGGTCACCGCGGCTGGCATCAACAAGGTGGCACGCAACTATGACCGCGCCCGCCTGATGCAGCGCCGATTCTCCACCATTGTCGACAATGCACCGCCACCCATCAGGATCGTTCCGGCCGTTGCTGGCTGTTCAGCTCGCTGAACGTGGCTCGTTTCGTGGCCAAGAAGAACATGGGCTGAAGGAATTCGAGTTCTCCCAGAACTATGCCATGTACTACGACAAGCTCGAGCGCGTCAACTACTTCCTGCAGGACGTGG
>ENA-OQDD01000647-OQDD01000647.1-human-gut-metagenome-genome-assembly--contig:-NODE-647-length-13421-cov-3.179555_pt1 | contig 13421 bp, 14 predicted proteins | sample MGYA00242507_ERZ504598 | MGnify/ENA primary metagenome ERZ504598 (study PRJEB26092, sample SAMD00036318) | human gut metagenome | host: Homo sapiens | study: EMG produced TPA metagenomics assembly of... | reverse complement strand
TTTTGATGGTGGCAGGCGGCGTCCTGGTTGTAAAAGGAAGTGATTTTGCCGTCAGCGGGGCAACCGAGATTGCACGATACTTTGGAATGAGTGAGCGTTTTATCGGACTGACGATTGTTGCTCTCGGAACATCCCTTCCGGAGCTGGTAACATCTGTGACAGCAGCAAAAAGAGGGAATGCAGGAATTGCAATCGGAAATATTGTCGGAAGCAATATTTTTAACATTTTATTTGTAATTGGAACAGCCGCACTGATCTGTCCTGTGCCATTTGAAACTAAATTTATTGTAGACACAGGAATCGCAATTCTGGCAGGTCTGGTTTTATGGATTGGGACGTACAAGAACAGGGAATTACGGAAAACGTGTGGTGTCGTTATGCTTTTATGCTATGCAGGATATTTTGCATATTTATGTGTGGTATAAGATGAACCATTTTTGATGAAACCAGTATTTAGGCACCGACCATTTGGCCGGTGCTTTTGAAGTGCATTCAAAGCTATGCGAAACGGAAGAAAAAATCAAGAATCATGCTAGAATCTAGCTTCGGAAGGCGGAAAACAGTCCCAAAAAGTGCAACAATTTTCTGGAAAATATGCTATAATCTGGTCAAAGTAGAGAAAAGCGGAGAGTAGAAATGAAAAAATTACCAGAATCAGAACAGGAAATTATGATGATTGTATGGGAATATGCGGAACCTGTCAGCCGATTTCAAATTGAAGAGAAATTGAATGTAGAGAAAAACATTGCACCGAGTACCATTTTAACATTGCTTACTCGTTTGGAAAAAAAAGGATTTATTCAAAAAGTGAGGAATGGGAAATCAAATCTTTATGTACCATTAGTAGAAAAAGAAAACTATATAGGCACAGTTGGAAAAAACATGTTAGATAAAATGTTTCAAGGGTCATTAGCAAAATTCGCATCGTCATTGTATGATGGAGAAAAACTTAGCTCAAAAGAGGTTAAGCAATTGCAGGAATTTATTGACAGACAAAAATAGAAAAAGTGGTGTAGAGGACATAGTTACAGATGGCATTTATCATAAAGTGGAATCTTTTCATAGGCATAGTCGCATTTATGGCATATGTTGTACAAAAAATAATGGGGAAAAGACTCGGTCATTACTGGAGAAAGGTAGTCTGGATACTTCTGACAATTAAAATGTGCTTTCCGTTTTGGAGTGTGACGGAGAAATTCCGGCAACATTTTTTATAATTTCTATGCCGGCATATTATATGGGGGAACAAAATCAAAAGACTGCGATCATGACGAAAATTGGAAACGTTTCAATTCGAGAGTGGATGTCAGGCGAAAAATTTTGCCGTATATATGGCTTGCAGGGATGATTTTATGCCTTTTGTTTCACGCAATACAATATAGAATATGGAAAAAAAGAATATTTGCAGAATGTAAAAAGATGCAAAAAATTCCGTATTAGAAGCTCTAAAAAAAGCAAGCGAAGTTTGTAAAATAAAAAAACAGAAATATGGGTCTGTGAAATCAAGATTTTTATTCTCCTATGTTGTTTGGTGTACGAAATACAAAAGTATTGATTCCACAAGAAATGCTGGAAACGGAAAATTACTCCTATGAAGAATGGTATTTGATTTTTTTACATGAATTGACACATCAGAAAAAACACGATTTATGGTATAAAAGGTTTCTTCAAATTATAAGGGATGTTTATTGGTTTTGTATCCCAATGCTGTGGGTGCAAAAAATGGCAAATATAGATATCGAATGTGTCTGTGATGAGACTGTTACAAAACATATGAATCTGACGCAACGGAAAGATTATTGCAATGTTATTTTAAAAGTGGCTTCAAAACAAACGAAAAAAGAATTATCTGGAGTTGTTTCAATGGTATCAGAAACAGAGATACTGAAAGAACGATTTTACAATGTGTTTTTAGCAAGAAAAAAACTTCGAATATACGTCACTGTTTTTCTTTTTGGAATAATTATTTTGAGTTTTTCGGAAATGCAAATAGCGCGACAAATATGGTCATCATCGCATATAGAAAATTGTCCCAAATGCAAAGCTGCGGTACAAGGAGAAGTGGTTTGGAATGCATGGGAAAATGAAAAAAATGTAGTATGTACACATCAATATGCATGGGGAGATGACTTACAGAAAGCCAGATATGGAGTAGAAAAAATCAGGTGTAATGAATGTGGAAATTTTTTTGAGATAAAGATCAGGCAAGAAAAAATAGTCTGCCATGGGTATAATGATTAATTAGACAAACGTAGAAAAAGATTGACAAAAAGTAGGAAGTGTGGTATTTTTTATTATACAAATGTAGAATGTACGTTGACAGGTATAATAAATTTTTAAGGAAAAAAGTATGAAAGCGGTAAAGAAAAAAATTTCCATTTTTCTAATGACCTTAATGTTGGCCAGTACATTTTCTGCCAATGTAACAAAAGCGGATGTTATCGAAAGTAAGAATACTTTTGCGTATGAAGAAATTATGCCGTATGCTACAGTTTGCCCGAGATGTGGAGGAAGAATAACATCGTCAACCGTATGGGGAAGCTGGATAAGCAGTGGTACAGTTACATGTACTCATGGTCACGCATGGGGAACTGATTTGAAGCAGTATAGAACAGGAATAAAAACTACAAAATGTTTAAATTGTAACGCAGGAAATACTGCTAATGTGAAAGAAACAAGAACAATTTGTCACGGATATGATAATTAATGGTTAAAACACAAAGGCTGTTGTATGATATGTAAAAAAACAGAAGTCATGCAATAGCCTTGTGCTATATAGAAACATAGGGGGTAGCATAATGATGGGAAAAAGGTTGAAAGAAATTTTTGGTTTGATTCTGATTAACATCACATTAGTCAGTGGGAGCTTAAATGCAGAAACGGTATATGCAGATACACAAGCCAAGATTGAAATTGAGAAAACGGAAATGCCATTAAAAATTTGTGTTGATGAAGAAAATAAAAAAACGGTACTTCAAATAGTGGCAGCCTGGAAGAAAATATATAAAAATAATGGAGTGGAATTAATGGTAATCCCATCAGGGCAACAGGCTTCGGAAGAAAAAGTACAGGAGATCCAGAATGAAATTACGACGGGAGAAGGGCCGGATGTATTTTTCGCAGAAGGGCCGAATCCGACTTGGAGTGAGCAAAGAGTAGTTGTTTTTGAAGACCCCAAAAAAGAAATGTATCAGGGAACCTTTCTTTCGTTGAAACCATACATGAAATATTTTGATATAGATATTTTAGAAGAGAAGATTTTGTCTGCAGGTATGGCTAATGAGGAACAAATACTGCTTCCTATGACATACGATTATTTTCTATATGCATTTACAACACAGGATTTACCGGAAAATACAGAAATATCAAGAAATTGGCTGGAATTAGCCAGACAAAAAGAAAAAGCAATTCAACAGATTGTAGGGCAAAGAAGTGGGGTTCAATTTTTTGATACATTTAGTGAGGTGGTTGATTATAAGAAAAAAACACTTCTATATTCGGAAGAGCAGATAAAAAAAGTTTTGGATGAAACAGTAGCATTAAAAACAAGATCATTAGCTTTAAACTGGAAAATAAAAGATACAGGAGTAGTAAGTCTAAATGATTTGGAAGAACTTGGAGGTGAAAAAACAGTTCATACGGTATTTGCAATGCCGAATCAGGAAGGCGGATTCACTGCAAATGTTACACTTTATGCAGGAATTAATAAGAACACAAAGCAACCTTTAAAAGCAGTCTCCTTTTTACAAATGCTATACAGTGAAGAAGTTTTATCGGGAAAAGGAATAGAGTTAGAAGATAAAAGAGAGGCAAGCAATATAAGATTTCCGCAAGGGGTTTCTATTTACAAAAAGGAACTAGAAAAACGAATGCGGAGTCTTTCGAGACAAGATCAAAAACAAATCAAAACGATACAGGAAGAAGTAAAAACTGTTCGATTTTATTCGGTATGGGACAGGGAACTTAATTCCTTATTATCTAAGTATGAGGCACAGGAAGATGAAAAGCAAAAAGAGCATGTCTTCATAAAACAATACAGAAATGGAAGGAAAAATACAGAAATGACATAAAAATCAGTCCTGTGGAGTGAGAGTTGCAAGAAACAGATTTTCCGGAGTACTGTGGAACAGTCTGTAAAGCCAAAGCGGATATTCGCAATCCGCTTCGTTACTTGCTCATAACTGAATAGCTGCTTCGCAGCTTATCAGGACTTGGTTGATTCGGTTAAATTCTTTTAGGGTTTGTCAAGGGTAATGAGGAGCTTTAAAAACAGGCTCCTCTTCACCCTTAATTTATATATCGGTTAATGATCTGTGCGTTTGAGAAATTGATTCGTATATATCAAGACACACATGGCAGAGTATTATTTTTGACAGGATGATGAAACCATTATTTAAGCACCGACCATTTGGCCGGTGCTTTTGAAGTGCATTCAGAGCATTACTTTTGACAGGGATTTTTAGAAACAATAACTTTTGTCGGTCGATACAGTTTTCACCGAAGAAGTAGCCTTTCTGTATTTCCTCGACAACTCTGTCTTCTTCCACCCGGTCTGTCTCTTCGATGTGTACTGCATCATGGATATGAGGATCAAATATTGCACCATTTGCTTCAATCGGTAAGACATTCAGCTGGTATAAATTCTGCGCCAAAGCTGTACGGAAATCCATCATAAGAAGTTTTTCATCCATATAGGCCCAGCGATTTGTCGTTCTTTCCGAACTGACAATTCCATATTCAAGATTGTCTTTTACAGCCAGCAGCTTTTCAATCCATGTGCTGACCCGGATGTTTGTATCTCCGTCATGACAGTCTGCAAATACTTCTTGTGTCTGTCTGGCGATCATCTGGATTCCCTTTCCAATTGCAGAATCCTTCGTTGTGGGGTTCAGATTTTTTGCACCCAGGCAAAACTCTTTTCCGGCCTGAAGTACATTTGCGAGAAGCTGTTTCGGTACGAAAACGGTGTTTATCGGGAAAGGTTCCGGTTTTTCTTCTGTGAATTGACTCAAATCTATCTTTGCACGTTTCTCTCCTGATTGCAGTATCAGGGTAAAATCGCCGCATTCCATTTCAACCTCGATCCATGCTGAAAACTCGGCTTGCAGATCTTGTTTTCTGCAATTTGAAATTACACGAATTATAAATCCAACACAGGAATTTGTCCAATACCTGAGACAAAAAACAGTCCAAAAAGTGCAACAAAAAAGTCAAATCAGAACATTTCCTTTCTTTGCGGGATATGCTAAACTTTTTCTATCATAAGAAAAAAGGATGTACGAACAGGGGTTTTTACGTACCGTCCGGAAAGAGGAATTTTGATGAAAAAACAGTATTTCTGCAATCCGTTAAATATGGATTACCGTTACCAGTTCATTCAGGATATGAGAAGCGGTGAGGACAAGATTTCCCGCGAGGCCGCCGATCCGTCGATGATTTTATTTCAGGGAAAATATTATATTTTTGCATCCATGACGTTGAGCGTCTGGGTTTCGGAGGATATGGTTCACTGGGAGAGCCACCGGCTGCCGGACAGCCTGCCGCTGTATGACTATGCGCCGGATGTGCGCGTGGTCGGCGATTACGTGTATTTCAGCGCATCCCGTCGTGGCACGATCTGCGATTTTTACCGCACGAAAGATATCCTGAACGGGCCGTTTGAGCGGATCCCGGGAACCTTCGATTTCTGGGATCCGAACCTGTTTCTTGATGATGACGGAAAGCTCTATTTTTACTGGGGATGCAATAACGTGACTCCGATCTGGGGTGTGGAGCTTGAACCGGAGACGATGGTTCCAAAGACCGAGAGAAAAGAACTGATCTACGGTCAGCCGGAAAAAATCGGATACGAGCGCGTCGGAGAAAATCATTCCAAAATGCCGCTGAGTGAAGAAGAAGCTGTTGAAAAATTTAAAGAATTTCTGAAAGCACAGGGAAAAGATGCGGATCATCTGACGGAGGAGCAGATCGGGTTTGCCAAAATTATGTTCAGTCAGAGACCGTTCATCGAGGGCGCATGGATGACGAAGCATGATGGAACCTATTACCTCCAGTATGCCGGCCCGGGAACGGAATACAACGTTTACGGTGACGGTGTTTACGAGAGTGATTCCCCGCTTGGCCCGTTCCGTCTGGCAAAGAACAATCCATATTCCTATAAACCGGGCGGATTCCTGCGCGGTGCAGGCCACGGTTCGACGATGGAAGACCGCTATGGAAACTGGTGGCATACCGCGACAATGCAGATCAGCAAAAACCACGATATGGAGCGTCGCGTCGGCATCTGGCGGGCAGGCTTCGACAAAGATGGTGTCCTGTTCTGCAATCAGCAGTTCGGCGACTGGCCGATGGCGGTGGAGCAGGCAAAAGAAGACCCGTGGGCAGAACCGGAGTGGTATCTCTTAAGCTATCAGAAAGCAATGACGGCATCGTCCTCGGAAGAAGGCAGAGAACCGTCGTTTGCGACAGATGAAAATATCCAGACCTGGTGGCGCGCAGCCGGAAATCAGCCGGGTGAGTGGATTTCGATGGATCTTGGTGAGGTAAAAGATGTCCGCGCCGTACAGATTAATTTTGCAGATGACAAAATCGATGCACCTCTGCCGGGCGAGCGTCAGGGGGAACGATATATCGACCCGAGCCAGCATAAGACCAGATGGCTGCTTGAGGCATCCGCCGATGGAACAAACTATTTTGTTCTGGCAGATAAATCAGACGCAGAAACCAATTTGCCGCATGATTTCGTCGTAAAAGAAGAGGGTGTACAGATCCGTTATCTGAAACTCACCGTTTTTGAAGTGCCGTACAATCAGAATCCATGCATCTCCGGTCTTCGCGTCTTCGGATTCGGTAACGGCGAAAAACCGTCTGCACCGCAGTACCAGGCAGAGCGGACCGGAACTATGGATATGCGCATCATCATCGAGCCACAGACAGACGCTGTCGGATACAACGTCCTCTGGGGTTTTGCACCGGACAAGCTGTATCACAGCTGCATGACCTTTATGCCGGAGCAAAATATTGGAGCGCTGGTAGAAGGCGAAACGGTGTATGTGAGAGTCGATGCGTTTAATGAAAATGGAATTACGGAAGGAAGCGTAAGGCCGCTTGCATGATACAATTATATTGAAAAAGCAGAAAAACAGCTCAGGTGCTCTTTGGAGAAATGAACATTAGAAATAAACGGATTGAACATAAGGAGTATTTATGGAAATACATGAATTACAGCAATTGCTGTCAGAAATGTCATTACAGGAAAAAATAGGACAGATGGTGCAGCTCACCGGTGTATACTTCGATAAAGAGGCAGTACTCACCGGTGTTGTTGGCGAACAGTTACCACCGGAATGGATCATTCAATATGCCGGTTCAGTGCTTGGAGTGATCGGTAAAGATAAAATTTATGATATTCAGAGCAGATATATGGAACAGCATCCCCATCATATTCCGCTTCTTTTTATGGCAGATGTTATCCATGGATGTCGGACGATTTTTCCGATTCCGTTGGGGCAGGCGTGTTCATTTCATCCGGAACTGGTGTCTGAGGCGGCTTCTATAGCTGCCTCGGAGGCATCTTCAGAAGGGCTAAGGGCAACATTTTCTCCTATGATTGATGTTTCAAGAGATCCCAGATGGGGAAGGATGATGGAATCCTTTGGAGAAGACCCATATGTAAACGGAATCATGGGAAAAGCAATGGTAGATGGCTATCAGCAGAAAGCTGATACCGGAATAGCGGCATGCCTGAAGCATTTTGCAGGTTATGGGGCTGTGAATGCGGGAAGGGAATATAATGATGTTGAAATATCCCAGCGGACATTTCTGGAGCAGTATGTAAAACCTTTCCGTATGGCATTAAAAGCAAAGCCTGCTATGGTCATGACAGCTTTTAATGCTATTGACCGTAAACCGATAAGCGGAAATAAGGAACTTCTTAAAGGGCTTCTGCGGGATAAGGAAGGATTTGAGGGAACTGTAATTTCAGATTGGGGCTCTATAGGTCAGCTGGAAGAACAGGGAGTGGCAGCTGATATGGAAGAAGCAGCAATCCAGCTTCAGAAGCCGGTGTAGACATTGATATGATGAGTCCTGCTTATATGCTGTGTCTGGAAAAACTGGTAGAAAGCGGAAAAATCCCGAAAGCGTTTGTTGATGAAGTGCATTCCGGGTCCTGATGATGAAAATCAGCTGGGGCTTTTTGAAAATCCGTTTGCCGGTCTTGGAAAGAGTGGAAAACTGACTTTGCATAACCGGGAAAAGGCATATCAGCTGGCGGGCGAAAGCTGTGTCCTTTTGAAAAATGAAAAGCTGCTGCCATTAAGCAGGAAGAAGAAAGTTATCTGGGCAGGTCCTTATACAGCGTCAAGAGAACTATTAAGCCGCTGGTCAATTTTTGGAGAACATGAGGCAGTTGAAACAATAGAAGATGTTTTGCAAAAAAAGCAGATAGAAGCAGAATGTATTACAGGATGCAATATTCTTTCTGATGAAGAGTGTAAGGTATGGCAGGTGGAACAGGAATTGTCTGACAAGCCAAGGGATGAGCAGTGGCTGGAAACGATAACCCATGAAGATACGGTTGTATGTGTACTGGGTGAACATGAGTCCCAGTCAGGAGAGGCTGCCAGCAGGGCATTTCTGACTTTGCCGGAGGAACAGCAGGTGTTATTTGAAAAAATAGCAGAACGTACAAGTAATATTGTGACTGTGGTAATTACAGGAAGACCATTGGACCTGCGGAGGATATCGGAAAGATCCAAGGCTGTCATTATGGCATGGAGACCCGGCACTATGGGAGCTGAAGCAATCATAGATATTGTGTATGGCAGATTAAACCCTTCCGGCAAATTATCTGTGAGTATCCCATGGTGTGTGGGGCAGGTGCCCATAAGCTACTGGGATGTAAAAACCGGACATATATTTACAGAAGATAATTCAGAAAATCGTTTCACCAGCAGATATATGGATATCCCAAATACGCCGTTATATCCATTTGGCTATGGATTGTCTTATACAGAGTTTGATATTTCGGACATTGATGTGCAGATAGGCCAGGATAAAAAAGTACATATACATTGTAATGTGTGCAATACAGGGAATGTTGTGGGAGCAGAAGTAGTCCAGTGTTATTATGAAACATTATATGCATCTGTAGTACGTCCAAAGAAAGAACTTGTCCGTTTCCGAAAGGTTTTCCTGGAGCCGGGGGAAAAGAAGGATGTAGATTTTTTATTGATCAGGAAGAATTCTCATATTATGGGAAAAACATGGAAACCGTCAGTAGCGGAATGAAACTGCGTATCAGTATTGGAAACAGTAGTGACCACCTTGTTTCTGAGAACATTATACAAGCATAGGAGAAAAGAGACATGAAGGATTTTGAAAATGATTTGATTTATTATCCTAATCCGGACCCGGTCAAGGAACCGAGATTTATTTTAAATTCTGTAGATGAATTGGAAAAATCAGCAAAATACAGTGTTACCTGCAATGGAACAGAGTGAGTGGTATACCATACAGATTCGTTTGACTATGTTGTTGTAGTAGATAACGAAGCGTATGATCTGGAGATTTCAATCCATGCATCATATGAAAAACTTGAAATCCGTCCGTCCAGCTTTGGCATAGTTCCTTCTGTAAAAGGAGAAACAATCCATATCCATCTTGATGAACCGAGAAAGTTTACTGTAGAGACAGATGGTGGTCTTCATGATGCGTTGTTTGTACTTTGCTCGCACAGGATTGAGAAACCGGCAGATACCACCATCTGCTTTGAAAAGGGCAAGGTATATAATGTAGGAGTTCTTACCTTAAAGTCCAATGATACGGTTTATATTGAGGAAGGTGCGGTTGTATCAGGGTGTGTATATGCAGACCACTGTGACAATATTTCCATTGTAGGAAACGGAATTATCAACGGATCCTGCTGGCATCTGCCGGACAGTAATGCACACCGTTTCTTTATCTATGCCAAGTGGTGTAATAATGTACTCTTAAAAGGCTTTACGGCTGTAGACGGACCTTCCTGGCATGTAGTTCCTGCGGCGTGTGACCATGTTGTGATTGATAATATGAATATTTGCTTATGTGTGATAAAGAAGTGATAGAAGTGTAAAAAATTTTGCCTTTCCTATCCGATACTTGTCTTTGGTATCGGATAGGGCAGGCGGTCATTCGGGCAAGTCCACCTTGCCGACGAAAGAATAGTAAATCTCAATATCCTGTCTGCGTGTGCCGTTTTCATCGTAGCTGCACTCATGCACAACGATTTTCTCTACAAACTCACGTAAGAGGGTGTGGGTCAGTTCTTCAAAGTTCATGTGCTTGCGGACAATGTTCATAAACTTTTCTGCGTTTACGGTAGCTTCCTGTGCTTTGGAAAGCTCCGCCTGTATTCTGGCAACACGCTCTTTCAATTCCTGCTGTTCGGCTTCATAGTCTGCCGAAAGCTCCGTGAAACGCTCGTCAGAAATGCGACCGCTTACGCTGTCCTCATACAGCCGCTTGAAAATAGCGGAAAGTTCACCGATACGCTTTTCGGCAGCTTCCAGTTCCTTTTTCTTGGCGGCGTTCCGGCGTTTGCCACCGTCCTCGTTCTGCTCGATCAGCAGCTTCATAAACCGGGCTTCATGCTTTGCCGCATAGCTTGTCACTTTCCGTAGATTGGAGAGAACGCCCGCAGTCAAAAGGTCGGTGCGGATAAAATGTGCGGTGCAGTCATGGGTGCGCTTTTTGTAGTTCCCGCAGATATAGCAGTCCTGTTTCCGCTTATCGGTCTGGTAACGCTGCTGATACATGACGCTGCCGCAGTCCGCGCAAAAGAGCATACCAGAGAACAAGCCCACTTCATCATAGCGGTTCGGACGCTTGCGCTGTTTGCGTAATTCCTGCACACGCTCCCATGTCTGGGTGTCGATGATAGGCTCATGGTGGTTCTCGAAAATTGTCTGTTTCTCAATGGGATTTTCTATGCTGTGCTTGGTCTTGTAGGACGGTTTCTCCGTCTTGAAGTTCACCAAACAGCCCATGTACTCCCGGTTTTCAAGGATATGCACCACGGTATTTGTCGCCCATTTGCACTCATAGCCGGGTGATAGCGGCGTGTGCTGCCCGTCCTGCGGTATTCCAGCGTTCCCGGCGTTGGGATTTCCTGCTCGGTCAGCATACGGGCTATCTTGGTCGGACCGTTCCCGGCAAGGCACAGACGGTATATCTGCTTGACCACGGGTGCGGCTTCCTCGTCAATGATGAAGTTTTCGTCCTCGTCCATGAGGTAGCCATACACGGGTTTGCTCGTAACAGGCTTGCCGCTCATACCTTTTGACCGTTTTACAGCTTTGATTTTCTTGCTCGTATCTCTCACCAGCCATTCGTTGAAAATGTTCCGCAGAGGGGCAAAATCGTTATCGCCCTGTGCGCTGTCCACTCCATCGTTGATGGCGATAAAGCGGACGCCTTTTTGTGGGAAAATCATCTCGGTATACATTCCCACCTGCAAGTAGTTTCGCCCTAACCGTGACATATCCTTTACGATAACGGTAGCCACTTTTCCGGCTTCAATGTCTGCAAGCATGGATTGAAAGCCCGGTCTTTGGAAGTTCGCACCAGAATAGCCATCGTCCGTGTACCAGCGCAGATTGGAAAAACCGTTCTGCTTTGCGTAGGTTTCAAGAATACGCTTCTGGTTGGAAATGGAATTGCTTTCGCCTTGCAGCTCGTCCTCATGGGATAGTCTTGGATAAAGGGCAGTGATTTTCTGGGTGGTCTGTCTTAACATAAAATCCTCCGTTTCCGACAGCCAGCCCCACTATTCCGTATTTCGATTATACACATGGGGCGGCTGTCTGTATAGCGGCTTCTGCTTCTTTACCGCCCGGTAAAATGACGATTTTTCTGTGCGGCTTGTAGCGTTAGGGCGAAAGCTGGGTTTTGTGTCCTGCGGCGGCTTCCGCCTCCAGCACTTTCATCATCTTATCGGCTGCGGTGTCGGTGGTATCTTTCTTGAAAAAGCCGGAAACGACAAGGACGGTGTTGCCCATGCGGATCTCTGTCACGCAGTCCGGGCGGCGTTCCGGGGTGGTGTTCTGCTTGTTCTCTGCCATAGGCAACTCCTTTCATTTCATCAATTCTTTCAGCCTGTTCAGCTTGGCTTGCGCCGTTTCACGGCGGAAGTTCTCCCCTGTAAAAAGGATAGGGGCGCACATTTCCAAAAGGCGGTCATAAATCCGGGCATGGGCGGTGTCCAGCGGATTTTGCAGGCTGTCCAATGTCAGATTGGTGGTAACGATTAAGGCTTGCGGCTGCGGTAGCGGCTGTCAATCACATTGTAGACCTGTTCTAAACCGTACTCTGTGCCGCGCTCCATTCCAAAATCATCAATGATAAGCAGAGGAAAACGGCAAAGACGCTCGATATACTCGTTGCGCCCCTCAAAGCTGGCGGTCAGGTCATTCAAAATCGCAGAGAAGTTCGTCATGCGGACAGCGACTTCTTGCTCCATGAGGCATTAGCGATACACCCGGCAAAATAGCTTTTCCCTGTGCCGACTTTGCCCCATAGCAGATAGCCGATATTTTCCTCTCGCATGGTTTCCCAATGCTCCACATAGAAGTGTGCAATCTCCATTTGTGTGCATTTCCCGTTATCATTAGCGAAAGTCCATTCCTGCATGGTGGGATTGGTAAATCCCCGGCGTTTCAAGTCCTCCACGGTGTCAAGGTGCTTTCTGCGCTGTTCGGCGGCTTCACGCTCCAAACGCTGGGCTTTCTGGCAGTCACATTCTGCCGGGTGGCGGTCACGCCCAAACAGGGCGGCTTGCTTTTCCGGGAAGTAGGCTTCTTTCGGTGTGTGGCACTTGCCGCAGTAAAGCAGCCCGTCCTCGCCCGTGTAGTCCTCCGGCTGCGGGGTAACAGCCGCCATATTCAAAACTCGTTCCGTAAACAGATTACTCATAAGCTCTCGCCCTCCTTGCAGGTGTATTCGGGTATGCCCTGTTTCGGGGCAGCCTTTGCGGTATCGTCTGCCGCCCATCTGCGGATAGTGGCGGCGTGGTTTTTATATTTCTTGCCCGTGGACGCGATATAGCCGGAAAGACGCTCAATGTAGTACGCCCATTTTTCGGGCAGCTCCGCTTGCAGTTCGGAAAGCTCCGTATCGGTCAGAAATACATTCTCATATCTGCCGTAGCTGCGGGCGGGGGCTTGTCCCTTTAACTCTCCCTCTTTTTCTAACTCTATATCTATCTCTTTCTTTATCTCTATCTCTGGTGGACGAATGTCGACAAATGTCCGCCATTTGTCCGCGGCGGCAAAAGTGCCTTATTTTCAAGCTTGCGGCTCGTTTCCGTTCCGCTTCGGTAGAGGATTGACCGATCATCAGTCAATGTCGGTCATATAGAGCAGCCCGCAGTCAAGCTGCTCCAC
>ENA-OQDD01000646-OQDD01000646.1-human-gut-metagenome-genome-assembly--contig:-NODE-646-length-13437-cov-3.980015_pt1 | contig 13437 bp, 18 predicted proteins | sample MGYA00242507_ERZ504598 | MGnify/ENA primary metagenome ERZ504598 (study PRJEB26092, sample SAMD00036318) | human gut metagenome | host: Homo sapiens | study: EMG produced TPA metagenomics assembly of... | reverse complement strand
GAGTTCCAACGCCTCGCGGCGGAACCCGTCGTCGTAATGTCTCCTCCGATCCTCGCGCATATGAGAGAACCGCACCTCCGATCATCGAATCTGAATTTCTTCAGTCCAACAATCGGGGTGCGGTTCATTCCAACACCGGGGCTTCTTATTATGTTGTGCTATCGCAGGATTTCAGCTGGAGTCTATTACGCCCTGCCCATCAGCGTCAGGACAATCAGCAGCACGTTGAGCGCCACAATCAGTGCCACCACAATCATAAAAATCACGTGCTTGACGGTTCCATCAGCCCACTTGCCCATGAGTTCCTTGTTATGCGTGTATCGCATCAGCGGAATCACGGCGAACGGGATGCCGATGGAAAGCACCACCTGGCCGATGACCAGCGCCTGAGTCGGGTCCTTGGCGAACCACAACACAATCAGAGCCGGCACCAGCGTGACCACGCGGCAGGCCCACATCGGGGCGTTAACGTGCAGCAGACCGTGCATGATTTCCGAGCCGGCGTACGTGCCAACCGATGTGGAGCTCAGCGACGAAGCCAGCAGGCCGATGGAGAAGATCGTGCCGATCACCGGGCCGAGCACCTGCGTGATCGCCCGTTGTGCGCCGTCGATGGAATCCGTGCCAGACATGCCGTGCAGCGAGTTGGCGGCGAGCACCAGCATCGCCAGATTCACGGTGCCGGCCAGCAACAGCGCCCAGACCACATCGATTTTCGAGCCTTTCAGCTGCGTTTTGATCGACGGCTTTTCGCCGCCTGCGTAATGGTCGTTCACCAGCGTGGAGTGCAGGTAGATGGCGTGCGGCATCACGGTGCGCCCAGAATCGAGGCGGCCATCAGCACCGAGTCGGTGCCTTGGAAGCGTGGAATCATGCCCTTGACCACTTCGCCGGGGCTCGGCGGGTCCACGAACAGGCCTGCGATGAAGCCGAATGTGATAATCAGCAGCATCACGATGATGATGCGCTCGAATGTGGTCTGTGTCTTGCCGCCTTGGAACCACAGCATCACCGTGGAGATTGTGCCAATCGCCAAACCGCCGATGAACAGTGGAAATCCGAACAGCAGGTTCAGGCGATGGCGCCGCCGATCACCTCGCCAGATCGGTGGCGATGGCGATGACTTCAGCCTGCATGAAGAACATGAAGCGGCCAGCATCGCTCATACGCTCACCCAGCAGTTCCGGCAGGGATTTGTTGGTCACGATGCCGAGTTTTGCGGACTGATACTGGATGAGCACGCTCATGGCGTTGGCGAGCACCAGCACCCACACCAACAGGTAGCCGTATCGCGCGCCGGAGGTGATGTTGGCCGCCACGTTGCCAGGATCGACGTAGGCCACGGCCGCCACGAACGCGGGGCCGAGGATGCTGGCCAGCGCATGGTCATACGGCTTTTTCTTGCCGTTTGCCACGGTTCCAGCTCCGGCTCCGACTCCGGCAAGCTGGCGTTCCTTCTCGATTTCCGGTGTTTCCTGTTCGATGTCTGCCACGGCGTTCGTCATAGTGGTTGCCGCAGTGGCATCTGCTGCGGTGTGTGTTACTGCCATATCGTCTGTTCCTATTCCCTTCTCCCTTCATACCGGCTCAGTTATAGCGCGGGCATGTTTCTCACGTCAACAGACGGACAATCTGCGGACGATTGATGGATGACTGGCGGACTGGCAGCTGGCATTCCCCGCCATCTCGCTCATGAAATGTGACAAACCGCCGAAAACTCGCTCATGAAATGAGGAAATTACTAGAAAACTCGCTCATGAAATGTGCCAGACAGCAGAAAACTCGCTCATGAAAGTGCAGCTGACAGTGCTATCTGCTTTGAAAGCAGATAGCACTCTGCGAATGGCCTAATGTACCTCTCTCAAGCGAGATACCCTTCCTCTTACTGGTCTGCGGGCACGGCCTGGCCCGGGCAGGTGTGGAGGACGGCGAGCATGGCGTCCTTTTCTTGGGAGGTGACGGTGAGCTGGTACTTGTCTTTGACGCCAATCTGGCGGGCCACGTAGTCGCAACGGTAGTCGGCGTTGGTGGGTAGCCAGTAGGCGGCGGAAGCCGAACCCTTCTCCTGATTGGCCGGGCCGTCGACGGCCAGCAGGTTGTAGGGGTCATTGCCGAATTCATGGCGTTTGGCAGTGGACCAGTCGTGCGCACCGGATTGCCAAGCGTTTTCAAGGGCCACCACATGGTCGATCTGCACTTTGGCGCTGGTGGCGCGGCCACGTACAAAATGGATGGTCTGAGCGGTGTACGGATCGGCCAGTGTGCCGGACTCGACCACACAGGAACCGGCGTATTTGTAGGTGATGTCCGTGAGATCACGGGCGAGCACGTCGTCGCGTACGTCGCAGCCATTGCCGTCGACGTCGGTGGTGCGGAAACCGAAGGAATCGCGGTCGTAGCCGGAGGAGCTTTGGTTGTCGTCTACGGCGAGCGCGTTCAAAGTGTCGGCGGCTGAACCGGTGGCAGTGTAGCCACCTGTGATTTTGGCCGCGTCGGAGCTGACCTGCGGCAGTAGCAGGCCGATGGTCACGCCGATTGCTGCGGCGAGAACGATGAGAATCAGCACGCGCTCCAGCGGTCCAGAGGCGTTGAAACGACGGCGGAAGTGGGCGTTACGACGTGCCATCAATCACGCATAGGTGAAGGTGAGGGGGTCGTGGCCGGCGCGGGTGGGGCCGTCGAGGGCGTCGATGGCAGCGTGTTCATCGGCGGTCAGGGCGAAGCCGAACAGGTTGAGATTCTCCTTCTGACGGTCAGCATGCACGGACTTGGGGATGATGATCGTGCCGTTTTCGATGTGCCAACGCAGAATCACCTGGCCGGGCTGACCTCATGGGCGGCGGCGATCTTCTCGATGGTGCCGTCGCCGGCGTTGATGTCGGCGCCACGCGCCATCGGCGAGTATGCCTCCACGCGATGCCGTGCTCTTTGCAGAACGCCACCACTTCGCGCTGCTGCCACGTGGGGTGCAGCTCAATCTGATTGACGGCCGGCCATGCGCCGGTCTCCTCGTGCAGACGCTTCAGATCGGCGGGCATGAAGTTGCATACGCCGAGCGTGCGGGCCATGCCTTCGTCGCGCAGCTTGACGAACGCCTTCCAGGTGTCGGTGCTGCGCCAGTCGAACGGCGTGGGCCAATGGATCATGTACATGTCCACGTAATCGAGCTGGAGGAGTTCCAGCGAGTTGTCGAAAGCTTTGAGCGCGGAATCGTAGCCCTGCTGGGAGTCGCGCAGCTTGGTGGTGACCCACAGGGTCTCGCGCTTGGCTCCCTTGTTGTATCCGGAGGCGGCGAGCGCACGACCCACGCCGGCCTCGTTGTTGTAGCCGGCCGCACCATCGATATGGCGGTAGCGGCTTCCAACGCGGATTCGACGACGGGGACCACACCCTCATCGTCGATACGTAGCACGCCGAGACCGACTTGCGGAATGGAATGACCGTCTTTCAAGGCGATGTCCGGCACGTTGGCGGGATTGATGTGTCCGTTGGTCATGGCTTGTGATGCTCCTTCATGTACTGCAACTACACGCCACTGTACACGGTTATGCAGGCGATGTGCGGGTGCTGCAACCAAACGGCATGATTGCGCCCGGCCTTCCGTGTGGGAGAGCCGGCGCAATCATGACAACATCACGCTCTACTCCTGCGACCGGCCCTCGCCCTATTGTTCCCGGGCGCGAATTTGCCCCGGTACAGGCGTCAATCGATTGACGTTTGCACCGGGGCAGAAATCGTTGTCCCGGTACGCAATTTCGGGCCATTTTCGAGAACCAGGACAAGACAATCCCCAAAGTCCACATACCCCGACAAACAGAATCGGCGGAATACAGCCAATCCCGAAATCAACATACTGTCCCGGTTCTCACGTAGAACGATTGACGTGCAAACCGGGGCAACGGGAATTGTCCCGGTACGCGAAAAACACCCGTTTTCGCAAACCAGGACAGTGATTTCTGTCCTGGTACCCACATCAAACGATTGATGCACGAACCGGGACAGAATCGCATCGCTGCGCCGAGACAGACGCATCTGACAGCCGACAACCGATAAACGACAGCCGACAGATGGCATCTGGCAGCCGGTTGCCGGCTGCCGGCAACCGCATCATAATGCCGCATCAGTCTCTATCAGGAGCGCTTACGACGCAAAGCAAGCGAGACCCCGCCGGCCACGCCGAGAACGACAACCGCAAGACCCACGGCAGTCACCGCGCTACCGGTATTGCTCAGCACACCAGTGATCTTGTCGCCATTCGCACCGTTGGTCTTATCGCCCTCGCCCGTATCGGGATTGATAGTAGCCCCGCCATTACCCGCACCGTCCGAGCCGTTGCCGGAACCACCTTCGGCCCGAGCGGTAACCGCAACCGTATAGGTTTCGGTGACATTCGGATTCGACTTGAACGTTACGGTAACCTTCGCCGCATCAGCGGGAGCGGAGAAATCGTAATCGAGCGTGAACTGGTCGGCGGAAAGCGTCACGTTGCCCATGCCTGCGGAATAGTTGCCCACGACCTTGAGATCATGGTCGGCATCGATGGCATCGCCACCTGATAGGTGGTTTTGCTTGGCGTGACGGTCAGGCTGGAGACCTCCTTTTGGGCGAGGCCGGCAATGGCATCGGCAACAAGCTTGATCACATCGTTCACGTCCTGCTCGGTGTAGGTGCTGCCGGCAAGCAGCACGTCAGCGGCGGCAAGCGCCTGATCGAGTTTGGCGAGCGACTCGTTGGTGTACTCATCGCGATTGATTTTCCCGGCTTCGGCCACGGCCTTGTCCAGGTTCTCCGTGGATGGCTTCACCGGAGTTTCGGTCTTTTTGACGAGTGAGACCTTGTCCACATTGCCCCATGCGTCGGCAGGCAGGTTGCCCGTGATGGTGATGGTCGCTGTGCCATCAGCACCCACGGTGACAGGCACGGTGGCGGTATCGAACTTAACCCAACCGTTGAGTTCCAGCGCATCGGACGTGGTCTTGCCACCCGTTGTGGCGGAGAGGACCACACCATCGGTAATAGCGGCGTTGTCCGCTGCCGCGCCTTGCTCATGGCGGTCAGCACGTATTCGCCAGGCTCGAGTCCGGTGATGGTCTGCGTGGCGGAGAAACTGTAGCATCGGATGCCCAAAACTTCAGCGCGCGCTTGCCGTCGGCGGCGTTGCCACTGTCTTCGGTGATGGACGCACCGGTGCCGGCAATGGTCCAGTTCTTATCGTTCTCAGCGTTCTCGAAGCTGCCGTCCGTTACGTAATCCTTGGCGGGAGTGGCGGTGACGGTGACGGTGACGGTCACGTCGTGGCCAGCGTTGGTGGTGCCGGTGATGGTGTATGTGCCTGCGCCACGAATCCAGTCAAGCGCAGCGGATTGCCAGGTCACGGTTTCGGTCTCGTCCACCCCATCCTGATAGTGTGCGGCCACCTCACTCGGCAATTGCGCTTTGATCGCGTCGATGGAATCCGAGTCAGTCGCGGTAATCTCCACTGGATCTATCTTGGTGAACACATGATCGGTGACGGCACCGGTGTGAATGTACTTGAACGTCGGCAGAGAGGCGAGCGCCTTGCCATCGAAATCGAACAAAGCTTGGTTATCGACACCTGAGCCGCCCCAGTACAGGCCGGCGTCATTGGGATCGTATTCGCCGGCCGCTTCAGTGGCCCAGCCGCCACCGTACTTGTTCCACGTATCCACCAGTTCGGCGTTATCCTTGCCGCCGGTGCCCACGGGCACCCATGCGGGCTCCCAGTAGAACACACCCAGGCCGTCGTTTTCGCCATCGCCATCATTGTCGCCGATATTGTTCACGGCCTCGGCGACGCGCGAATCTCATCGGCCTGGCCTTGCGGGCTGATGTCGTATTTCTTGAGGTTATCGGCGGTTACTTTACTGGGCACTGTGTTGGAATCGTCGTCGCCATCATCCAAGGTGTATGCCCACGACGTTTCCGCCACCATCACATCTTTCTTATAAGTGGAGGCCACGTTCTTGAGCACGCTGGTGAGGTTTTCGGTGGTGCCATGCCAGAACGGGTAGTAGGAGCTGGCGAACACATCGTAATCCACATTGTGGTTGCTCAACTGTTTGGCGTAAGTGGCGTAGGTGCCGGCTTTCTCCGGTTGGTGAAATGAATGACGACCTTGGCTTCGGGGAGCACTTCGCGTATGGCTTTGGAACCTGCGGAGAATACTTTGGACATGCCGTCCCAGCCGGAGATGCCGGCGATTTTCGCAGTGGTTTCGTTGCCGACCTGCACCATGCCGACGTCCACGCCGGCTTGTTTGAACGTGGTCAGAGTCTGCTTGGTGTAGTCGTATACGGTGTCGGCGGTTTTGTCCGCGTCGCCTTCAAAGGATTTCCACGCCTTGGGCACCTGCTGCTTGCTGGGGTCGGCCCAGAAATCGGAGTAATGGAAGTCGACCAGCACTTTCAGCCCTGCTGCCGTGGCTCGCTTGGCCATGGTCAGTGCGCGATCGGCGTTGACGTTGCCGCCGCCATATCCTTGGCCGTCTGCGGTGAACGGATCGTTCCACACACGCAGACGCACATAGTTCACGCCGGATTCCTTGAGCAACGTGAACAAATCCTCGACCTCGCCATTGGCGTTCTTGAACGTGACGCCGCTTTCTTCCAGCGAGAGCATGGATGAGACGTCCATACCGCCGATGAAATCATCGCTTAAGCCTTGGATGGCCTTGACCGAGACGTCGGCTTTAACTGGTTCTTCTTCGGCGGCGTTTACAGTGAACGTGCCTCCTGCGCAGAGCATTATGGCGGCCACGCCGGATGCCATAATGCGAGTAAGCGCGGTATTTCGGCGCATGCTTTTTCTCCTTTGAATGGTGAACGCTCAGAACGAACGCCCAGTGATGCTTGGCGCTTCCTTTCCTCATGCGCCACGCGGTACAGCTGTGTACCACGCAATCGTCACCTTAGCACTTTATGCCGTGTTGGTCAACCGGTGTATCAACGCCTCGTACGGCCCAGTACAGCAACACCAGCATTACAGCAATGTCGTTCAGCGTGTGGAGGCGCGGGCGATGACCTGGGATTCGGTGGTGAGCAGTTCGGACTTGGTGATGCTGCCGTCGATGCGTCCGAGGATGCGATCCACTGCCGTGGGAGCCGTCCAGTCAAGGCGGGAATCCATGGTGGTCAGCGGAATCTGCAGGTAGGGGGCTTCCTCGTTGTTATCGAAGCCGATGACCTGCACCTGCACGGGCACCTCATAACCAGCGGTGCGCAGAGCGGTCAATGCGCCGATGGCTAACTGATCGTTCAAGGCAATCACACCGTCGAATGGCACGCCGGAATCAATGAGCCGCTGGGTCACACGGGCACCGGCTCCGATGGTCCAATCCTGATCGGTGTTGCCAATCAGCTGCGGATCCAAGGAGAGCCCACGCCTACGGGTCTCTTCGATGATGCCGCGCAGACGCAGCTGCGCGTTGCCTTCTACGGCATTCAGCAATGCATCTTCGTCGTAAACGTCACGGGCACCGATCACTGCAAGTCTGGTGGAACCGCGGTCATACAGGTAGCCTGCGGCCATGGCGGCTGCGGATACATCGTCTGGGGTCACGTGATCCACAATGCCCCACGTGGTACGCGCGCCAACGATGACCAGCGGAAAATCAACCTTCAGATCATCGGGCGAAATGTTTTCCACCTCGCTCATGGAAAGGATCATGCCATCGGACACCGTGGAGTTGAACTTCTTCAGCAGATCGCGCGCGCCTTTCGCGGAGCCTTCCGCATACGTGGTGACGTATACGGAATAGTCGCGCTGACGGGCGGCCTCGATGGTGCGGTTGGCGAGCTCGGCCAGATATGGCGGAATCAGCGAAGGCACGGCGAGGGTGATGAAGCCGGTGTGATCGCGGTTGAGGTTGCGGGCGGCCACGTTGACTCGGTAGTCGAGGTCCTTAATGACCGACTCGACCTTGGCACGGGTCTCATCTGTCATACGCCGGAGCCATTGATCACGTTCGACGCAGTTTTGAGCGATACACCGGCGGCCTGAGCGACATCGCGTAGCGTCACTCGACGCTTGGCTGTTTTCTCGTCGCTCATGCCGCACTCCTCTATCCGGACAACATTGCCATTCTAGCGCGGTTTAGCAGGACGTTTTAGCGATAAGAATGGCGTTGCGGTTCAGCGTATATCCAACGGCGTCAGTCTCGCAACGGTGGGCGATGATGGGATCACCTTCCACACCGTTGATGGCGACGGGCTGGTTTGAGCGGTTGAGGTAGAAATCGAAGCGGGTGGAGCCGTCTGCGGATCGGCGGATGGTGTGCAGGATGCGGGGATCTGTGGTGGGATAGGTTGGAGTTTGACCACTCTCAGTCGGCTGCGCCGACAACTCCTGCCATCGGGAGCCAAGTGCTTTGAGCAACTGGGCAATGTCGTGACGGTTGAGGTCGCAGCCACGTAGATGGCGGTACCGTTGCCATAGGGGCGGCTGGTGATGGCGGGGGTGCGCTCCAGCTCCCAGTCGGCGGCGGACTTACCTGCGTAAGAGGCAAGCACTGTGGTGTCCGCGGCTACGGAAGTCACGTCGTTCTGCCACAGGCGGGTCGTCAGACCATTGGACAGGCTGATTTCGCTGGGCTCGCCTTCGGCTTCTTCACCGAGGATGTTGAATTCTTCGGAGCGGATGCCGAGCATGTCGCGTAGGAGCCCGTTGCCGGCGCCGGGGTAGCCGCCGAGGCCGATGTGGAAGTGCTCGTCGATCAGGCCGGCGGCATAGCCGACGATGACGGTTCCGCCGGCCTTCGCGAAGTCGGCGATACGGAGAACGTCTTCGTCGGACAGGCTGAGCACGGTGGGCAGCACGATGGTTTTGTAGCCGGTCCAGTCGTAGGCGAGCGGCACCACGTCCGCGCGCAGCCCGGCATCCAGGAAGCCGCGGTACCAGTCGCGCACGTCGTGCCAGTGGTTGAGTTTCATGCTGGGCAGGGTTTCGGAGCGTGTGGCCCATTCGGATTCCGCGCTGAACAGGATCGCCGTGCCGGCACGCTCGAGCTCAGTGCCCTGCAGCCCGGCGTCGGAGAGGGTCTTCAGCGCCTTACCGAGCTCGCATACGCCGCGGAAGACCTTGGAATCGGCACCCGCGTGGGGCAGCATGGCGGAGTGGAACGCCTCGGCGCCCGACTTGGATTGCCGCCATTGGAAAAAGCAGATGGCGTCGGCACCCATGGCCACGTGGGCCAGGGAGTCGCGCATGAGTTCGCCGGCCCGTTTGCGTGTGTTCAGCGGCTTCCACTGCACGGCTGAGGTGGAGTGCTCCATCACGTACCACGCTTGCCCAGCGCGAGGGAGTCCATGAGCGCGTCCGAGCAGGCGAGTTCGTCCAGGTGGGATTCGCCCTCATGGAAGTAGTGATCGTTGGACACGAAGTCCACCTCATCCGCCCATTTGGCGTAGTTCATGACGCACTGGTCGGTGGAGACCATGAAGTTCGTGGTGAACGGCTTGTCGGGGCAGATCTGCTCGATGGCGTCGCGTTCGGCTTTGTAGAAGTCGAGCAGCATGTCGTTGCCGAACCGCTCGTAATCCAACTGCTGCGACGGGTTGACCATGGCGTCGCCGCCCATGTGACGTGGCAGCAGCACCTCGTCGAAACTGTTCACGTGCTGCGACCAGAAGGCCGTGCCCCACGCCTCGTTCAACGCGTCGATGGTACCGTACTTGGCCTCGCACCACGTGCGGAACGCGGCCAAGGCGTTGTCGGAGTAGTCGTAGCGGTTGTTCCAGCCGTATTCGTTGCCCATGTGCCAGGCGGTCACATACGGGTTGTCCTTGTAGTGTTCGGCAAGTCTGCGGCACAGGCGCAGCGCGTATTCCTTGAACACCGGGCTTGTTGGCTGCCACGACTGGCGTGAGCCCGCGTTGACGGTATGACCATACCGGTCTACCGGCAGCACCTCTGGATGGGATTCGTACAGCCACAGCGGCGCGGCGGCTGTGGCGGAGGCCAAGTCCACGGCGATGCCGGCTCTGCCGAGCCTGTCGATCACATGGTCGAGCCACTCGAACGTGAACGCGCCCTCGACCGGCTCGATCTTGTCCCAGCTGAAAATTGCCAGCGATACGACGTTCACGCCGGCCTCACCCATGAGACGGATATCCTCGTCCAGCGTCTCCTCGGGCCACTGGTCCGGGTTGTAGTCGCCGCCGAACGCGATGCCGCGGCCGGATTCCGTCAGCAGGGACGGCCACCTAAATGCTCTATGAGTAGTCATATTAATCAAATCCTTTATTGTATCGGTTTGCGGGAAGTGCTGTGCTTGCAGGTTGTGAACACCAGAGAGGCCGCCCCCGCTGGCGGGGCTGTCAGCGAAGCTGACTGGGGGTGGTCGCCAGTCGAATCCCCATATGACCACCCTCAGTCCGCTCCGCGGCCAGCTCCCGTCAGAGGGAGCCAGAGGTTACTCCTTGACGGCGCCTGCGGCGAGGCCTGACTGCCAGTACTTCTGCAGGCACAGGAACGCAATCACCAGAGGATGATCGTGATCAGCGAACCGGTAATCACGAGGTTTTGGATAGCTTGACCGCCTGCGGTTGAAGCCTGGTCCTTCCACTGGTTCAGACCGATCGTCAACGGGTACCAGTTGGAATCCTTCAACATGATCAACGGCAGGAAGTAGTTGTTCCACGTCGCTACAATGGCGAACAATGCAGTGGTCACGATGCCGGGTGCCAACAGCGGCAGGGAAATCTGGAAGAAGGTGCGGAACTCGCCGGCACCATCCACGCGCGCGGCTTCAAGCAGCTCATCCGGCACGGCCTGATCGGAGAAGATCCACATCAGATACAGACCGAACGTGGATACCAAACTCGGGATAATCATCGACCACGGGGTGTTCGTGAGGCCCATCTTGGCGAACAGCAGGAACTGCGGCACGGCCAGCGCGATACCCGGCACCGAAATGGCGCCGATGATGATCACGAAGCACAGCTTACGGCCGGGGAAGCGGAACTTGGCCAGCGCATAGCCGCCCATGATGGCCAGCAAGGTGGCACCGCCGGCGCCGACCACCACATACAGAATCGTGTTGACGAACCAGCGGCCGAAGATACCGTCCTGATAGGTGAACACCGTGGCGATGTTGTCGAACAGGGCGAACGTTTTGCCGAAACCGAGGCCGAACGTCGAAGTGAAGTCGGACTGGGTCTTGGTGGCGTTAATCATCAGGTAGACAAACGGGAAGAGGCAGTAGACCGCGAAAATCGCGCACACGATGGTCAGGGCCATCGAGCGGGTCGGGTTCGCCGGGTTGGAGAAACCGGTTTTGGCGGCGCGCTTGCGCTCGGCCTTCTCGTCGGCGTCGATGCGCTTCTGACGCTCCTTCTCGGCCTTCTTGGCGGCCTTTTCCTGAGCCTTGAGATCGGCCAGGGTCATGGTTGTTGTTGAAGTCATGGTTGCAGTGCTCATAATTACTTCATCTGCTCCTTCATACTCTTAAGCTGGACGACATACGCAATGGCCATGGTGATGATGGCCATCACGATGGCCAGAGCTGCGGCATAGTTGCTCTGATTGCCGGTGAAGCTCAGGTTGTAGGCGTACATGTTCGGCGTGTAGTACGTGGTGATCGCGTTGCCCGGAACCATGTTCTGCAAAATGCTCGGCTCGTTGAACAGCTGGAAGCTGCCGATGATCGAGAAGATCACCGTGATGGCCAGCGAGCCCTTCAGCTCCGGCAGCTTGATCTTCTTAACAATCTGCCACTCCGAAGCGCCGTCGATGGAGGCGGCCTCATACAAGCTGTGTGGAATGGTGCTTAGGGAGCTGTAAAAATCAGCATGTTGTAGCCGGCATATTCCCACGTGTTGATGTTCGCGATGGATGCAAGCAGCACGTCGGGGTTGAGCACATCGATGTTGGTGCCGAGGAAGTCGTTGAGGGAGCCGACCAGACCGTATTTGGCGCCATACACGAAACCCCAAATCATGGTGGAGACCACTGCGGGCACCGCATAGGGCAGGAATGTGGAGATGCGGAAGAACTTGGTGCCATGCAGCTTCATCGAATCCAAAGCGAGGGCCATGGCTGCAGCCAGAAACAGCATGATCGGCACCTGGAATACGGTGAAGATAGTGACGCGGCCCACCGAGCTCCAGAACTGCGGATCCTGAATCAGTCGGGCGTAGTTCTCGAAGCCGACGAACTTGGTGCCGCCGACCATCTGCTTCTTGAAGAAGGAGATGTAAATGGCGTACACAATTGGGATGATGAACACAAAGACGAACACCACGCGAACGGCCACATGAACTTCCAGCCGCGCCAGTCGGCCTTGTGCTTGTTGACGCGGGCCTCGGCCGTGTGCAGATCCGCCTCCTCAGGCAGGATTCCCACCGTTGGCTGCGGGGCTGCGGCCATTGTTTGATCGGACATAATCGATTGCTTTCTTGGAATACGGATTGCTGTGCTGCGCCCGCTACCAGGGGGTCGCTCGATTGGAGCGGTCACGTCAGGCGAGGGCACGGGAAAGCGGGGACACTGGGGAGCATCCCCGCTTTGGGAGATCGGGCGCTAGGCGGAAGGAGAGTGGCCTAGCCGCAGGTTTTGATTGTTGGTCAGTGCCGGATGTACCGGCAATAGATCGGTTGCGTCACTTGACGGTGACGTTGTAGCCCTGCTGCTTGCCTTGCTCGGCGAGCTTGTTGGCATAGTTTTCAAGCGCCTTCTCCAGGGTGATGTCGCCGGAGTAGGCCTTGGAGACTTCGTCGCCGTAAGCGGTCTGGGCGTACGGGTTGTACGGCAGGTACTGGAACTTCTCGGTCGGGCGCTGAGCCGCGGCGGAAAGGACTTCGTTGACGTTCTGACCGCCGAAGTAGTCGTTGGTCTTCTTGTTGGACTCGGTGGTCGGGTCGGTGAAGGAGTCGGACCGGAGGATCTTCTTCAGGGACGGGAAGGTACCGGTGTCGGCCATGGTCTGAGCGCCCTCGCCATGAGTCATGTACTCAACGAGCTTGTAGGCAGCGGCCTGGTTCTTGGACTGCGAGGTGACGGCAAGTGCAGAGCCACCGTCTTCGGCGGAGACTTCCTTGCCTTCCTCCACTGCGGCAGCTGGGCGACGCGCCAGTTGCCGGCCTGATCGGGGGCGCCGGTCATGAGGTTGATCGGCATCCAAGCGCCGATGGTCAGGGAGGCGAGGGTGCCATCGTTGAGCTCGCGGTTCCAATCGTCGGACCAGTTCGGGGTTTTGGCGTCCACGAGGTCTTCGTCGATGAGCTTCTGGACGAATTGGATATAGCGCTGCATGCCCTCGTCCTTGGTCATGTTGATGGTGATGTTCTCGCCATCGACTCCACGGCTGGGCACCGGCCTGCCAGATCTGGCGGTGAACGGCTGATAGTCGTTGGAGGTACCGGCCAGATTGGTGTATGGTAGGAGCCGGTGGCACGGATCTTCTTGGCGGCCTCGTAGTAG
>ENA-OQDD01000645-OQDD01000645.1-human-gut-metagenome-genome-assembly--contig:-NODE-645-length-13440-cov-1.917825_pt1 | contig 13440 bp, 13 predicted proteins | sample MGYA00242507_ERZ504598 | MGnify/ENA primary metagenome ERZ504598 (study PRJEB26092, sample SAMD00036318) | human gut metagenome | host: Homo sapiens | study: EMG produced TPA metagenomics assembly of... | reverse complement strand
TGCGAAGGCCGTCTCCCCTTCTCGCGCTCTTCCCCTCCTGGCCACGCCGCTGTTCGGCGTGTAGTGGGTGTGAATGTTCTGACAGGGTGCGGGATTCGGGGGTGTTGAGGAGGGGAGCTGTGCCGATCTGTTGGATAGCGGATAATAATAAAAGGATCTGTAAAAGGCGAGATTTTACAAATAGTTCTGCCTTTTTCAGATCCTTTTTTGGTTAGTAATTGTAGGCTCCCTCATAAGCATTGCATCGTTCTTTCCGATGTCCCTGCTCTACACAGGAGCTGCACCGGTCACAAATCCTGTTCATAGCAGTAGAACAGACACATCCCTTACAGGCATCCCGGTCATAAGCCGGCGTGCAGGTAAAAGGAAGAGTATCCTTCGTAGTTTCCGTACTCATAAAGAATCACGCTCCTTTTTTCTATATTATAGACCTATCAAAAAAGCGTTTCAATACAAATAATCAGAAAATACAAAGAAATACCTGATAAAAACCTGCCCACGCCAAAGTGTCCCCTCGAAAGGAAAAACCCCAACTCACAGCAGTTCACAACAGCAGAAAAAAAGTGCCAGCTAATAAGGATGCCACAACATCTCTATCCTACCGGGAGGAGCTCCACCGTCCGGAAGCTCCGCAAGGAAGAACCAGACCACTTTCTGTTACAGGAAGTCCGATCTCCTGTGACTCTACATTACCCTTCCAGGGCTTCAGCTCCGTAGCAAGCATATAAGTCAGAACAGCCGGTGCAAGACCTGTAGTATAGGAATTTACCAGGAAAAACAGCGGATCATCGCTGAGAATCTTCGTACAAAGCTTGATCAGCGGATGGATCGCATCCTCGATCTTCCAGATCTCGCCCTTAGGTCCGCGGCCGTAAGAAGGCGGTCCATAATGATCGCATCGTAATGATTTCCTCTGCGGATTTCACGTTCTACGAACTTCACGCAGTCATCCACAAGCCAGCGGATCGGTGCACCGGAAAGTCCGGAAGCAGCAGCATTCTCTTTTGCCCAGTTCACCATACCCTTGGAAGCGTCCACGTGAGTAACGGAAGCGCCGGCTGCAGCTGCAGCCAGAGTAGCGCCGCCGGTATAGGCAAAAGATTCAGCACCTTGATCGGGCGTCCCGCATTGCGGATCTTTTCACCGAACCAGTCCCAGTTGACAGCCTGCTCCGGGAAAAGTCCTGTATGCTTGAAGCTGAAAGGCTTCAGATTAAAAGTAAGGTCCTTGTAATGGAGCTCCCACTGATGAGGCAGATCAAAGAACTCCCACTCACCGCCGCCACGGCTGCTTCTGTGATAATGTCCGTTCATATGCTTCCAGCCACGGTTTTTGCGGGGAGTATCCCAGATTACCTGCGTCCGGACGAACCAGAAGATAATCCCCCCAGCGCTCCAGCTTTTCTCCTTTTGATGTATCAATAACTTCATATTCTTTCCATCCATCTGCAATCCACATGATGATCAATACCTCTTTCATAATAGTAAATTTATAAGATATATATAGCATTTTTATATAGCATTTCCGGAGATTACTGTACCAGATCCGGCTGATCGGGACATGAATCCATAAAACACCATAATAATGTTTTTTCCAGTATAGAGGAAAAATGGATGCTGTGCAAGAGAAGTGCAGAATTTTCCACGAAAGATTTGACAACAGCGCTTTTACATACTAAAATGTACGCAGAGATTTTCTGCCGGGGCAGAGGCTTCCCGCTTCCGTGAAACTGTGGCTGTTTTTTGCGGAAGAGATTTTGCAGAGAATTCCTGACAGACAGAAATCGTTAACAGAAGAAACACAGCAACCGCAGATATGAAACTGTGCACAAAAAGAGGAGAAGCAAACTTATGAAAAATATTGTGAGATGAGCAGGGAAGAGCTACTCGATTTAAAGAAAGAACTTGACCGTGAGTTTGACGAGATCAAAGCCGAAGGTCTGGCACTGGATATGTCCCGTGGTAAACCTGCACCGGATCAGCTTGATCTTTCCATGAAAATGATGGAAGTACTTGCAGGGGATGCAGATCTGAAATGTGAGACCGGTGTGGACTGCCGTAACTATGGAGTCATCGACGGAATCCCGGAAGCCAAGAGACTTCTCGGTGAGATGTCAGAGGTAGAGCCAGAGAACATCATCATCTATGGTAACTCCAGTCTGAACGTAATGTTCGATACCATTGCACGTTCCTATTCCCACGGAGTAATGGGAAATACACCATGGTGCAAGCTTGACAGGGTGAAATTCCTCTGTCCTGTACCAGGATACGACCGTCATTTCCGTATCACAGAATTTTTCGGCATTGAGATGATCAACATTCCGATGACTCCGGAAGGCCCGGATATGGACATGGTTGAGAAATATGTCAATGAAGATCCGGCAGTAAAAGGAATCTGGTGTGTTCCGAAATATTCCAATCCGCAGGGCTACACCTATTCCGAAGAAACAGTTAAGCGTTTTGCGCATCTGAAGCCGGCTGCACCGGACTTCCGTATTTACTGGGATAACGCTTACAGCATCCATCATCTCTATGATGACAATCAGGATTTCCTTCTTGAGATCCTTGATGAGTGTGCGAAAGCAGGAAATCCGGACATTGTTTATAAATTTACTTCTACCTCCAAGGTAAGCTTCCCTGGTTCCGGTATCGCAGCAGTTGCTGCATCCAAGGCGAACCTGGATGACTTCCGCAAATACATGACTGTACAGACCATCGGACACGACAAACTGAACCAGCTTCGTCACGTTCGTTTCTTCAAAGATATCAACGGATTGCATGAGCATATGAAGAAACACGCAGACATCCTTCGTCCGAAATTCGAGCTTGTTCTCGCAACACTGGATAAAGAGCTTAACGGACTTGGAATCGGTGAGTGGACCAAACCTCACGGCGGATATTTCATTTCCTTTGATTCTATGGAAGGCTGTGCGAAAGCCATCGTTGCCAAAGCAAAAGAAGCAGGCGTTGTTATGACTGGAGCAGGCGCAACCTATCCATATGGAAAGGACCCGAAAGACAGCAATATCCGTATTGCACCAAGCTACCCAAGCGTTGAGGAGCTTGGCAAGGCAGCAGAGGTATTTGTTCTCTGTGTGAAGCTTGTAAGTGTGGAAAAACTTCTGGAGAAATAAATCGATCACATCAGACTGCCCGGTATTTCAGCATGCGTAATACCGGGCAGTCATAACTATTGGAGAGAGCTCATGGATGAGGAAAAAGAAAAAATGAAAACGGGCAAAAAGTTGGTCATTGCACTGATCATGATCCTGCTGATCCTTACAGCAGGGGCTTATGGATATGGTGTACACTATTTTACAGATCATTTTTTGCCGGGATCTCAGGTGAATGGTTTTAACTGCTCCTATAAAACTGCAGATGAAACAGAAAAGCTTCTTGCAAAGGAAGTGCAGGCATATGTTCTTACCGTTGATACAAGAAACAACGGAAAAGAGAGCATTACCGCAAAAGAAGCCGGCCTGGTCTACAAGCCGGATGGCGGAGCAAAAAGCTGATCAAGAAACAGGACCGGTACAAATGGTTCCTTGCTTTTAATCAGAAAAAAAATATACACTGGCAACGGATACTGCTTATGAAGATCAGAACAAGCTGACAGAGGCTGTGAAGAATCTGAAATGCATGCAGAAGGACAATATGGAAAAGCCTGCAGACGCATGCATTAAGGATAATGGCGAAACCTACGAGATCCAGCCGGAAAAAGAAGGAACGACCCTGGATACAAAAAAGGTTCAGAAGGTGATCCGTGCAGCTGTTTCCGCAGGAGACAAAACAGTTAGTCTGGAAAAGAAAAACTGCTACAAAAAACCATCGATATATAAAGACGATGAAGCTCTGAAAAAAGATTGTGACCAGATGAACAAGCTTACCAGCTGCGTGATCACCTATGATTTTTCGGACCGGTCGGAACAGCTTGACCGAAATACCATCAAAGACTGGCTGGTCAGGGACGCAAACGGAGATTATATAGTAAACAAAGATCAGGTTGCAGCTTATGTGAACAGCCTGGGATATAAATATGATACCTTTGGCTGCACGAGGACATTTACCACCTACGATGGTCGCCAGAAGACTATCAAGGGCGGTGATTACGGATGGGCTATCGATCAGACCACAGAGACTGAATGGTTTATAATGCCATTCTTGCAGGAACTACAGAAGTGAGACAGCGGCGTATGCTTACAGTGGACTTTGCAGAGATACCAATGATATCGGAAATACATATGTAGAGATTGACCTGACCAACCAGAGAATGGTATTCTATAAAGACGGACAGCTTCTGGTAGATACACCGGTAGTTACCGGCTGTGTCCGAAAGGGCCATTCCACACCAACCGGATGCTTTGCACTGGATGCCATGCGTTCACCGGCAGTTTTGAAGGGACCTGGATATGCATCACCGGTTACATACTGGATGCCGTTTTCCGGAGGAGTCGGAATCCATGACGCAAGCTGGCGTTCACAGTATGGCGGGCAGATCTATATCACAAATGGTTCTCATGGCTGTGTAAACACCCCGAAGGATAAGGCGGCAATCATTTATAATAATATTAGTGTAGGAGTACCAATCGTAGTTTATGAATAAGAGATTAAAAGAAATATTAAAAGAATACGAAGAAAGAAAACACAAGATCATCAAGGGAGATGAAAGTATGAATATCGTTGTATTGGCAGGCGGAACCAGTACAGAAAGAGAGATCTCCATCGTAACAGGAACCGGTGTCTGCAAGGCACTTCGTAAGAAAGGCCATAATGCCATTCTTGTAGATATTTTCTGCGGACTTGAGCCGGTGGACTGGGATGAGCCCTTTGGAGATAAAGATTATGAAGTAGATTCTGCGGCAGAGTATATGAGAAGCTTCGATGATGATATCGAAGAGATCAAACGTACAAGAAGAAGCTTTTTCGGACCGAATGTACTGGAATTGTGTCAGGCAGCAGACATTGTATTTATGGGACTTCACGGCTCCAACGGAGAGGATGGAAAGGTTCAGGCAACCTTCGATCTTCTGGGGATCCTGTTTACACAGGAACCGGATATTTAAGCAGTGCCCTTGCTATGGATAAGGGTCTCACCAAGAAGATCTTTCTCATGGATCAGGTACCGACACCGAAGGGCGTTTCCATGCTGAAAGAAAACTGTACAAGAAACATCCATGATCTTGGTATGGAATTTCCTGTTGTTGTAAAAACATGCTGCGGTGGTTCCAGCGTAGGTGTTTATATTGTAAACAACCAGAAAGAATATGAGGATGCCATTGACGGTGCTTATTCCTATGAGGATGAGGTAGTTGTTGAAGAGTATATCAGGGGCCGTGAGTTTTCCGTTGCAGTTGTAGACGGAAAGGCTTATCCGATCATCGAGATCGCACCGAAGCAGGGCTTTTATGATTACAAGAACAAATATCAGGCAGGCTCCACAGTAGAAACCTGTCCGGCTGAGATCTCACCGGAACTGACTGAGAAGATGCAGCATTATGCGGAAGCTGGCGCAAAGGCTCTCTGCATTGAGGGCTATGCACGTTTTGACTTCATGATGAAAGAAAACGGTGATATGTACTGCCTGGAGGCAAACACACTTCCGGGAATGACACCCACCAGTCTGATCCCGCAGGAAGCAAAGGTCCTGGGAATCGACTATCCGGATCTCTGTGAAGAACTGATTCGCATTTCTTTTAAGAAATACAGAAAATAAAATATCTGACCGTAACTCCTCCTGTTGTCAGGAGGAGTTTCTGGCAAAAGAAAGGATTTTATTCATGAAAAATCTTACATTGGAAATATCACAAAGTCTGCAATGGTATTTACCACGGCCCGCAGGAAAAACTTCAGGAGGAAGTGACTGCGATCACAACTGACAGCCGCAAGGTGGAAAAAGGAGGTCTTTTTGTACCGGTAGTAGGAGAGCGTGTGGATGCTCACCGTTTTATTCCGCAGGTAATGGAAGCAGGTGCACTCGCGACCTTATCCGAGAGAACTCTTGAAGGGGCGGATCATCCGTATATCCAGGTAGGCTCCTCCCTTCAGGCAGTAAAAGACATTGCGGAGTTTTATCTGGAGCAGCTTGATATTCCGGTTGTGGGAATCACAGGAAGCGTTGGAAAGACCAGCACAAAAGAGGTGATCGCCTCTGTGCTGAAGGAAAAATATCGTACACTGAAAACCCAGGGAAATTTCAACAATGAGCTGGGACTTCCACTGACAGTATTCCGCCTTCGTGATGAAGATGAGATCGCAGTTCTGGAAATGGGAATCAGTGATTTCGGTGAGATGACCAGACTTGCGCAGATTGCAAGACCGGACACCTGCGTGATCACGAATATCGGTACCTGCCATCTGGAGAATCTGGGAGACAGAAATGGTGTTCTGAAAGCAAAGACAGAGATTTTTAAATTCCTCAGACCGGAGGGACATATTGTATTAAATGGCGATGATGACAAGCTTATCACAGTAAAAGAATATGAAAAGATAAAACCTGTATTTTTCGGAATGAGTAATGAATGTCAGGTTTACGGTGATAAGATTGTAAGCAGAGGTTTAAAGGGAATGACCTGCACCATTCATCTGGGGGATACTGCATTTACAGTTGATATCCCGATGCCGGGGCGCCATATGGTATATAATGCGCTGGCAGCAGCTGCAGTTGGAAATATTTATGGACTTACAACTGATCAGATCAAAGCCGGAATCGAGAGCCTGGAGCCGATCAGCGGTCGTTTCAGAATGATCGAAACAGATAAATTTCTGATCGTAGATGACTGCTATAATGCAAATCCCATGTCCATGAAAGCCTCTCTGGATGTTCTGCAGGATGGTGCAGGACGCAGAATAGCAGTCCTTGGCGATATGGGTGAACTTGGAGAGAATGAAGTTCAGCTTCATGAGGAGGTAGGAGAGCATGCCGGAAAATGTGATATCGATGTTCTTATCTGTACAGGTAAACTGTGCAGAAATATGGCAGAGAGAGCACAGCGGACAAATCCGGACCTGAAAGTAATCTATGAGCCGGACAGAGAAAGTCTGCTGGAGCATCTGGAAGGTTATGTACAGGATGGTGACACTATTCTTGTGAAAGCTTCCCATTTTATGAAGTTTGAAGAGGTAGTTACGAAACTGGAAAATATGTAAACACTTTTGTCTTTTTATGAGAGAATTTGATGAGCGATTTTAGTTCCATGATACCGGAAACAGCAGTATAATAATCCTGTCAGTTTATGAGCAGGCAGCGAAGCAGATAGTTTTATCTGTTCAAGTGAGGAGGATGTTATGCTGGAGAAGTTATGGAACTGCATTTCCTGCTGTATGCCATGATGTTAATGGGCGGACTGGGAGCACTGGGGATGCTGACCACACATCTTACCTACCGAAGAATGATCAGAAAAAATACAGAGGTTAAATCAAATCTCAAAGAGAAATGGACAAATCTTTGGAAAACAAGAGACAGGCTGTTGAACCGTATGAACCGGTTTGTCTGGTATCCGTCACTTTTCTGTATCGCTTTTCTTGGACTGGCTTTTTTCCTGTATTCCAAAGATGTACGATGGGACGGAATGCCGCTGGCATATCTTTATGTGGCTGCGATTATTCCGACAGCATTGCTTTTGCTGAGACAGGCGCTGGATTTTACATACAGAGAAGAACTTCTGATGAATTCTTTTTCTGATTATGTGGAACATGCCCGCACATGGGTAGAAGAAGTGCCGGTGCCGGAGAAGGCTGACGAAGCTGTAAAAGAGGAAATCGTTGAACATATTGCGGACAGTATCCGCCAGACTGCAGCAGCAGGAAGCCATTTCAGCGGAATGCTTACACCCGAGGAAGATGAGATTATGAGAGAAATCATAAGAGAATTTATGAAATAAAGACATGAAAATTCACTGCAAATGAGATACACAGGATCAGAAACAATATGGCAATGTAAAGTTTCTGATCCTGTACACATTTTAAGACAGAATAATTTATTATTCGTCATCCTCTTCAATTACCTGAATCTCCAGATAATCAAAATCAATCTGCTCTATAAAATTATCCTGATAAAATCTGGCTTTTCCATGTTTCTTAAAATGTCTGACTGTAGATTCCAGCCAGATTGGGTTTCCCAGATCCATTTCATAACAGATACTTTCCAGACCACGAAAAATCTTGTGGGTCCGCGTATCTTCGGAGTCATCGCAGATTACAGTATCTTTCAGTAAATGATTATCTTTCCATAATTTTCCCCATAAACGGAACATATCGGTAATACCTCCCTGTCAGAACTGCCACAGGCGGCAGAAATCTCATTTTCTAAGTGATTCCCAGTATAGCGGATTTTGGTAGGAAAGTAAAGAAAGTAAAAAAATGCTACTGCTTGTAGTAACTAAAATGTTACTGTTCACTCCGTTCTCAGTAACATAGCCAAAATTCATTCCAGATTGCCTGCGGCAATGGAATTTTGGCTTGTATGTCTCGGGATTTTGGCATATTCATGCCAAAACACCTCGCGGAATAGTGGTGTGTGAACAGTAACACTAAAATACTTATAGTCTTAGGCTTGATTATTCCGGTGGAATATTCTATAATAAAACCTAAATTTCCATAAATTAGCGTGTCAAAGTGCCGGTTCAGGAGAAAATCAGTTTTCATCTGGAAATTTGAAGACTGGTGTGGATAAGGTGAGTTCCATAACTGCATTTGTGATATGCAAAAAACAGAATGGAGGAGACATTATGAAATTATACGATACCGGTGTGTATTTGCTGAATGGTCAGAAGATTGTTCCGGAGAATCAGGCAGATTTTCCTGTTTCCAAAGAGGAAGCTGCAAAGAGTACAATTGCCTATTCAATTCTGAAAGCACACAATACTTCCGGAAATATGGAGAAACTTCAGATTAAATTTGATAAACTGACTTCTCATGATATCACTTTTGTCGGAATTATCCAGACTGCACGTGCTTCAGGCCTTGAGAAATTTCCGGTGCCATATGTACTGACAAACTGCCATAATTCACTCTGTGCCGTAGGCGGAACTATTAATGAAGATGATCATATGTTTGGACTTACCTGTGCCAAGAAATATGGCGGCGTATATGTACCGCCCCATCAGGCGGTTATCCATCAGTTTGCAAGAGAAATGCTTGCAGCAGGCGGTAAAATGATCCTCGGTTCAGACAGCCATACACGATATGGCGCACTGGGAACCATGGCAATGGGTGAGGGCGGACCGGAGCTTGTAAAGCAGCTTCTTTCCCAGACTTATGATATCAATATGCCAGGCGTCGTTGCCATTTATCTTACCGGTTCTCCTCGTCCGGGCGTAGGTCCTCAGGACGTTGCGCTTGCGATTATCGGCAAGGTTTTTGCAAACGGATATGTGAAGAATAAGTTATGGAATTTGTAGGACCCGGTGTTGCAAATTTAAGTGCTGATTTCCGAATTGGTGTAGATGTAATGACAACAGAGACTACCTGTCTTTCCTCTATCTGGCAGACAGATGAGAAGATTCAGGAATTCTATGAGATCCATGGCAGAAGTGAAGATTACAAAGAACTGAAACCAGGTGAAACAGCATACTATGATGGCTGTGTAGAGATTGATCTGAGTGAGATCAGACCAATGATCGCTATGCCATTCCATCCAAGCAATACATATACAATTGATGAACTGAAAGCAAATCTGGATGATATTCTGGCAGATGTTGAGAAAAAGCACAGATCAGCCTTGATGGAAAAGTTCCATATACATTAAGAGACAAAGTAATTGATGGTAAACTTTATGTAGAACAGGGAATTATCGCAGGATGTGCAGGTGGTGGATTTGAAAATATCTGTGCAGCAGCTGATATCCTTAAAGGCAAGAGCATTGGTGCAGATGCCTTCACATTGAGTGTATATCCGGCAAGTACTCCGATTTATATGGAACTGGCTAAGAATGGCGTTCTGGCAGGACTTCTTGAAACGGGAGCTGTTGTGAAGACTGCTTTTGCGGACCTTGCTTTGGTGCAGGGGATACTCCTGCAAATAATGCATTCAGTATCCGTCATACGACCAGAAACTTCCCGAACCGCGAAGGTTCCAAAATCCAGAATGGCCAGATTTCTTCTGTTGCACTTATGGACGCACGTTCTATTGCGGCAACTGCAGCAAACAAAGGTTTCCTGACTTCAGCAGAGGATTATACGGGTGGTTATACAGGACAGAAATATTTCTTTGATAAGACAATTTATGACAATCGTGTATTTGACAGCAAGGGTATAGCTGATCCGGGTGTAGAGATCCAGTTTGGTCCGAATATTAAGGACTGGCCGGAGATGGCTGCACTTCCGGAGAATCTGATCGTGAAGGTTGTTTCTGAGATCCATGATCCGGTTACTACAACAGATGAACTGATCCCGTCCGGTGAGACATCTTCTTATCGTTCCAATCCACTTGGACTGGCTGAGTTTACGCTTTCCAGGAAAGATCCTGCTTATGTAGGACGTGCGAAAGAGGTTCAGAAAGCTCAGAAGGCTATTCAGGAAGGAAAATGTCCGGTTGAGGCATTACCGGAAATGAAACCTGTAATGGATGTGATCAAAAAGGATTATCCGAATGTAAGCAAGGAAAATCTTGGTGTGGGAAGTACGATCTTTGCAGTGAAACCAGGTGATGGTTCTGCGCGTGAGCAGGCTGCTTCCTGTCAGAAAGTGCTTGGCGGATGGGCAAATATCGCCAATGAGTATGCGACAAAGAGGTACCGTTCCAATCTGATCAACTGGGGTATGCTTCCATTCCTGATTAAAGAAGGGGAGCTTCCGTTTGCAAACGGAGATTATCTGTTCTTCCCACAGATTCGTAAGGCAGTGGAAGAAAAGGATGATGTGATCCAGGGATATGGTGTCGGTGCTGAGGGACTGAAGGAGTTTGAAGTGGCTCTTGGGGAGCTTACGGATGATGAGCGTGAGATTATCCTTAAGGGATGCCTGATTAATTATAATCGAAAATAGGAAGTGATGAAGATGCAGCTATCCTCTCTTTAGGTTGGGAGTAGCTGCATCTTTATTGTTTATGAAATTATGAGAATTGCGGGAACTGCTTTGCAGCGGAGCGATTCGTGGATATAATAGAGCCCCGGGCAGCAACGTACTGCATCGAAGAAAGTGAAATAGTCTGAAAATTATCAAATAAATAAAAATATTATAAAATTAGTGCAAATAAGACAAAGAATAAATAGAAAATATTGAAATAAAATGCAAAAATGTATTGACAAATAATAACAAGAGTGTTATTATACCTGACTTTCGGAGTTGAAGTATAAAACATGGTGCTAAGCCAAGGATTAAAACCTGTGGCTTAGCATTTTTTTGATGTCTCCTTCGTTCAAAAAATACGATGTCAGTGGTAAGCTGCACAGCTCTGACAATTCCCTGATAAATGATGTACCATGCGATAGATTTATATATTTTCTGTCTGATATTTTGGCAACTCTGAAGTCACGTACGAATTCAAACAGCTCTTCGGAACTATAACCATTTTTTAATATCTTGAACTGCAGTAATCTTGTCAGTAATACGGCCAGATAGCAGATTAAAAAATGTCCAACAATGGTATCCTGTTTTTGCAAGTATACCGGTCTGGCATCCAGCTGTGACTTCATGATCCGGAAGGATTCTTCTATTCTCCAGAGATTGTGGTATGCATTGTAGACATCCTTATCTTTCATGGAAATCTCGGAAGTGACCAGCATGTTGTATCCGGCAAGCTCCAGGGATTTTTGAATGAGTTCCTCATTATGGTGACTTTTACTTTACCATCTGTGTCGTTGCCCTTTTTATCTGCAGCAGTAAAAATGACATATTTTGCAGAATCACCATACTCGGATTTTTTAGCCTGCGAAGCTTTCAGAAGCCTTGCTTTTTCAACTTCTTTATTAATTTCGTAGATCTGTTTTTTGGCAAGTTTTGGATTGAAAGTAACAATCCTTTTTTCTGTGATCCGGAACTTTTTTAAAGAGCCTGTTTCAGACTCGGTAAATTTATATTCAAATTCATCTACACATTCCTTAATGCGATACAAAGTCTCCCCGGCAGCATTTTTTACATCCCTGTAATTATTAGGGAGCAGTACCCAGGTCTTTTCCGTTTCCGGAAGCATCTTTACGGACTTAGAGAAAATATATCCATCCCCATTTTTGAGCGCATGGAAGATATTTTCAGCACAATTCAACCCTTTGTCGGCGATCTGTATGGTTCTGCCGGACACAGAGTTTCTCTTTTTCAAATCATCAATGATATTTCTGATCACCGGCTTTTCACTCTGATTGCCCGGAAACAGCTTCATGCCGATGGGAATCTGATTTGCATCAAGCAGGAGTCCCAGACCAACAATCGGTTCTTTTCTGTTTTCCTTGGAAGGTCCTTTTTTCCGGAAATCATCTTCCTGTCGATCTCAAAGTAAAAGTTAGTGCAGTCAAAGTAAGTATGAGAGGTATCAAACTGATACATCTGTTGGATCTGATGATTGTAGATTTCAATGATCTTTTCGTATTCGCAACCGATATACTCCAGCCCGTCATAGAGCTGGTTTAAAGAAAAATCGTAGGATTCAAAAAGCTTTGGAATCACTTCGTCATAAGTCTTTGATTTTGAACATGGCTGGACAAGCCTTGCGTAAACAAGGCAGAGATCATGCCAAAAACATTAAAGCGGAAGTCAGTAGCGGTCTGCATGAGATCAATATACTTTTTGACAGAAAGCTTGTCGTTAATGTTTTTCATCGGGAAATAGCCAATGAGTTTTTCCGGCGAATCATCTGAAATCTGCTTCGCTTTTTTTGCGGCTTTTGCAGCATTTGCTTCCTGGTTCAGTCTGATAACTTCTTCTTTGTAGAAGGAGATAGGATCGTCAATGCCCTTTGCCTGAAGCTCATGAACATAACCAATAGGTTTATAAGCCTTGTGGGCAGTATGCCTGCGTTCAGGATCGTAAAAGCTTGAATAAATCTGAAGATAAGTACCTTTTTTGTTGTTAGTTTTTTTAAGAAAATATGCCATAAAAGTCACCCTCTTATAGTATAGCACCATAGCACCATAAATACAAGTATAAAAAAGAAAATTTGTCAAGTTTTTAAAACAAAGAAAAAAGCCAGCAAATATGCTGACTTGAGGATAAAATATATTTCATTAACTCTCAAAAAATAAAGTGCTAAATCCTAAAGACGGGAGAAGATGCAGACGGAAACCTTTCCCTGATGGTACCGGAAAAGGAAATGCCTGCAGGTGCAGAAATCTGCTGATCTTTGTATTACTGAGAACAAAGCGAATGGTAGCGAAAATGTGTGAAACTTACGAATATTATCTTGACAAATACACTCTCAAAAGCTATATTAATATTTAGATAAAGGGGAGTGACTGACTCATGAGTATTCATGATGTCGTCAATTTCGGTGGGTAAAGACTCCAACCGTA
>ENA-OQDD01000644-OQDD01000644.1-human-gut-metagenome-genome-assembly--contig:-NODE-644-length-13457-cov-1.752813_pt1 | contig 13457 bp, 16 predicted proteins | sample MGYA00242507_ERZ504598 | MGnify/ENA primary metagenome ERZ504598 (study PRJEB26092, sample SAMD00036318) | human gut metagenome | host: Homo sapiens | study: EMG produced TPA metagenomics assembly of... | reverse complement strand
ATGGTGCGCCAGATGGCAAGATCGTATTTCTTCATCAGCTCGCTCGTGGCAACGGCGATCTCTCTGCCTCCCGGAACCATCCACGGAACGACACCGATTCCGGACGGGAATACAACAGGCACTCGGTTGCCATCTCCCAGAGTTCGCGGGTAAATACTTTATCTTCCAGCGGCAGAACAAAGGTAAGCGCGATCACGTTGGTGGTATGTGCATGGTACACAACGCGGTATCTTTCGTCCTGCAGTTTTTTGACCTCCAGGTTCATCAGATTGCTCGGAAGCTCTGAGGTCGGGCGACCTCCGTTGACGAGACCCCAGACGATGCGGTAATTTTCACCTTTTTCATCCAGCTCAATCATACAGATGCTGTCTTCCGGTTTGATGGTGACATTTCGGAAATATTTTCCGCTTCCGGTTACCAGGAAATACTCTCCCGCAAGGTTTGGAACGGTGGTTCCGTCCCGGTCTTATTTTATTTCGGATTTTCCACCTTGTCCCCCACGAACCAGTAATCACAGACCTCACCGCTGCCTGCCAGCGTATGGTCACGGTAGAGCTTCGCGTGCATCAGGGCTGCTGTCTTGTAATCAATGTCGCACATAATCGGCAGCACTTCCAGATAGCCCTCTTTTCGGGCGAGGGTGTTCAGGGGACATTGGGTGAAGTGGTAATAAAAACCGTCCTGATGCTTCGTCTCATCAAAATGAAAATCCCACGAATACGCCTTATACTGCGGATGTGCTTCCAGCCAGGCGGCATCCTTATGCATCATCTTCGCAATCCGCGCCATGCCGCTCTTCTTATTCGCATTAATCATCAGGCCCATGGCTTTCAGAAGCGGGAATGACATCATCTCCTCTGAGATTGTACGCAGTTCATCCACAGAGATTTTCCGGTCGGATGCATCCCACAGAGCGAGGAAGATGAGGCCTTCATAGAGATTCGACGCCATCGGGTTGTCCTTTCCGATATCATCGGCGCGGCGAAGCATGTCGCGGTAGATCTGGTTGGTCTTGCGGAGAAGCTCTGCGGTCTCCTCTTTTCCGTAGCGTTTTAGCAGACTTTTCTTTATTAAAGGAGTCAGCATATTCCAGTATTTACTGGTGTATTCCATCATAGGCAGGTACCTCCATCTCACTTTTATTAGGACTCACTAACTGTCGGGTGTAAAATTGCCGCCTACAATGTAGAAAATAGGCGGAATTTTACTTTTCATTATGAGGTTATTATAGCACAGTTTTTGTTACTTTGTTTTAAAATTGCAAAAATTTCTTGACTATAATTCAGCCTTCCTTTATTATAGAAATTAAGAAATGGTTTTTTTGTCGTGTACAGCCTTAGGGCTCAATCGGGTTGCTCGTTTCTTTTTTATTTTCGTAAGTTTTCTTTTCCATACAAATGAATTTCGATTTTAACCTGGCAGATTTCTTTAAAATACCAATCCACGATGGAGTAGAAGCGTTTTTATCCTTCCATTTTTCTTATATTCTCAGTTGTTTTGCATATTCAAAAGAAATAATATCTCTTGACGAAGTCCTCTCATACGCCTGCTCTTTATGCATAAATGATACAATTTCATTTTTGATATCCGACCAAGTTTTTCTATTACAACATCCAGAATTTTAATATCTTCCCCTGACAATGCAGAAAATTTCTGTTCCCCTTTTAAAGAAAAATGATACGCATTTGTCTCTCCCATATCTACTTCTTCGCATGGCACATCTTTCAAATCAATAATTGAATTATGTCCCACCGGAACAGCTCCCATCGGCAACGCCTGATACACTAAGCCGGTAATAGCAAATCCTCTTTTTTTGTAAGATAATGCATCTGCATACCACATAAGCTTCATCAACTTGACTTTATAAAGATTTGTAACTTTTTGGGATGCGGCCAGGTATCTGATCACATCAACAACTTTATCCAGAGACAATTTTGTATTTCCCTGTGCACTTGTATTTCCCTGAAATTTTACATAGCTCGCTTCGATTGCTTTTTTTAGATAAAGATCCTGATCCTCTTCATATAAGGACGTTGCTTTATTTAAATATTTTTCATAAGCACTCTCAGATAAATCTCTCTTTGCATCATCCAGCAATGTCAAAAACCATTCCGGATCCTGATCTATCTTTTTCAAAATAGTATTGTGCGCTTTATCCTGAACCTGATGACTTTCATATCTGGTAATTGTTTTGCCGCCCCATCCAAGCAATGTGCATAAATCACTCTGGCTAATTCCCTATTTTTCCCGAATGCTCCGAATCTGTCCCGATGTCAAAAGTCCTTCTTTTTCTCGATAAGCATCTTTCAGATGTATATCATTTTCCTGTATCTGCTCCTCATCCATATAGAATTCTTCAGCCTCATCACAATAAAAATAGGTCGCTTTATAAACAACTTTCACATTCTTAAATGTCATCTGCTCCTCAACAAGAACTGTTTTCACTTCATGCTCTTCCATGCAGCATGTGCACAAACGTTTTTCACTTTTTATAATTTTCATATCCATAAGCACCTTTTTCTTTTGATTTTCTACAATCTTTTCAAATTCTTCTTGACTATTCTTCTAATCAAGTTTATTATTAAATACAAGAAATGGGTTTTTTACCGTACGTGTTATTTATTAACAGCCAAGCGGGGTGCTCGTTTCTTTTTTTATGTTAATCACATCATATAAATATTTTTTCCCATCTTTATCATGTCGGATAATCATATATACATGAAATATGTTATATCTTTCAATTGTTCCATCTTCCTTATATACTTGCAGTCCAAATCTCGATTCATATCGATGCCATCCATTTGCTGCATTAACCATATGTTTTTGTTTTGTATTCGACTTTACGCTTCTATTTGCCGCAATTTCCAACATCTTACCAATCCCCTGTACAGCATTCGCTTTTGCCTTTGCATTTCCTCCCTTGATTGAACTGGTATATCTGGAATGCGCATATTCATCCGGCAAATCTTTTCCTAAATATACAACATCTTTCGTTTCTTCAATGACGTAAAACTCCCCTACATGCTTTTTCAAATAGCATTCTACCTCTTCCCAGTTAATATTTCGTTTTCCACTAAAAATTATCTCATGAATAAGTGCAATTTTATTACCATCTGCATCTTTCATAATGGAAACATTTCTTTTTTCATTGTCTTTTATCATCCTGCCGTTCTCTTAACTCCTCATAGTAAGCCTTGTACCTATATGCCGTTCTGCGACTAATATTTCCCTCCGCCACAATTTCCATGATGCTCATTCCTTTTTCATACTTTATAATAAAGTCCTTATATGAAGCATTCCATGCAGCATCATGTTTCTTTCTTCCCCCTGTATTTCGTTTTTTATATACCTCTAACTCTGCTCGCAATTTTTTATTTTCATTCTCCAGTTCTTCAATGCGTGCCAATGCATCCTCCAATGTATTACCCATAACACAGCCTCTCTTCTACTTTTTCATTTCATATTATATCTTTCTATTTCTTTTGTGTCAATTAATGTTTTTGGCACATTTGTTTTATAATAATTTGTGCCAGGCAAAAAGAGAGAATAATAACACAATTATGTATATATTCTCTCCGTGACTGTTTCTCTTTTATATATCCTGGATATCGCTTACATTTTGTTTAATTGTTTTTATTCTAAAGTCTATCATGTAAATTGCAAACAACGTAACTCGAAACGCAAACCTAAGACTTCCCCCTGCTAAATAATTTCTTCCGTGAACACATTCATTCCTTATATTGCAGGAATTCCCATTATACATCATCTGATATACAAACATCAGATCCGATACATTTTCAAAACTTTGCTGCGCTTCATATACCCTTCCCAAAATTTCCCGAAGCAATGAACTTGGAGCATTATACTGCATAAATTCTTCTTTGCTCTTTTTAAACGGAAAAACGCCAAGCAACTTAGCAAGTTCTCTTATTTTTATTTCTAACACCGGAAAAAGTTGTGTCAGCAATGCAAGAGAAATACGGTTTGAATATGGAATCAATTTTACTTTGCATTCTCTTTTTATCATCTGATACAACTTTTCCTCTTCTGAAAAAATAGCCACATAACACTGTGTATTTTCAAAAAAGCGCTCATGAATGGCTTCCATAAATACAGTTGGTTCCAGTTTATTTAATAATTTGTAACCTTTTTTCTCCTCTAATACCGTCACATAATTTAACAATAATTTATCAATATCATGACGCTCATAAATGATTGCTTTTTCTCTTGGGAAACTGCATTAAGTTCCATTCTGTTCACCAGATAAACAAGCACACTTTCAGATGCTGATGTCATAATATTTAATAGTTCTTTTTCTGAACAAGGTGTACATAACCCAGCAAATACAATCGGATTTGTCAATGCTTGTTCACTAAATTTTGCAAGTTCCCTCTTTTCAAGTGTGTTCGTATGAAAACTCCTGCATATTTTTGCATTGCTCACTATACGCAAAATTCTGCCAGCTTTCCTGTGTTTGTATCATTTCTTTTTGAAGATATCGTTTATCTATACTTTTATTATTCTTATTAATTTCAATTAGAAAAAGCATATATCGATAATATACGGTTGCAACACTTATATCTGTTTTATCTTTTATACATGACCGGAATTTTTGACATAACACTCGAAAATATTCCATCGTGATTTCCCCTGCCACTATAGTATTCTCAATATATTTCTGCAACTCCCAAATCTCAGAAATATTTTCTACTTCTTTGAACTTATTTTCCAAGTACTGCGCTGCTTTTTCTTTTTGTATTCTCGAGGTTGGGTATCCATCTTCTTTCAACTTTAAAATCCGATCTGGTTCTTCCCACTTTTGTATTTCTTGTAATAAATTTATGTACTCTGCTTCCTGTCCACATTCTTTCATTTGTTTATCTTTATGCATACATGCTAAAAATACATAAGAAGAACTATTAAATATCTTAAAGTGCTCCTCTTCTCTTTTAATCACTTCACTCAAAACTCTGCAATGAAGCAGCTTTATTCTTTTTGATGGTTCTGTACTAAACAAAAAATAACTTATTGTTTCTAAAACAAAATCTGCACGGATATCTTGAAAATAGTTCTTCATATCTTTCAAAATATCTTTGCTCCACATCGATATTTCCGGTACATTTCCATTTGAGCCAGTGAACATCGGCTGAATCTTTTTTCCTATAAACGATACTTTTAACATATCGAGTAAATATTCTTCCTGCCATGTTTTACATTCCTGTTCATCTATTCTTTGATAAGAAGATGCATTATAGCTTACAATAACATTCTCATAGCGTTCCAAAAAATCATGATCCGACAAATATTCCATTTGGTTTATATTATCTTCCAGACATTTTAGTGGTACTTCCATTCCCCGTACCTGAAAAGTCTCTGTATAACCCATAATCTCCTGTTCATGTTCCCTTAAAGACTCACAATTAATTAATTGAAAATAATTTTTCTCAGACAACAATCGAATATCATATAAAATTTCAAATTCATTATCCTTCTTTTCCAGTTTTGTGATCCAAACACATAATAAAAACAATTTACATACGTTGTAACTCACTTTTTGCATACAGGCATCAAGACTGATCTTCCCAATATAAAATTTCGCAATCTCCCACATTTCTGCATGTATTACTTTCCGATATTTCCATTCCCCATCACATACTTCCAATACTTTCACAAAGTATTGAAACATCTTTCTCATCGCAATACTTTCATTCAAATATTCTTCCCAGGAATCTACTTCTTTAACTTCAAATCTCTCCTGTATCTTTTCAATCAGCCACTGCCATTCCTGTGAATGTGCTAATAACCCATCCACATACTTTACTTCTGTCTCATGTTCCAAATAATTCATTCATTTTCTCCTTTCCACTCATTTTCCTGTATAAAAGCACTGAAAAATCCATGACTTCCCAGTGCTTCCTTTATCATCCTTAATTATTCCATTTTTTCAAAGCTGATCATATTTAACAGCATTTCCCTTTGCCTTATCCACAGAATATTTTGCCTCGTTCTGTGTCATTTTCATATTGATAATTTCATCTGCATCAAGTCCCAGCTTATCCAGCAGATTCTGGCTGTATACCATTACATCTGCCAGTTCTTCCTTGACATGCTGCAAATCGTAATTTTCATCAGACCACTGAAAGCATTCCAGCAGTTCTGCTGCTTCGATTACGATGGATTTTGCAAGGTTTGCCGGTGAATGGAACTGGTCCCAGTCACGGTCCTCTGTAAATTTTCTGATTCTTTCTACTGTTTCTGGTTTCATAAATTTTCTCCTTTACTTCAGACATTCTTTTAAATAGTCTGCCAGTTTCTGATCCGTACAATAGATATAGCATCCCTTCATGCCTCTTGTCATGAGCGTACGATATGTATTTTTGATAATTTCGTCTGCTTCTTTCAACGCCTTCTCTGGATTTTCCCGGTACAGCTTTTTGATTCCTTTTAACGATTGATCTGTTTTTGCACGTTTTGTAAAATCCGTAACAATATGTCCATCCTGATACCGCATATCATCCCCGATAATCACTCCCGCATAATCAAATTCCAGTCCCTGCGAGGTATGGATACATCCAACTTCATTTACAGAAGTTTCGTCAATTGCAAACGTCGTCGTATTTCCAAGATTCCAGCTCATCCCAAAATCTCCAATTTTGATATCATGAACATCCGTATTATTCTGTCCTGCTTTTATCCATGCCCAGCAATATCCTGCCAGAATTCTCGCCCGATTATGTACTCTGTTCCGTTCTATGATAAGATCTCTCACCTCGTTGGGCGAATCGACGATTTTAATATCATAGTCGATATCTTTCAAATCAAAATTAGCTGTCTCCCGAATCTCAAGTACATCATCAAGCCATGCCAGATACCCATCGGAACCATTGCATCGGAACTGTGAGACAAGCTCCATCTCCATAACTTCTGATTCCAGTTCATCTGCCCATCTTCGAATTTCCGCAACGCTTCCAATATCGCTCAATGTTACTCTCTGGCTTTCATCAATGAAAAAATACTGCATAAAGCTGCATTGATGATCTCTTTATCTGATTTTCCCCCAGATTATGGAACATTCCTGACTTATCATTCAGCCGATGTGCTTCATCGCAGATAACGGCATCAATACTGTTTGGTTCTGCATCCACGTAAGAGCCGGAACCTTTGAACATATTATTGATACTGCTCTTCCTGTGTCCGGTCAGTTTTTTCGCATAAACATTTCTTGGTGCACTGTTTTTGGATGTATACTGTGCAAACATTCCATCATTGGTCAGCTTTGCAAGCAGATTCACTGCAACCACTGTTTTTCCTGTTCCCGGGCCTCCTTTTACAATAACCGTCCGTTTTTTCTGATCTGCCATACACATCATAACATTCTTCAGGATCTCTTCATAGACAACCTTTTGCTCGTCCAGCATGATAAATTCCTGATTTCCCTCTATCATACTCTTGATAGCATCCTGAAGGCTCTTAGATGGTCTGATTTTTCCATGATCAATATCATACAGGAGCTGTTTGTCATCGCCTGTTTTTACTGAGTTTTTAATAAATTCCCGAAGTTTCGGCACTTCTCCTCTTCCAAAGATCGGTGCATCTTCTACATATTCTTTATATTGATTCTGTTCCAGTTTTTCGGGATTTGTTTTTCTGTAATTATGCAGATAGGTACACGGATGAAGTACGATATTTCCCATCTGCACATTCTGATTATAATCATAAATCATAGCCGCGTAGGACCATGCCTGATACGATGGATGCACAACTTTGCGCACTGCCCCTCCGGTAAAAGTCTCTACTAAGCATCCTGCCCTTCTACTGTTTCCACCTTATCCCATTGTTTTAATTCGATAATCACAACATTAGGATCTTTCTTTTTCCCGTATCCGGAAATAATGAAGTCAACTCTCTTTGATGTCTGCGGAATATTGTATTCAATGGCGATTCCGGCATTTTCCGGTATTGCACGGTCATTCAGAACTTTATACATATATTCCAGAGAATTTTCCCATGAACGGAATTCATTCTGCGATGTATGTCTGTGCATTTTATCATAAATCGTTTCTTCTATCTGCGCAGCAATTGAATCCTGCTCCACTGCAAATAAGAAATCACTTTTTAATCCAGAGTATACTATCATGATGTTTTTCCTTTTTGTTTCATCTTCTTAACGGTTTCAAATTACATTATAGGGTAGCTATATGGTTTTTGCAATGATATGATATTCTTGTATTTTAAATCTGCGTTTTATGTCAATTTTTTTGTTCTCATTCTCAAAAAAATCAAGTATCTCTCCCTATGTTCTGACTATTTTTTTCCTTGTTTGTTTTTTATTGAGAATCTTAGACAATCCAATATATTTAACCGGGCAGCCGGGGGACGTACTTTCATCTGATCTGAGTCTTGCAGAAAGGATAATTATTATGAGTACATATGAAGAATTGCAGATTATAATCAGCGTTGCTTTGCTTATTGTCGCAATTTTGACTTATACAAATAAGAAATAGCCGTCCTGCTCCCTGATAAAGAATGGACGGCTATTCTTATAGCTATTTAACATTTTCGCCAGACCGGGTGATTGCGCTCACCTTCCGGCTGTCTTGTTAAGTATATTATATTGCAATCGTGTAATTTTGTCAACGCTGGCTTTTGCGTAAGCCACGACAAACGCATGAATGGTTATCCACTGCCAATTCCATTTTTTTTCTGTTTTTTAAGTTTCCAAAAGTTCTTCCAAATACTTGATTGGGCGCAGACTTATTACGAACCTTTTCTTTCTCATCGACAGCTTATGTCTTGTTAGTTCTGCCGGTTTCAAAATACTCAGGCTCCATTTCCTTATGATATTCAAATTTTGCGCTGCCATTTTATCTATTGTCGTATTTGCATCCTCTCGAAACGTTACATCCAGATGCCAGTGCATACTTTCTACACTCCAATGTCCCCGCACGGCGCGGCTTGCCTCGTTGATTATCCGTTTTTAAACTGCTTATAAAATATCGATATTCATACGTTGTATTTCCTGCTTTTTCTATCCGTTTCTTCTCCATCACGATGCTTTTCAGACCCTTCCAGTTTTTCTTCTGGCTCAGCCATTTGATGTCTTCCGTCTGATAGTACTCTCTGGTCTCTATCTGACCATGCGCTTTCTCCTGCGTCTTTTATGACCACCCTTTTGCCGTATTTCTTCCTGAAACTTTTCGTTTGCAAAGTATTCTTTCACATCTTCATACAATGTGTATTGATTTTTCTTCAATGCTAAAACATAATCTGCCCGCTTCTGTCGGATCTTTTCTGCAATCGCGGTCTGCGTTCCCATTGCATCTATCGTAATAATCTGACCTTTTATCTGGATTTTCTCCAGCAGCTCCGGAATTGCTGTTATTTCATTGCTTTTTTCTTCAACAGCTTTCTGCCCCAGACAAAAACCATCCTCTTTACTCCATGCAGAAACGATATGGCTTGCTTTTTCTTCTCCACTCTTATTCGAACACATCGTTTTTCCATCAATGCAGATAATCTTTTTCAACAGTTCCCCATCGTTTTTATCCAGTCTCTCCTGCCATTTTCCATAAAGCTACTACAGAATCTCCGGCGATATCATCCCCATGACACGCCGGATCGTATCATGCGAGGGGATTCCGTTCTTTAATTCGATATATTTGCGAAGATAATCCTGATAGCTTTCTGCAAACAATGCCATCTCAACCCAGTCATCTGCATTTGCAAGGGTTGCAAACAGTACGATGACAAGAATATCTTTCAAAGTATGACGAACCTTTGTCTGCTGACGGGTATCCTCAATGTATTCCATCCACTCTAATAATTCCTGCATAAACAACACGCCCCTTTTTCTTTTATTCTCCAGAAAAGGGGCATATTCACAATTTATTTACTCATGCGTTTGTCATGTTGCGTAAGCTTTTTTATTTGCTAAACAAACATCAATTTAATACATTTACCCAGGGAACCGTTGGGGTGTTATGTCAGCCGCCGGACATTTTTTGAAAGGAGGCTGGTGCTGATGGTTACATATAGTGATTTATTTACTTTCATAATTATGCTTTGTGCTGTTATAACTCTTGTTATCAATATTATGCACAAAAATAGCGCCCCTGCTCTGGTAAAGTTAGGCGCTATTTTTAGTTAAAAGCTTTATCCGGCGGTCAGGTGTGCACTGACCAACGGTTCTCTTGTTAAGTGTATTATATTACAAGGGTTTCGCTTTGTCAACGCTCGCTTTTTAGCTGATCAGATCTCTTTCCCTCCCCTTCCGAAACTTCGTCCAAAATTTCTCAAAAAGAAATTGAAATCCCCTCTCCTCCACCTTATAATATTTTCTATAAGACACACATATGGGGGGATTTTATGGAGATCAGTATTCTTCTTGCGCAGCAGATCGCGCAGCTTTTTCTTATGATTTTTATGGGCTTTTTAATCGTAAAAGCCGGACTTTTAAAGGATGAGGACAGCAAAGTTCTGTCGAAAATTGTGCTGTACCTGATCATTCCCTGCGTGATTCTGAATGCGTTTCAGGTCGATTACACGCCGGAAACGATGCGGGGCTGCGTGGTTGCGTTTGCGGCTTCGCTTCTGATGCAGGTTGTGCTTCTTTTGCGGTTTCAGCTCTTGGACGGGTGTTTCATTTGGATGCGGTTGAGATAACTTCTGTTTACTACTCCAATTCCGGCAATCTGATTGTGCCGCTTGTGACGGCTGTTTTAGGAGCGGAATGGGTGCTTTACAGCTGTGTTTATATGAGCGTACAGCTTGTCTTTTTCTGGACGCACTGCAAAAAGGTGATCAGCCGTGAGGCTTCCTATGACTGGAAGAAGATTGTTCTGAACCTCAATATTATTTCTATTTTCGTCGGAATTCTTCTTTTTTCACGGGCATCCGGCTTCCTGCGCTGGTCAACAATACGCTTCATTCTGTCGGAAGCATGGTTGGCCCTGCCAGTATGATTGTTACGGGTATGCTTTTTGCCGGCATGGACTTCCGGCAGATTTTTGCGAATAAACGGATTTACTTCGTGACCTTTCTCCGCCTGATCGCCGTTCCGCTGATGGCGCTTGTTCTCTTAAAACTCAGCCATCTCGCCGACCTTTCCGCTGACGGACCGACACTGATTCTGATCGTTTTTCTCGCCATCATCACGCCATCTGCTTCCACGGTTACCCAGATGTGCAGGTATACGGCAACGATTCGCGCTATGCCAGTGCCATCAATGTTGTTACTACGCTGGCTTCTATTGTGACGATGCCGCTTATGGTAATGCTGCTTCAGATGGTACTCTAATCACAATTAACAGAAAAACGCTGTCCCGCTTCCCCTTCCAGAGAAGCATTGACAGCGTTTTCTATTACCCAATTAGTACCTTTTTCCCTTCAAACGCAAATCCATAATGCCGGATTCTTTCTTTTGGGATTCCCCGTTCTTTCAGTTCCGCGTCGTATTTCTTTATTTCAATCTGCGCCAGTGCTTTTTGTACCGTTTCCTGCAGCGTTTTTTCTTCCGTTTCTTTTACTTTAAATTCCAGAATCATAGCATCTCGATCCAAATTTCTGGGAATTAGAATCACATCGTATCTTCCATACCCACTTTCCCGATTGGAACGCACCTCATAAAGATCTCGCACTTCCACCAGCAGCCCAAGTACAAATCCATGATAAAACCGCTCTGGCTGGCTCCGCTCGGACGCATGTTTTCCAGCATCAAAATTACTAAATGTAGCAAGTGCAATATCATTCATATAGAGGTTCATCGCTTTTACATCCCCATTCAGCAATGCTTTGATAAATTCATTATAATTGGCAGATGCCGCTGCAAACCAGCTTTTGAACATATTCGAAAACATGCTCACAATCTCCAGATTTGTGATGGAAAGAGAATACCACGGCTCCAGCGTCAGTCCTCTGTATTCAATCTCCTCCACTTTCAGATAACCGCTTGCCACCAACAGACTCCATACCGCACTTTCATCCTGTTCTAATTGTCCAAATATAATCTGCTCATCAAAATTAACTACAATTTGTTGTCTGTTGATCAGTTTTTCCAGTTCTTCCTTCATATTTACCGATGCTGACTGCAGGAGTTTGCTGATCAATCCATTGGAACTTGTAGCTGCCCAGTAGGGCCGCAGTTTTTTCTCTTTCAGATAATTTGTAATAGACCACGGATTGTAAATATCACGATGCGTGCCAAAGCAAAATCCGTCATACCATTGCTTTACCAGATCTTTCTTTTCCGGCATTCCAAATTGATCTAATGATTGAAATACCTCTTCTTCTGTAAAACCAAAACAGTCTGCATAGGCATCCGATGTTGTTGTAATAACCGTCAGATTATTAAGGTCCGAAAAAACAGATTCTTTGGAAATACGGGTAATTCCAGTCATCACAGCGCGTTCCAGATATGGATTTGTTTTGAATGTCGCATTGAAAAGGCTTCTCATAAATCCTACAAATTCATCCCAGTATCCATGAATATAGGCTTCCTGCATGGGCGTGTCATATTCATCCAGAAAGATCAAAACTTTTTTTCCATATAAAAGATTCAAATAACTGGAAAGATTTTTTAATGCATCCTGTGCTGTCACATCACTCATTTTTTCTGTAATTTCCAGCATCTGCTGTTTCTCATTTTGCGTAAAGCATTCTTCCTGCTCCAAATACCGATGTCGGCGATAAGCATCTACAATAATATTTTTTATCTTCTGCACTGCATCTTGATAGTTATTCTGTTTTACGTCCGCAAAGCTCAGAAAAATCACCGGATAAGTTCCCTGCAGTCTGCGGTATTTTTCCTGTTTCCAGATGGAAAGCCCTTCAAAGATGGTACCTTTTTCTGCATACTGTCTGGAAAAGAAACAATTCAGCATGCTCATATTCAATGTTTTTCCAAATCTTCTCGGACGTGTGATCAGCGTAATGTCATCTCCACTTTCCCACCATTGTCTGATAAAATCGGTTTTATCAACATAAAAATAATGATTTTCTCGAAGGGAAGCAAAATCCTGCTTTCCTATACTAATCGCTGAAGTCATATTTCATCTTTCCTTTCTGAGCGCAGACACACCCAGCATTTTCTGTCTAATAATGAAATTGTTCCACTGTTTTCTAATCGATAATCTTATCTTATAGTTTATCAATTCCGAAAGAAATTAATAGACTTTTTCTTCTGCACGGCAAAAAATGGCCGTCCCATTCCTCAGTGCAAGGATCAGACGGCCATTTTTCACTATCAGTTTCCAGTTTTATTTCTCATACAAAAACTCTTCCGGAAGTGTTACGCCGAAGTCTTTTGCCAGATGGCGGAATTCATCCGGTGTGATCGTCTGGCGTTTCGTTGGCTGCATAGAAAGTGTTTTTACCAGGATTTCTGCAGATTTTTCTGCAGTATGCATCAGACCGAGGTCAGGTCAAATCAAAGCCGGACGGCGAACATGCCGTGGTGTCGCC
>ENA-OQDD01000642-OQDD01000642.1-human-gut-metagenome-genome-assembly--contig:-NODE-642-length-13529-cov-1.498881_pt1 | contig 13529 bp, 24 predicted proteins | sample MGYA00242507_ERZ504598 | MGnify/ENA primary metagenome ERZ504598 (study PRJEB26092, sample SAMD00036318) | human gut metagenome | host: Homo sapiens | study: EMG produced TPA metagenomics assembly of... | reverse complement strand
TCGTCCCCCAGGCAACCTCCTTAATAGGCACACTCTCTCCTTTACTGTTAACTGTATAGCGTTCTTCAACCTGAAGGACGCATCATGTGGGCCTTGTATGCAGGTCACCGGTAATATCACCGTACATGATGGAATAAGTGGCATTATTATGCCAATCGGTAGTAGTATAATATCGTACGACCATCGTTCCTACACGCTTGGCATAGATATTCCCCTTCTCATCTTCCCAACGCTTTTGCAGAAACAGATTCACTTCCGGGAAGTCCTTTCCCTCAACATCTGTGATACGGCTAAAGCCCGTTGCACGGATACGCTTCTCGCGGTCGGACATCTTTACTTTATAATCAAACTGTATGGCGATAGGTTTCTTTGTAAACGGTATGCCGGAATTCAGCATTTTCTGCGGATTTGGTTCCCTTGATAGTTCGTGCACCTCACCCAGAAACATAGAGCCGGCAGCCAGCACCGTGATATCTACTATTCCAAAAACCTTCACACTCTCCATACGGGTGTCCATGCGGGCGCAGAAACCATCCCCTCGCTTTCCGGAAAACAGAAGTATTAGTTTTCGTGATACCGGCTACCCGGGCCATCACATTGGATGTCGCCCACGGCGAACCTCCCATATTCTTGTATGCCTTGGTTTCGGTGACAGTAGCAGTAGGGCCGATGGCATACACATTCTTCGTGGCACCGCCAATAATACCGGATTCCTTGATTTGGCGGTCAATCCATTGATCCATATTCCGAAAGGAATCATCTCTACCTCGTGCTGCTGCGCAGAAACGGCTCCGCAACAAAGCATGGCAGACAGCACTCCCAACATACGAATTTTCTTTTGAATCATTCTCTCATTGATAATTGACAATCATTATAAATCGTACTTCCACTGTTCCAGCGCAAAATTCCAGTTATCCTGAACCAACTGCACTGTACGCTCATCATACTTGTATTTATTCTTCTTATATCCTTTCTTTCCGCCTACATACTTCTCAATATCGGCACGCGCCTCTGCAAAGCCCGGAATGGACAAAGCCTTGTAGATATGTTCAGTCATTCCCATTGCGTCCGCTTCGAAGTCCTCAAACTTCACCTCTATCAAGTTTCCTTCAGGAATGCATGCCTTGTCCGCTTCGTACTTATGATACAGTTTGGCATAAATGGACAAAATATTCTTCTCAAGCTCCTCATGACTGATATCCTGCAGTTTCAACGGCTGAATGGTGTTAGTAAAGAAACTACGTGTGCTTTCGAAAACAGTATAAGGATTACGCATCAGATAGATAAACTTGGCATTGGGGAACATCTTGACAAGCTCTTTCACACGTCCCGTATGAGGCGGATTCTTACTAAGAAACTGGGTTCCGTTCGTATTCCAAAGAGAAATCTTTATCAGTTTGACGAAAGTCTCCTCAAATACTTTCAGCTCTTTCTCTGTGATGTCATCAAACAGCAGGTATTTATCGGCATACTCTTGCTGATATTCGGGCAGGAACCAGAAATTATAATAGGTGTAGGGCATCATATTTGCCAAAGCAAACTCCTCTTCTTGCGGAAGGTCAACGGCAAGCTTCCATATTGTCCGTGGGACGTTTGTCCGGCATCAACCAACTCATGTTCTTCTTGAAGAAAGGCTGCCCCCACATCATAAGATGCGGAAATACAGTCTGGTATGTCGTGTTGTAGCCGAAATGCTTGTCGCAGGAGAAAACATTATGCACAAACGTAGTCCCGCTACGCCAGTGTCCCAAAATGAATACCGGATCATGCTCCAAGGGCTTATCTGCCAGGAGCTTTTCATAGCGTCTGTCCTGCAGAGGAGCCAAAGTGGACAGCAGGCGGCAGACGGCTTTTGTCAGCCGATACTTACCTTTGTAGCAGCACCGATGTCACGACCGCCCGTTATATCCTTGAATGTTTTCCAATCCGCACCTACCAGGGTGTTTATCGGAAGCTTATTGAATTCTAACAATCCCATTATTATCTTTATATTAATATGTTATGGTTTTCTTCCGGTGATGCCGAGAGAGAACCGCAATACTTATAAAGAAGTACTGCGCTCTATCCGTACAGCCACGCCCTGGCGTTCCAGCTCTTTCACAGCCTTTTCTATAGCTTCGTAATGTTCGGGAGCTATACCCAGCTAGGCAAATTCCAGTATCATGGCAGGTCCTCAGCTAAGTGCATGTCCTTATCCTCCACCCTATCGATAATCATACCTACAGCACTGGTATTGTTGGTTATCGGGTCTATCAAGATAAACGAACCGGTAGCCTTATTCTTCTGATAAGGGTCAAAGAAAAGCTCTTTGGCAGTAGTCAGCACCACACGCGCAATTTGATTGAGCTGCATCGGCAATGTTTCCTTGCTCAACTTTCCGTTGTCAATGGAAAGATGCTCCATCGTATTGACATCCACCTTATACTTGATGCTGTCGATGCGGGTACGGCTTATATTGGTGGTCTGTTGATGAAGAATGATTTGTTGATATCCATCGGCTCTTCATCCATCCAAACCAGCATCGTTTCAAAATTGCGGTCCATGACGGGCAGGTTATCCGGATGTACCAGCATTTCCCCTCTCGACACATCTATTTCATCCTCCAGAGTCAGGGTGACGGACTGGGGCGGAAAGGCGTAATCCAACTCGCCGTCGTATGTAACTATACTCTTGATATGCGACTTCTTACCGGAAGGCAATGCCATCACTTCATCTCCCTTACGAACAATACCCGAAGCCACCTTACCGCAAAAACCACGGAAATCGAGATTGGGGCGCAAGACGTATTGAACCGGGAAACGAAAATCCTTCAAATTATGGTCGTTGTCAATATGTACCGTCTCCAGAAAGTCAAGAAGTGAAATACCCTCATACCAAGGAGTACGTTCCGATTTCTCCACCACATTGTCGCCATCCAAAGCTGACAGCGGAATGCAGTTTACGTCAGGAATACCCAATGGAGCTATAAACTTCCGGTATTCATCGACTATCTCATTAAAACGTTCTTCGGAAAAATCCACCAGGTCCATCTTATTGACAGCAAGCACCACATGCTTGATGCCAAAGCAACGACACCAGAAAAGTATGCCGGCGCGTCTGCGTAATGACACCCATACGTGCATCCACCAGAATAATTGCCAAGTTAGCTGTAGAGCCCCCGGTAATCATGTTGCGTGTATATTGCTCGTGTCCCGGAGTGTCGGCAATGATAAACTTACGATTGTTGGTCGAGAAGTAGCGGTATGCCACGTCGATGGTGATGCCTTGTTCGCGCTCCGCCTTCAAGCCGTCCAGCAAAAGGGCGTAGTCAATGTGGTCGCCGGCATTTCCCATGCGCTTGCTGTCGCGTTCCAGTGCGTCCAGCTGGTCCTCATATAGCTTCTTGCTGTCGAACAACAGACGGCCTATCAATGTGGATTTTCCGTCATCCACAGAACCGGCAGTCAGTAAGCGCAACAAGTCTTTCTGCTCATCCTTATCAAGAAAAGCCTTTATATCAAGTGTAGAATCGTTCATCCTTAATGATTTAATTTTTAATTCTTAATTTTTAATTCCTTTAGAAGTATCCCTCGCGCTTCTTCTGCTCCATGCTTGCGTCTTGGTCGAAGTCAATGACACGGGTCGTCCGTTCACTCTTGGTGGTGGTCATCATTTCCTCGACAATCTTCTCGATGGTATCGGCATCGCTTTCCACAGCACCGGTCAACGGCCAGCAACCCAGCGTACGGAAACGCACCATACGCATCTTTATCTGGTCGCGGTACTGTTCCGGCAAGCGGTCGTCATCCGCCATTATCAGATTTCCGTCAATCTCCACACAAGGACGTTCCTTGGCAAAATACAACGGCACAATAGGGATGTTTTCCAAACGTATATATTGCCAGATGTCCAGCTCCGTCCAATTACTTAACGGAAATACGCGGATACTCTCTCCTTTATGTACCCGGGCATTATAAATATCCCACAATTCGGGACGCTGATTTTGGGGTCCCATTGATGGAACTTGTCGCGGAAAGAGAAAATACGCTCTTTGGCACGTGACTTCTCCTCGTCGCGACGAGCACCACCGAATGCCGCATCAAACTTATACTTATCCAATGCGTGGAGCAAAGCCTGCGTTTTCATCAAGTCCGTATGCACCTTGCTGCCATGCGTAAAAGGCCCGACACCTGCATTGAAAGCTTCCATATTGCTTTCCACTATCAGGTTCCAACCATACTTCTTGGCATACTCGTCACGGAACTGTATCATCTCCTTAAACTTCCACTTGGAATCGATGTGCATCAACGGGAACGGCACTTTGCCGGGAGCAAACGCCTTTTCGGCCAAGCGCACCATAACCGAAGAATCCTTGCCGATACTATACAGCATCACCGGATTTTCAAACTCCGCTGCCACTTCACGGATAATATGAATGGACTCTGCTTCGAGTTCCTTCAAATGGCTCAATTTATATTCTTCTTTCATTATATCTTATTTCTTCTGAATTCTTGGTAAAATGAGTTCCAACAGTTTATTGACCGATTCTTCCAGGCTGAGAACAGAGGTGTCCAACGTCAGAGCGGATGAGCCGGCTCCTCAAAAGGCGCGGAAATACCAGTAAAATTCTTGATTTCTCCCTTACGTGCTTGGCATAAAGTCCCTTCACGTCACGGCGTTCACACTCTTCAAGCGGGGTACTGACATAAACTTCCAGAAAATCGTCTTGTCCGATAATATCAGCCGCCATTTCACGAATATCGTTATTAGGACTGATAAAAGCCGCGATTGTTATAACACCCGTATCAAGAAAGAGTTTGGAAACTTCGCTATACGCCGGATATTCTCCACACGTCGGCCTCCGTAAAACCGAGGTTATTGTTGATGCCACTGCGGATGTTGTCACCATCCAGGATACGGCAAAGCAATCCTCTTTTATGAAGTTCGCGCTCCAAGGCAATGGCTATCGTACTTTTGCCGGAGCCGCTCAAGCCGGTAAACCAAACCATCACGCTGTGCTGCTTCAACAAGTCTTCTTTGTCTTTCCGCATCAGCATTTTGTCAAATATCGGATATATGTGGTTGTTTTCTTCCATATGTTATTATTTCTTCTTTTTTTAAAATGGCCAAATTAAAGGAATCAAGAAAATGGATATCAGGAAAGTAATGATATTCAAAGGTAACCCGATGCGTACAAAATCCGTGAACTTATAGTTACCGATACCTTGTACAATCAAATTAGTCTGATACCCTATAGGAGTGGAGAAGCTGGCAGAAGCCGCCATACAAATTACAACGAAGAAAGGCATCGGACTGACTCCCATCTGTGAAGAGATGGAAAGTGCCAACGGGAAAGCGAGTGCCGCGGCCGCATTGTTCGTAATCAGTTCTGTAAACAAGTTCGTTATGATAAACACAGCAGCCAGCAACACATGGGGGCCATAATGATGCTCATGCTATAATGAAACGCGCCACAGCATCTGCCACTCCGGAATTCACCATCGCCTTGCTGATAGCAAAAGCACAAGCAATCGTTATCAGAATATCCCAAGATATATATTTGGTATACTTGCGGGCCGGAAATATCTTTGTCCAGGCCATAATGATAGTAGTAATGGAAACGAAGAAAAACATATCCAACTTGATTTCCGGAAAAGCTTCCTTGACAACCGGAAGTTCACCAACCGTTGCACCCACTATCATCAATATCAGCAAAGCCAAGGCAAACCAGCGCTTTCCCTTTCCGGCACCGGTTCCGTATCCTTGCCATTGGCCAGCAACACGAACACCGAAGATTCCCCCCAGGTCTTTACAAAAGAGTCATCAGCCATCACCACCAGCGTATCCCCTTCGCGGAGATATTCATTTTCCAGATTTCCAACAATGCTCTGACCGCTACGCTTAATCTCCTTCACTTCGGCCCCATAATGCCGCTTGAAGTTAAAATCACCAAGTTTCTTGTTGATACCGGGAAAACGGGCGCCGAGTACAGCTTCCACCCGATGTAAATCTCCATGCTCCTCCGGTTCCTCATCCAGCTTTACCGCATCCGTACGAACATCCGGCAAAAGCTTGAGGAAAAAGCGAACAGATAAAGGATGCCTGCAATCGCGACGAAAATGCCCACTTTACCCAACTCGAACATAGTAAAGCCTTCATATCCGGCTTCCAATATCATACCATGCACCACCAGATTGGTCGACGTCCCTATCAGGGTGCAGATTCCGCCAAGTATCGTCACATAAGAAAGGGGTATAAGGAACTTGGTAGCAGGCAATTTTACAGATTCGGCCCAACGCTTGATAATGGGAGCAAAGATAACAACCACCGGAGTATTGTTTAGAAAAGCTGAAATAAAAGCAATGGTGGGCAACATACGGAACTGCGCTTTAAAGACCGTAGTCTTACCTTGGGGAAGCAGCTTCTTGATTACTTGCCCCAAAGCACCCGACTGCCTGATGCCTTCACTGACCAAAAACAGCATGGCAACAGTCATCATCCCCTTATTACTGAACCCTTCCAGCATCTCCTTAGGAGTGAGGATACCTGCACACAAGAACAATACTACGACAGAAAAGAGCACCATGCCCGGACGCATTTTATCCAGAACCAAGGCAATCACCATGCCCAACAATGCCAGCAGCACAAACAATATCTCAAATGTCATAAAGTCGTTATTTTATTTCGGTATGCTTGGGTTCTACGATAAACCACGGATTCAGCAAATCCTCCTTATTATATTGCAAAGGTTCTTCCTTCCCCGCCTGATAAATTTCCATTCCGGCAGCACGTGCAATAGCATGCCCAGCCGCCGTATCCCATTCCATCGTAGGGGCAAAACGAGGATATACATCAGCCTTGCCTTCAGCTACCAGACAAATCTTGATGGAACTTCCACTTGATATAAGCTCAACTTCCGCATGGCTGCATTTCATTTTCTCGATATAATCTTCTGTCTCGGGCGTCAGATGCGAACGGGAAGCCACAATTACAAACCGTTCGTGCACGCTTGTTTCCGGCAGCCGGACAGCTTTCGCAAGCAGTTCATCCCACGACATTCCATCACGTGCAGTAATACCGGATAGCTTATAAGCACCCGAATCATGCACTCCAAAATAGAGCTCCTTTTTTACCGGCACATAAATGACTCCCATTACCGGTACTGAGTGATGCACCAAAGCTATATTCACTGTGAACTCACCGTTCCTCTTGATGAACTCCTTCGTACCGTCCAAAGGGTCTACAATCCATAAAGTTTCCCAACTCCGTCGTTCCGAAAAAGGCAAATGTTTGCCTTCCTCGCTTAGCAGAGGGAAAGGTGTATCAGCCAAAAAACGGCAGATAGTTTCATGAGCCTTACGGTCGGCAATAGTAAGAGGAGAATTATCCGCTTTTTTTCTACCTGAAAATCCGATGCCGGATCATCGTAAATGGAAAGAATTTTCTCGCCAGCCTGCAAAGCGGCATCAATCGCATTCAGTATATATCGTCGTTCCATACTATATTCTTCTCAAAGATAAGGCACAAAATTAAAAACTTTTTCAGGTCTAAAAGTTTCCACCTCTTGTTTTATAACTTCTTTTAAACGAAAGAGAGAATATTATAAGCACTTTTCACAATCAAGAAAATCAATCCGGAGCAGAGAAATAGAGTGAAATATTCACGAAGGAAGAGGAACTAAAGAGACTGTGACAACATGAGTTTATCTGGGTCTTTTCTCAATTAGTCCGTTAGTTCACAGTACTGAACACTTTGTTTTGCCAAACCAAACACGCGACAGCGCCACCTTCACATTCTTTCGGCATATCATGAAAAGGCAGTAACTTCGCAGTTAACTGCCTCATCTTGAAAGGAAACATACATTCCTTTCTGTTATGAATTACCAAAAAGAATTCTATTAATTGACGCTATACAGCAACCATGCCTTCTGGAAGTCATCATTCGAAGGATGTTTAGCTTTGAAAGAGTCGCGCAGATTCTCGGCGGATGCTCTGTCATCGAATGTACCGATAACTACACGATACAGGTTTCTTTCTGCATTGTAAACCACCATTGCAGTATAGCCTTCATTCACCAATGCCTGCTTCACACCTTCCGCATTAGCTTTCACGCTATAGCTCCGCAAACTACACTAAAGGTTTTCAAGCTGGTACCACCTGATACCACAGTCACCTTTTCCTGACGCATGCCGGCAGGTGCACTTTCCACCACCTTTACTTCTACTGGAGCGGTAACCACTGGAGCCACCTCTTCAGCAGGGGCAGTTGTTTGCGGCTCAGCCAATTCCTGCTGTTTTGCCTTTTCATATGCTTTCTTATAAGCACTTTCACTTGATTTACAAGAAGAGAATGCCAGAGCTATGCATACTCCCATTCCCAATACGGCTAATTTTTTCATCTTTTCTATTGTTTTTATTAGTAAAATCGTCTATTCTTATTCTTTATCTCAAAATTTTCGAAAAATAGATTTCGTGCCCTCATATTCCAAACGCAATGAAGAGTAGGACAAATCTTCTACTTTAAAGGTACATTTTCCTTCCGGCCACCCGAAATAAGTATCATAATTTTTATCGTTAACACTTTCAGGCAACAAAATAATGGAAATTTCAGCACCTTTCAAAGAATAATTTCCAAAAAACGTAGTCACCCCTCCATCTTTCAACAAACATATGGCAGAAAAACTTCCTTTTTGAAAATTATAGAATACACTGTCCACCTTCTCTGATGTACCGTCGGCATATTGATACTGACGCAACTGCCACTTACCGGCCAAGTCACCCCCACCATTCATGCAAGCGGTCAAAATACAAGCCACCAATACAATCCAAAGATATTTTAAATGCAATTTCATCATTTTTCCATGCCACTATCTAAATATGGAACAAAAGTACACCATAACATGCGATTATACCTCAGCATCCTTAGTTAAATATAATTAAACCCCTCCATAAAAAGAGATTTCCCGGAAGACTTGACGTATATTTGCCAAATATAAACAGGGCATGAGGCTCACTTAATTGATTACATGACATTTGAAAATTTGAATTTGATAGAACCTATATTGAAGGCTCTTCAAGAAGAGGGGTATCCCACCCCTACCCCAATCCAGGAAAAATCGATCCCTATATTACTTCAAGGAAAAGACTTATTAGGATGTGCTCAAACCGGAACAGGCAAAACCGCCGCATTTTCCATCCCTATCTTGCAAAAGTTGTATAAAACGGATAACCGCAAAAGTATCAAAGCACTCATTCTGACGCCGACCCGCGAGTTGGCCATACAGATAGGAGAATCCTTCAGTGCATACGGTAAGTATACCGGACTGAGACATGCGTCATCTTCGGCGGTGTAGGACAAAAGCCACAGACAGATGAACTGAAACGTGGAGTACAAATACTGGTTGCAACTCCCGGACGACTGCAAGACCTGGTCAACCAAGGTTTCATTAACCTAAAAGCACTCGAATTCTTCGTATTGGACGAAGCAGACCGGATGCTGGACATGGGATTCATACATGATATCCGACGCATATTAAAGCTATTGCCCGCAAAACGGCAGACTCTCTTCTTTTCGGCCACAATGCCTCCGGAAATAGAGACCTTGGCAAACTCCATGCTGACGCACCCCGAGAAAGTGGAAGTCACCCCTGCATCGTCTACGGTTGACACAATCTCCCAATCAGTCTATTTCGTTGAGAAAAAAGAGAAAAAAGACTTACTGATTCATCTGCTGAAGAATCCGGCTATCAAGTCCGTACTTATCTTCACCAGAACTAAATATGGAGCAGACAAACTTGCACGTACCCTTAGTAAGTCCGGAATAAGAGCCGAAGCCATACATGGAAACAAGTCGCAGAATGCCCGACAGCGAGCACTGACCGGCTTTAAGAACCATGAACTGCGTGTACTGATAGCAACCGATATTGCAGCACGAGGTATCGACGTGGACCAACTATCACACGTCATCAACTATGAGTTGCCCAACATTCCGGAAACATACGTGCACCGTATCGGACGAACCGGACGTGCCGGCCACGACGGTATTGCCCTCTCCTTTTGCGAATCGGAAGAACTGCCTTACCTGAAAGATATCCAAAAATTGATAGGGAAAAGTATCCCAGTAATAAAAGAACACCCATTTGTCACCGCCGATGGTTTAAAAGCCCAGAAAATCAAGACTGAAGAAAATTAAGGCCAAAACCAAGGAAAACAAAATCTATCGCGGGAGCCGTACGAATGGAGACTTTTGGAGAAGAAAAAAGCAAACCTCGCAAAACAACACCCCAAAAGGAGTTGGAAGATAAAGACAATCATAAAAAACTGATATTTCCGAACAAAGTTTCAAAAAAATTTGTTAGTTTTGTCGTACGAACCTCAAAAAAGAAAGGAATATCATTATGAAAGGATTAAATGTTTTAGCAGCTTTCCTGGGTGGCGCCGCAGTAGGTGCAGCCCTCGGTATCTTATTTGCTCCTGAAAAAGGAGAAGACACCCGTAACAAAATCGCAGAAATTCTCCGTAAGAAAGGGATTCGTCTGAACCGAAGCGAAATGGAAGACTTGGTAGATGAAATTGCTGCGGAAATCAAAGGTGAGGTAACGGAATAAGGTAAAAAACAGAACCACTATGTTTGCAGACGACAAAAGTATAGAAAATATGCAGCAGCTCTTCATTGAATTCAAGAAATACCTGGAGCTGCAAAAAGAATATACCAAACTGGAAGTCACCGAAAAACTGTCCAAACTGCTTTCTACGCTTTTATTGGTGCTATTGGTCGTCATACTCGGCGTAGTGGTTCTGTTTCATCTGTCGTTTACGCTGGTCTATATTTTAGCTCCGCTGGTAGGCGGGCTAATGATGAGTTTTGCACTTATCACGTGCTTCCATATCCTACTCATCGTTCTGCTTGTCCTATTCCGCAAAAAGCTCATTATTGATCCGACAGTAAAACTTATCGCAGAATTATTCTTAGACAATTAATTCGAAATATTCATGGATAATACGACCAATACGACTCCCGTCACTTTAGAAAGCAATCGCCCAGAAAAAAGCCATGCTGCTACAAGAAATACGACTCCAGAAAGAAATCATGACTGGGCTTACACAAGAAATTTTTGCTCCGCTGGAACCAGCTACCAACAAGGCAAATGCATGATGAGAGCATTCAACACGGGTATGGCTGTTTTTGACGGTATAGTATTGGGGGTAAAGGTAATGAAGAAATTCAGAAAAATATTTGGAAGAAAGAGATAGAATATCGATAAAAAGAGGGGATGGCCATAACAGTCATCCCCTCTTTTTTATCCGATATAGTCTGAGCACTTTTATACGTACGTCTCAAGCAACTTCACTGCTCCTTCAGGCACAATCGTCACTTCTTGGGTTGCAGCTGGCAGCAGGATTGTTTCGCCCGCTTGTACGGAAACTTCATTCTTCTCATTATCAATAATACGGCAAGAACCCTCCACACAAATAAAGATAACAAAAGAATCCAGTTCAGAATAGTCACAAGTGATTTCTTCCGTCATGTCATAGATGGAAGTCGTGAAATACGGGCTTGCCACCATTTCTACCGGTTCATTCTGCACCTGCTCGTACTCCGTACGAAAATCGTCCTGCACATCTGCAAAATTAATGGCATCAATGGCCTGGCTTGTATGCAGTTCTCTTGATTTACCATCCTTATCCTTACGATTGTAATCAAAAATACGGTAAGTGATATCCGACGTTTGCTGTATTTCTGCTACAAAAGCTCCCGCACCGATTCCATGTACCCGACCTGCAGGCACATAAAACACATCGCCCGGTTTAATGGCGCAAGTCTGCAGAACATCCGCAAACGTACCATTATACACTCGTTCCTTATATTCTTTCGGAGTAATCTGCTCTGCAAAACCGGAAATCAGCTTGGCACCCTGGTCAGCAGCAATAACATACCACATTTCATTTTTACCAAAACTGTTATGACGTTTCTTAGCCAACTCGTCACCCGGGTGTACTGAATCGACAAGTCCAACTTGGCATCAATAAACTTTATCAATAAAGGAAACTTATTTCCGAAACGTGCATAGTTGGCTTCTCCTACCAGGTCTTCCTTATATTTTCTGACCATATCCGGCAGCGTCAATCCTTTGTCTGCACCATTGGCCACTATAGACTCACTGCCTTCTACTGCCGACACTTCCCAACTCTCGCCTACATTGGCAAGGGTATCATTCAAATGTTTGAATGGAATAATCTTGTCGCCTCCCCAAAGCGTCTGCTTCAGAATAGGCTCAAATTTTAGAGGATACATTCGTTGTTTTTATTAGAACTTTCTGTTTAATGATGTGATTTTTTTAGATTCCGGGGGCAAACATACAAAAAATATCAATTTGTATTCCATTTGTTAAACGCTAAACTTTCCTAAAATGTTCTCCACATTTCCTTCCAATTACTTGGGGGAACAAAAGAATTTCTTTTTATTTGCAAGAAATTTAATTAATACCATGGATATGATAAACACTACTCCAACAGAAAGTAATTTGTCCGGTTTGAACCAAAAAGACTTTCAAAAGGATATAAATAACAAAAAGACAGATTTGTTTATCCTGAAGAATGCCCAGGGAATGGAAGTTGCAGTTACTAATTACGGCTGTGCAATACTTTCCATCATGGTACCCGACAAAAATGGCAAATATGCCAATGTTGTATTAGGACACGACAGTATTGAACATGTAATCAACAGCCCGGAACCTTTTCTAAACACTACCATCGGACGCTACGGTAACCGGATAGCTAAAGGAAAGTTTACTTTATACGGCGAAGAGCACCAATTGGCAATCAACAATGGTCCAACTCACTGCATGGTGGTCCGACTGGTTTTCATACCCGTGTATGGGATGCTGTCCAGCCAGAGCCATCAACAGTCATCTTCAACTACACATCCGCTGACGGCGAAGAGGCTTCCCCGGAAATCTCGAAGTAGAAATGACTTATCGCCTGGAGGATGAGACCAATGCTCTGGTCATCGAATACCGGGCTACTACCGATAAAGCCACCATCGTCAATCTGACCAATCACGGTTTCTTCAATCTTGCCGGTATAGCCAATCCCTCCCCTACAGTCTTAAACAATATCGTTACCATCAACGCAGATTTTTATGTACCCATCGATGAAGTATCCATTCCTACCGGAGAGATATTGAAGGTAGAAGGTACTCCTATGGATTTCCGTACTCCCCATACTCTTGGTGAACGAATTGATGAGAAACATACACAAATTGTGAATGGCGCAGGATATGACCATTGCTATGTACTGAACAAGACTGAAAGTGGAGAGCTGAGCCTTGCAGCCACCTGCATAGAGCCCAACAGCGGGCGAACGATGGAAGTATATACCACTGAAAATGGCGTCCAGCTCTACACAGGAAACTGGCTCGGGGGCTTTGAAGGTGCCCATGGAGCCACTTTCCCTGCAAGAAGTGCAGTCTGCTTTGAGGCCCAGTGTTTTCCCGATACGCCCAACAAGTCCCATTTTCCGTCGGCAGTATTGCTACCGGGTGATGAGTACC